>Ga0307475_10000229_pt1 | contig 34277 bp, 36 predicted proteins | sample atmos_gasesECM1C_FD_203317 | JGI IMG/M metagenome (GOLD analysis project Ga0307475, IMG submission 203317) | Hardwood forest soil microbial communities from Morgan-Monroe State Forest, Indiana, United States - atmos_gasesECM1C_515 | ecosystem: Environmental > Terrestrial > Soil > Temperate... | reverse complement strand
GGATGAGCGACGAGCGCCTCGACACGCTCCCGCCCTACAAACGCCGCGTCAATACGGTTTTCCAGAATTACGCGCTCTTCCCGCACCTGAACGTCCGCGAAAACGTCGCCTACGGGCTGCGCGTCAAATCTACTCCGAAAGGGGAAATCGCCGGTCGCGTGGAAGAAGCCCTGCGCATGGTGAAAATGATCAGCTTTGCCGATGCGCGTCCCGCCACCCTGAGCGGCGGCCAGCAACAACGCATCGCCCTCGCTCGCGCGTTGATCAATCGCCCTCAGCTCTTGCTGTTGGACGAACCGCTGTCCGCCCTCGACGCCAACCTGCGCAAGCAGATGCAGAGCGAACTAAAAGCACTGCAGCGCGAAATCGGCATCGCTTTTCTCTTCGTCACCCACGATCAGGACGAAGCCATGGCTCTTTCCGACCGCATCGCGCTGCTCCGCAATGGAGCCCTTGAACAAATTGCCTCGCCACGTGACATTTATTCGCGCCCGGCCACCGCCTACACGGCGGAGTTCATCGGACAGACCAATCTACTCCGCGGTGAAATCAATAACGGCGCCGTTCGCTGCGGCCCGATGCAATGGAAAACATCGGAAGGCAACGGCACCGCGCTCTTCTCGCTTCGACCCGAAGCGATCCGCCTCGCGGACACTTCGTCCCAACTCCCGCACGCCGTTCGTTTCCGCGGAATCATCCGCCAGCAGATTTACAGCGGTGCCAGCGAGCTCCTGGAAATCGATTGCGGCGAAAACCAAATCCTGCGCGCCAGAATTCCCGCAAGCGGCCCGCTCAGCGGCGAACACGAATTTATTTTCTCCGCCAGCGACGCCGTCCGCATAACCGAATCTCCTGCGCGTCACGGGTCGCTCGCCACGGATCGCGAGCCACGATAAATGTACTCGCGAGCATACAAGGCCGTCATCTCCGTCCCGCCCCTGCTCTGGGTCTGCCTTTTTCTTCTCCTTCCTTACGCTCTCATGTTCGCGCACAGTCTCTGGCTCGTCCACGACGGCTCTCTCGTCCATCACTGGAATCTGCAAAACTATCGCGCGCTATTCACCAATCCGCTCTACTTTCAGGTTTTTCTTCGCACCGCGCGCATCGCCACTTCCGTGACCCTCTGCTCCCTCCTCCTCGGCTACCCGCTCGCGTACTACCTTTCCTTCCACGCCGGTCCGCGCAAAGAACTCCTCTATCAGCTCGTGATCGTCCCTCTCTGGGTCAGCTATCTCGTTCGGGGCTACGCCTGGAAAACCATTCTCGGCAGCGACGGCGTGCTGAACGGTTTTCTCCAATATCTGCACATCACCCACGAACCCGTCAGCTTCTTTCTCTACAGCCCTTTCGCGGTCGTCCTCATGCTCACGCACATCTACACGCCGTTCGTTTTTCTTCCCATCTATGCCGCCCTCGAACACATCCCCCGCCCGCTGGTCGAAGCCTCGCAAGATCTAGGCGCCGATCGACCCGCCACGTTTCTCCGCGTCATTCTCCCCCTTTCTATTCCCGGCCTGGTGGCGGGCGCCACCTTCGCCTTCGTTCTCTCGCTCGGCGATTTCCTCGCTCCGCTCCTCGTCGGCGGCCCCTCCGCCACCATGATCGCCAACATCGTGCAGAGTCTTTTCGGCGCCGCCTACGATTGGCCGCTCGGCGCCGCGATCTCCGTCTGCATCCTACTCATCACTGTGTCGTTACTCTTCTCCACCGAGCGCCTTGAGAAACGCTGGTCCTTCAAATGACATCCACCAACCCACATCAGCGATCTCCCTTGCTCACTGCTTACGCTGTCTTGGTCTTCGGCTTCATTTATTTGCCGATCGTCGTGCTCATCCTTTATTCCTTCAATCGCAACGGCGTCGGCGGATTCCCTCCGCGCCAGCTCACGCTCGACTGGTACCGCCGGCTTTTCAGCGACGCTGCCATCTGGGACTCCGTCGTCAACAGCCTCCTCGTCGCCGCCGCCAGCGTCGCGCTCGCCCTCACCCTCGGCCTGCTCGCTGCGCTCGCGCTCGACCGCGCCAGCTTCCCCGGCAAAGCCCTCTTCCGCCGCCTGGTCCTGCTCCCACTGATTCTCCCCGGCATCATCACCGGCCTCTCGCTGCTCATGTTTGCAGTCTTCGCCGGAATGCAGCTCAGCTTGGTCACCGTTTTCCTCGGCCACGGCACCGCGCTCATTTCCGTCGCCACCACCGAGCTCTTCGCCGGCCTGCAAAAACTCGATCGCGCGCAAGAAGAAGCCTCGCTCGACCTCGGCGCAACGCCCTGGCAAACTTTCTGGCGCGTCACGCTTCCCAACCTGAAGCTCTCCCTCATCGCTGCCGGCCTGCTCATCTTCACGCTCTCCATGGACGAAATCGCCGTCACCTTCTTCCTCATCGGCCGTGACAATACCTTGCCCCTCGAGATCTGGGGACGCCTGCGCCGCGGCATCACGCCCGAAATCAACGCCATCTCCACGGTGATTTTCGCCGTATCCGTCGCGTTGATTGTCATCTGGTATCGCCTGCGCGCCAGAACTATCGGCACGCAAGTCCAGGAACTTCTCGAACACCCTTAGGAGCCCCATGTCCCAGTCACGCCGTGATTTCATCAAGTTCGTAGTCGCCGGCTCTGTCACCGCCGGCTGCCCCATCGATTCCACGCTCCTGGCCGCGCCGCCCGAGGCAGGAACCACGCCTCTCATCCACAGCGAGCACGTCGAGGTTTGCCATCTAATCCGCGACGGCCACACCTTCGAACACCGCGCTCCCACGCAAAAAGCCGCCATCGTCATCATCGGCGGCGGAGTCGCCGGCCTTTCCGCCGCGTACTTTCTCCGCGGTCAGGATTTCTTACTCCTGGAGAAAGAAGATCATTTCGGAGGCAACGCCTACCAGGAAGAATTCGAAGGCCAGCCCTTCGCCACCGGCTCGGCGTTCGCCGACAAAGGCGACTATGGCGATCAGCTCTCCAGCGAGATCGGCCTCAAGCTTCTGCCGGTCGACAATCCCGATCCCACCATCGTCAACAAAACGTTTGTCCCTGATACTTGGAATTCCGGTATCGACGAGCTGCCATACCCGAAAGAAGTTCGGGAGAGCTTCCGCAAATTTCGCGCGGACATGCTCAAAATCAAAGTTCGCGAACGCCTCGCAGAGCTCGACTCAGAACCTTTCACCAAATACACCGCGCCTTATGCTCCGGAAATTCAGCAATGGTGGGACGGCTACGGTCCTTCCAACTGGGGCGCAACCGCGCAGGACACTTCCGCCTTTATCGGGATCGCCTCGCTGCAGTACATCGCCTCCGGCACCGACCACCGTGTGATTCTTCCCGGCGGCCTCGGCTGCATCACGCACAAGCTCGTCGAGGTCCTTCAGCCGCAGTACAAAGAGCGTTTGCTCGCCAACGCCACGGCGGTTTCCGTTGTCCCCGAAAAAGATGAAGTCCGCGTCACCTACTACCGCGAAGGCAAGCTCGCCACCGTCTCCGCAAGAGCCGTAATCTGCTGCGCGCCAAAACTAATCGCTTCCCGCCTCATCTCGAATCTCCCCGCCGAACAAAAAGCCGCCATGCAGCATACTCGCTACACTCCCTATCCCGTCGTCAACGTCATCTTCGACAAGCCCGTTTACAATCGCGGTTACGACACCTGGTGCCCCGGAAACTCCTTCACCGATTTCATCGTTGCCGACTGGACTGTGCGCAACACTCCCGGCTACCACCAAAAGAACAACATCCTCACCTTCTACACGCCGCTTCGCGAAAATCAGCGCTTCACCCTTCTCGATGAAAATAATTGCAAGGCCCTAGCCGCGCGGGTTCTCGCCGATTCCCAAAAGTTGCTCCCCGAATTCGACGCCAATCCCATTGAAGTCCGCCTCTATCGCCGCGGCCATCCCATGTTCATGGCCGTGCCCGGCCAATTCACAAAAAATCGCTTCGCCGCCGCGCAACCTCTCGACCGCATCTTCTTCGGCAACGCCGATTCCGGCGGCCCTGAATCCCTCACCAGCGAATCCGTCCGCCTTTCCAAATCCGCCGCCGAATGGTCCGTGCAAGTCCTCGCCGGCAATCCAAACGCAAAACCGCTGGCACAAAAGGCTTTGGCAGCCGTCTCCCAATGACACGCGCCTTGAGCCATGTACGCGCAAGTATTCAGATGTAGGTGGAATTTTTGACTACGAACTATTCGTACCGAAGAGCTTCGACTGGATCCAGTTTCGCGGCTTTCATTGCCGGCCATACGCCGAAGATTAAACCTACGCTCACGCTGACCAGCACACCAGCCGTCGCCGCCCAGACTGGAACGGCGCCTCGCCATTGCAACGCAAGACGGAAGAGGAGCACGAGTCCGTTCACCAGCACAAGCGCGATCACGCCACCAGAGCCCGTCAGGGTCATCGCTTCGAGCAGGAACTGCCACGTAATGTCGCTGCGCTTCGCGCCAATCGCTTTCCGCACGCCGATTTCGCGCGTCCGCTCGGTCACGCTCACCAGCATGATATTCATCACACCCACGCCGCCAATAAGCAAACCGATCGCGCTAAGCACGATTGTTGCGACGTAAACCATCATCATAATGTTGTGGAACTCCTCCACTTCCTGCGCCGCGGTGCGAATCGAGAAATTGTCCTTGCCGTTGTAATGCACATTGCGCCGCCGCCGAAGCACTTCCTCGGCCTGGTCAACCGCCTGATCCAGCATGCCCGGATTTGCCTGCACCCGCATGTTGATTTCATCCGCCGACGGATATGTCTTCTTGAACGTATTGAAGGGAATGAGCACGCGGCGATCTTCATCGCCCATGCCGAAGCCGCCTTTGGGTTTTTCGACCACACCGATTACGCGAAAGTCGGTGCCATCGATCATCACGTCCTTGCCTACCGCATCGCCGCCCGGGAAAAGCACTGGCGCCACATTTTCGCCGAGCATTACCACCTTTTCGCGGTGCAGGTCGTCGCCTTCGCTGATGAAACGTCCGGCGAGGGTCGCAGCGTTGGCATAGACCTGGCCGAAATTGGCTTGCACGCCGCGAAAATCGATGGCGCTGACTTCACCGGCCTTGGTGCGCACGGTGTGCACCTGCATCCACCCGGTCTGCAAGAAAGTCGTAACATTTTTCAACGCGGGACACCCGGCAATCAGCGCTTTCGCATCTTCCAGCGTCAGCGGCTTGCGCTGCCTCTCTTCCATCGGCGGGTCGCCTCCGTGGAAACCCTGGTCCCACTTTGAAATGAACGCGGTATCCGCGCCAAACTGCTTAATATTTTCCTGAATGGTCTCGTCGAAGCCGGTGATCAACGCGGCGACCAGCATAATCACGCTGACGCCGAGGACTACTCCAAAAACGGTCAGTGCGCTGCGCATTTTGTGCGCGCGGAGCGTGTCCATCGCCTGCTTGAGGTTTTCGCCGTATGCCTGCGCCATATTTTTCCGTCAGTCCTGATCTGTCGTCCCCGATTTAGGTTTCTGCTCGTAACGCTTCGATCGGATCCAGTTTCGCGGCTCGCGTCGCTGGGTAAATTCCAAAGAAGAGACCGACCGCGGTGGAGACGCACAGCGAAACGATGACCGCGCTTAGCGGCGTTTTCACGGGAATCGATGTGGTCGCCCCTACCAGTGCAACCACGCCATAGGCCAGCAAGACGCCAATAATTCCACCCGTCGCCGCGAGCACCGCGGACTCCATCATGAACTGCAGCAAAATATGTTTCTTGCGCGCGCCCAGCGAGCGCCGAATCCCAATCTCTCGTGTCCGCTCCGTAACGCTCGCCAACATGATGTTCATGATGACGATGCCGCCCACCACCAGGAATACGCTGACCAAGCTGACGGCGACGCTCGCCAGCGTGCCTGTCAAATCGTGCCACAGCCTCATGATCGAATCGGAGCCCAAAATGGCAAAATTGTCCGGGGCGTCATACGGCAAGTGGCGCCAGGCGCGCATCAACATGCGTGCTTCGTCCTCGCACGCGCTCATCATTTCCGCACTGCCGGCCTGCACGAAAATACCCACCCAGTCGCGCGGGCGGTGCAGCTCTTTTTCAAAGGTGTGCAGCGGGATGATCATGAAATTGTCTTGCGACTGCCCGAAGGCGCTGCCGATCCGCTCCGCGACTCCGATAACCTGATACTCATGCGTTTCCGCGCGCACCAACTTCCCGATCGGATCGACATTGGAGAAAAGCCTGTCCGCCACGTCCGCGCCGATAAAGACGACTTCCCCGCGATGGTCGTCGTCGGTCTCGTTAATAAAGCGGCCTTGCGCGATGTTGATGTTGCGCACCTCCGCATAGTTAGAGGAAACACCCATGACGTCGGTGTTCTGCAGGCGCTCGTTCCCGGAGCGCACCTCGATGTTGTGGTCGTCGAGCGCGGCAACCGCTTTGGCCGTTTTCATGCTGTCGCGCAAGCGCTCGTAATCTTCCATGGTAATCAACGGACGCTTCTGCGCTTTGACCCACGCGTCCTGACTGGTGATGATGCCGAAGCGATCTACAATGAACACGTTTGCGCCGAGGTTGGCTATGCGGTCGGCGACGTAGAAGTTCATCCCAGAGACAACGCTCATCACCGCCACAAGCGTGGCGACCGCCAAAATTACGCCGAGCAGGGTGAGAAAGCTGCGCAACTTGTGCGCGCGCAAAGCGTCCAGCGCCAGACGCATGGTCTCGACCATGGTCACGGCACCGCCACGCAACCCGGTAAGCGCAACCCGGCGCCCGCCCGCAGCAGTGGTTACCCGCGGCAACCGCGTCAAACCTTCCAGTGGAGCTACACCCAACGGAACCTCACTCGCTTCTCTTACCTGCTCTTAATACGAGTTAGGCGGCAGATAGGTTTCCGTTCCTTATGCTTAGACGCAAAATAGCACCCTTTGCTTTGCAGGCTGATTAAAAGCGGTTTACGGCGACAAACGACTGATCTCAGGCTGTATGACGCGGGGAGAGTCTGTATCCCATTACAAATGCTGCACTTGCGGCGAAACAAGCGCGACGGCAGCCAGCCTGCCTACGGGCCAAGGGCGCACAACCTCTGGTTCCCCATACGGCACTGTCCCGCAACACCAACGCCCTTCGTCAGGGTAACAGCAGGATACTGGGCCTGTGGGTCAGGCTGAAAGCCCGGTGCAACAATCCGCGCTGACGCCGAATCCAATACAGAGATTGACGGAGCCTATCACCATTCCCCCGACTATGCGGTCCCTCAGAGCCATTCTTCTTGCGTCCCTGCTTGCGGCTTACGGTGGAATTTCGCTGGCCCAGGACGCGCCGGCTCCCGTTCTGCAAAGCGAAGTCGACGCACAGCGCACGCTCCTCGAGCGCGTGATCGCCAATCAGAAGAAAAATGACTTGGCGCAGTTCACCTATGAGCGCCTGGAGCGCCTGGAAATCCGCAAAGGCGCCGCGGGATCCCAGCCGCCAGAAATAAAGACCACGCGAGCGGTCCCGGCAGGAACCGGAATCGATCGCATCCCCGTGGGGCCGGATGGCAAGCCTGTCGATGCGGCAGCCTATCGGGCGGAGTTGGAAAAACTGGAACGCGCGCTTTCCTGGGCCGCGGAAGACGGCCGGGCACAGCGCGAAGCGTACGAGAAAATCGCCAGGAAGCAAAAAGAGCGTTCGGACTTGATCGACGCAACGCGCACCGCTTTTCTTTACACATTCATCGGCCGAGAACTCCGCGGCGATCGCACGCTGTCGAAGTACCGCATGGTTCCTAATCCGGCTTTCAAAGCGACCTCACGCGCCACTTCGATTTTCTCGAAGGCGCGCGGCTTCTTGTGGATCGATGACGACGCGGAGCAAGTTGCGCGGGCTGAAATCGAGGTCATCGAAGACATTTCCATCGGCGGCTTTCTTGCCAAGGTCTACAAGGGTAGCCACTTTATGCAGGAACGTTACGAGATGGCCCCCGGACTGTGGTTCGCCACGTATTCCCAGTATGATTTCGATGGGCGCCGCTTGTTCATGAGCTTTTCCATTCACGAGCGCACATTTTATTCGCAGTACCGCCGCATCGGCCCTCCGAAGGAAGCGCTGCAAGCCATCCGTGCCGAGTTGGGCAAGTCAACCTCTGCAAACGCCGACCCCTGATAGTCTGGGGTCATGAATCGCCGGGTGATTTTTGCGGCGGCTTTGGTGTCGGCACTCTCCGCCGCTCCTTCATTCCCCTATTCTTCATTGCTTTCGCAGGATTCGGCAGCACCGCAGTCACAACCTACGACTCCATCACGCGAAGAACCAAAGAAAACGAAAAAGGTTTGGACCAATGACAACCTGGGAGACGTCAGCGGGAGCGCGATTTCGCAAGTGGGCGATGCAAGGAATAGTTCGCCCGGGAAAAACACTGCCGCGAAGCCGGCCAGTTCTCAGATGGTCGCCGCCTTTCGCAAGCAACTCGCAACTCTTCAGGCGCAATTGGCTGGCGTCGACAAACGAATTGCTGACTTGAAAAGCTTCAGCAAAGGCGAGACGCCCGGCGCGAATGGCATGCAGATGCACAAGAGCTACTCCACCGAACCCGTGGAAGACCAGGTGCGCAAGCTCGAGGAAAAGAGAAAATCACTCGCTGCGAAGATGGATGCGGTTCTTGACGCCGCTCGCAAGCAGGGAATTGAGCCAGGCCAACTGCGTTAGCAACGGTTTATTGAGGGCCGCTTCGCGCCTCCCTAGTACAACAGTCAAATGGACAACGGTTTTTGTCCGCAGTAACATTTCTGAGTATTCCTCTGCGAACCTATGGGCAATAGGCTTCAGACCTTGCGAATGTTTTCTCGCTTCGTTTTTGCGATTGTGGTCCTGTGCCTTGTCACGTCGCCTCTTACGTCCAGCTCGCAGAGTTTCGCCACCGATCTTGAGGGCAAACCCGCCGATCCGTTTCACGCGGCGCAAGGCAAGGTCGTGGTCCTGATTTTTGTGCGCACGGACTGTCCGGTTTCAAACCGCTACGCTCCCACGATTCAGCAGCTTAGCGCGCATGACGCAAATAAAACGGCTTTCTTTCTCGTTTATCCAAGCAAGAAGGAAACCTCCGAGGCGATTCGCAAACACGATCGCGACTTCGGCTATACGCTTGCCGCGCTGCACGACCCGCAACACATTTTGGTGAAGCAGAGCCAGGCGCAGATCACGCCGGAAGCCGCGGTTTTTGACGTCAACCGCCGTCTGGTTTATCACGGCCGGATTGACAATCTGTACGAGGATTTTGGCCACGCACGAAGGACTGCGACGACGCACGAACTTGCGGATGCCATTGCGGCGGCCATCGCAGGTAAAACGATCAATGGGAATGCGACGCCGGCAGTGGGCTGTTACATCTCGGATCTCGAATGACGGTTGTACGCCAGAAATTCCTTCGATCCGTCTTGCCGCTGGTTTGCGTCGCACTGCTCGCCATTGCACTCGGCAGCCGGACGCCAGCGCGACAACAAACCCCGGCCCCGAGCCCTGTCCAACAGTCGCAGGTCACCTTCAACCGGGACATCGCGCCTTTTCTCTATCGCACTTGCGCGCGATGCCATCGCCCCGGCGAGGCTGGCCCTTTCTCGCTCCTGACCTATGCAGATGCGCAATCGCACGCACGGCAAATTGCCACGGTCACAAAGAGCCGCTTCATGCCTCCCTGGCTGCCGGAAGCGGGCGCGCCGAAATTTGCCGACGAGCTGCGCCTCTCTGCGGACGAGATCGCGCGCATTCAGACCTGGGTGGAACAAGGCGCGCTCCAAGGGAACCCTCAGGATTTGCCGCCGATGCCGAAGTTTGTAGAGGGATGGCAGCTCGGCAAGCCGGACGTTATTGTGAAGGCAACGAAACCCTACACCTTGCCGGCCAGCGGCTCCGACAATTACTGGAACTTCGTGTTTCGCGCTCCCGTTGACCGCACGCGCTGGCTCAAAGCCATGGAAATCCGGCCGGGCGACAAGCGCCTCGTCCATCACGCCAATGTTTTGGTGGACCGCCAGCAGAACGGCAGGCGTCTGGAAGCCGAGCCCGGCGCGGGCTTCGCCGGCATGGAACTGGCCATCGAGTCTGAAGTCTTTGATCCCGACAGTCATTTCCTGTTTTGGAAACCGGGCTCGATTCCTTACGTCGAGCCCGACGGCATGGCGCTGCGCCTGGACAAGGACACCGACTTGATTCTCAACACCCATCTGCAGCCTTCGGGAAAGCCGGAAACCATTCAGCCCACCCTCGGTTTGTATTTCACGGACAAGCCCGCCACCAAGCACCCCGTTCTTCTGCAACTGGAAAACGATCGCTTGCTGGACATCCCGGGCGGTGAGAAACATTTCGTGGTGACCGACGAATTTACTCTGCCCGTCGATGTGGATCTGCTGGCCATCTACCCGCACGCCCACTATCTCGGCAAGGACCTGCAAGCCATCGCAAAATTCCCGGACGGCCGGTCCGCGATGCTCATTCACATTCCCGATTGGAATCTGAACTGGCAGGCCGTCTATCGTTATGCCCAGCCCGTGCAATTACCGAAAGGCACTACGATTTCCATGAACTTCGTGTACGATAATTCCGACGCTAATGTGCGCAATCCAAATGATCCACCGCAGCGCGTCGTCGCGGGAAATCGCGCGGTCGACGAAATGGCTCACCTTTGGCTGCAGGTGCTGCCGAAAGACTCCGCTGAGGCAAAACGCGACCCCAGGGCGGAAATTCTGCAAGCCATGGCGCGGCACAATTTACAAAAGAATCCCGAAGATTTTGAAGCGCACTACAATTTGGCGGCTCTGCTGATGGGACGTGGCGAAGTCGCCGAAGCCATCGTGCATTTTGCGGAGGCCAACCGCATTCGCCCGAACGAGCCCACGGTGAACAACGCCTTCGGCGCTGCGCTTCTTGCCACCGGGCGCACCGAGGACTCCGTTCCGCATCTCACCGCTGCACTCAACGCGCGTCCGGACTATTTTGACGCCCGCTACAATCTCGGCAACGCGCTCGCCTCCCTGGGCGATTTTCGTGGCGCGTTGGCGCAGTTTCAGGCCGCCGTGCGCATCAATCCCGAAGACGCCAACGCCGAGGCGAACTTAGGCAGCGCCTTCGCCGAAATCGGCGATACCAAGCAAGCCAGGCTGCACTACCAGCGCGCCCTGCAACTCAACCCCAATAACGAATTGGCTCGCGAGAACCTGCAACAACTCAGCGGCAATCCAACCCCGCGATAGGAACATTACCTATTTCTGCGCGGCGATGGTCGTCCAGGGATACGCCTTCATGTCGCGAAGCTCCGGCTTTTCCCACGACTGCTCGGGATGCTGATGGAGGTGTTTGGCCGCAAGGAAGTCCATGCCGCACGCGTGACCGGCCGCCGCGGTGAATTCCATCTTGGCGGCCATCTGCGTATCCGTAGCTTTATTTTGCACCGCCCCCGCGGTGCCAAACGGCGTTTGCCAACTCCCCATCCCCCTCGGCGACAGATCGACGTGCCCGCACAGCGTCCGCTCGCTCGGCTCCGTCTTCCCGCTGAAACTGTCGACGTGATCGGCAAGAAATTGCTCCGCAAGCGTCACATCAATTTTCCCTTTGTTCTCCGCCATCAACTGTTCCCATCGCCGCCGCCGCGCGTTGGCGCTGACCCCTGGGTCGTCCACCGGAAAATCCGTTTCTTCGGCGGCCAGCTTCGGACTAATCGGAAAATTCGAGCCAACAAAATATCCGTCCGTCTTACGGTCCAGCGTCACATTCTTCAGCCCCAGCTCCAGGCTCGCGATCTCCCCCTTGCGCGTATCGGCGATCAGCCAGTCGTTCGCGTAGCCGCCGTTGTTACCTTCCTTGAAGATCCGCGCCACATCATCGATCGACGCGGAGTATTGCATCGCTTTCCGAGCGCGCACAAATTCCGGCACGCCGTTGCTGTCGAACCCGTGAAATCCGGTGATCGTCGTTTCCGTGATGACGATGCCCGCAGTATTCAGCCCAAAGTCATCGCCGCTGTGAATCAGCCCCGGCAGGCCATCCATCACAAAGTGATACCCGCGCGCCGGCACGATATCAAACACCATCGTCCACCGCGCGCCATCGAGATAGCTGGTCCAGTTGTTGTGCGCGATCACCACGCCTCCATCTTTGGTGTAGCTGCCGATCGCCACAAACGCGCTGCAATGATCCCCCGCCGTGACCGTCGGAAGTGACGCTATCTTGTGCGCTCTGTCGTACTGATCGACGTAGTAGCTCCACTCCATCCCCGCGTTGACGTCACAATGTCCCAGATGTCCAGCTTCCCGCCCTGCGCGTTTACTCCCTCGACGATCCCCTGCATCTCGTCGCGATACTCCTGCTCCACATGAGGCCACAAAATATTTTTCGCGGCGTCCCTGAAAAAGCTCCAGTCTTTGCCGTTGTCGTGTGTGAGCTCCAGTGCATAAACCTTGTAAAGGTCCTGGATTTCTGCAGCGAGCAAATATCCGTGTTGAAAGCCGATCTGCGCCGGCGTTCCCTCCAGGTGCACGAATGTCCAACCATTGACCGCGGGACGTCGAAATGCGCCTTTAAGCCGCTCGTCCGCCTTCGGCGCCATCGATGCCCCGACCGCCGCGAAAGCAATCACGCTGCACACAACTCCAATGGCTATAGCTCGCCGCACGTTTTGCTCCTTCAAGCGTTCCGCGCGCGATTGCTGTCCGCGGTAAACGCTGCGAAGAAATTATCCCGCCTCACTGTTGGTGTCAACGAATCCAGATGGACGCGCCGAAGCGTGCCACGTAATTGAGCCCTGGTGAATAGGATGAGCGCGCCGTTTAAGACAGAACCGCCGTGCAAACCCGGCTAAGCAGTGGGCGCGACTTTCTCGCCCTTCGCGGCAAGTTTCTCGATGCCCGGCAGGGACTCCGGCTCGGTGAATGTCCGCTCTGCCACGTCCTTCCCCGTTTTCAGCGCCTCCGCCAGCATGAATATCGCTTGACCCGCGTTCGTCGGAACCACCACGGTCGCAGCCAGCGTCCCGCCACGCACCCAAGCCTGCCCCGTCTTTGCCAGTCCGTCGACCCCGGTAAAGGGTAGCCGCAGCCACCTTTCCCGGTCCGCAATATTCGCTACGTCCTCGAACGCCTTTCTCGCCCCGATGGCCATCAGGTCATTTTGCGCGCCCACCACATCAATCTGCGCTTTGTTCGACGTGTTCAACCGTAGCCACGACTCCACCGCCCGCTGCGCGCTTTCCTCCGTCCAACGCCCCCGCAGCGAAATGATTTGCACGTTGTGCGGCACCGTCATCTGCATGCCCTCCGTGCGATCCCGCGCCGCCGACGTTTCCGACGGCCCCTGAATGTACAGCACGCAGCCGCCCTTCGGCAGCAGCGCCGCGAATTGCCGGCCTTGAATCCGTCCGATTTCTTTGTGATCCGAACTGATCGAGAAAACCGGCACTTTCGCCGTCTTGCGCAATTTCGGAATGTAATCCGCTTCGCGGTTCAGCGCCGCCCATCCGATCTTCGCGCTCACCGCCGCCTGCGCCACCTGCGGAAACGCCGTTCCTCCGACAGGCTCAAAGAGGATCGTGTGCGGACGCATCGCAGCGTCCGACTGAATCGCCTTCAGCAGTTGCGTGCTCTGCGTGATGGCGTCGTTGTCGGCGTATAGAATCTGTGCGTCGACGCTCACTTTCTGCGCCGCCGCCTGCGCCGCAGCCGCTTGTTCCAGCTGGTAATCGTTGTCTTTGGTGATCAGGGAAACCATAAAGCGCAAATTCGCCATTCGCGCCTTTCTTCGTGAAGGATTTCGATGACCCTGTCAGAGTATCGAAGTTGCGACTCGCTCGTCGTAAATCGTTCTAACTATGTGTTATATCTGGAACCTCCGCCATCAATCAGCGGAATGCAGCTTGCCGTCCTGCCCGCGCGTTTCCCACTCGATGCGCACCAGCCAATCAAAATGCATCCCTTCCGTCTTCAACCACGCTTCCAGCACTTCCCGCGATTCCGCGCGAAACTCCACGAACATTTTCCCTTCCAGCATGTTGACCAGCACGCGTTCCGCATGCGCGGTGCCACCGCTCTGCATCCGTCGCGCAAGATTCTCCGCCCCTTGCCGCGTCAGGCAAGCCAGCGTGTGCTGCGTAAGATAGCGAGGCATGTGGTCTCCCGAGCTGGAATCGAAGTCCTAAGTATTCCATACCGAGCGCTAGTCCGCACCGCACGCGCTCAATGCGCTGCAAAACAAACAAAATCGCCTCTGCGCTCTCTGTGGACTCTGTGGTGAGATCTAGAGCAGGTTCTTACGTTTGTATAGCGTGAATCCGCGTGCGGTCAATTTGCCCAATTCACGGAACAGCGCCGCATCCGGCGCCAAAAAATTGAAGCAGCTCTTCCCCTGCATTTGTTTCCTGAGGTTCGCCGACATGCCTTTTGCCAACGAAGCGTCCCAATACAGCGGCATCAAGTGAAAACTCACGTACGCGCGGCCGCGGATTACCGCCCCAAAGAAAAGCGGGTTCCCTTTGTAGCTCGGCGAACGCGTCTCCAAATAATACTTTTCCCGCGTGTCCGCGTTGACCTTCAGATGCTTCTCATACTTCGCGAAGACCATCTTCAACGCATAGAACGCGTTCGCAAAATCATCCGCGCGGTCCGCCGCAACCTCGCTCGCACCCGGCGCGCTCTTCCGTCTTGCCATCGAATTCCCCTGGGGACAGGTTCTTGGTTGCCCGGAGTATACTGTCGACCCTTCACCCTGAAAAGCCCCGTAACTCCGCAATCACGTAGCTCCCACTAGCCTGACCCGCCGCCTGCCGATTACTGCAAATGCTGCCACGATGCCTTACCAACTCAGCTTACGGTTTGGGCGGCTCAACGATTTTCGCCAGTTCAACGTATCGGCAAAGAGCGTTTGCGAGCTGCATTTGGCGAGGAGTCCGACAATCTGGCTCGAGCAGTTTCGGACTTCCCACCACGATCACATTGGACATAGCTCGCGATGTAGCCACATTCAACCGGTTCAGGCTATAGAGGAATTCCATTCCCCGCGGCGCCTCCTCCGGCGATGAAGTCGTCAGCGAATAAATCACGACCGGCGCCTCCTGTCCCTGAAATTTGTCCACGGTCCCAACCCGCATTTTCGGCAACCGCACCGACAAATCCGCTACCTGCGCGTTATACGGCGCCACAATCAAGATGTCTTCTTCCTTCAGCCGCCGGCTATTGCCCGCTCCGTAAAACCATTTCACTTCCGGCTTCAGCAATCCCTCCACAATCCGCACCACGACTTCCACTTCCTCCGCGCACGAGTTCCGGTTCCCCTCATGCTCCACGGGAACAAACCACAACCCTGGCCCCTTCAGCCATGCATGCCCTTCCAAAACCCTGCTCCGCGCAATCGCATGCGACCTCAGCTTGTCCTCGTAAAAAACTTCAGAGGTAAACTTGCAAACTTCTGGGTGCAATCTCCAGCTTTCCGGCAATAAGAATCCCATATCCGCCGGAATCGTCTTCCGCCCATTCAGCAGATGCTCCAGCGCCGATTTTTCTGCTCCCTCCGGATGGCTCCCTTTCAACGGCCGCTCCAATTGCTGCGGATCGCCCAGCAGCACCAGCCTCTTCGCTGCTTGCGACACCGCAAGAACATCCGCAAGTGCCATCTGCCCGGCCTCGTCGATGAATAGCACGTCCACCGCCTCAAAAGCTGTTTCCGGCGACCACAGCCACGATGTCCCCCCGACGACATTGGCTCTGCCGCTCTGCAGCGCCTCTAACGCTTCTTCGTTGTCCTTCTTCGCCACCGCCACGCCTTCACTTTCCTCGCCATCTCTTTCCCGGTGCATGCATCGCACGCCTGCCACATCCTTTTGTTGCGCGGCCTCCACCACCGCATCCAGCAAGTTGCGAATCACCTTGTGGCTCAACGCCGTCACGCCGATCTTTTTCCCTCGTCTCACCAGTTCGCAGATCATCCGCGCGCCCGTATACGTCTTTCCCGAACCCGGAGGCCCCTGGATCGCAAAAACCGAATCCTCCAAAGCCAGCACAATCCGGCTAGCGGTATTTTCCGGCGTCTCCGAAGCAAGCGGCTCTAGCTTCTCTTTATCCAGTAAACGCGGCGGCCTCCGCAGCAGCAAATCTCCCCCTGCGCGATACCGCCCCGGCGTATCGACCCCGCTTGCCGCGACCCAATCGCCGATTCGATAAAGAGAACCCGCCTGCGCATCCGTCGGCAGTGGGGAGGCCCACATGTAGACCGTTGGAGGATGAATTTCGGCCGTCTTTTTCGTTTTCTTGATGTCCACGACTCCGTTCACGTGGTCGATGGCGACTACTTCGCCGAATTTTTCGTCTCCGAAATACACATCTTTGCCAGCCCTCACATTGCTCTTTTGAGGGTCAAAGAAATACCGATCGGTTGGCACCTGCTGCCCACCGTCCACTCGTTTTACAAATCGCAACCGCGTCAAACCTACTCGCTCGTCGAGCAGGTCTTCGTCATTCATCTCCGCAAGCCGATATCCTTCTTGCCAAGCTCTCTTATCCTCACGCCGGTGCCAGCTCAGGAGTTGCGCCAATAGCCACTGACCGCCCTGCTCATTCGACCGCGCCTTGGGATCGACCGGAATCCCCTCGCACAGCCTCTCCGTCAAAGCCGCTGCCCGGTCCAATTTGTTTTGGAGCTTCTCGGAAGGATCTCCGCTTTTCTCCGGCGGCCGCGCCACGACCGTTCCTCGCTCCACCAATCTTCGCCGCTCCTCCTCCAGCCAGTCCCGCAACCCTGCGGTCGAAAAACAGTCCTCGCTGTTGTAGCCCTCCATCGCCTTCCGAATTTCGTCCGGCATGTCCTCCAGGTTTCGTTCCAGCTCCAGCCGGTGCTCCACGTAGCGCATCGCCGCTCGCGATTCATCCAGCGGCGTCTTTCGCTCGAATCTGTAAAACGCCTCAATCTTTTTCAACGAATACTCTTCCACGCCCGCCCGCGTGCTCTGTTTGAACGCCTGGTGCAAATCCACCAGCGCGCCCGCCCTTAGCAGACCGTCGATCTCGTCTTCCCGCGTCGCATACATTCCCATCAATCGCTTCATCGCTCCCGGCTCGTACGCTCCGAAGTGATACACATGCATCCGCGGATTCGCTTCCCGCCGCCGCATGATTTCGTCCACCAACCACTCGAACCCTCTCTTCTCCTCCTCGCGGTTCAATGCCCATCGCTTCTCGTAACGCAGTGCGCCCTGCGCATTCTTGAACGCAAGCCCGAACAAATATTGCAGTCCCGATTCCCCCACGAATGGGTCCCCTTCCAGATCCACAAATACGTCGTCCCCCGAAGGCTCCGGCAATCTGCAAAGACCCATTCCCTCCGCCACCGGCAAAAGCGGCTCATGCACCAGCCTCTTCTCCAAGCGTGCCGTCACCTGCACGCGCGCCTGCTCCCGCACCCGCTCGATTGCTTCTCGCGAACCGTGCTTCGGCCTCTGCCTCAGCGGTATCGGCAACACCGCCAGTTTCGCCATCGTCTCCGTGTCCCATTCTTCCAACTGATTCCGTTGCTGCCGCCGAATTCCGGCCACCAGCGACAGATGATCGTCCCCACGCCGCCGCGCGTCGCACTCGCGAAACCACCGGCACACGTCGCAGTGCGCCACCGGCTCTGGATACGTCCCACTCCCGCCGTCGTTCTGCACCGCCCGCGCCAGCCGGTCCTTAACGTATCGGAAGTACGCCGCGTATTCCGCCACGCGATACGCTTCACCCGCAAAATCTTCGCTGGGTGGAATCACCCACATCCATTCCGGCGCACATTCCTGAACCTTTTCCAGCAGTTCCGAATACATCGAAATCTGTAAAATCGTACCCGCCTTGGTTTCCCGCGCCAGCTTCGTATCCACTACTTCATACGACCAGTCCCATTTCGGTCCGCGCTTCGCCACGCGCCGCAACACATCCGGCCGCCCAAACCAACGCCCTTCCCCCAGCGCACCCTGCGCAATCACCTCCGCACCCTCCTCCATCAGCCTCCGCGTTTTCTCGAGAAGCTCCCCCTCGTCCTTGATCTCCGCAAGATTCACCACGCGCAACTTCTTCTGCTCCGCCAAATACGCAAGGTAAGCTGCTTCGTGTCGCTCACCCCGTTCCCGAATGACCACCAAATCTGGCGCTGCCCAGTCCGGCGCCCGTTTCTCGCCCCGCGCTACCTGCAAATCCAGCGTGGTCACATGCCGGCAAGCCAGGTGATTGCTCAAGTCGGTCGCCGACAATCGAATCAGTTCCGATGCCAATTTCATGGCCTCAGTCTACTCGCTGCAGGAGAGCCACTGAAGAAAGCTTTCCCGAGCGCCAGAGGTGCGGCACAGGTTAGCCCAGTGCGTATGCACTGGGGAACGGCACCGCCAAAAAATCCTGTCATCCCGACCGAAGTGACCCGGCTTTTTCTTGCGCACGTTTTGTGTGCGCCGGGTCGCGCAGTGGAGGGACCGTGGCAACCTCGCATCCTAACCTTGGTCGATGGGACTCACCCGATCAACCGTGACCGCCGCCTTCTCTGTCCCATGTTTCGCATGCTCCTTACCTAACTCCCGCCCATCCGTCGAACCGCCTAAATCCCTTCACGGAGGCCCCATGCACTTTCGCAAAGCTGCGCTTTTCCTGTTTTTCCTGCTCGCCGGCCCGCTCCTCAGCCTCGCCCAAAACACGCTTTCCCTCGATGACGTCGCCAAGATCAGAGCGGTGCACAAAAAATATGAAGAAACCTGGCTGAGCGGAGACGCCGACGGCGTACGCGCGTTGTTTACCGACGACAGCGTGCTGCTTCCTCCCCACGCCGCGAAGCCCTGGATAGGCCAGAAAGGATTGAACGAGTTCTGGTTCCCGCCGAACGCACCACCCACCAAAATAACCAAGCTGGTCGTAACTCTGGAGAATATCGGCGGCGACGGCCAGATCGCCTACGCCTGGGGCACCCATGAAGTCGCCTGGACCACCGTGCAAGGCGGCACCACCACCAGCGCCTCGCACAAAGGAACTTTCCTGAACGTTCTGCGCAAACAACCCAACGGCGACTGGAAGATCTCCCACCACATGTGGGACGACGCCATCCCCAAGCCCTGACCCGCCCCGCTCCTAATCCGTGCAGCGGCGAGTTCACCTCGCCGTCTGCCTTGTCTAATGTAGCGTCGCGCCTTTAGGCCGGCACTCTTCGTTTTGCCTCTGGTTCATGTAGCGGCCGCCGACCGTGGCGGGCTGCGACGCCTTTCGCCACCGTTTACCATTGACAACAACTCCCACAGCGTGGTATATCCTACACTGTGGTATTCATAGAATCGCAGGCATTCACCCGGCGGCTCCATCAGCTGGCGGGTGCCTCGGCCGACGAGGTTTTGCGACTGATACAAGAGGACCTGCTCAAAAATCCCGAAAAGGGTGACGTCGCCGAAGGGCTGGGCGGAATACGCAAGGCTCGCGCGGCAAACCCGGCCCGCGGGAAAGGCAAGCGCGGCGGCTATCGCTATATGCATCTCTATCTAAAGCACCGGGACCACATTCATTTGCTCTTTCTCCTGGATAAGGATGAGCAAGAGGATCTGACCACCGAGCAGCGAAGAAATCTTCGCTTGCTGGTGGCGGAACTGAAGAGATTGTAGGAGGACCAGATGACAAAGAAGATCAAGGTGAAGATCTACGACGATATGCGGCAATCCCTGGCCGACGCTTTAGCCTATGAGCGCGGACAAGCCGTTGATTTGCGCGTGACGGAGATTCCAGCCCCGCCCGCGGCGCTCAAGCCCGCGGAAATTCGCCGCATCCGGGAAAGCCTGCATGCCAGCCAGGTGGTATTCGCCCACTTCCTCTGCGTCAGCTGCAAGGCGGTGCAGAGCTGGGAACAAGGCTCGCGCCGCCCGCAAAGCACGGCGCTACGCCTTCTGACCATCGCCAAGAAGAATCCCGCCGCCCTTCTGAAGAGCTGAGGCTCTTTCGCCCGACGACGCGTCATTTCGCGAGACGGTCTGGCGGTCGTCCTTAGGGCTGGAAGCCTCTAGCTCACACGAGAATCGCGCAGAAGGTCCCCTTAGGTCACGGCCTCGAAGGTGACCGCATGATTTGGGACACTGGAAAGGAATACGTTCAAATTACTACCGGGAACGCAGCGAGTGGAATTACTCGCACGGTTGCCGTAATTCGGCTTGATAAGGGCCAGAGTGTGAAGGAAATTAAGTAGGCTTGTCCTCGAAGCCGTGACTCATATCTTGATTCCTGCCTTCTGCACTTTCACAACCAGGTAGTTCACGAATGCGGAGCACGATACGAGCATGAATTTCGCATCTTCGACATCGAGCGTGGGCTCATCCAGCAGTGCGTGCCGGATACCCTGAGCATCGCTTGTGTAGCCGTATAGTTTCTGAAATGCCTGTTTCAAGACGGCGTGCAACTTTGCCTTTTTCTCTACAGCATCGAGAGCAGGGCCGAGAGTTGAGTGGTTCTGTTTCGAGATTATTTTCGCCAGTGATTCCACCGCCGAAATGGATTCCTTAATCGAGTTTCTGTAGTCGGGATTTTTCCTATCCGACAGCAGAGTAAGCGATTGACTCAAGTGCTCCCTGACGGGCTTCAATGAATCAGGCACCGTCAATGCTTCCTCGATAGTCTTAATTTCCTCTTCGCTCGTAATCTCCACGATTCGTCCAGACACAAATCGATAACCCGACATCTCTTCTTTGAGAATGTCGTTCACCGATTGAATGAAACTCTGATCGTTGCCTCCATCAGCAAGGAATTCAATCAGGTCATATACTTCGTACCACGGACAACCGAAAAAATATTGCCTGAGACTCTTAACCTCATCGAAGTAAGAAGAACTGATGCCGTCTACGGGCTTCTTGAAATAATCCTCCATGAGATGTTTGAACAACCAGCGGACTCGCAGGTTTGGTAGGTAGTCAGAACTTCCACTGTGACTGAATTGCGGGACATCCTCAAGAAACACATTGCGAATCAGATTCCAGAGCCTGCTTCGGAGGGCACTATCGATAGCGCCCGTTTGAAGTGCCGTATCCGTATCGCTGTGAAAATTTCGTCATTTTGCTTTGAACGCCCGACCACGGCGAGGCCGAAGTATTTTAGCGCAATGACAAACCTAATCTGCAAGTGACAACGTATGGTATACAAATCAAATGTCTGCGTCCCCTGGTGCCCCAGACGTCGATTTCACGTCTGGGTGTTTATTCATCAGTAATTCAATGTGTTAGTGGCGGGTCGCCTGCCCTTTCCGGTTGTGCAAAGAGTGGGGGATTTTCCTTTCGTCTCTCCCCGCGCCCGGCAGTCCATTCAAGGCTGTCAACACACACTGCGACGCTTTGACAAACGGAAGCAGTCCTCTATCCTCGTTGCAATGCTTCGCCGAATATTCCTTGCTGCGGTGACCTACGGCTGCATTGCGCTTTTCGCCGCCGATCTGCTAGCGAGCCAAGCTGAACAAGACTTCGTTCAGTACAGCGCCTCGCTGCACGTGCGCGTGGTGCCCAACTTGGTTTATGCGCAGTATAGGGAACGCTCTCTTCTCCTCGACCTCTACCTGCCAATGAATCCGGAAAAGCGTGCCCTCCCCGGTGTGATCGTGGTGCGCGGCGGCGGATGGCTGGTGAACGACCGTAAGCGCTTTGCGCACATTGCCTCCGCCTTAGCCGAGCGTGGTCTCGCTGCGGCCAGCATCGAATACCGAAGCGCCGACGAGGCCGCCTTTCCGGGAGCGGTTCAGGACGTTAAGGCCGCGGTGCGTTGGATGCGCGCGAATTCGCAAGCCTACGGGATTGATCCCGACGCGATTGGCACACTCGGCGGATCGTCCGGTGCGCATATGGCGCTGCTGGCGGGATTGACTGCGGACGTTCCGGAGTTCGAGGGGAAGGGCGGTAACCCAGACACATCCAGCAGCATTCAAGGTGTAGTGGCCATGGCCACACCAGCCGACTTGCTCACCCTGAGCCCGGGCAACCAAGAGACTGTCGCAAAATTCTTGCATGCCACCGCCAGCGAGGACCGCAGGAAGTGGCAATGGGCTTCGCCCATAAATCACGTCGCTCGCAACGGTCCTCCGGTGCTCCTGCTACACGGAGCCGATGATGAATCCGTCCCTACCAGTCAATCGATGGATTTTGCGCGCCGTTACCGCGAAGTCGGCGCGCGCGTGGAGCTCCATATCCTGCCGGGCGCGCCGCATGCTTTCTGGAACTATCGTCCTTGGTTCAGTGATGCCATGGACCGTGCGGCAAACTTCCTGCTGCGAATGCGATGAAGGTTTTCCAAGTCTGAAGCCCAACGTGCCAAAATGGAACGCGTTCCGCCGTGCCCCGCAACCCATTCAATTCACAGCCTTTAATTTCTCACTTGACCAATAGTAACGGATGCGGTATTCTTCAAACCAAGGTTGCTGACAGTGTCCCCGTTTGGTCCCCTAATTCCCCCGCCACCCCGTGTGTATTTTCGTAACCAGTCGTCTCTCCCGTCACGTGCACCACGTAACGCCAATAGCTCCCCCGTTCGAGCGATTTTTCTCGCCACTCGCCACTCAACATTCGTTTACCCTGAGCGAAGTCGAAGGGCCACTTCCCGAACACTTCGCTTCCCGCGTCTTCATCAACTTACAAATCCCTCTCTTCCCACCATCGATTTCCAACCCTCCCGTTATCAGCAGCTTACAAATCCCTCTTTTCGCAACCCCTTTGTTTTCTCATCGATACAAAACCCCCGGGGTGTGGGGGTGCAGACTTTCAATCTTCACCTCAGTGCCTGTGCCTCGGTGGCAAGTCCCATGTTCTCAGCAGGTTGCCGCCTCTTTGTCCTCTCTTTGTCCTCTCTTTGCCCTCTTTTCCGCACTCGTTCCCTTTGTTCTCAAGAGCTTGCAGCCTCTTTTTGCAAAACACCCGGGTGGGGGGTATCCAGCTTCAACTGCCAAGACAAAAACAAAAGGGCACGCAGGCGCGTGCCCTCTTCACAATTCCAGTCAACTTCGCGTCAGCTACGCGCCGGCGCCCTTGGAGAAACTGCCTACCGCTTCCGCTTCCGTGTTGTACACGTCGAAAACCGTCAGGAGCTTGGTGATTTGCAGAACTTCCTGAAACTTGCTGCCCAGGTGACACAGCTTCAGCGCCGCGCCCTGCGACTTCGCGCTGTGATGCGAGGCCACCAGCGTGCCCAACCCCGCGCTGTCGATAAACGTCACGTTGTCCATGTTCAGCACGATCTTCTTTTTGCCGCCGGCGATCAGGCTTTTCACTTTTTCGCGAAGCGCGTTGCTCTCTTCGCCGAGCACGATGCGCCCGTCCAGCGCCACCACCGACACGCCATCCACTTCGCGGTTCGTCATCTTGAGTGCCATGTTCTCATCTCCTCGTCGATCGCGGTTCCAGCGGCAACCGGGCCGGACCCGCAAAGCATATCAATAATAGTCCGCGCAAGACATGTAATAGCCGCACACCGCGCAAACCAGTTTGCAGCGCCGCGATTCCAGCCGCTGGGAGCAGACGGGACAATACTGCGAAACATCTTCCTGCGGGGCAACCGCCCTCGGCTGCTGCGTGAGTTGCGCAGACGCAATCCTCGCAGGCTCCGCCTGAACCGGCGCCGCCCCTGGCTTCACGGCATGTTCCACGGCGGGGACGGTTATAGCACATCCCCCCGCAAGGGAAAAGCGTCAGTAGCACACCCGCAGCCCGAGCCGGGAAGTCGTGCAAGCAAATGGCTTAGTGGCAATTACCACCTTCCGTCTTGCACTTTGAAACCAATGTCGCATCCCGCGCATCTTTCTAATAGAGCGAGAGATAGAGGTAGTAAGAGCAACACAGAGTTGCAGCGATGCAAAGAGGTTAGGCCATGGGTAACCTTTCAGCAGTAGCGATGATCGTGTTGGCTATTCCGGCGCTTGCCGCGGCGCAGCACCGCGGAGGCATGGCGGGTCCTGCGATGGCAGCGCCATTCCACGGTGGCGCGGTAGTTTCGCGCGCGGCTTCTGCTCCCGTACGCTCCCCTATGCGCGTGCAGTCGGGAACACAAAGCGCCGCTCGCAGTGGCGCACCCGCGCTGCGCACGCGAGGCAATGGCGTTCGCGTAATCCATCGCAACAACAGCGGGTTCGGATTTAACGGCGGCACGGATTTCCAGGATGTGCCCGGCTTGGGATTTGATTACCCGCACCTGGCAGCGGTCAGTGGCAACCACCGCCGGCACGGCTCCGGATTTGGCGGCGAATTTCCCTTCGGGTCCGGTGGTTTCCTGTTCGGACCGTCAGTCATCGTAGAGGAAGTGCCGGCGGAATCACAGCCCGCGGTAGTGGAAGATCAAGTTGCCGACGATGCGCCTGAAGTTCAGGGTCCACCGCGGCGCGCGCGAACCTCGCGCGCTGTTAGTGATCCGCAACCGGAAAGCGCCGTCGCGACAGCTCCACGGCCCGACCCCGAACAATTTGTTTTTGTGCGCCGCGACGGCGGTCTTGTGTTCGCGGTGGCATATTCGTGGGACAACGGTACGCTTCGCTACGTCACGCCCGAAGGGCTGCGCCGCAGCATGGGCCGCGACGCGCTGGACCTCAACGCCACGCAACAATTTAACGAGCAGCGCGGCCTGAATTTCCGCGTCCCAGCTTGACGGCGCGCTAAGGCAAACCTCGCCTATTTTTTCGCGGGCTCCGGCATCACGTAGCCGGACGTGGCGGGAAGGCCGGCGCGTTCGAGCTGCACCGTGGTGTGATCAATCCGAAAACTCTTCGAGGCTTTTTCTTGAATCGAAATCAGGATGCGCTCGCATGCGTCCATGTGCATGTCCGGAACTCGCGCGTGCAAGCTCAGCGCGTTGTGCCCGCCTCCCAGCGACCAGATATGCACGTCGTGAACTTCCTGCACGCCTTCAATGGTAAGCAGCGCGCGCGCAACTTCTTCCACGCGCATTTCGCGGGGGCGGCCTTCCAGCAAAATGTGGGAAGATTCGCGCAGAATCCCGATGCTGGACCACAGGACCAGGAGGCCGATCGCGAGGCCGAGAATGGGGTCGAGCCACTGCGCGCCGGTGATTCCAATAGCGATGGCGCCGGCGATGATGGCGATGTTGGAGAGAGCGTCGCCAAAATTGTGAATCAGAATGCTGCGCAGGTTGAGGTCGTTGCGGCCGCGCACCAGCGCGAGGGTGATGCCGCCGTTAACGGCGAGCGCTGCAACGGAAGTCCAGATCATCCAGCTTTCGACGACGTTGACGGGAGCGCGCAAGCGTTGGAACGCTTCGTAGCCAAGCCACAGGGAAAGAAAGACGAGGACGAGTGCGTTGGTGAACGCGGCAAGCGTGCCGGCGCGATGGTAGCCGTACGTTTTTTCGGTGTCCGCGGGGCGCTCCGCCCAGCGCATGGCGAGCCAGGAAATGCCGAGGGCGGGAACATCGGAAAGATTGTGAACGGCGTCGTTGAGGAGAGCGACGGAATGCCCGAGAAGGCCGCCAACAATTTCAGCGACAACCAGGCAGAGGGTGGCGACCATGGCCCAGGCGAGCACGGAAGGCTTTAGCGTGGGATGCGCGTGCGTGTGACTGTGGCCGTGATGAGAATGACCGAAGTGCTCGTGGCTGTGCTGGTGCGCGGATTCGGAGGAATCGCAGGGCTGGATTACCGGTCCGTGAGAGTGCTGGTGCATCCCTGAAATTATTCTACGCGTTCGGATGGCGTCGCGCAGCCGCTCCGCAATCATATTACGCAGTTTGACACTTCCCCACCCCGAATGCGTTGACGCTCCCCCGCTTCGCTGCCAACATCGAACAAGCTTCCTGGTCGCACGCGTACGCGCAGAGGTCTAGCTGCACGAGGCCGGTACGCGGAGACAAATGACGACTCCCTTTGCAAAGCTGAGCTTCTGGGGTGTGAGAGGCTCCACGCCGACGGTGGATCCGTCAACCTGGCGCTATGGCGGAAACACGCCTTGCCTGGAGCTGATTGCGCCGGACGGCACGCAATTCATTCTGGATTGCGGCACGGGCTTGCGCATGCTGGGGAATCGCGGAGCCTTACCGAACGCGGGAGCTTCCGGGGAGACGCATATTTTTGTTACGCACTATCACTGGGACCATATTCAGGGCATTCCGTTTTTTGCTCCGCTGTATGCGGAGAACAATGAATTTCACTTTTACAGTTTTCGCTCGAAATTTTTGGGGCGCGATAGTTTGAAGCAAGTGTTCGAGGCGCAAATGGCCGTGCCGTATTTCCCGGTGGATATGTCGGCGATGAATGCGAAGCGCAAGTTCAAAGAGGTGGGCGGAGGGGATACGTTCCGAATTGGAGAGAATGAAATTACGACCGCGTGGCTGAATCATCCGCAGGGGTGCCTGGGATTTCGCATCGAGACGCCGGCGGGCTCAGTGGTGTATGCGACGGATAATGAGCCGGGCGACGCGAAGCTGGACCAGAGCCTGCGGGAATTGGCGGCGGGCGCGGACATTTTTATCAACGATGCGCAGTACACGCCGGAGCAACTGTCGAGCACGCGAAAGGGCTGGGGGCATTCGAGCTGGCTCGATGGGGCGCGCGTGGCGAAAGAAGTGGGCGCGAAGACGCTGGTGCTGTTTCATCATGATCCGGACTCGACGGACCGCATTGTGGACACGATTTTGAAGCATGCGCGGGAGGAGTTTGATTCCGTGTTTGCCGCGAGCGAAGGCATGGTGATTACCTTGGGGGCCCCGGGAGAACGCGTGGAAGCGCACATGCCGGGAAGCCGGACAGCCTTGCGGCGGGAAGCGCATTTCCGGGCGCATGTTTGCGGAGTGACAGAGGGCGGTCACGCGTTTGAAGAGGATACGGTGGTGAGGGATTTGTCACTGCAAGGCGCGCTGATTTCCTTGAAACACAGCCCGCGATTGCAGTCGGAGCTACAGGTAATCATGGAGACGCCGGGCGTGAACGGAATGCAGCGGATGCAACTGCGCGGGTACGTGGTGCGCATTGATGGGGAAGCGGAGAAGGGTCAGACGTCGGTGGGCGTCGTCTTCACGGATTAGTCTTCGAATGGCAATTGGGTCGGAATGCTAGCATTTCGCGCTAAACCCGTTTAATCTTTTGGATAGAGGCGTATTCCCAATGACCATCCGAGTCGAGCTCAACCCTGAGACTGAGGCACGCCTTAAGGCCGAGGCACGGGCTAAGGGTTTGCCTTTGGAAAAGGTAGCCGAACAGCTTCTCAAAGAAGCTCTCACTGGGCGGATTCTGTCTCGCGGTCAGATGAGTGTTGAAGAATTTCATCGAATGCTTGACGCGATGGCGGAAGGGTCTGAACGACTGCCAGATTTGCCCACCGAGAGCTTTTCGCGCGAGAGTTTCTATGAGGACCGGCTAGATGGCAGAGACGCCGTACCTCGTCGATAGCAATATCCTTCTCCGCTGGGTGAAACCCGACCATAGAGATTATCCCGCCATAGTCTCAGCCACGGATGCCATTCTTCGACATGATGGCATTCTCTGTTATACCTCCCAGAATGTCGGTGAATTTTGGAATGCCTGTACTCGTCTTGTGGATCGCAATGGCTACGGCCTCTGGCCTCAAGAGACAGACCGACTCGCAAAAATTTTTTGAGGAGAAGCTGCGGTTGCTCCCGGACAGCCTTGCGGTTCACGAAGAGTGGCGCAAGCTTTTGGTAACGCATAGCGTCTCTGGGGTGCAGGTTCACGACGCTCGCTTAGTAGCGGCAATGCGCGAGCACGGTGTCAAGCGTATTCTGACATTCAACGACAAGGACTTTTCCCGGTACACGGATATAGAAGCCGTACATCCTCTCAGTGTTTCTTTCACCTAGAGGTGTGGAACTCGTTCCACCATGGATTACGAGGCTGAATACCAGAGATACCGCGAAAAGGGCCTGACGCTGCCTTCGGACACGACTGAGATAGTGAATGCCTAGCGCGACTTCCAAGGCAGGGCTCGGCTGCCAGGACCCACTGGCTCCCGTCTGCGTCACCACACAGGCTGGATACCCAAAGAGCGTGGAATTCGTACGGAAGGCCGGTACATACAGTCCGCGAGACCTACGGAATGTACGGAGACCAGCAGTTTCGCGCCGTTCTTCGGGGCATCGCCGTCACCCCCTCCATTACAGGCCTTGAGTTCTACCGTTTGGCCCGGCGAAATCGGTTCCCCGCTTGTCGCACCGAAACCGCCTCTACCGTTGACCAAGAGCATTACGTCGACAAATCGAATAGCTTGATTGCTGCGGTTGCGAACCTGATATTTGGCGCAATGGTGGACCGTGTAGCGATTGCCAGAAACGGAGAGCCACATGCCTTGCAGATCGACTGATACGACCTCGATCGGCGAATCGGGCTGCTGGACCACGTAGACTAGTGGAGTCAGGTTTTCCGGGCCAGTAATCGATGGAACGGCTGAATCCTGCGAGACAGTAAAGTTGCAGCCACTGTTCTCGGGCTTCTGTTGCTCCTGAGTAACATTCATGGTGCTTGCCAGGAAGATGGCTGCTAACAGTATCGCTTTCATTTGGTAACCTCCACTGCGAAGCCGAGGCAGGAACTCCCGTGGGCAGCTTGCCGCTGAAGCGTTCGTTCCCTTCCCCTCGGCCTTGAAACAGAGTGACAAAGTAACTGTATCACCGAGGTTGCCACCGGCCAGCAAGTCTCAGGGATTTCCGGTGTTATACTTGTATAGCGAGGACTAAATGCTGGCTATTCGACTTCCACAATCAATCGAGAGACGCTTGGAAAAGCTTGCTCGACGCACCGGTCGGACGAAGTCTTACTACGTTCGCGAAGCAATTTTGCAGCACCTTGAGGAGATCGAGGATCTGTATCTAGCAGAACGCGCGCTGGACCGCATCCGAAACGACGAGGAACGAACCATTCCATTGAAAGACGTTATGAAGCGTCATGGCATGGAAGGTTGAGTTCTCCGTCGAGGCTGATCGTGAATTGGACAAGCTCGATGGGCAACAAACCAAACGTATCTTAAAATTCCTTCGCGAGCGCATCGCGAAGCTGGAGGATCCTCGCAGCCTGGGCAGACCGCTGCAAGGATCGCGGCTTGGGGAATTTTGGAGATATCGCGTTGGGGATTACCGCCTGATCTGCAAAATCGAGGACGACCGCTTGCTCGTTTTGGTGCTCCGGGTCGGCCACCGCAAGGAAATCTATCGCTAGGCACCTCAACAGCGGTGAAGTGCTATCGTTAAGTCATCTCTGGACCATTCTCGATTCCCTGGTTTGACGCTCTATGGCTGAGAAAAGGGCAAATTTTGTGCCGGTTAGTGCGCTGGATAGGCGCGTGCCGTCGAGGCGCGAACTGCTGCGCGGGTTGGTGCGGCAGGCGCCGTTTGTGGCGAAGAATTTTCGGCTTTATTTCCGGAATGGGTGGCGGCGGCATATTTTGCGGACGAAGGTTGTGGCACCTTATGCAGTGACGTTTTATGTGACGCACAAGTGCAACCTGGCTTGCTCGTATTGCACGCAGAAGGAGCCGGACGTTTTCAGCGAGGAACTGGGGACGGCGGACACGATTCGATTGCTGCGAAAGATTCGGAAGGAGAGCGATTCGATCGTAATTACCGGCGGGGAGCCGACGCTGCGCGGCGACATTGAGGAAATTGTTCAGGCGGCGCGATTCGAGTGCAAGTTTCGGTCGGTGCTGCTGATTACGAATGGGACGCTGCTGGACCGCAAGGCGGGAATCCTGTCCGGGGTGACGGGATTGGTAGTGAGCCTGGACGCGCTGGCGGCGGACCCGACCAATCCTCTCTCGAAGCCGGCGGCTTTGCCGAAGGTGATGGAGAACCTGGAATTTGCGAAGGAGAGGCTGGGGAGTCCGCGGCGCATCACCATCAGCACGGTAATTGAAGAATGGAACATTGGCGAGGTGGAGCGGCTGCTGGATTGGTGCGGAGAGCAGGGCTTTGTGTTCGCGGCGCAATCGGCACAGATGGAAAAGATGCCGAATCTGGCGCTGCTGAGAAATGCGAAGTATCAAGCGCTGGTGGATAAAATCATCGCGCGGCGGCGCGCGGGAACGCAGGCAATCAACGGAACGCCGAAGACGATCGAGACGCTGTTGCGGTTTCGGGATTTCCAGTGCTATCCGACGATGTTTCCGCGGGTGTACCCGAACGGGGACGTGTTTTATCCTTGCGAGCCTTTGCGGAAGATTGCGGGGAATTTGCTGAGGGACGGATCACTGCGGAAGATTTTCGCGAACGGGAAGAAGATGTATGGGGAGATTCCGCCGTGCCAGGGGATCTGCTATTTGTTCGGGAATGTGCTGTCGCATTATTACGTGAATGATTTTTGGGGATTGGCAGCGGATTTTACTCAATAGAAGAAGAAAGATTTCACCACAGAGGATGCAGAGCACACAGAGAAGACTAGGACAGGTCGGCGATTTTTTTGTCGAGGTGGGCGAGGGCGGCTTCGAGGGATTTGCGGTGATTGGGGTGGGTGGCGGTGGCGAGGTCGTTGGCGATGCGGGTGCGCGAGAGTTGCAATTGCTGGATGTCCTGCTCGCGGACTTGCTGCTCAGCACTCTTCGGGTCGCGTTCCGATGACGGCTTGGCGACTTCCCTGGATTCGACCTGAGCTTCTACGTCTTTGCTTTCCCAGCCTCTCGCCATACTTACATTTTGACACAAACAGCGGAAATGCAGGGGTGTTTGTAGTGGAAAGTTTCGATCTGAAGAGATCGCGCCTCCGGCAAGGAATATGCGGCCAACTCAGGCAGTAGCGGCGCGTTTTTGCGGAAGAACCGGCAGCGGCGTGTGAATGACGCTGCGCAATGTGGATTCAGCCACGCGCGCCAAGTGCTCGGCGAAAATGCCGCGATAGTGGAAGTCGGCGGTATGCTCAGCCCAGCGAACGCGGACGATCCAGTCCCCACTGGCTTCAGCCGCAATGGCGGAGGAAATTTGCGCAGTGGGAATGACCAAGAGTGGATGCTGGTGAGAATCGAGAGCCCAGATGCGTTCCGGACAAACGAAAAGCTGGACGGACGAGGGCGGCGCATCTTCCAGTTGATAGCTGCCGCCATTGACGATCACAAGGGCGCCGAGACGCGCGGCGGTGTCGGCCAGAGTAGTGTCCGGTTTCGCCTCCGGAAGCAGGATGGCGGTGAGAAACATGGCGAGGCCGGCGATGGCGGCGTGCCAACTGTTCCACAAGCTGAGTGGCAGGACGACGAGCGATGCACCGGCGATGGCGAGCACGATGCGGAAGGCGAGCCAACTGCGGCGGTCGCGGCGAAGATTCAGGAGCTTAGGCAGGAGTAGCACGAGCGCAAAGAGGGCGCCAAGGCCGAGGTTGCGGAGCCGGGCGGCGGCGGTTTCCTGCGGGGAAGCGACTGGGGTTGAGGTCGTGCTCATTACCTTGCGTTCTGGGGGCGTGTACTGTTTTAGCATCGCGCGCCGGAAAAGCAAAATTAATTCATTTTGTCCAGGCGGGCTGCAAGTACAGCCCGCACTCGTTGTCTAGGCGGGCTGCAAGTACAGCCCGCACCCGTTGTCTAGGCGGGCTGCAAGTACAGCCCGCACCCGTTGTCTAGGCGGGCTGCAAGTACAGCCCGCACCCGTTGTCTAGGCGGGCTGCAAGTACAGCCCGCACCCGTTGTCGAGGTTAGGAGTTTTTAAGAGTGTCGATTTCGCGCATGCGGGCGAAGGCGCGGCGGACGTGCGGGATGGTGATGGAGCCGCCGACGATCAGGGCAACGTTGAGGGCGTCGATGACCTCTTCGCGTTTCCAGCCTTCTTCCCCGCAGCGCACGAGATGGTAGGTGATGCAATCATCGCAGCGTAGCACGGCGGAGGCGACCAGGCCGAGAAGTTCCTTGGTCTTGGTGCCGAGCGGGCCGGGCTCGTAGGCTTGATGGTCGAGAGCGAAGAAGCGCTTCATGCCGAGGTGGCTGCAGCCGAGGATTTCTTCGTTGAGATCAGCGCGAAATTTTTGGAAGTCGTCGAGACGGTCGGGCATGGCGTGACTCCTCCGAGATGAGAGTTCGGATTTTAAATTAAAGATGCTACTGGGTGGGGAAAAGCTCTGGATGCGCTGGGCGGGAACTGGCGGCGCTTGCCGCGACGGTGACCGGGGCATCGACATCGAGGGTGACGGGCGGGAGACAGACTTCGTTGCTGCAGGCCTGGTAGCGCAGCTTGAGAGGTATGTGTTGGGCGCCGAGCGGGGCGTCGGGTTGCACGGCGAGCGGCACGCGGAGAACGACTTTGTCCTCGTACACGTTGAGCGGAGTCTTGGTGAAGGCGAAGGTGCGGAGTTCACCCTTGGGGTAGGTGATTTCGCCGGCGGACTTGAAACCGGCGGGGAGATTGGCGCGGAGATCGGTGGGAATGAGGTAGTCGGCGGAAGGCTTGCGGGCGTTGATGTGGAAGCCGTTGCGGATTTTGAGCACGATGGCGAGTTGGAAGGAGCCGCCACGCGCTACGGGTTCGAGCGAAACGAAGGCGGAGGGAGCGACGACTTCGCGGCCGGACGGGATTTGCGGGTGAGCGGAAGGCAGCGCAGAGACGATGACTAGAAGCAGAGCGCTGATGGCAACGGCGACTGCCGGCTTCACAATTTCACCTGGGTGCCGAGTTGCTGAGAGACCACGCGACTCATGACGTCGAAAAGGTTTTCGCCGGTTTTTTCGAGGATGAAGGCGCTTTTGGAATCGGACCAGCCGAGTTTGAAGCTGGTGGATAGGGCGGAGATCCAGATTTCGCGAACGGGCGTGTTTGGCGAAACGACGAACTTGGCTTCCACGGGCTCTTCGAAGATTACTTCGAGCTTGCCGCTTTCGCCTTCCACGTCGAAACCGTGTTCGTCGCCGAGAGTGAACAACCGGCGTTTGAGATCGTCGAAGGCAGTGGCGGCTTTTTTCTGAAAGTCCTTTTCGTCGAGCATTGAGTTAGCGTATCGCAGAACGTGAGAAGTAGGTAGTGGCGCCGGCAGTGAGTTCCCGCTTGTGCTGCCGAAAAGCCTCAGCCCTGAAAGGGTGGCCTGAGCTACAGCGACGTTCATTACGCGTACCTAGAGCTGAGACTCGATGGATTTGGACATTTCGTCGTAGCTGATGATTCCGGTGATGCGCTTGACGACTTTGCCGTCGCGGTTGATGAGGACGCTGGTGGGATAGCCGAGCAGGCCGCCGAATTTGTCGGCTGCGGCGTCGTCACCGATGACGATCGGGTAGTTCATCTGGGATTTGGAGCCGTTGACGTCGAAGCGCTCCTTTTGGACCCACGGAGTAACGACGCTGGCGCCTTCGTCGTCCATGGCGATGCCGAGGACGGTGAAGCCTCTGGCCGCGTACTTTTGCTGCATTTCAATGAGCCAGGGAATTTCGACCTGACAAGGCTCGCACCAGGTGGCCCAAAAATTGACGAGCACTACCTTGCCTTTGTATTGCGCCAGGGAGAGGTCTTTGCCGTCGAGGTCTCTTAGAGTGACATCAGGGGCGGGCTTTGCAGCAGCATTGCTAAGGGTAACTTTTGCGACGCTGTTTTTCGGCTGGCGCGTGGCGCGGTCGGCGAGATACGTGGCGACGATGACGGCGACAACCGCGATGATGACCAGCGAAGATTTCCTCAACGTTACACTCCTCCAGATTTAGATAACGACAATATTATCTCGCAGCTTGGCGAGCACGGCAAAAGTCAACGGCTCATTTCGCACCGGTCAAAGATTTCTCAAGCCATAAAACGATGCTGTTGAGAAAGCCAAGCTTGCCGGCCATCCACGTCAGGCGGTTGGTGAAGACCAGGCCGCCGACAAAAAGAAGCAGTGCGCCGCTGAAGAGTTCGACGGCGTGGAGATGCTTTCGGAAGCGTTGGTAGAAGCGGAGGAATTGGCCGATGCCCACGGCGGTGAGCAGAAACGGAACGGCCAGGCCCGCGGAGTACACGGCGAGAAGGAGAACGCCGCGGGCGATCGTGTCGCTGGCCGCGGCGAGCGCGAGCACGGTGGCTAGAATTGGTCCGATGCAGGGCGTCCAACCAAATGCGAAAGCGAAGCCGAGGAGGAACCCGCTCCAGATGCCAGGCTGCGTGCTAGGGGTGCGGAGGCGGACGTCGCGATTGAGCCAGCGCGTCATGGCCGGACCGAAGAAACCGATGAGCGAGAGCGAGAAGAAATGGACGTAGCCGAGGCCAGCGACGAGCGGGCCGCCGCGCAGAAGCGCGACTACTCCAAGAAGCGCGAGTACAGTGCCAAGAATGATGCCGGTGCGAACGGTGAGCTTGATGAGAATTCCGAGAAGGTGCAGGCCGAAGAGAAGGATCAGCGCGCCAGCGATGGGGGCGAGCAGGGAGCGATTTTGGCGAAGAAACGTCCCGACGGCGCTGGCCGAGGCGCCGAAGGAAATGA
>Ga0307475_10000228_pt1 | contig 34352 bp, 30 predicted proteins | sample atmos_gasesECM1C_FD_203317 | JGI IMG/M metagenome (GOLD analysis project Ga0307475, IMG submission 203317) | Hardwood forest soil microbial communities from Morgan-Monroe State Forest, Indiana, United States - atmos_gasesECM1C_515 | ecosystem: Environmental > Terrestrial > Soil > Temperate... | reverse complement strand
CCCGGACGCAAGGAACGTACAAAAAGTCTTCGGCTACCACGCACTATTCCACGCATATTGAAGCGGCTCTGCACCGAGGTCGGGTAATAGACGACATTCTTGGGCGAATCCAGTTTGCCGTTTAGGAACAGCGTGGCCGCGAGGATCCATGGCAGCGGAATAAATCCGGCGTAAATGCGCTTCAACACTTCGATGTCCTGGCGATTGCGCGCGCCACGATCCACAAATACCGCCACCGTCAGCCCTGCGAAAAATATCAATCCAAAAAATACCAGCATCCAGTCGAGGTCCAAGGGAGGGTAAAGCTGGCTCACGTACGGAAAGAGCAGCGAGCCCGCAAGAAAAACCGCGGTGCGCTTCATGAAGCGCGGGCGAAACACCAACTCGGCGATAGAAGAAGTAAGTCCGCACGAGGGACACTCGTCAGCCTTACGCTCCGACCCGCAATTGAGGCATCTCGTCATTTACTTCTGGCAGCCGCTGCCACCCCTGGCAGCCCTGGTTTCCATGTAACTACTGACGCAAGAATGGCGCCGCTGCAAACTGCGCGCAAATCCGCCACATGGTGCTCACCAGCCTATTATAAGGCGGTGCCGGTAGTATTGCCTGCGAGGGAGACTAGAAGATCCTGATAATATTTTTGATGGTTGGCTTCCGCGACCGCCATGGCGACGCCCATTCCACGGCCGGGCTCCACGCGTTTCACGGAGCAATCCACTTTGAGCGGAGGATCGACATTCAAACGAGCCGTGAAACCCGCTCCGATCCACAGTGTGTCGGCGGCTTCGATGAACATTCCGTTGGAGCTGATGTCGCGCGTTTTCCCGGTCAGCACCGCTGAGCCCCACTCGATCTCGAGATCAGCGCGAAACGAGTATCGCGGCGCCCAACGGCGTTCGAGCCGCCGAGATAAATTTTCCCCATTACCCATAAACTTGGCAAAACCCCCCTGCCAGGAGTGCAAGCCACGGCTGAGCGTGAAGCTCCGTCAAGACCCGAGAATACGTCATTCGGCGGCATAGCTATAGGACGGCGATAGGTAATGTTTTGTTCCCGACAATGGCGAGAGTTTATCCAGTCGCGCGCGAAGGTTGTCAGCAATTTATTAGTACCACCAGAACATTTCATCACTTCTACAAATCTTCAGACAATTGATCATCCTCGAAAGCTTCTTTATCTGCCACCAACTTCTCGCCTGCTTGAATGCGCCGCTGGGTTTCAGCTTCCAGATACTTTCGCAGGGCTTCCGGCACGATTCCCGGAGCTGCCAATTCAGCCAGATCCGAAACTGTAAGTTCGAGCAAAAAACTAAGTGAAACGGCAAGCGTTGTCGCCGGATTTCGCACCAGAGCCAGGCGGACGTTGTAATCGCAGCTCCATTTGCGATGTTGCGCGATGGCTTGCACTACGGACCCCGGCACACCTTCGCGTGCCAGCACTTTCAAAATCTGCGCCGCTGTAAAATGACTATTATCCAGCACCACTGGTAGGACCTGGGGATGACCTTCCGCCAAGAGTAAGCCAGCCACGCTAGCGGGACCACGTCGCGCCAAGGTGATTTTTTGTCCCAGTGGAAGCTGCGGCAATCGAGTAGCGAGCTGATCCTCAGCGTTGCGTTTTAATTCCGCGGAAACGCCCGGCAGCAGAGCAATCTGCACCAGATCCATCAAATACAACTCCCGCAGCAGCCGCAGACGGACGAGCCGTGGAGTATGGGGATGGCAGGCCAAGGCCTTTTTTAGCGCGTAAGTTTTAAGCCATTCCCGGCGTTTACAAATTTCCTCGATTACCGCGACGGGCAAATTCTTGCGCGCAAGGAGCACACCAATGTCCGTCTCTGCCAGCGCCGGATTTTTTAGCAGTGCTGAGAGAACTTCGTCATCATCACTGTGAAGGAGTGCCGCGAGTTCCTCGCCAGTGGCGGCCAGCGCACGCTGCGTGGCTGGCACGTCGCGAGTGTGGTTCGTTTTCGTCAGATCTTTTGTGTCAGCCATTGGAATTTTTTGTCAGTTCGATTCCGGGAATGGATTCCAGCGCCAACAATGCCGCGGCATGCGCCGGGGAAATCGGCAACAATCCAATTTTGGCGTTAGGAGCAGCTTCGCTTAGCCGCGAATCGAGCTGATCATCAAAAAAAGCACAGTGCCCTATCATCCCGCCTGTTTTTGCCAAGCGAAACAGCACCTGCTGCAAATTAAGATCGTCGACCAGCGCCTTCACCAGCGCCGCGAGGTCGTTGGCGGCTGAGCGCAAAATTTCACGCGCCATCGCGTCGCGGGCATCCGCGGCGTTAGCCACCACGGGAAACAGCTGCGGATATACCTGCTCCCGCGGTGCACTGCTGACGCGATTTTCGAATTCGCGCCAGGTGGAAATACCCAGTTGGCGCTTTAGCTGCTTGCCAAGCGCGCTTTCTTCACCGCTTCTATCGCGTTCTAATCTCGCCGCCGCCGCTGCTTTTTTCCCTACGTCGCGCGCACTGCCTTGGTCGCCAACTTGCGGACCAAAACCACCACTACGCCGAACTTCTCCGTTTACGCCACGTCCCATGGCAGCCGACCCGGTCCCGGCAATCAACACCATGGCCGGCCCCGTACCTGTCGCGGCCAGCGCGATTTCCAGATCCGTACAAATTTTCGTCACCACGCCGGGAAACGCCTCCGCCAGTAATGCGCGCATTCTCTCAGCAGCCTTGGGAGCCCCCACCCCTGCGATCCCAGCGCACAGCGCGGTAATCGCGTCCGGCTTCACTCGCGCCTCAAACGTAGCGGCTTGCGCTGCTTTTTTTATCTCCGCGATGGCGCGTTCGAATCCCACTTGACCCGGATTTGACGCGCCCGATCGTACAGACGCCAGTACATTTCCCGCTTCGTTCAGCAACACGCATTCCGTCTTGGTCGCCCCACCATCGAAACCCAATACGCAGCGCATCTGAAAAGCATAAGCCAGTTCAGTCCGACTGTTGTCAACCGTGTGTTTCAGTGCGGCACAAAAGAACACCTAGCGCTAATCTTGACGGGCGAACTGCTGACTACTATCCTCGGCGGACTCGATGCACATTCATTCTCTCGATCTGGCCATCGTTGTCGTCTACCTACTTGCCGTAACCGCGTTGGGCATGCATTTCCGGCGCAGACAAAGCCAGGTCGCGCAAAGCGCCGGCGATGATCGCAACGCCGTCACGCGCGAGTATTTTCTTGGAGGGCGGACCGCGCCATGGTGGGCGCTGGCGTTTTCTATCGTGGCCACGGAAACGTCGACGCTTACCATCATCGGCACTCCCGCCATCGCGTACGGCGGTAATCTGACTTTCCTGCAACTTATATTTGGCTACCTAATCGGGCGCGTTCTGATTGTCCTAGTGCTGCTGCCTGGATATTTTCGCGGAGATTTCTTTACCGCCTACGCGCTGATCGAAAAACGGTTTGGTCAGCGTATGCGCGCGGTGGCGGCCAGCACGTTTCTGATCACGCGGGCGCTTGCTGAAGGCGTACGCGTCTCGGCCATCGCGATTGTGCTTAGCGTGGTGCTGGGCACCAGCGAACATCTCTCTGTCGTGATTGTTATTGCGTTGACGTTGCTCTACACGCTGGAAGGCGGGATGAAAGCTGTGATCTGGACTGATGTGGCGCAACTTTTCATTTATCTGGCCGGCAGTGCCGCCACGTTTTTCGTGTTGCTCCATCGCGTTCCCGGCGGCTGGAACGAGGTCGTGCAGGTAGCCGCTGCTCACGGTCATAAGCTGCAGGTTTTTGATTTTTCGTTTGATTTAGCGAAGAAATATACATTTTGGTCGGGCCTGATCGGTGGTGCGTTTCTAACCATGGCCACGCATGGCACCGACCAGACCATTGTTCAGCGTCTGCTCGCGGCTCGCAATCAACGCGACAGCCGCCGCGCACTCTTGGCCAGCGGCGTCATCGTTCTATTTCAATTTACAGTTTTTCTGCTGATCGGTGTGCTGCTTTTCGTTTTCTCGCAGCACACGCCACTACTCTCTGCCGGCGAAGCCACCGACCGCGTCCTGCCACTTTTTCTTCTTCGCGAAATGCCCACTGGGCTTGCGGGACTGTTGCTCGCTTCCATCATCGCCGTGGCCATGTCCAACGCCAGCGGTTCGCTGAATTCTCTCGCAGCCAGTAGCGTGCTGGATTTTGCCGCGCTGCGACCGGGTGAACGCAAACCTGCAAATGACGCCGGCTTTCTGCGGCTGTCGCGGCGCATGACGCTATTCTGGGGACTTGTGCTGATGGGCTTTGGCCTAATGACCTGGGGTCCCGTACTCGAAGCGGGGCTGACGGTTGCGTCGTTTCCATTCGGAAGCCTGCTCGGGCTTTTTCTTTTAGGCACACTCAACCGCCGTTCGAACGCAAATGGAGCGTTGGTAGGTATGTTCGCCGGGCTCATCACCATTTTTTGCGTATGGCGCCTGACAAGTATCGCGTACACGTGGTATTTCTTGATCGGTTCCGCGATGACTTTTTTGGTCGGCTCGCTGGTAAGTCTCTTGGCCCGGCCCGACGAATCGCAAAATCATCACCCCACGATGGATGCGGCTCAATGAATTTTCTGCCACGACCTTTCACAACTGTAACGAATACCTATGACTGAGAAACGCCTCGAACTGGTTCGCGGGCTGGGCGCGTGGGCTTCGGCTGCGATTGTTATTGGCACCATGATCGGCACCGGAATTTTTTTGAAACCTGCGGAAATGGCTCGTGAAGGCCGCACCGTTTCCGTAGTTTTCGCCGCGTGGATCGTTGGCGCGGTGCTGTCCATTTTCGGAGCATTGTCTTTTGCAGAGCTTGGCGCGGCCATTCCGGAAGCGGGCGGCGAATACGCCTACCTGCGCCGCGCATTCGGTCCCGTATATGGATTTCTTTTTGGTTGGATGCATTCCATCGTCGGCAGGCCCAGCTCGCTGGCGTCCATCTCGGCGGGCATGATGCGATTCGTCAGCTTTCTCATTCCAGCAGTCGCTACCCCTTTTTTCAGCGTGCACGTCCCGGCACTTGGTACGTGGATTTCGCCTTACGATTTCGTTTTTACCTGGGCGCAGCCGCTCGCGGTGTTATGGCTTGCGGGAATGACCGGTGTGAATTATCTAGGTGTGCGGCTTGGCGGCGCGGTGCAGGTTTTTCTGACCGCCATCAAAATTATGTCCGTCGTCATTGTTATCGGCGTGGCGTTTTTTTCACCCTCGGGACCGCCGCACGCCCCAGACCCTTTTTGGCCAGCGGCCGGCGACGGTATCGGAGTCATATTCGCGGCATTTCTTGCCACACTGGCAGCAGCGCTGTGGGCCTATGACGGGTGGGAAGATTTAAATCTGGTGGGGTCGGAGGTGGCCGACCCACAGCGCAATTTCCCTCGAGCACTGGTGGGCGGCGTCACTTTCGTCGCTATCATTTATTTGCTGTTCAGCGCCGCCTGTCTGAAAGTTTTGCCGTTCGAAAGCGTCGCGAGATCGCAGCACATTGCTTCGGACGTCGTTGAGCATGTCATTGGGCGAGGCGCGGCGGCATGGATTACCGTAGCGATGGCCATTTCCGCTCTGGGCTCCATGAATTCTTCGGTGCTGAGCGGGGCTCGCGTACCGTATGCGATGGCGCGCGACGGAATCTTTTTTAAAATTGCAGGCGGTATTCACCACAAATTCCAGACTCCCGGCCGCGCATTAATTTTTCAAGGTGTCCTCGCGAGCCTGATGGCACTCACCGGCACGTTCGAGGAGCTCACCAATCTATTTATTTTTGCGGGATGGATTTTTTACGGCTTCGCGGTGGTCGCTCTTTTTCGCATGCGACGAACTGAACCAGATTTGCCGAGGCCGTATCGCTGCTGGGGGTACCCCTGGGTTCCTGGACTTTTCGTGGCGGGCGCGCTGGCGTTGACTATAAATATCTGGATACAGCGGCCAGGGCGTTCGTCCATCGGCCTGCTTTTGATCTTGGCGGGGCTGCCGTTTTATAAAATGTGGGCGCGCCGCGAGAGGTCCGGCGCCGGCGAATTCACTTCATAATTTTCGCGTGCGGAAGGCGCGATTTCAAACGCGCTTGCCGCTTCATCTCCTACAACAATTTCAGAATGAAAGATTTTCGCCAGCGCCTCAACTCCAGTGACTAACCGGGGCCCGGGCCGCGAAGCGTACGCGTTGGCTTCAAATGCATAAACGCGCCCATAATGCACCGCGGGAATTGCATCCCACTCCGGCGGAAAAGTCGTGGCGCAATATTCTTTTCGCGCCTGTTCTGCGTCGTAGCCGCACGGCGCTATAACGATGATGTCGGGCGCGGCGGCGACGAGATCTTTGAGTTCTATGCGAAATGATGGCGCGCCCACCCGCCCAAAAACATCTTCTCCGTCAGCCAGCGCGATCATTTCCGGAACCCAGTGGCCGCCAACATAGAACGGGTCCAGCCACTCAAGAAAGGCGACGCGTGGCCGCCGCGAAATTTTTTCGACCTGCTGTTTCAGCGCGTGCAACCGCTGCTTAATTTCGGCTAACAGCTTCTCGGCGGCATCCTCACGCGACGTTTCGCGAGCCACCTTTGAGATGTCATCCCAGACATCGGCAAGATTTCGCGGATTTAGCGACAGCACTCTGGGACGTTGCTCAAAATTTGCCAACACGGCGGCCAGATCATCGGGCGAAGCCGCGCATACCAAACACAGATCCTGGGTCACAACCAGGTCAGGAGCCAACTCCCTTAGCGCTTCCGCGTTCACGATGTACAGGCTCTCTCCGCGCTCTACATACTCGCGAACGCGGTGGTCTATTTCCAATGAAGGGAGGCCGGGCGGAATGCGCGAATCGACTACCACGCGCCGCTCGCTCACCTGCCGGGGGAAATCGCAGTCGTAACTCACGCCCACAACTTCAGCATCAAGGCCCAATGCAAAAAGTATTTCCGTAGCCGAAGGCAACAAGGAAACAATGCGCATCTGAAAACTTTAGCACTTTGTAGGAATATTTCACTTATACAAGAAATATTTTCGCCGCATGGCCTCGAAAGTCTTCAAATCCGCATCCCACCTCTTAACAATTTCCGTAGCCAGCATGCCCTCCTGCAATTGGCGAATGGTCTGCTCGTTCCCGACGAGAAACAACATTTTCTGTACGTCGAAATGTTCCGGGTAAAGTTGGCGCAACGTATTCGCGATCTCCATGCCGATGGTCATGGAGCGCACCGCGCGCTTATCGAGCACTCGAATAGCTACCCCGCCACAACGCTCCGCGGCATAGAGCCCGGTCACGGGAATAAAATCCGCCGCGACAAATCTTACTCCGGGGATGTGTCGCCCATTCAAGCGCGCCGCCACATCTTCGCCATGCATCCACGGCGCGCCAAACTCTTCAAACGGCGCCTCCGTGCCGCGTCCAACGGAGACGCCGCCATTCTGCAAAATCTCCAAGCCGGGATAAAGGACCGAGCCCTTCAGCGTGCGCAGGTTTGGCGATGGCGGCAGCCAACGCAGGCCAGTCTCTTCATAAAAATAATTGCGCCGCCAATTTTTCATGGCGATCACGTGCAAATCGCACTCAATGTGATTTTCTTCATTGAATAATTGCGCTAATTCGCCGATGGTCAAGGCGTAACGAACGGGGAGGCGAAAATAGGCCGTGAAGCTGGTTTTGTCCGCGTCCAGCGCTGGTCCTTCCACGATTTCGCCACCAATCGGATCGGGGCGGTCCAAAACAAAAAATGCAATTTTGTGCTTGACCGCTTCCTCCATGCAGTACCCCATTGTGGCGGTGTAGGTGTAGAAGCGCACGCCCGCGTCTTGCACATCAAAGACCAGCGCGTCGATGCCGGCGAGCATTTCGTCCGTGGGACGACGCGTCTCGCCGTACAAACTGTAAACCGGCAATCCGCTCACGGGATCTTTCGTGGAGGAAACATTCTCATCTTTGTTCCCGCCTAAGCCGTGTTCGGGAGTGAATAACGCGACGACCTGAACTCCGGGCGCATGCATTAGCGCATCTATCGTAGTGCGGCCCTGCGCATCGAGTCCGGTGTGATTGGTAATCACGCCGACGTGTTTGCCGCGCAGCGGGGTGAAGCGCTCCGCCTCCAGCACGTCGAGGCCAACCATCACCTTTGTTACATTATGGGAATGTCGCCGGTGCTGCGCGTTTGCGCCGTGCGCACTGGCGTGCGCCTGCGTTCCTATGGCAAAACAGCAGATCAACGACACCAGAAAAAATCGCAGCGCCAATCGCTGTGACGCTTTACACTCGTTCCACCTCATGATCGTCATCAGATGTCTCATATGTCGCAATAATATTCTGGAACGCCTCGCGCGCGTGTTGTTTGTGGCCCCCAAGTGCCTGTGCTATATACAAACTCAGAGCATGCGCAGCACCAAACGGGTCGTTTTTCGATCAAGGGCTTCGATCAAGGGTTTCGATGAAGGGCGATAATGGCCCGGTGAAAAACCCCTGCGCCCGCCTGCTTCCGCTGCTTTTTATTGCGATTATTTTTTCTATGGCCTACACCGCGCGAAGTCAAACCAGTTCCGTACCCGCGAAGAAATCCGTCGCTCCCAAATCCGCGACGGGAGCGCGCGCGCTTTCTGCCGCGAATAAACAATGGGTGGAAGCGACGCTACGCAAAATGACCGACGATGAAAAAATCGGCCAGCTGCTCTTCACTACTTATCACGGCAGCTTCACATCAACGGATGCGGACGCCTATCGCAAGATGATGCGCGACGTGGATGATCTGCACGTCGGCGGATTTATCAACATTACGCAGATGTCGCCGCTGGGAATTATTAAAAGCCAGGCTTACCCTACCGCGGTGCTGACGAATCAACTTCAAGCGCGCTCCAAATTGCCTTTGTTGATTGGAGCAGACTTTGAACGCGGCGCGGCGATGCGCCTCGACGAGGGCACATCTTTTCCAACGGCGATGGCATTGGCTGCGGCGGGCAATCCAGCCGACGCTTACACGATGGGCAAAATCACCGCGCTGGAAGCCCGCGCCGTCGGCATTCACTGGATTTATGCGCCGGTCTCCGACGTGAATAACAATCCGGGCAATCCTATTATTAATACGCGCTCGTTCGGCGAAGATCCGCAGCGCGTCGCGGAGTACGTGGCTGCTTTCGTGCGTGGCGTGCAAGAGAACGGCGGCCTCGCCACCGCCAAGCATTTTCCGGGGCACGGCGACACCGCGGCCGACTCACACATTGATCTTCCGGTTATTCGCGCCGACAAAGATCGCTTAGAGCATTTGGAATTGATTCCCTTTCGCTCCGCGATTTCCGCTGGCGTTGGCAGCATCATGACCGGACATCTTTCCATTCCCGCGCTGGAACCCGATCCCAACACTCCGGCCACGCTATCCAACAATGTCTTAACCGGACTTTTGCGCGATGAACTTCATTTCGAAGGCCTGGTCATAACCGATGCCATGGATATGGGCGGCATCACTACACGTTATGCTCCCGGTGAAGCCGCTGTGCGTGCCTTTTTAGCGGGCGCCGATGCGCTGCTGATGTCGCCGGTTCCTGACGCGGCATTCGAAGCGTTGCAGGCCGCGGTGAAATCGGGACGCATTTCGCATGAACGCCTCGACGCCTCGGTGCGCCGGATTTTGCAAGCCAAAGCTCGCCTGGAACTCAACAAGAACAGGCTCGTCGATGTGAACGCCATCAACGAAAAGTTTGGCCGCGCGCCCTGGCAAAAAGAAGCGCAAGACATTTCCGATCACGGCGTCACGCTGCTGCGTGATACCGCGAATCGCTTGCCCTTGAGCGCCGCCAAACCATCGCGCGCTCTGCTGCTGGCTTTTTATGCCGACCCCGAGCCGTATCCCGGTGAAGATCTCGAGCGCGAACTTCGCACGCGCTTCGATTCGGTAACCACGCTGCGCGCGGATACGCGCTTTGTGAAGGCCGAAACTTTAACGTTGCCTCCGGCAGATTCATACGACGTGGTTATTCTTGCACTGTTTGTGCGCGTCAGCGATCGCAAGGGGGATGTGGATATTCCCGCTGATCAAGCGGCGTTTGCGGCGAAGGTTTTTAAAACTGGCAAGCCGGTCATCGCGGTCGGCTTCGGCAGTCCTTATCTGATTGAGAATTTTCCGCAGGCGGAAACCTGGTTGGCCGCGTTTGGCATCAGCGATGTGGCGCAAATTTCCGTGGCTCGCGCGCTGTTTGCGGAAATTCCCGTGCGCGGCAAGTTGCCTGTCACAATTCCTGGAATCGCTCTCAAAGCAGCCTTCGGCATTTCACGCCCCGCTGATCCTGGAACCGTGCAGCCCATGGACGCGGCCGCCGATAAAGAATTACAGCCTGCATACCGCGTCATCGAAAAATCTATTACCGATAAGGCTTTTCCCGGCGCCACGCTGGCTGTCGGCTATCACGGAAAAATTGCTATTCATGCGTTCGGTAGGCTGAGCTACGATGCGCAAGCGCCCGCAGTTGTGGAACAGACGAAATACGACATCGCGTCACTCACCAAAGTGGTGGCCACCACCACGCTGGTCGCCAAACTGGTGGAGGGTGATTTTCCGGTCTCGCTCGATCTGGATGCCAAGGTGGAGCGGTATCTGCCTGAATGGGGCGCGACAGCAGGGCAAAAAGAATGGCGCAGTAGAGTTACCGTGCGCCATTTGCTGACGCACACCTCCGGGTTGCCGCCCTTTAAGGAATATTGGCGCACTTCCAAAAGCAAGCAAGATACTTTGAATAGAATTTTTGTCGAGCCGCTTGATTACGAGCCGGGCACGAAAGAAGTGTATTCCGACCTCGGCATTATTTTAATGGGCGAAATCATCGAGCGTCTTACCGGCCGCACACTCGACGATCTCGCCAAAAGCTACATTTTCGATCCGTTGGGAATGTCTGACACTATGTTCCGTCCGCCGAAGAAACTCTGGCCGCAAATTGCGCCTACGGAAATCGACAACAATTTGCGTCATCGACTGGTGCAAGGTGAAGTACACGACGAAAATGCGTACGCGATCGGCGGCGTTGCAGGCCACGCCGGACTGTTCAGCACCGCGCCTGATCTTGCCGCATTTTGCCAGATGCTGTTAAACGGTGGCAGTTATGCGCACCATCGTGTGCTGCGCCGCGCTACAGTCGCACAATTCACCGAGCCGCAACAGCTTTCCAGTGGTACGCGCACGCTCGGCTGGGCCGTGCCCACCGAAGGTGGCTCCAGCGGTCACTTTTTCTCGGCACATAGTTTTGGCCACACTGGATTTACCGGCACTTCTATCTGGATTGATCCTGACCGCGAACTTTTTGTTGTGCTGCTCACCAACCGCGTCAATCCCACGCGCGATAATCAAAAAATGGCTCAGGTTCGTCCGGCGCTTCATGACGCGGTCATGGAGTCGTTGGGACTCGCCGAGCCTGCTCACGCTTCTCGCTGAAAATTTACGGCCCGCGCAGTTCTCTCGTATCTCGTTCTCTGTTTGGTTTACGACAGAATGATGCGCTAGGCGGAAAAAACTCCCTGCTCCAGATCATGCGCGGCTTGCTGAAGGTCGGCGGGCTTGCCCAGGTCGCACCAATAATAATCATCGGCGCGAAACGCGATGATCTTTTCTCCGCTGCCGGCCAGGCGCAGATAAGAATCGATGATGGAGAAAACGCCTTCTTCCTTCATCAACGTTAACAAGCGTGGCGAAATAACATGAATGCCGGAAAAGGCCAGCGCCTCCGTTGTTGGCGCGGCTCGAACAATCTCCGGTTTCGCTTCGCGCCCGATTCGTCGCCCGCATAGCTGAAGCTGGTCGTCAAATAGCAGGTAGCGGCTGGTTTCACGCTGCTGCATCGCAAGTGTGGTGAGCGCTTGATTGTCCTTGTGAAACTGCACCATGCGCTGGAGATCAATGGTGCTGACGACATCGACGTTATGGAGAAGAAACGGTTCGGTGGGCACATCGGAATGCTCAAGAAAAAACCAGCCGGCCTTTTTCAAGCCGCCACCGGTATCGAGCAGCACATCCTCGCATGACACTTCGATGCGCATGCCAAAATTTTCCCGCTCTTTGAGGAACGTGATCACTTTGTCGGCGAAGTGGTGCACGTTGACGATCACGTCGTGAATTCCGAAAGCACGGAGGCGAGCCAGTGTAATTTCCAGCAGGGTGCGCCCACCGACCTCCACCAGCGCTTTTGGGCGGTCATCGGTGAGGGGCCGCAAGCGTGTGCCCAGGCCGGCAGCGAGCACCATGGCTTTCATCGAGGAGCTTTCATCGAGGGGCTTTCATCGAGAGGACTGCATCGCAGCGTCTGCATCGCGAGGACCTTCATTTGCCCATTTTCTCGAGTTGCAGATGGCGCACCGCGACTTCCACGCCATTTCTGGCACGAAAATGTTTTGCCAATTGTTCCGCGAGATAAACCGAACGGTGCTGCCCGCCAGTGCAGCCGAAAGAAACCATGAGGTTTTTAAATCCTCGCTCGCGGTAACTGGCGACGCTGGCATCGACTAAAGACATCACACTGGCCAGGAATTGATGCACGCTTTCCTGCTGATTGAGGTATTCGATCACCGGGGTGTCTTTGCCGGTAAGCGCCTTAAAGCGCTCTTCACGGCCGGGATTCGGCAAGCTTCGCCCATCGAAAACAAATCCGCCGCCATGACCCGCTTCATCTTGCGGTGCTTCTTGATGAAAAGAGAAACTGAAAATGCGCAGCTTGAGATGCTCCGCTTCACCGGCTAATCCCTGCAGTTTTTCCGAGGCCAGCATGCTTTGGAACGCGGCCATCAATGTAGGCAGCTCGATGGGCAGCGTGACGTGATGCAACAGCCAACGCAGATTCTTCATGGCGAACGGCACGCTTTGCAGAAAGTGCTGTTTGCGTTCGTAAAATCCGCGAAATCCGTAAGCTCCGAGGGCCTGCAGGATGCGCACGTACACGTAAGCGTAGTAATGCTTCATGAAGGCTTCGCGATCGACTTTTACGTAACCGCTTAGAGCATCCAGATAATGATCGAGAAGTTCCTGCCGTAGCTCCGGCGGCAAGTCGGCCTTGGCATCGAACAAAAGAGAGGCAATGTCGTACTGCAACGCACCCTTACGACCGCCCTGGTAGTCCACAAAATAGGGTTGGCCATCACGCAAGACAATGTTTCGGGATTGAAAATCGCGATAGAGAAAATAGTGCCGTTCCGCGCTCATCAGGAATTCGGTTAACCGCCCAAAATCATCTTCCAACGCTTGCTCGTTAAAGGGAACGCCAGCGAGACGCAGAAAATAATATTTGAAGTAGTTCAAATCCCAGGCAACCGACTGGCGGTCAAAGCTGCCGATGGGATAACACGCTTCATAATTCACATCGCGGCCGGCTTCGACCTGAAAGCGCGGCAAGGTGGCTACAACTTTTCGGTATGCTTCCACCACGGGTAGTGCAATGGTCCCGGCATTGCGATTTTTAGATAGAAATTCGTATAGCGTTATATTGCCGAGGTCTTCTTCGAGGTACACGCCGTGGTCCAGGTCTTCGCCGTAAATTTCGGGCACCGGCAAGCCATGTTTGCGAAAGTGTTTGGAAAATTCCAGGAAAGCGACATTTTCTTCGCGTACGCCATAAATGATCCCGATGGACGTGTTTATTTCGTTGGAAAGGCGGATGATCTGGCGTCCGGACCCGCCCAGTTGCCCTTGCAGCGGATGCACGTGGGTGACCGGCGAACGGAATCGCTCCTCAAACAGCCGGTTCAGAATGTTCATTAACGCGATTTCCAAGAGTCCGTCCCCGCTTCCAATCCACTGCTAACCCGCCGTTTTATGATAGCCGAATCGCGAGTTGGTCTCCGCAAATAGGAAAGCCTGAGTTTCGTGAAGGTATTAGCAATTTGTGGGCAAGGCATGGCCGTTTTTCATCGCGAGCCCCCCGGATTGCGGCAGCCCGCGGATATAATGCGATTGTGCCCTCAGGACCCAAGGAAAACAGACGCAGTGAGCTGCGGAATCCGGCGTCGAAGAATCTCGACCGTCTAAGTTCGTTACAAATCGTGGGTCTGATGAATCGGGAAGACCGCAAAGTGCCCGCCGCGGTGGGCCGGGCGCTTCCCGCTATCGCGCGCGCAGTCGACCTGATCGTGGAGGCCGTTCGCAGCGGAGGGCGGCTCATCTACGTGGGCGCGGGTTCCAGTGGGCGCATCGCGGTGCTGGACGCCGCGGAGTGCCCACCGACATTTGGAACATCGCCGAAACTGGTGCAGACGTTGATTGCCGGCGGCAGCGCGGCGATTACGCGCGCAGTGGAAGGAGCCGAGGATTCGGCGGCGAATGCAGAACGCGATCTGCGAAAAATAAAATTAACGCGAAACGACGTAGTCGCGGGGATTTGCGCCAGCGGTACCACTCCGTACGTGCTGGGCGCGCTGCGCTTCGCGTCGAAGACTGGTGCGGCGACCATCGCGATTACCGTAAATCGCAACACCCCGGTGGCGCGACTGGCGGATGTTTTGATCGCCACGGACGTGGGACCCGAAATCCTCACCGGATCGACGCGGCTGAAATCCGGGACCTCGCAGAAAATGGTTCTCAACATGCTGACTACAGCAGCGATGGCGCGGCTTGGACACGTTTATGGAAACTTGATGATCGATGTGAAAGCGTCGAATCGCAAGGTTTCTCAGCGAATGGTGCGCATCCTGGCGGACGCCAGCGGCAAGAGTTTGTCTGTCTCGGAACACGCTTTGCGTCAGTCCGGACACAACTTGCGCGTGGCGCTGGTGATGCTGAAATTACGCGTGAACGCGGCAGATGCAGCAAGGAAATTGCGCGATGCGAAAGGACACTTGCGTGCAGCACTGGGTGAGTAACGGCGAAGCGCGGTATGCGTTCGAGTTGGAACACGTACGCGAATTAACGGTTCGCGTTTCGACTCTTATTTGATTCCCTCTCATGGACAAATTTCTAATCAAGGGCGGCATGCCACTTCATGGGACGGTAGCCATCAGTGGTGCAAAGAATTCCGCGCTACCGGCGATGGCTGCGGCGCTACTCACCGCGGAGCCTGTCAGCCTCCACAATATTCCCAAGGTCCGCGACCTGATCACGATGAGCAAGCTGCTGGCATTCATGGGCGCCAAGGTTTCCATTGCGGATATTCCTGCCAGCGACTACGTCATACAAGCTGTCAAGCTGAGCGATGCCGTCGCGCCCTACGAACTGGTCAGGACCATGCGCGCGTCCATCCTTACGCTTGGTCCGTTGATGGCCCGCATGGGGGTGGCGCGTGTCTCGCTTCCCGGCGGCTGCGCCATTGGCGCGCGCCCGGTGGACTTGCATCTGGCGGCGCTCGAAAAAATGGGCGCGGAGATCACTACGGATCACGGCTACATTCAAGCCAAAGTTTCCGGCAATGGCCACACGGGCCGCAATGGCCGGCTCCAAGGCGCAAATATCACTTTCGAAAGAATCACCGTCACCGGCACCGAAAATATTTTGATGGCCGCAGTGCTTGCCGAGGGCGTAACCGTTCTCAATAATGCGGCGCGCGAACCGGAAGTGACCGACCTGGTGGACATGCTTCGAAAAATGGGTGCGCAGATCGAAGGCGATTGCAGTTCAACACTGCGCATTCACGGCGTCGAAAAACTGCACGGCACCGAACACACTGTGATTCCCGACCGCATCGAGGCCGGCACCTTCCTCGTCGCCGGGGCGATCACCGACGGCGATTTAACGCTGACCAATTGCGCGCCAGAGCATCTCGCCTCCATTATCGCCAAATTGGAGCAAACCGGTGTGCGCATCGAAGCCACGGACAAGACCACTTTGCGCGTGCGCGGCGCGAAGAAACTTATCGCTGCCCATGTGACAACTGAGGAATATCCCGGTTTCGCCACGGATATGCAGGCCCAATATATGGCCCTGGCCAGCCAGGCAGAAGGCGCTTCGGTAATCACGGAAACAATTTTCGAAAATCGTTATCTGCACGCCAGCGAAATGCTGCGCATGGGCGCAAATATCACCGTCGACGGCCGTCGCGCGGTGGTGCGCGGACCTTCTCCGTTGACCGGCACAACCGTAATTGCCAGCGATCTGCGCGCCAGCGCCTCCCTCGTTCTGGCCGGACTGGTGGCCATCGGCGAAACCATTATCGACCGCGTTTATCACATTGACCGCGGCTACGAAGACATCGTCAAAAAACTGCGCAGGGTCGGCGCGCAAATCGTCCGCCTGCACATCAAAGACTGATTACCTGAATACCCTCATCCTGAATGAAAGCCCTGGTGAAGCGTCACTTACTCTTCAGGTTTTCTTGAAGGTTACGGCGGCGGCTGATACGATTCGCCCAAATGGCGGACGAAAAAATACGCAAACATTTCGGCGACTACCTGGGCACGACCGAAGTCGTCATCCTCACTATTCTCGCGGTGCTCATTTCGCTCACGGCGCTTGCCAGCATCGCGCGCTCCGGCAGACTGCTGTGGGACACCTGGTATCAGTTTATGGTGGTTGCCGACACCGACCTGGTGCTTCGCGTACTCGATCAGCTTTTGGTGGTATTGATGCTGGTGGAAATTCTGCACACCGTGCGCATTTCTATCCGCTCGCACACACTGGTTACCGAGCCATTTTTGGTCGTAGGTCTGATCGCCTGCATTAGACGCATGTTAGTGATTACCCTGGAGGCGGCGGCATTAACCAAAGAGGGCAAGTGGACGACGCCCGAGGGCGCAACCATTTTTCGCGCTTCCATGATTGAACTTGGCTTGCTTGGTGTGTTGATATTTGTGCTGGTGTACAGCATTACCCTGTTGCGCCGCAGCCCGGAAAAGTCCGAGGAGGAATTCAGTGATCCGGACGCACAGAAGGGCGAGAGAAAGGACAATTCGAATGTAGCGGCGCCGTCCGCAGGCGCGGCGTAGCAATGTCACCGCAACATTCTCATCTGCGCGCGAACGATTACCGTTTCAAAGTTAAGTTACGATTGACTCGCATGTGAACTGCGCGAATCATGGTGATTCGCGTTTCCGCAGAATTACTGCTTGCGTATCTTTAGCCCGCAACCTGGGCACTTGTCTGGCCCGGCTCGAAGGAATTAAGCGCACTCGCTTCGTCCCGCTCTACGTCGAGAACGCGATCCAGCTTGGTCATCTTCAATAAGTCGTGAACATGCTTACTGGGATTCACAAGCTTCAGCTGCCCGCCACGACTGCGAACTGACGCATGCGTGCGAACCAACTCACCCAGCCCGGAGCTATCCACAAAATTCACCGCCGCCAAATTCAGGACGATGTGCTTTTTTCCTTGCTCCGCCAAACTTCGCATGACATCGCGTAGCGCGCCGGTGCCATCGCCCAGAGCCAGCCTGCCTACGATCTCGACGACGATGGCATCACCCAACTCTCGCGTGGTTACACTGCTCTTCTGCGTCACAGTTTTTCATGCTCATCCCAAATTCGTCCAGAATTCGGCACGCGGCCGCCGCCACCTGGGGCGATTCGGTTCGCACCACAATCAGGGAGTGCCCCTCGCTCAGAACTTCTCGAAAATATGCGGAATCCTCCGCCGAAGCCTCTCCGGTGGTTGGCGAGGGCGCGCTCGAATCATGAGCAGCACCCCGGCCCACCGCGGCGCCGGTTCCTGCGCCGACCAGTCCGAGCAGCGCTGCGGCACCAAAACCGAGCGCGAAAACCGCACCGACTCCGGGAATCGCCAGCGCCGTAGCAGCGACAACTCCTGCGGACATGCCCGCCGCGCCACCCATAAGCCCTCCGACATACGCGCCCAACTCCTTGCCGATGCTGCTGGCTTCGCGTTCGGAGCGGGATAGATAAACAATCGACTCCGTAGGGACCCCTTGCTCAAGTAGGTGTTTCACAGCTTCTTCAGCACGGTCGCGCTGAGCGAAAACTCCAATCGCGGTTTCCATAGGAACCCCCCTGTAAAGACAGGCTCGCTCGCTATAAACAATCTTGCGTAGGTCGAGCTGTTATCAAAGCGAAAATGACGCAGGGCCATCAGGGACAAACTATGGAAGTAACAAGACGGACCGCTTCCCAGGAAATCGCACGGGCGCGCGACGCTCGGAGTCCGGAAGTCCAGCCTGCCCACATCCCCAAGGGAACCCGGGTGGGAGTTTTACGCTCGTTTACTCGGTACTTGTCAAGGCGAATATTATGAGTGGCAGTTCGAAATATTTGACTGTCGCGACACGATGTGCGATGGAGCGCAGTTGAATTCCCAATAGTTAGCTGATCCTCAATCTTTCACCCTAAAGCAATCCCCTGCAATCTTTGCTACAATGCGGCACGTTTGAGAATGGCTGTCGCGCCGTTGTTTCTGCGCGCGCTGTTGCTTCGGAGGTGGTCAAATGCCCCACAGCGAACTGCTCCCCCGCCTGGATGCCGCCATCGCGGCCAAAAACCTCCTGAACCATCCTTTCTATCAGGATTGGCAGGCCGGCAAGCTTTCCCGCAAAGCCCTTCAGCTGTACGCCTCGCAGTATTACCGTCACGTCGAGGCTTTCCCGGCGCACCTTCGTGTACTTGCGGCGCGCACTGACGGTGATCTACGCAAACTGGTAGAAGAAAATCTTGCCGAGGAAGAAGACCCCAACGGCTCGCACCCGAAGTTGTGGCGCGACTTCGCGATCGCGCTCGGTGTTCCGGAAGACGACGTCACTTACTGCCCGGCACTTCCCGGGACGCAAGCCGTGGTGCAAACCTACCGCGAGATTTGCGGCGATCGGCCCGTTGCTGAAGCGGTAGCCGCTCTGTACGCGTATGAGTCTCAAGTGCCCGAGATAGCCACTACCAAGATCGAAGGGCTGAAGACTTTCTACGGCGTCACTAATCCTGAAGCTTTGGCGTACTTCACGGTGCACGAAGAAGCCGACAAGGCGCACCGCGCGGCCTGGCGCAGCTGGCTTGAGCAATACGCCAACGATGATTCCGAAGGAATCATGGCCACCACCGATGACGCGCTCAACGCGCTCTGGGGTGCGCTCGACGCCGTGCACTGTCCGCAGTCCTGCGCGAAGAACTAACTTTTCAGATCGTTGCGCAAAATATTTAAGCGGTTTGCCTTTTACAGTTAACTTTGAGACACAAAAAGACCGGCGAAAATCGCCGGTCTTTTTTGTCGAATCGATTTGCTTCCGAGAAATTTACTCTGAAATATTGGAATTAGACTCATTCTCGTTGTCTTCGGTTGTCGTTGTGGTCGTGGCCCCGGCGCCCGCAGCCTTCTGCTGCTTTTCGCGAGCCTCTTTAATCAAGGCTTTGCGTGACAACCGCACCTTGTTGCCTTCGATGGAGAGCACTTTGACCAGCACCTGGTCGCCGAGTTTTAGCTCATCGCGAACATCGCGAATGCGATGCTCTGAGATTTCGCTGATGTGCAGCAGGCCGTCGGTGCCCGGGAAAAGTTCGACGAAGGCGCCAAACTCCGCGAGGCGCACAACCTTGCCGAGGTAGGTCTTGCCGATTTCGGCGCTGGCGGTAATGTCCCGCACCATTTGCAAAGCGGCGTCGCCGCCCGCTCCGCTGGTGGAGAAGATGTGCACGGTGCCGTCTTCCAGCACGTCGATCTTCACGCCAGTGGTTTCGATGATGGACTTGATTTTCTTTCCGCCCGGCCCGATCAGGTCGCGGATCTTGTCTTGCGGAATCTTCAACTTGAACAAACGCGGTGCAAAAGCCGAAATCTGCGTGCGGCCTTCGCTGATCGTCTTTTCCATGGTGTCGAGAATCTGCAAACGCGCTTTCTTGGCCTGGGCCAAAGCTTCACGCATCATGGCGATGCTGATGCCCAGAACCTTGATGTCCATTTGCAGCGCGGTAATTCCATCGCGGGTTCCCGCTACCTTGAAGTCCATATCGCCGTAATGATCTTCCGCTCCGGCAATATCTGTGAGGATGGAATACTTCATGTCTTCGCCGACCACCAAGCCCATGGCGATTCCAGCGCATGGGGCCTTCATCGGCACGCCCGCATCCATCAAGGCCAGCGAGCCTCCGCAAACGGTGGCCATGGATGACGAGCCATTCGATTCGAGAATGTCTGACACCAAGCGCATGGCGTACGGGAAATCCGCCTCCGGTGGCAGCAAGCTCATCAGCGCGCGTTCCGCCAAAGCACCGTGACCGATTTCACGGCGTCCCGGACCGCGCAAGAACTTAACTTCGCCCACGCTGAACGGGGGAAAATTGTAGTGCAGCATGAAGCGCTTGAACTGATCCTGCGCGAAGAGCAGGTCCTGGCGCTGCATATCTTCCTTGGTGCCCAACGTCAGGGTGGCCAGCGCTTGCGTCTCGCCGCGAGTAAACAACGCGGAGCCGTGCACGCGTGGCAGCAAACCGACTTCACACGAAATGTGACGGATCTGATCAAAGTTGCGTCCATCCGGACGCCGGCGCTTGTTCAGAACGTCATCGCGGAAAATGTTCTCGCGCAAGCGGTCAAACGCCCGCTTGGCTAAAACGCGCTTCTCTTCCTCTTCTTCCGGGATCGACTCTTTGAGCTCATCCTTGATCGCGTCGATCAGCAGGTAGCTTTCTTTCTTGGGGTGCTTCTCGGTATTGACCGCGTCATGCAGTTTCGCGCCGTACTTCTTTTCGATTTCCTTGTAGAGCGACTCGTCGAACGGCAGCGGCGCTACGGTGACCTTCTTTATCTTTAGTCGCGCGTGCAGCTCCTTGATGGCTCCGACAATTTTCTTGATTTGCGCGTGGCCAAATTCGAGCGCATCCACGACCGCTTCTTCGGAAACTTCCAAAGCGCCGGACTCCACCATCACGATGGCGTCTTCCGTTCCGGCGATCACAATGTTCATCAAACTTTTTTTCTGATCGGCTACGGTCGGGTTGGCGACCAGCTGGCCATCCAGCAATCCCACGCGTACCGCCGCGATGGGCTTCTCAAACGGCAGGTCCGAGCAATAGCAGGCCGCGGAAGCTCCGGTCACCGCGATGACATCGGGATCGTTGTCGCTATCTGCCGACAACACCATGCTGACGATCTGCGTTTCGTTGCGCCATGAATCGGGGAATAACGGCCGCATGGGCCGGTCGATCAACCGGGAAGTCAAAATTTCTTTTTCCGATGGGCGGCCTTCGCGCTTGAAAAATCCTCCAGGAATTTTCCCCGCCGAATAGGTATTTTCGCGGTAATCCACCGTCAACGGCAGAAAGTCGCGATCGTTCGCGGTGGGCGCCATGCAAGCGGTGGTTAATACGATGGTGTCGCCGTAGCGCGCCATAATCGCGCCGTTCGCTTGCTTGGCGACTTTGCCGGTTTCCAATATCAGCGGACGCCCGCCGACTTCAACCGTTACCTGGTGTGGTGCGGGAGTGTGTGACTGTTCAGACATTTATTCTTTCCTTTAGCTTCGCGTTCGCGCAAAGCGTTGCAAAAAGCGTCAGCCGTTGCACGGCTGCGCGTAAAACTTTCTCTGCTGGCAATTGGCCGGCCATCGAGGCGACCGGTAAAGAAGACAAGAGGTGATCGACGCTTGTGGGACTCGCAAAAGTTCAACGGATAACACCGCGAAAAAACGCCTAAATTGCAACCTTATCGTCCGCACCTCTCGTGAAACGCGAATCGTGCGCATTCGAGCCGGAGCTCACACTACCGGCAGACAGACTCCCTGTGGAATTTGTCACTTCGCGATTGCGTTGCGGATTCCGCCCCACCGCACTTTCAGGGCGGTTACTTGCGCAGGCTAAGACGTTCAACAATCTCGCGGTACCGATCCGGGTCGCGGCGGTTGAGATAGTCCAGCAGCCGCCGGCGTTTGTTCACCATCATAATCAAACCGCGACGTGATGCGTGGTCTTTGACGTGCGACTTGAGATGCGTCGTCAGATAGTTGATCCGCTCGCTCAGCAGCGCAATTTGCACTTCGGGTGATCCTGTGTCTTTGATGTGAGTGCGATATTGCTCGATCAACACTGCCTTAAGCTCGCTCAAGTGCTTCTCTCCGTCAGTCCCCTGAAAAATTTCCTCTTCTCTTCAACTCAATCAGGCTAACACAATACTCATAAAACTGTAAAGAATTGCTAATATTTACCTTAAGCTCTAAGCGTAGCAGTGGCGATTTTCCCGTCGCGCGCACACTTCATGAAGCCGTTAAATCCATCGTTTTACACATCACTGCTTGCTTCCGTACCTTAAATTAGGTTCAATGCTTTCGCCACTTCATCCGTCTAATCGGCCTATCAGGAGAGAAAAATGAAAATACGCACTGCTGCAACCGGTCTGCTGCTTTTTGCTTCGCTGACGTACGCGCAGCAAGATAAACCCGCGCCCGCCGCGCAGGATAAAGCCGCGAGGCCCAGTCCCCCGGCCAAAACCACGTGCTCTCTGGGCGATGGCGCGACCATCACCGTCGACTATTCCAGCCCGCGCGCCAAGGGCCGCAAAATCTTCGGCGGACTCGTCCCCTACGGAGAAGTGTGGCGGCTCGGCGCTAACGAAGCCACCACGTTTGTCGTTAGTTCGGGCGTCACCGTCGGAGGCACTCAAGTTCCTGCTGGCAGCTACACACTGTTTGCGGTGCCCAATGCGGATAAGTGGACACTGGTCATCAGCAAAAAGACCGGCGAGTGGGGCACCAAGTATGCGGGGCCGGATTCGGATCTCGCGCGTGTGGACATGAAAACTTCCACGCTGCCGTCGACAATGGAGAACTTCACCATTACTTTTGACAAGACCGGACCGAGCTGCACCATGCGCGCCGAATGGGAAAAGACTCGCGCCTCTGTAGACATCACCAAGTAGCGATTTGTTTGAAAAATGCGCGGCGTTAAAAAGACGTCGAGGCTGGCTCAGGTTCGCCGTGGAGATTTGAACCCGGGTCTTGGTTTACTTTTCTCGCTCGATTCGCTTTCGTCCTTCAGGATTTGGGGCAGTGCCTCGGTCCACCAGGACCACCGCGCCAATTACCATCGCCGCAGCTACCCCCACAATGAGCGTCACCTTCTCACCGGCGAGCGTCCATCCCAGCAACACCGCAACCACCGGATTGACGTAGGTGTGCGTCGCCACCAGCGTTGGTGAGTAGCGTTCCAGCAACCAGTTGTACGCGCTGAAGGCTACTAGCGACCCGCAGACAACGAGGTACGCCAGCGCTTCCCACGAGCGCGCCGTCACCGAACGAAACGAGAAGCCGCGCCATTCGCCAAAGATCGTTGCGCTGGTGAACAGCAGAATTCCACCGGAAAGCGACGAGAGCGCGGTCATAAGCAGCGGATGACCGGCCAGATCCGATTTTCGCGCATAGATAATTCCCGCTGACCACGATAGCGCGCCAAACAAAATGGCCAGCGATGCAACGATCATCCCGCGGCTGGACGTAAGGGTGGTTCGGCCTACGAGCAGCCCCACCCCGGCCAGCCCCAGAAAGACCCCAGCGAATATTTTCCAGCTGAATTGCCAGCGCTTGGCAGCCAGAGCGGCGAGAAAAAAAACAAATATAGGCTCAGTAGCCACCAGCAGCGATGCGAGGCCTGAAGGCACTCGCGTCTCTGCCCAGTGCAACGGCCCATGGCCCAGTAGGAAAAACAAAATCCCGAGAATTACGCCACTGCGAATTTGCGACGCAGTCGGGCGTACTTTTTTCGCCAAGCACCACAGCAGTAAGATCGTCCCGGACGCCAGGTGCCGGATTCCAGCTGCATATAAAGGCGGTATGGTCTCCACCGCGTAGCGGATGGCCAGGTAGGTCGAGCCCCAAATGGTGTAGATGGCGAAAAAACAAAAGATGATGAGCAAGCGGTTTGAAGCGGCGGCTTTCTCAGAAAGCGTAACGCCTTCCACCAACACCGGAGGTTTTGTGATTGTCGCGGACATTGTCGGGGCACTCATGTCATTTCACCTGGCCTGCATTATCAAGATTCACGTAACGCCCTATCGATGTTACACTCATTACACATCCACATTAGCGGATTATCTGTAACGGGTCAAACTAAATTAACGCATTACAAGAAGCAAGATCATGAAACAGCGTGGTGACAATTACGTCGCTCTGGGCTTCGGGAAGGACTACGCCTGGCTCGATTTAGCCAACTCTCTCGAATGGAATGGCTTCGGCAAGCTCACCGATCACTTGCGAGACCCAGCGTGGCCTGCTCACATCGTGAAACATTGGAATCTAGCACCGTCTCCGCCTCGTCCCGCCCCTCTTGCGCAACTCATCGCTTTGCGCACGCTGCTGCGGCGCATGGCCGAAAAACTTATCGAAGGCCAGGCGCTCGACGAGCGCGATTTAAATGCCCTCAATTCTTATTTAAACGTACCGGTGCGCGTGAGGCTGTTCCAGCGCCAAAATGGAGTGCACTCTGAACTTGTGCCGCTGCGTGACGGCTGGCCCTGGATTCTTTCGCGCATCGCCGCGTCGTTCGTAGAAATGCTGGAGCTGAATCGTCCGGACCGTCTGAAGTATTGCCCTAATGAAGGCTGTAAGTGGATATTTTACGATCGGACCAAGGGCAACACGCGCCGCTGGTGCAATGATCGAACTTGTGGCAATCGCGACCGCGTGCGCCGCTCGCGCAATCGCGGCAAAAAACCACCTGAACTAAATCGCCTAAACCCGGTTAACCGGAATGATCCTTAGGAAATGCCGCTTACCAGGGCAGCTCTTTGCCAAAATGAATAAATTTCCCGTTATAGCCGGCATCGGAAAGGGTCGCCAGATCCACCGACGTTTTCGCTCCCTCATTCACCTGCAAATTACCGTTGGCATTCATGTCCGTGACCACCGAACCCGGATGCGCCACGTTCACCTTTATCGGCGTGTCTTTCAATTCGTACGCCAGATGCACTGCGTAACCATTCAGCGCCGTTTTTGAAATGTCATAGGCCGGCGGCTTGTAATTATAAATTGGCGATTTAGGATCGCTATGCAAAGTCAAAGATCCCAACAAGCTGGATAGAAAAACAATACGGCCGGCGGGCGATTTCTTGATTAACGGAAGCAGCGTGTGGGTAAGGGCAATAACATAAAAAAAATTGGTATCAAAGGTTTTCCGAAATATTGCCGTCGGGGTCTTGCTGGTGGGTGGAAATCCGTTGTTACCCCTTTCGTCTAACATGATTGCGGCATTGTTTATCAGCACATCCAGCTTTCCGAATTTCTCCTCGATTGTTTTCGCCGCTTGGGAGTGAGTTTTCTCATCGTCCATGTCCAGCAGAATGAATTCAACATCCAGCCCTTCGCTCTTCAATTTCTTGGCGGCTTCCGATCCCTTCGCTTGATTTCGCGCGCCCAGCAGCACGCGCAAGCCTTGTTGAGCCAACTGTTTTACTGTTTCGAGTCCGATTCCTCGATTTGCTCCGGTCACCAACGCTATTCGGCCTTTATTTTCTTCGCTCATCGGCTTTCCCTTTCAAAATAAGTCAAATTCTTCGGCCCTGCCGAAGCGCAGCAAACCGCTGCAAATGTTTTTCTGGATAAAGGTCAGGATTGGCGCTTTTTTGCCAGCGACAAAAACTCATCTCGGGTTTCCTTGTTGTGCCGAAACGCCCCCAGCATCGAGCTAGTGACCGCCTGGCCATGCTGCTTTTCCACGCCGCGCATCTGCATGCACAAGTGACGCGCTTCGACAATCACGCCGACGCCTTCAGGACTGATTCTTTCTTCAATGGCCTGCGCTATCTGGCTGGTCAGCCGCTCCTGGATCTGTAATCGGCGCGCAAACATATTCACGAGCCGGGCCACTTTGCTGAGCCCGATAACCTTTTTGTTCGGCAAATAGGCCACATGGCATTTCCCGAAAAACGGCAGCAAATGGTGCTCGCACAAACTAAAAAACTCGATGTCCTTAACGATGACCATCTGATCGTAAGCCACGCTGAAGGTGGCGCCGTTCAGGATGTGTTCCACGTTCTGGTGATAGCCGCTGGTTAAAAACTTCAGCGCCTTCTCAAATCGCTCGGGAGTCTTGCGCAAGCCCTCGCGATTGGGGTCTTCTCCGATGATGGGGATCATCTTGCGCACCAGCGCCGCAATACTTTCTTCTTTTGCTTTCGGTTCGTGCAGCAACAGCTCTTCGCCAGGTTCGCTCACACTTGCTCCTTTTCCGCACTGCTCGCGACGGGGACTCGCGCAGAATCTTCGCCGGCATACTCAAAACTATTGTTGCGGGTTTCTTCGACGCGTACGCGTTCCAGCTTGGCATGCGAGAAACTTTGCAGCCGCTCATAAATGTCGATGCACAAATTTTCCGTGGTCGGCACTTTTTCCCGAAAAGCGGCCACATCTTCGTTCAACGACTTATGATCGAAAACTTGCAGCACCGCCTTCTCCACAAAACCATCCAGATCGGCCAGGTTAGCGATCATGCCCGTGGCCGGATCGACTTTCCCGGATACGCGCACTTCCAGCACGTAATTGTGGCCGTGCCCAAACGGGTTGTTGCACTTCCCGAAGACCCGCCGATTCTCCTCTTCGCTTAGATGCGCGCTGTGCAGCCGATGGGACGCGGAAAAATGGTAGCGGCGCCCCAGCTCAATCTTTAGCTCCGCACAATTAACTCTCGCGCCCATCAAATATTTCCCCGGCCCGCAGTGGCATTTCCATTCCGGAAGCAATCCGCGAACAAGTCCGGCGACTCGTACAATCGCACGTGGTGCAACGTGCCTTGTCTAATTTTGGGCTCGAGTAAATTCCAGATCACGCGCGCAATATTTTCGCAGGTCGGTACCTGCCCGGCCAATTCAGGAACCTCGTGATTCAGGTGTCGATGATCCATGCGCTGCATCACTTCACGTTCGAGAATGTCCTTTAACTCTTTCAAATCCAACACCATTCCGGTCACGGGATCCGGTTCGCCGGCCACGCTAACTTCCAGGGTGTAGTTGTGTCCGTGTCCGTGTGGATTAGCACATTTCCCAAAAATGCGCCGGTTCTCCTCCGCTGAAAGCTGCGCATTGTGATAAAAGTGCGAAGCCGAAAATTCGATTCTGCGTGTAATCAGGACCATAATTTGTCTTTTATTTGTTATTTCTTTTCATCGCCGGTTTCCGTGTTGTATTCGCGACCCTTCCACTGTACCTTTCCGCGCGCATAACTACGGTATGACGCCGCCAGCACTCCCGCATACAAAAACGCCGCAGGTATATAGTAGATGATGAAAGCAAAAGGGTATTGGTTACGAACCAGCTCCGAGCCGTAATTAATCTGGCGCAAGACTAACAACAGGACTCCTGCGAACATTGCGATGGGAAATTTGACACCCAGCAAAATTACCACCAGTGGTATCCAAGGTAATCCCGACTCGCCTTCGCGAAACGCCTTCCACGGCGTTCCTCCCATCAAGCGGTAGAGATTTTTAGTCCAGCCCTGCCACATCGCCCCAAAAGAGCGGTACATGCGCGCGCGGACTATTCCCTTCCCTGGGCCGAACCACAAGCGATGACCGGCAGCTTTAACTGCAGTGGCCAGCGCCACATCTTCCAAAACGTCTGACGCAAAACGCGCGTGTCCACCGATTGCTTCGTAAACGTCGCGCCTTACCAGCAAGAATTGCCCGTTGGCTGCGGCTGCTGCCGACTTAGGATCATTCACTGTGGCATAAGAAAATCGCCGCGCCAGTCTGCAATACACAAAAGGTACCAGCGCTTTCTCGTACCACTTTTCGGTGATCTGTTCCGGCGAAAAGGAAACCAATCCTGCATTGGTTTCCTGCGCGATTTGTAACGCGCGGGCCGCGGCGCTGTCTCCGAGTTCCACATCCGCGTCGGTAAACAACAACCATTCGCTGGTGGCGTTGCACGCGCCAATCGTTAAAGCATTATTTTTGCCGACCCAACCGGTAGGCGGCTCCGGAGCGTCCAGCAATCGCAACTTGGTGATTCGTTTTGCCAGGTCTCGGACAATCGCAGCGGTCTTATCCGACGACTGATCATTCACCACCACGATTTCAGTAATTTCACTTTGCTTCGCCAGTGACTCCACACACGCGCCGATCACCGCCTCTTCATTCCGCGCCGGCACGATCGCGGCAATTCCGGCGGCGATGTTCGGCGTCGCAACCGAGTTCTCAGTTACGCGCTCGCTGCTCGCTTGCGCGGTCGAATTCGACGGTATTTCGTGTTCAGTGGGCATTCGCGGGCGGCCGGACACAGTCACGTACAATCTGCAGATAGGCTATTATAACGGTCATGCCTCTGTTGCGAAGAATCGCTGGGTGGACTGCTGTAGCTATTGCCGCGGGCATTTTGGTGTTGTTCGCGATGCCAAGCTATCGCCAAGGTGAAGCGTCCATCGCGGGAAAACCGGCGCTAAATTTTCCGCTTACACTCGCAGGCAAGTCCGAGCATCTCTCCGATTTAAGGGGAAAGATTGTGGTGCTCAATTTCTGGGCCACGTGGTGCCCACCCTGCGTCGAAGAAACTCCTGCGCTCAACCGGCTGGAAAAATATATCGATTCGCGCGGCGGAATGGTCTTGGGCGTGAGCGTGGACGAAGATGGCGCCGCATATGAGAAATTTCTGAAAGATCAATCGGTGGTGTTTTCCACCTACCGTGACGCCACCAAAAAATCCGCGGCCGACTACGGCACGTCGATTTATCCCGAAACGTATATCATCGATCGGCACGGGAAAATCGCCCGCAAATTCATCGGCGAGCAGCAATGGGATAGCGCCGAAATGCTACGCTACTTCGACGCCATCCTGGGCCAAACCTAGCGGCTCGGTTTTTTTTATCTACGCCGAATTACTCGTAGCGCAACGCTTCCACGGGATCGAGTTTTGCGGCCTGCATCGCGGGCAACCACCCGCTGATCACTCCGACCACAATCAAAATTCCTGTCGACAACATCATGGTGAGCACCGATAGAGTCAGGTGGATATCGACCTTGCCGGAATCGTCTTCGTAAGCGGGTCCCAGAAACGGCAGCGTGCCGATCGCCGCAGTGATGACGCCGGAAAGCAACATGCCGATCACGCCCGCCGCCAAAGTCATCACCAGCGCCTCCAACAAAAATTGACCGCGAATATGCGATTTTTTTGCTCCAAGGGCGCGCCTCAAACCAATCTCTTTAACGCGTTCCTCCACTGACACAAGCATGATATTCATCACGCCGATGCCCCCGATGCCCAGCGTCAACGCGCCTACAAAGAACAGTAGCGCCTGAATCCCAATGGTGATTCCGTCATAAATGGGCTTGAATTCCATGCGCCCAAACATTTGAATGGCGCGCTTATCGCCCGCGGAAAAGCGTTGCCGGCTGGCCACTGCTGCGCGGACCTGCTGCATGGCATCAGCTTCAAAATTCGGGGCCACGGGCTCAAACAACATCACACTGGCGTAACGCGCATCCCACAAGTCCGACGCGGCGGTGTACGGAATGAAGGCGGACTCGTCGTCGCTTGTAAAATAATTGCTGTCGGAAAATTTGGTGTCCATCGTGCCGATGACGGTGAATTTGACACCGTTGATGCGCACGGCTTCGCCAATTGCCGGCGTGCCGCTGAAGAGTTTTTTACGTAAGATAGCGCCGAGAAAGGCCACGCGCCTGCGCTCCGCGATGTCTTCCTGGGAAATCCATCGCCCTTCTAGCGGCACTTCGTTGCGCATCTCGCCATATTCGGGATAAACGCCGCGAATCGCGGTATCCGACAAGCGCTCTTCGTGCGAAATGCCTTTGAATTTCACGGTCTCCAGCGTCACGCGCTTTACCAGCGGCGATTGCGCTTTCACCCAGTCGGCATCTTCCTGTTCGAAGCGCACCGCTTTCCCTGCACGCTCTCCGCCAGCCTGCTCGCTGGTGGTGCCCGGCCAGCAAACCACCGCACCTTTGCCGAATACTTCAAAGGTATACATCAACACATTGCGAAATCCGGAGCCGTAACTTAGGAGCAGCGTTACCGCCACGATGCCCCAGGAAATTCCTGTCATGGTCAGCAGGCTGCGCACTGGATTGCGCCCCAGCGCGGCCCACGCTTCGCGAAATATTTCGAGGAACATGGTTAGCCGCCTGCCTCAAACCGCAGCGCTTCGATAGGATCGACGGAAGCGGCGCGATTCGCCGGGTACAGCGCCGACAAAACGGAAATCAGGCCCAGCAAGCCAACCGATAAAGCTCCAAGCTTCCAACTTGCTAGCAGCCCGGCGAAAAATGGCGGCATGGGTAGCAAATTTACGAGCGCGCAAAATCCATACGACACCAACAGCCCCGTTCCGCCGCTCAGCGCCACTACGATCACGGTTTCCATGAAAAATTGACGCAGTATCGATCTGCGGGTAGCGCCCAGGGCCATGCGCACGCCAATTTCGCGTGTGCGTTCTCGCACGGACACGAGCATCACGTTCATCACCCCGAGTCCACCCAGAAACAGGGTGGCAATTCCCACCGCGCCCATGAACAATTCCATGCCTACGATAATCATGCGGTTGGCTTCTGCATTTTTTACCGTGTCCCAGATGCCAGCGGCTTCTTTGTCACGCGGATCAAAATTATGCAAACGCCCTAACGACCGGCGAATTTGCCGTAAACAATCCGGATGGGTCAGTAGAGATTTCGGAGCTACGAGAAGGCGGTCAATGGTGTGCTCTACTCCTGGCGCCTTGGTAGGAAAATCGCGGCGCATGGTGTTGTAGGGGATGAAAATCTTGCGCGTGTCCATGCCGTCGTAGCTGGAGTTTTGGTCTTTCGATTTCATCACGCCAATTACGGAGTAGGGAATCTCATTCATCCACACTTGTTGGCCCACCGCTTCGTGGTCGGAGAAAAGTTGTTTTTTCGTGTCGCTGCCGAGAAAAGCTACGTTGCGCGCTTCGGAATTGTCTTCGTGATTGTAAAAGCGCCCTTGCGCGACCGCGATGCTACGAATCTCGGTGAATTCCGGCAGCGATCCGACGGTATTAATGCTTCCGCTGTTATATAGGCTGTGCACCTGCACGCTGTTGCCCAGCTCCGGCATCACGTACTTGCAAGCGGGCGATTCCGCGGCCACCTGAACGTAGTCCTGTTCGCCCCAATGCACGGCGCGGCCGGAGCGGGTTCCTCCGGCTTGCATACTGGTGCGCCCGGCAAAGACGATCATCACGTCTTTTCCAAACGTCTCCTGATTTGCTTGGATTCCTTGGCCCAGGCCTTCTCCGGCGGCCACCATCACGGTGATGGAAATAATTCCCCAGGCGATGCCGAACATGGTCAGCATCGTTCTTCGCTTGTGCGCCCACAGCGTGCTGAGCGTATCCTTCAGCAAATCCTGGAATGACAAAGCGGGCCGCCTTTACTTATCGCTACTGCAGGATCACCTGCTGCTTCTCATTCAGCCCTTCAAGAATTTCCGTCTTCACGCCATTGGAAATTCCCAATCTCACGTTTACTTTTTTCTTTCCGTTTTGGCCTTTGGCGTCCGGAATCTCCGCCTGCGCTTTGCGCTCTTTGTCGTAAATCAACGCCGCTTCTGGAACCATCAGCACGTTCTTCTTCTCTTCCAACATAATTTCCGCGTTGGCGCTCATATTGGCTTTGAGTTCCAGCGTGGAATTCTGAATGGAGACGCGCACCTCAAAAGTTGTGACGTTATCTTTCTCTTTGCCTAAAGGCGAAATCTTGGTGACCTTGCCGTTAAATTTTTTATCTTTGAAGGACTCCACCACGATGCGGGCAGGCTGGTTCAGATAGACTTTGCCAATATCCGCTTCATCCACTTTTCCCTGCACGTACACTTCACTTACATCGCCAAGCGTCATAATAGGCGTGGCCTGCGAACCTAAAATTAAAATCGAGCTCACCGCATCGCCCACGTTCACGTCCCGTGAAAGAACCAGGCCGTCAATGGGGCTCACAATCGTGGAGTTGCGCAGATCCTCTTCGGCGTTATCCAGCGCCGCGCGCGATTGGGCCACCTGCGCTTCCGCCTTGGCGATGTCGGCATGTGCTACCGCCAGCGCCGCCTGCGCGCTGGCCTGCTTATTCAACGCCATACGATAATTTTTTTCCGAATCCTCCACCACCGACTTGGACACCACGCCTTCGTTGAATTCATGTTCCGCGCGCTCCTGGGTCAGCTTCAGGAACGGCACATCAGGCCCCTCGGCATCCACTTTGTTGCGGTCCAGCGTCGCCATCGACGAATTGCGCGCCGCCTCAGCCGCCTGCAAATTTGCTTTAGCCGCGCGCTGCGCTGCTTCGAGTTGAACTTTGTCCAGTTCCGCCAAAACCTGCCCGGTCTTCACGCGGTCGCCATAGTCGACGTAAATCTTTTTCACGATGCCGCTGGCCTTGGATTTGATCTCGGCTTTCGACAACGGCTGAATTTTTCCGGTAGCCACTACCACCCGGGCGAGGTCGCCGCGTTCCACGGTCGCAAGCTTTGAAGGATCGATCTCGTGACTCGGCCGCAGCGCCGCCATCACTCCATATCCCCCGGCGCCCAGCACCACTAGAATCGCTGCCAGCCAGATTATCCGGCGACGGCGCTTCTTTCCGTTTTTCCCGTTGGTCAAGCCATTCCCATTCATGGACATAAAACCCCTCGCATGAAGTTCGGCACCCGCAACCTGTACATCAATACGTGTTACATCCCAAAAAGTTCCAATTCTTAGCGGTTAGACGATTTCCTAAGGGTTTGGACAGGCCACTGCAAGCTTCAGAAGAAAGGAGTTGCTGGTTAATGGGCGCGGCAGCCCAAACAATCGCGGGTCAGTGTGATGATGAGGTAGCAGAATCTTTATTCGTAACGCAGCGCCACCAACGGACTAACGCGCGTGGCACGCCGCGCCGGTATCCAGCAGGCCACCAAAGCAACCGCCGCCAAGAGGGCCACGACCGTCACGAAGGTGACCGCATCCGTGGGGCGCACTCCGACGATCAAACTGGCCATCGCGCGCGTTCCGGCTAACGCCGCTGCCAAACCCACCGCCAGTCCCACGCCCACAAGAACTACACTTTGCCTTAATACCATCCGCAGAATATGTCGCGGCGCGGCTCCCAATGCCATGCGAATCCCAATCTCATGCGTGCGCTGCACGGCCGCATAGGACACCACGCTATAGACTCCCACCACCGCCAAAATTAGTCCCAACAGTCCCATCGTGGAGGTCAATTGCGCGCCGAACCGGAAAAGGAAAAATCCGTTGAGGCCTTGCAGCGACTGCTGCATGGTTTGCATTTCTTTCACAGCGATATCCGGAGCGAGCATATGGAGGCTGGATTCAATATCAAGCCGCAATTTTTCGGGCGGCAATGAAGTTCGAACGTGTACAGTGCGAAAATCCACGTAAACCTGATTCAGCGGCAGGTAGAAAAAAGGCATCGGATCCTCAACGACGCTCTTATATTTCCCGTCCCGGGCGACGCCCACCACTTCGATGAATGGGCCCGTTGGCCCTTTAATGCTGAAACGTTTTCCTATCGCGCTCTCACTCGACCAGAATTGTTTCGCCATGGTCTGATTTATGATCGCCACCGCCGGCGCTTTTTCGTTATCGGCTTCAGTGAATGCGCGCCCGGATAAAATGGGCATTCGCAAAGTATCGAAGTAGCCGGATGTCACGTCGTTATACATCACGGTGGGAACGTGCTCGCCGGGCTCGACGGGACGGCCTTCCACGGTCACTGCACCATCGGTGCTGACTACCCCCATCGGCACTACAAAGGCCTGCGCCACGGAAACCACGCCAGGAATAGCGCGAATGCGCTCGTCTACTTGCCGGAAGAATTGTTCGCCGTGGGCTTTGTCGAATCCCACTTGCTGAACGTCCAGCGAGAAATTGAGGACGTGATTGGGGTCGAAGCCCAAATAGATTTGTTGCGCTTTGTCCAGGCTGCGCACGAAAAGCCCCGCAACAATCAGGAGCAACAAAGAGCCTGCCAACTGCGCCACCACTAAGGTATTTCTGGCGAAATGTCGTCGCCGGCCTTCCGAGGCGGTGCGGGCGCCCTCACGCAGCACAGAGTTGACGTCGTATCGCGCCACGCGCAGAGCCGGAATCAGCCCAACCACTACGGTGCTGACCAGCACGGAAGCAAGAGCGAAAACATATACGCGCAGGTCCGGCTCGAAATTAAAAGTTATCGGCAGATTCGTTCCCAGAGGCAGGGAGCTCAAAAACCCGGCCGCCCAGTTGGCCAGCAGCAAGCCCGCGCCGCCACCCAACAACGCGAGCAGCATGCTTTCCGTCAAATGTTGCTGCACCAGTCTCCAGCGGCCGGCGCCCAACGCGGCGCGGATTCCCATTTCCCGCTGCCGCACCGTAGCCCGCACCAGCAACACGTTGGCAATATTGAAACATGCTACGAAAAGTACGAGAGCAGCCAGGATTGTGAATGCTACTGCGATCTTGGGCAGGGAATTATCCGGGTCGGGTTCCGGGCGCGCCAACTTCTCCGGAAATACGGAGATCTTCATGTCCTTGTCCGTTACCGGATATCGCTCGGCAAGCTGCTGCGC
>Ga0307475_10000227_pt1 | contig 34528 bp, 31 predicted proteins | sample atmos_gasesECM1C_FD_203317 | JGI IMG/M metagenome (GOLD analysis project Ga0307475, IMG submission 203317) | Hardwood forest soil microbial communities from Morgan-Monroe State Forest, Indiana, United States - atmos_gasesECM1C_515 | ecosystem: Environmental > Terrestrial > Soil > Temperate... | reverse complement strand
CCAACAACCTGCGAAGCTTGTTGAGGAAGCGCGCCTCTTTGCCGCTCGTGCCCCAGGCGATATCGTCCGAAGACTTTCGCTTGGGCAAGTTCGGCAGTACGGGCGGCTCTTCGCCGTCGTAGAACAGTTGATAGAGTGGGCATTCTAGAGCGCGGGCCATTTTTTCCAGTGTTTCAATGGCCGGTACCGTATGGCCATTCTCTACTCTGGAAATGTAGCAGCGAAGGAGACCCGTACGCTTTTCGATATCGCCCTGGGAGAGTTTCTTTTCCTCACGCAGTGCGCGGAGGCGGTCACCAATAATCATGCAGGTATTATTGCATGTAGTTAAGGGGTCTGCAAGTACAAAGTTACGATCCCTGAAAATGAAACAGATGGTGCGGTCCCCGAAACCCTGGGCCAGAAGGGCGTAACCTGGAAGCCATGCCACGCGTCCCAAAAGCAGAGCCCATGGCCACCGCCACCGTGGCAGCTTTGAAGCCTGCAGCCGCGAAGGCGCCGGGCGTCCCGGATGACCGGGAGCTAGTACGCCGTGGCCAGGCCGGGGACAAGGAGGCGTTCGAAGAATTGGTGCGCCGCCATCAGCATCGCGTTTTTGCTGTCGCTGGCGGCATCCTGCGCCGCCGTGAGGACGTGGAGGACATTGCGCAGCAGGTCTTCGTGAAGGCTTATTTTTCGCTGAAGCGCTTCGACCAGCGCGCCGCCTTTAGCACTTGGCTCTACAAAATTACGGTTAACGAGTGCTGGGATCTGCTAAGAAAGAAAAAGGTTAGGCCGCTCCTGTATGAATCGGACCTTAGCGAAGAGCAGGCCCAGCAGTTCAGCGCCGCCGAAAGGCTGGATAGCGGCGCCCAGGATGTTTCTGACAAACTCCAAGCTCAGCAGCAAGTGGAAAATCTGTTGCAAGGGTTGGATGAACGCGACCGCATGATGCTGATCTTGAAAGAGGTAGAAGGGTTTGCCATCGAGGAGATTGCTGAGATTCTGGACCTGAACGCGAACACTGTAAAAGTTCGCCTGTTCCGCGCCCGGCGCCGCATTGTAAATCAGGTGCGCAAGCGCAAGAACCGAAACGGATAGGCTTGGCGAGTGTTCCAAATTGAAACATGCGAGGTCGCCTGCACGTCGAACTATTTGGTATGGCTTTAAGGAGGCGGGTATGTGGAACCTGCTAAGAATGAGAAAGAATCAGGACGAGTGTAGCCGTCTGCGCGACGCACTCGAAAACGTTGCGGACCTGGCGGCGCTCTCATCGGCGCAGCAAGAGCACCTGGCGGCGTGCCTTGCGTGCCAGGAAGCTTCGTCCGATATTTCCACGAGCCGTGTTGTTCTCCGGGACGTGCCTGCGCGCGCAGCCTCGCCCGGGCCATGGTTTGCACCACGCGTAATGGCTGCCATCGCTGCGCGAGAATCGGAGCTAAGATCGACTCTGGAAACCTGGGCCGCCGTACCTCGGCTGGCCGCGCGCCTGACCTGGCTCTCCGCACTAGCCTTGTTGGTAGCAAGCACTTGGCTGTATCAGCTGCCGAGATCCGCCCCGATATCCGGGAACGAGAGCGGCGTGGAGTCGTTGTTTGACTCTCAACAATCCTCCGCTCCCCAGGAAGACGCTGTGTTGCCGCTGGAGAAGGCGCAATGAGCGATACGCCCGCGACGCGCAAGGCGGCACTGTGGGTGGGCGCGGTATTTTTCCTCGGCGCGGCGTTGGGGTGCGTGTTGGGCTATCTATTTGCGCATCGCCCCGTAAACGCTGCCAATCCTCCGCTTAGCGAACCTGAGCGGCGCGCCCAGCGCGTGCAGCAGCTCACAAAGGATTTATCGCTGACACCGCAGCAGGCGCAACAACTCGATGCCATCCTGCTGCAGCGCCATGCCGAAACCAAAGCGATTCACGAACAGACGGATGCGCAAATTGATGCGGTGCGCCAGAAGGGCCGGGCGCAAGTGCGCGCTATTTTGACTCCCGAGCAGTTGCCCAAGTTTGAAGAATTTCTGAAGCAGATGGACGAACAGCGCAAACGCAACGGCCCGCAGCCTCCTCCGCACTAGTCCGGTTCCGCCGTTCGAGGATCACACCTTTACGATCAGTTTGCCGATATTGCCGCCGGTGAAGAGCATGTTGATGGCGTCGGGGGCCTTCTCTAGGCCTTCCACGATGGTTTCGCGATCTTTCAGTTTGCCGAACATTTTCCATTTGCCTAGCTGCGTAGCCGCTTCCATGTAGCGGTTCATGTAGTCGATGATGAGGAACCCTTCCACCCGCAGCCGCTTGACCAAAACCATGCCGAAGCTTTCGAGGGCGGGAGCTCCCGTGGTGTAGCCGGAAATGAGTCCACAAAGAACGATGCGGCCGTGGAGGTTCATGCGATCGATGACGGCGTGCATGATTTCGCCGCCGACATTTTCGTAATCGATGTCGACGCCTTTGGGCATGGCCGCGGCTAATTTTTCTTTCCAGTCCGGTTGTTTGTAGTCGACTGCGGCGTCGAAGCCGAGACCTTCGGTGATCCACTTGCATTTTTCGGCTCCGCCAGCGATGCCAACCACGCGGCATCCGTGAATTTTGCCGATTTGTCCGGCGATGCTGCCGGTGGCGCCTGCGGCCGCGGAAACCACCAGCGTTTCCCCTTTTTGTGGCTTGGCGATGTCCATCATGCCGAAGTATGCGGTGATTCCGGTGACCCCGAGCACGCCCAGGAACGCGGTGTCTGAAAGGAAGGGAATTGCGGGGATTTTCTGGAAGCTGCCGCGCTTCTCGGCGGCATCGATGATGCAGTAGTCCTGCAGGCCGGTGAGGCCGACGACTTTGTCGCCCTTTTTAAATTCTTTGTGCCGCGATTCCACGATTTCCGCAAAGCCGAAGGCGCGCATCACTTCGCCGATGGCGACGGCGGGCAGGTAGCTGTCCGCAGCCATCCAGACCCGCATGGTGGGATCGATGGAAAGATATCTCACGCGCGCAAGTGCCTGGCCGTCGGCGAGGGAGGGAAGCGGCGCTTCCGTGAGTTGCAGATCGCCGGGAGCGAGCAAGCCCTTGGGGCGAGAGCGAAGGATTAGTTGGCGATTTGAATCTGCCATATTTCTTTCAGTTGCATAGACGCATCGGGTTAGGTGATCGCAGTGAAAATGCGCACAGCCAAAAATGGCTGTGCCACCTAGAAGGGGATGTCTTCGTCGGAGATTTCGGGGCCGGAGCTGGGGGCTGCGGGTTCGTCGTGGCCGCCTGCGGCGTCGAGGTCGTCGGCGGCGCGGGGGGCGCCTCCACCCATGGCTCCTGCACCTGCGGCGGCCGCAGCGCCGTCGGCGCGTCCGCCGAGCATGCGGAAATTGGTGGCGACGATTTCAAAGCTGGTGCGCTTCTGGCCTTCTTTGTCTTGCCACTCACGCGATTGAATGCGCCCCTCAATGAAAATGAGCGAGCCCTTCTTGAGGTATTGCTGGGCGATTTCGGCTTGCTTGCCCCAGACGACAATCTTATGCCACTCGGTGCGCTTCTGGCGCTCGCCGTTGCGGTCTTTGTAGGTTTCGTCGGTGGCGACGGAAAAATTGGCTACGGCCTGGCCGCCGCCAGTGTAGCGGGTTTCGGGATCACGGCCGAGGCGGCCGACGAGAATGACTTTGTTAACAGACATAAAATCCCCCTGAATGTGTTGCTGGCAAACGGGCGAGATCCCTCGTCGCTGCGCTCCTTCGGGATGACGATCCTTGTCGGATCGCCACTTTATTAACGGACATAAATCCCCCTTGCAGGTGAGGACGATAACAGAAAGGGAGGAGCGAGGCAAAGAAGCACTTGCTGACCGGCCACCCCTCCGCCCCGGTTTTTTGGATCCGTTCATTACAAAGGAGTTCGAGGGCGGGATTTTGGATCTGTTCACTCTAAGAGAGTTGCTGGCTCAGGCACGAAAGGCGCGTGCAGACGAAGTACCGCTATTTGGACGTGGCTTTGAATGGATGAAGCATAGCATGTGGAGGGTATCCTTGTCAAGGAATTATAAATGTAGTTAATTCAGGAGGATAGGGGTGAAGTCCAGTCTTTTTGAGGCGGCGCCCTTTGTTACCTCAGGATAAAGCTGAAGCGTGCGCCACAACTGAATGGCTCACTACATCTTGCCAAGAAGGGGCGCAGCATGCGCCCCTACGGGGAATCGGACGACTCAATTTCTGGCAAATCTTCGGTGGTGGCGCGCTTTAGTTCGCGGCGGATGGTGTCGGAGGAAAAGCCGGCGCGGAGGAGAGCGCGGTAGAGGGAGGCGATTTTCTTGTCGTCGATTTCGCCTCGGAAGAATTTGAGTTTGCGGTCGATGCGCTGGCGGACCATGGCGGCTTCGTCGGAGTTGGCGGCGGCTTCTTCGACGGCGGTTTCGATGTGTTGGTCGGGGACGCCGCGGGCGCGAAGTTCGCGGGCTACGCGGTATTTGCCTTGGTGGCGGATTTCGGTGCGCTGGCGGGCGAACTGTTTGGCATAGCGGGCATCGTCGATCAGGCCGTTTTGCTTTAGGCGGGCGATTACTTTTTGGATGAGGTCTTCGTCGGCGGTGCGGCGAATTAGGGCCTTTTTCATGTCGGAGACGGAATGGGCGCGGCGCGAGAGGATCTTGACGGCGGCGTCGTAAAGGGCGGGCTCGGAGTCGATGGTGCGGGGCTTGAACACGGAGGCAAGTCTAAGAGGAGAAGAGTGCAAGAGTCAAAGAGAGGAAGGGTGCAAGAGTTTTTGTGTCAAAGAGTTCAAGAGTTGAAGAAAAAGACTTAACAGACAGGGCACTGAGATCGAACCAGGGAGGGCACGCAGATGCACAAGAGGTCGCGAATCTTCAAAGAATCTCAACTGCAGGTAGCGACGGGTTAGTTCGCATATCGGGTCGGCCCCAGTTGACGTTCGAACTTGTGACTACGCTGCGGCCTGTCTTAACGAAGTCATAGAAAAAAAGGTTTTCATTTGTTTTCGGACGGCCGTAATAATACCACTCCCACCGAACCCGTTTCGCGTCGGAGATCTGAAATTTGGAATTGTCCAACGTCAATCCCGTTGGAGACCATATTGTTAGCCCCTCATCCTCGTTAAAACGCATCCTCAGCGTGTCATCTTGTGCTTCACATTCCAATAACCCGTGGACGTTGTCGCGTGGCCTGCCGAACCAAACTCCCCAAAAACGCAAAGTGCCATGCTTCACGCCCGGCAGCATTCCTCTTATCTGCTCAGCGATTCTTGCGGATTCGTTCATGAGCGGGCAGGATTCGGTTTTAAGAACTATTTGCGGGCGAAGCGCTCGAAGTCGGCCATTTGGCGCTCCATCTCTTCGCGGGCGGAGTCGGAGGCGGAACGAATGCCCTGGGTGCGGAGCTTGAATTCGTCGGGGTTGGAGGAGCGCGCGAGAGCTTCCTCGAGCGTGATGAGCTGCTTGGTGTAGAGATCGAAAATGGATTGATCGAAGGTCTGCATGCCGTACTGGCTGGTGCCGGCGGCGATGGCGTCGTGAATCAGGCGCGTCTTATCCGGATTGATGATGCAATCTCGGATGTACCCGGTGCTGATCATGACTTCGCAAGCGGGCACGCGGCCTTTGTCGTCGGCGCGACGGACGAGGCGCTGGGAGATCACGGCTTTTAGCGTGGCGGCAAGCTGCAAACGAATCTGCTTTTGCTCGGGCGGCGGGAAGACGGCGATGATGCGCTGAATGGTTTCCGTGGCGTCGAGAGTGTGCAAGGTGGAGAAAACCAGGTGGCCGGTTTCGGCGGCGAGCAGCGCGGTGGAAATGGTTTCGAGGTCGCGCATTTCGCCGACGAGGATGACGTCGGGATCCTGACGCAGCGCTGCGCGCAAGGCGGTGGAGAAGTTCGCGGTGTCGACTTCGACTTCGCGCTGGTTGATGAAGCTGCGCTTATCGCGATGCAGGAACTCGATGGGGTCTTCGATGGTGATGAGGTGATCGGCGCGATTGGCGTTGATGCGGTCAACCATGGCGGCGAGGGTGGTGGATTTACCGGAACCCGTGGTGCCGGTGACCAGAACGAGGCCGCGCTGCTCTTCGCAAACGCGATTGATGACGGCGGGAAGATTCAGCTCGTCGGTGGTGCGAATCTTCGTGGGAATGACGCGCAACACCATGCCGACGTTGCCGCGCTGCTGGAAAACGTTGACGCGGAAGCGGCCGAGACCGGCGACGCCGTAGGCCATGTCGAGCTCGGCGGTTTCCTTAAACTTTTGCTTCTGGCGGTTGGTCATCATGCTGAAGGCCATGGAAAGCATTTCTTCGGGAGTGACGCGGGGTACATCGGTGACGGCGTTCAGAAGGCCGTCGACGCGGAGGTAAGGGTGATTGCCGACTTTGAGGTGCAAGTCAGAAGCTTTGTTTTCGACTGCGCGGCGCAGGAGATCGTCGATGCTGAGTGCCATGATTTTTCGACGTTAGCATTGGCAGGAGGGGCGGACAAGAAGGGCGAGAATGAGAGTTGCGCGGTAGTTACCTACCCCGTGAACACTTCCGGTAAGCGAACCACCGTAAGCGTGCTCGAGAACGCAGCGCTCGAGTTCCTTCGCCTACGCTCTCCCTTCGCCAAAGTCGCTCAGGACAAGTCGGGTAGGTTCAGGATGACAGGCTTACTATCGTGGAAGTCAGACAGTTTTCTTGAGGTAGAGGGAGTCGTAGAGGAGGCCGGCGAGGAAGCCGCCAGCCAGAGGGCCGATCCAGTAGACGCCCCAATTGGTCCAGTGATTGGAGGCGAGGGCGGGGCCAAAGGCGCGAGCGGGATTCAGGGCGGCGCCGGTGAGGGGGCCGATGGCGAGGATGCCGACGGTGATGGTGAGGCCGATGCCGAAGCCCGCGATGGAGCGGAAGGAGCCGCGCTCGTCGACCGCGGTGGCGAAGAAGACGAGGACGAGGAAGAAGGAAGTGACGGCTTCGAGGACCATGGCGGAGAGGCGGGAAAAATCGCGGACCAACTCGGGAGTGCCGAGGGCCACGGCGCGCCAGGTTTCTTCGGGAAAGAGGGCGCGGAGGAGAAATGCGGCGGCGAAGCCGCCGAGGACTTGTGCGGCCCAATAGAGAAACACTTCCATGGTGCCGATGCGCTTGGTGACCCAGAAGCCGATACTTACGGCGGGATTGAAATGGCCGCCGGAGATGTGGCCGAGGGCGGAGACCATGATGGCCATAGCAAGACCAGAGGCCAGCGCGATGCCAAGAAGGCCGATGCCCCCGCCGGAGGCTTGCAGGTAGCGGTCGGCGCAGATGGAGCCGGCGCCGAAGAAAACCAGGGCGAAGGTACCGAGGAATTCGGCAAGGAATTTCTGGAAGGTGGTGTACACAGCGGAGATTCTAGCCGAGGAAAGGGTGGGCTGGGAAAAGATTTAACACGGAGGGCGCGGAGGGCCGAGCACCCTTCGAGGCTCAGGGTAAACAGAGGGCACCGAGAAGAAAGTAACGAGCGCTTGCATCCAGCCAAGCTGGGGCGCAGCAGTGCTGCGCCCCTACGGGGAAGGCTAGCGCGTGGCAGCGGTTACGGGGGCGCTTACGGGTGTTAGCCAGTTGTGGCGGTCGGGTTTGGTGCCGCTGGTGATGGCGAAAAATTCTTCCTGGAGTTTGCGGGTGATGGGGCCGGCGACGCCCTTGCCGACCTGGATGTGGTCGACGGAGCGGATGGGAGTGATTTCGACGGCGGTGCCGGCGAAGAAGACTTCGTCGACGATGTAGAGCATTTCGCGAGGGATGACGCGTTCCTTGACGGGAATCTTCAAGTCTTCCGCGATTCTCACGACGGTGTCGCGCGTGATGCCGGGCAAGATGCTGGTGGCGAGCGGCGGGGTGTAAAGCGTGCCGTCGTGAACGAGGAAGACGTTCATGCCGGAGCCTTCGCTGACGTGGCCTTCGGTATCGAGGGCGATGCCTTCGGTGTAGCCGTTGAAGCTGGCTTCCATGCGGATGAGCTGCGAGTTCATGTAGTTGGCGGCGGCTTTGGACATGGCGGGGAGGGTGTTGGGAGCGATACGCGTCCAGGAGCTCACGCCGACGTCGACACCCTTGGCGAGAGCCTCGGGGCCGAGATAGGCGCCCCAGAACCAGCAGGCCATGTAAATGTCGATTGGGGAACTGAGCGGGTTGACGCCGACTTCGCCGTAGCCGCGGAGGACGATGGGCTTGACGTAGCAGGAGGTGAGCTTGTTCAGGCGCACGAGCTCGGTGGCGGTGTTGCAGAAGTCGTCGAGCGCGAAGGGCAGCTCCATGCGATAGATTTTCGCGGAGTTGATGAGGCGCTGCATGTGTTCGCGGAGTCGGAAAATGGCGGGGCCTTGCTTGGTCTCGTAGCAGCGAATGCCCTCGAAGACCGCGGAGGCGTAGCTGACGACGTGGGAGAGGACGTGGAGTGTGGCGTCGTCCCAGTTGATGAATTTTCCGTTGTGCCAGATTTTTTCGGTCTTGGTGATGGGCATGTGTGCTCCTCGTGCGTTGCAATTTCAGAATACGGGAGAGGTGGGGAGGCGTCAATCAGGGGAAAGTACTGGCGGACGGAATTGAAAAGACAAATTGGCGCGATGAAGGTTGCGCCAGGCACTTGAGGTTAAGGACGACAACTTAGTCTGCGCGGCGCGGTTACGGTTGCGGTGGGGTGTCCTTTTTGGAGGGGGGCAAGGTGCCCATGGAGGGCGAATCGGTTTTGGGCTGCTCCGCTTTGGGGTGAGCGGATTTTGCGGGTTGATCGAGGGAGCGATACGCGGCTTGGGCCTGCGTGAGGATTTGTCCATTCTTGTTTTCCCAAACGCCGAGGAGAAAGAAGGGAAGAGCGGTGGCGAGGGCCCAGAGCTTTGCATTGCGCGGGATTTTGGATTCCGGCTCCCAGCGAAAGAGTTGCGCGGCGACGAAGAAGGTGAGAACGGTCCAGAAGAAGAGGGAGAGAATTTGGGTGAGCAGCTTCCAGACTGGAAATGCGGAGTACATGGCATTTTGCAGGCCGGTGACGAGATAGGTGGCGGGGAGGAACACGGCGACGCGCTGCGCAACTTTCGGGAGATACGCGATGGGGAGTGTGGCGCCGGAAAGAAAAATCAACGGGAGCCAGAGAAGTTGGTTGAGAACTTGCGTTTCTTGCATGGTGTTGGTGACGCTGGCGACGACCAGGCCGAGGGAAGCGAAGGCGACGGTGCCGACGGTCACGAGGACAACGAGCGAGAGGAGATCGCCAAGATTCGCGACATGGAAGATCACGCGAGCGAAAAGCAGTTCGATGAAGACGGTGGGGAGGGTGAGCAAGTAGTTGGCGAGGATGCTGGAGGCCAGCATGTCGGTGGAGGTGACGGGCGTCACATGGAAGCGGCGGAGAATTCCTTGCTCGCGAAACATGACGAGCATGGCGCTCAGGCCCCAGAAGCTGCCCATAACGTTAAGAGAGATGACCGGGCCGAGGAAGAAGCTGACCACACGCGGATTGCCCTTGGCGAAGATTCCGGCGTAGAGAAAAAACATGCCAAGCGGGAAGATGACGCTGAAGAAGAAAAACATTCTGTTGCGCAGGGCGAGTTGAATGCGCATGCGCGTGAGGCTGGCAAAGTTGCTCAATCGCGTAGCCTCCTTCCGGTCATTTCGATGAAGACGTCTTCGAGGGAAGGCGTGGCGATTTCGAGGCTGATCAGTTCGTTGCCGTCGGCCTCGAGGTGCTTGACGAGGGAGACGATGGTTTGCGGAGGGCGCTGGGTGTGCAGGACGTAGGTGCCGTCCACTTCGCGCGCATCGGCCACGCCTTCGAGCGCTTGCAGAGCGCCGTTCGTGATGGGCCTGGCGAGCTTCACCTCGATGCGCGTTTTTCCACCGGAGCGCTGCTTGAGTTCGCGCGGCGAACCGAGGGCGATGACTTTGCCGTGGTCGACGATGGCTACGCGGTCGCAGAGACGCTCGGCTTCTTCGATGTAGTGGGTGGTCATGAGGATGGTTTTCTTTTCGCGGCGCAGCTCTTCGATAATGTCATAGATTTCGCGACGGACCTGCGGGTCGAGGCCGGCGGTGGGTTCGTCGAAGAACAAGACGCGCGGATCATTTAGCAGTGCCATGGCCAGGGCGAGGCGCTGTTTCTGTCCGCCGGAAAGCTGGCTGTAGTAGGTATTGCGCTTTTCTTCCAGGCCGAAGCGCCTGAGCAGGTCTTCGGGATCGCGGTGGCGCTTGTAAAAGCCGGCGAAGAGACGGAGCGCTTCCATGACGCGCAGTTTGTCGGGCAGGGCAGTGGACTGCAGAGCGGCGCCGATTTCATGCTTCAGTTCGCGGGAGTTGACCTGCGGATCGAGGCCGCAAACGCGGACGGTGCCGCCGTCGGGATTGCGCAGGCCCTCCAGGATTTCGACGGTGGTGGTCTTACCGGCGCCATTGGGGCCGAGCAGGCCGAAAACTTCGCCTTCGTCGACGGTGAAGCTAACGCCGCGCACGGCTTGGACCTCGCCGTAGTTCTTGACCAGATTATTTACTTGCAGAATGGGTTCAGGCATGACCGGCAAGGGGATAGGATACCGTAGATTGAAGATTTGCCGTAGGCGGACAGGGCCATTTTCGCTGTGGTTTGCGGCCCCTCGAATCGTTACTTGGCGCGCTTCTCGGCTGGAGGAGTCCAGAGATGAGTTTTTAGATCGACGCGAGATTCGACGACTTTGACGCCTTCGGATTCGAGGAGTTTTTTCTGCAGCGACGCGTAAGGCTCGCGGATGAGGATTTTGCCGCGCTCACCGACCACACGATGCCAGGGAATGCCTTTTCCAGAAGGAGTGGCGGCCATGGCGCGCCCGGCGCTGCGTGCGCCGCCGCGCAGGCGCAGGGCTTTGGCTAACGCCCCATAGGATAAAACCCTGCCGCGCGGAATTTGTTTCACAAGCCTATAGACGGGATCCCAGGACATTTTTTGACCCACGCCATTCGCTTCGCCAGCAGCATGCTACTAAATTACGGCGGCATTGTTCCACAGCAACGACAAAGCAGCGGCCACCGGGTTTGATATCTTGAGCCCCAAATTACGGAAGAAGCCGTGAGACAAAAAAGTGACAGGGGAAAGCAAAGCGCAAGATGGAATACGGGAAGCATGTTGCGCGCCGACGCATCTAATTAAGTGTAGGGTGACGCGGTGAAACAGATGGATGCACAAAACAAATGGAGCGGAGTAAGAAAAGTGATGAAGGAAATTGAATTTCGTCGCGTATTGTCGAGTCAACTCGCGAAAGTTTGCGTTTGTGCCGGACAAGAGGGCCAATGCAATGAGCGACGCAGGGGTAACGCTTTGGAAGCAATTTTGCGCGCTGGTATGAAGCGGACGTTGAATGCTGTAGTGGAAGTACGGTACACTACAGGCAGTTTGGAAGTTGCGGGGTGAGTGTCATGGCTTTCGTTCGCCGCAAAGGAAACGCTTTCTACCTGGTGCACAACGTGCGCCGCGGCGGCAAAGTGCGGCAGTTGCACCTGGCGCGACTGGGCGACCGAGCGCGAATCACGGAACGCGTGGTGCGTGAGGTCTCGAAGAAGCACCCATTTGTGGAGCTCAACTGGCGGGCTCTGCGCGAGCAGATCAACAGTCACCTGGACCTGGCGAATCCAGATTCGCCGGCGGTCCAAAAATTGGTGGCGGCTTTACGAACGTTGAACATGGACCTTGCGGACCTATTTCCGCCGATGCTCCGAATTTCTGAATCACCCGCGGTGGCGCGGGAGCTGCTGGTACAGTTGCGGCTTCTGCAGTCCACGCTGCAGGTCAAGCTGGCCCAGTTTGACCACGGGCGGGGTCGATTTGGTGTAGCGGCTGCGCATTTGCGCAGGCGCTAAGGAGGCGGCCGTGAGTGAACAGATACTGCCACTCGATCCAAACCAGCGCAGCACGGACACGCTGGAATTTCAGACCGCGCTGCGCTCCAAGATCGTCGGCCAGGCCGAAGGGGTGCAATCGCTGGTCGACCTCTACCAGGTATTTTGCGCCGGCTTGAACTCTCCGGGACGGCCGGTGGGGAATCTGCTGTTCCTCGGGCCGACCGGGTCGGGCAAAACGCGTATTGTGGAAGCGGCCGCGGAGATATTGTTTCAAGACGCGCGCGCGGTAATTAAGGTCGACTGCGCGGAATTCCAGCACTCCCACGAAATCGCCAAGCTGATCGGCTCACCCCCCGGGTATTTGGGGCATCGCGAGACACATCCGCTAATTACGCAGGAAGAGTTGGCCAAGAGCCATACCGACAAGCTGAAGCTGTCCTTTTTGCTGTTTGACGAAATTGAGAAGGCTTCTGATGCGCTGTGGCAACTGCTGCTGGGAATTCTGGATAAGGCGACATTAACGTTGGGCGATAATCGCCGCGTGGACCTGTCGCAAACCGTGATTTTTCTTACTTCCAACCTGGGGAGCGGAGAAATCACCGAACTGATGCACGGGGGCATGGGTTTTATACAGCCCATCGACAAGCCGGAAGCTGGACTCGACCAAAAGGTAGAGCGCACAGCGGTGGAAGCGGCGCGACGCAAGTTTTCCCCGGAGTTCATGAACCGGCTGGACAAAGTCGTGGTGTTTCATCCACTGCGACGCGAACAATTGGAAGAAGTGCTGGACATCGAGCTCGGGCAGGTCCAGCAGCGCGTGCTGGAAACGGCCAAGGGCCAGTTCCTATTCCGCGTGACCTCGGCCGGACGCGATTTCTTGCTAAAAGAAGGCACAGATCAGCGGTATGGTGCGAGGCACTTGAAGCGAGCGATCGAGCGCCACGTGGTTTATCCGCTGGCCAACCTGCTGGCCACCGAGCAAGTACATCTGGGGGACCTGGTTTGCATCGATTGGGACCGGGAACATTCGCAACTTACGTTTGTTCGCGAGGGTGAGGGTGCACTGGTGCAGAACCAGCCACCGGACCACGAGGAAGTCGCAGCGGGCGCCGAAGCCAAAGACGGCCGCAAGGCTGACGTTCCGACCGAGGCTGTTTCGGAAGGAAAGAAGCCGCGGGTGGCGCCAGCAGCGGCGGGCCCCGGGACGGCTCCGCAAGCGAGCAAGAAGCCAGAACGCTGAAAGCTTACTTTTAAGTTGATTTGAGGGGCGGCAGAGTAAACACTCTGTCGCCCCTTTTCGTCGCGCCAGTGATGACACAAACTGTTCAGCTCTCTCACTTTTTGCAGCAATGAAACGGCGTCTCACGACATGAGACAACTTTCAGGCTCCTGAAATACGTATGTCTATGAATTTGCACGCTTTTCGCACAAATGAGAGGGGGAGGAAAGTGGCACGCCCCATGCAACGTTCCCAGCTTGCGACTTCCTGAGATGCGCTAGCGTCCTGGAGAAGCTGGAGTATTGAGGATAGATGATATGAAAGCTGCCGTCCGACACCAATTGGATCCCACCATCCGGAGCAACGATACCCGGGACTTTCAGGGAGCGTTGCGGGCGAAGATTGTCGGGCAAGAAGAGGGTGTACAGGCGCTCGTTGACCTGTATCAGGTTTTCTGTGCCGGATTGAACTCCCCGGGGCGGCCAGTCGGAAATCTGTTATTCCTGGGGCCGACGGGATCGGGCAAGACGCGCATTGTGGAAGCGGCCGCGGAGATCCTGTTTCAGGATTCGCGCTCGGTGATCAAGGTGGATTGCGCGGAATTCCAGCATTCTCATGAGATTGCGAAGCTAATCGGGTCGCCGCCTGGGTACCTGGGTCATCGCGAAACCCATCCACTGATTACCCAGGAAGAGCTGGCCAAGAGCCATTCGGAGAGGCTCAAGCTGTCGTTTTTGTTGTTCGACGAAATCGAGAAGGCCTCGGACGCGCTGTGGCAATTGCTGCTGGGAATGCTGGATAAGGCGACTCTGACCTTGGGCGACAATCGCCGGGTGGATTTGTCGCAGACGGTCATTTTCCTTACCTCCAACCTCGGCGGCGGGGAAATCACGGAACTGATGCACGGCGGAATGGGCTTCGTCCAGCCCACTGACATACCGTCCGCCGGATTTGACCAAAAAGTCGAGCGGACAGCGGTGGAGGCGGCGCGGCGCAAGTTTTCACCGGAGTTCATGAACCGGCTGGATAAAGTCGTTTGCTTTCATCCGCTTAGGAAGGAGCAGTTGCAAGAAGTTCTGGATATCGAATTGGGACAAGTGCAGCAGCGAGTGCTAGAAACAGCCAAGGGTCAGTTTTTGTTCCGTGTGACCGGGCCAGGCAAAGAGTACTTGTTGCAGGAAGGCACGGACCAAAGATATGGCGCGCGCCATCTAAAGCGGGCCATCGAACGGCACGTCGTATATCCTCTGGCGAATCTGCTGGCCACCGAACAGATACACCTCGGCGACCTGGTTTGCATCGATTGGGACCGTGAACAGGACCAACTGACATTCATCCGTGAAGGCGAAAACCTGGCCATGCCGGCACGCCGGCTGGAGCCTGCAGTGCCAGCGCGTCTGGCAAGGGCGCACAGTGGAAAGTCCGTAGACGCCCCGGCGTCGACAACGGCTGCGGATCCGATCCCAAGAGTGGCTCGCTAGGCTGGCTCGCCGAGGCCGAGAGCCGCCACACGCCCGAATCATCTTGCAGAGACCGAAGGCCCGAGTGCATGCAAACTTGGGCTTTTTTCTTTTGCCTTCCCGCCGGTGTAAAGTAATCCTCAAGCGTCGATTCATCATCCTAGCCTAGGACTCCGGGGAGCAACGATGAGGATCTGCGTACGGCCAAGAAAATCGAGAAGTAGCGAGAGGCTGCGCGCGCTGCTGGCGGTCGCGCTGGCGCTCGCTTGTGCGCCGGGAGCGTGGGCGCAACGCAGCAACCTCAAGCCGCCCTGGAACATGTATTCTCCCGAAACGGATGTGCAAGTCGGAAAACAGAACGCGGAGATCCTGAAGAAGCGCCTGCCGCTGTGCAACGACCCCAAAGTGGATGCATATCTCACGAAGCTGGGGCTTAAGCTGGTGGCTAAGTTGCCGACACGCGGCGTGCAATATCCTTGGGAATTTCACTGCGTGAACAGCAAGGAGATCAACGCGTTTGCGCTGCCCGGCGGATATGTGTTCGTCAACCGGGGTGCGATTGAGGTGTCAGACAATGAGGCCCAGCTTGCCGCGGTAATGGCCCATGAATTGTCGCACGTGGCGCTGCGGCACGGGACGGCGCAAGCGTCGAAAGCGCAGATCATGCAAAGCGCGGCGGGTATTTTCGGCGGGATCTTTGGCGGAAGCACGGGCGGAGCGCTGCTAACGCAGGGCGTGGCGCTGGGAGCTGGCAGCGTGCTGCTGCATTATTCACGGTCTGATGAGACGCAGGCGGACGTGCTAGGAACGCAGACCTTGTATGACGCGGGATACGACCCGCGCGCAATGGCGCAATTCTTCGAGAAGCTGGAAGCGGAGACGCAAGGGAAGAATCCACCGCAGTTCTTGTCGGATCACCCGAATCCCGGGAACCGAGTCGAGCGCGTGGATGAGGAGATCGACAAACTGGGGGGCGTGCCGGCAAACGTGAAGAGAGACTCCGTAGAGTTCGAGGCAGCCAAGCGCGAAGTGATGGCGCTGCCGGTGGTGAAGGCGCCGCCTGCTACGGCAAGCGCGGATCCAGCGAGGGCGTCGGGCAACTTTGCGGAATACCAGGGCGGAGGCTACGCGCTAAAGGTTCCAGAAAACTGGAAGAAATACGAGGACAAGGGAAGCGTGACCTTTGCGCCGGACGGAGGTATCTCGCAGAGCGGGGGGCTTACGTATGGAATGATCGTGAGCGTGAGCCAGGCGCAAGCAGATGCAAGCGAACGTGCACTGGAGAACGCGACGCAGGCGCTGATTCGAGAACTGGCTAAGACTAATCCGGGACTGAAAGTAACGCGGGAGGCAGGGCGGGTGCAGCTCAATGGGCAACCAGGGCTTTCGACGTATTTGAGTAACGATTCGCCGGCGGGCGGAAAGGAAACCGACTGGCTGATCACGGTGCTGCGGCCGCAGGGATTGGTTTCCTTTTTGTGTGTGGCTCCGCAGGCCGCTTATCCGGAATACGAGAAGACGTTTGCGGCGGTGCTGGACAGCGTCAGGCTGCGGAGATAAAGAGAAGAAAAAGGTTTAACACAGAGGGCACAGAGTTCGGAGCACAGAGGTCACGGACAAGGAAAGGGCGCCTGGCACATCAGCAGGCGCCCCTTTTTGATTTGATTTCAGGCGAGATGCCGGCTAGTTGTTATCTCCCCCGAGGTCCTGGAAGAGGAGGGGAAGAATCTCGGTGCCTTCCTTCCGGACGGAATTGAGTTGGTTGGGCTCGAGTCCGAGCGCTTTGAGGATCGTCGGTGCTACTTGTGAGGTGGCCACCGGCGTCTTGACGGTACGGGCACGCAGATCCGGGTTAGAGACGACGAGGCCGACGTTGGTGTCGCCGAAGCTGAAGCCGCCATGCTCGGCGTTTTTGGCTTTCGACCCCGTGTAGATCGTGCCGTAGATGGGCTGCACGATGATGTCGGGCGTGCGGCTGTCTGTTTTCGGGCTGTTGAACTTCAGCTTGATCTCATCTCCTGACATCACTTCCTCGATGAATAGCGCCGGGGCGTTGGCGTTGAGGTAGGCCGCAACGGCAGCAGTTTGGCTCTGGTCCTGGAGCCAGATCAGGGCGATATCGTCGTCCTGAACGAACCCGCAGGAACCGGTGCTGCAATTGTTGGCGCTGGCGATGGCGAGGGCTGCTGGATTGGTGGCGGCATCGGGCAGCGTTGCAACCAAGTCCGCAAAGTGGCCAGGCTTGTTGGTCTTCACCGGGTTGATGGGGGACTGACCATGCTTGGCGCTAACGATGAAGAGAGTCGATTCGTAGATACGCTGGTCCTTGAGGGCCTTGATCATGCGGCCCAAGGCGTCGTCGGTCTTCTGCAGCCCGTAGGCGAGAACATCGGTCGGGGTGCCGGCACCGTCCTTGTAGCCGCCAAGTTGCCCGTTGATCTTGGGGTCTGTGTCGTCCGCGCAGCCGCCGGCGGCGTTGTCCTTTTCCAGCTTCTGCCCAACGCTCACACCCTGGAAATTCATGCCGAACACGGCGGGCACTCCAGGACCGGGCGTTCCGTCATGCCTCAAGCCATGAATCTCGTTGATGATTCCCTGGACCTTTTTCTCGTCGTTCTCGACGGTGCAGACAACGCTAACAGTGTTATCGAAGCCGTTGAAGTTTGTGACTTCTGGCGTGAACAGGTCGTCAACACCTTTGCCCGAAGGGCCGTTTACCAAGTCGTAGGCGGGGTGTTTGTCCGCCCAGGCAGTGTGCCCGCCCGCGGCCTTTACGACCTCGAAGATCGTGTTACTGCGGAGGGCGTTGTGCGGAAACAGCGCGACGCACTTGCCTTGTTCGTTCAGGTGGCGAGGCAGCTTGGTTGGATCGATCACGTTGAGCGAAACCTGCGAGGAATTGTACAGGTCGACGCTCTCGTCAAAAACCATCATGTTGCCGGGATCGCCGCTGCAGGCTGTGTTGGCGGGATCGAAAATGGTGCGGTCGTAGCTGACGTCGTAAAACAGTCCGTGGCTTAGAGGTGATCCGCCGGTCACCAGCGCCAAGAGGCCGGGGAAGGAGTCCGAGTTGGCCGGAGTGCGCGCGTTGGAATAGGTGACGCCATGCCCGGCCAGTTCGGCGAGGGCGGAGTTGGGATGGCTTTCGACGTAATTTGCGACGTCAAGAGCGTGCAAGCCGTCCACGCTGATGAGTAGCACGTGTTTGATTTCACGACCTTTGCCGAGTTCGTCGGCGGCTGCGCGAAGCCCAAATGTTCCGCAAAGCAGGGCAAATCCCATGGCGAGAGCCGAAATGCGTTTGATCACAAGTTTCTCCTTACGATTTGAAAGATTTGGAAGCGCGTCCAGGGCGAGAGACTAGGCGGGCGGTGTTACAGGACGGAGAACGTGAAGTAGCGTTCGTGTGAAACAAAGCCCAGCGGTACCAGCCGGGCTAAGACTTTGCGACGAGATCTGTCTTGTGGGATTCCGCGCCGGGAGTGGCGTGGCGCTGCTGGTAGACCTCGGCGGCCCGGTCGAGGGCTTCGGCGATGCTGGGGCAGATATTTTCGGCGCCCACGTGGCGCTCGAATTCGGCTTGTTGCATGAGCTGCGCGGGTTGTTCGCGGGCTCCGCAGAGCAGAAGGGAGCGGCCGGATTCGTGAAGCTGGTCGGCAAGATTTTCAATGGCGCCGAGGCCGGTGGCGTCGATAGCTGTCATGTTGCGCAGGCGCAAGATAACAATCGGCGGCAGAGTGTTCAGCGACTCGAGAATGTCAGCGAATTTGTCCGTGGCGCCGAAGAGAAATGGTCCGTGAATGCGGAAGACCGTGGCGTACTCGGGAATGTCCTTGCCTTGCAGGACGTGGACGCGGCTGTCTTCGACGTAATCGCGGGTGACACGCGTGACCGTGGTGGTGCGGGAGACTTTGCGGATGAACATAAGCGCGGCGAGGACCATGCCGACTTCGACCGCAAAGGTGAGGTCGGTGACAACTGTGAGGGTCATGGTCAAGAGCCAGACGGTGATGTCGGCGACGCTGAGCTTCAGAATTTCCGGGATCTCCTGCCACTCGCCCATGTTGTAAGCGACGACCATGAGGATGGCGGCCAGCGCGGCGAGGGGGACATTTTTCACCAGCGGGGCGGCGAAGAGAACGATGGCGAGCAGCGTCAGCGCGTGGATCATTCCGGCGACGGGAGTTTTCGCGCCAGCGCGGACGTTTGTCGCGGTGCGCGCGATGGCCCCGGTCGCAGGCAGCCCACCGAAGAGCGGCGAGACAATGTTTGCGACGCCTTGGGCCATAAGCTCGACGTTGGGATTGTGCTTGTCTTTGCTCATGCGATCGGAAACGACCGCGGACATCAGCGATTCGATGGCGCCGAGCATGGCGACGGTAAACGCCGGCGAGAGGAGTTGGCGGAAGACGTCGTAGTGGAACTTGGGCAACGCCAGCGTGGGCAAGCCGCTGGGAATGCCGCCAAATCGGGTGCCGATGGTTTCGACCGGAAGATGCAGCAGTGCGACGGCGGCAGTCGCGCCGAAGGTGACGATGATGGCGCCGGGGACGCGCTTGGCGTATTTCAAGCAGAAAATCATGATGGCAAGCGACGCGAGCGCAACGGCCGTGGCCTGCCAGGAGATGGTGTTTGCCGCTTGCGCGAACGCTTGCATGCGATGGAAAAAATCGCCGGGGACATGGTCCATGCGCAGGCCGAAAAGGTCGCGGATCTGCGTGCTGGCGATGAGGATGGCGATGCCGTTGGTGAAGCCGACGATCACGGGGCGTGGGAAATACTTCACCGCGGTGCCCATTCCCGTGACACCGAGAAGAACAAGCAAAACGCCGGCCATCATGGTGCAGATAAAGAGGCCGTCGATGCCGTGCTTGGCGATGATTCCGGAAACCACGACGACGAAGGCGCCGGTGGGGCCGCCAATCTGTGTTTTGGAGCCGCCGAGAGCGGAGATTAGGAAGCCAGTGACGATGGCGCAGTAGATTCCGGCTTGTGGAGATACGCCGGAGGCGATGGCAAAGGCCATGGCGAGCGGCAGGGCAACCAAGCCGACGGTTATGCCGGCAATGAGGTCGGAAAGAAACTTGTGGCGATCATAGTCGCGCAGCAGGATTACGGATTTGGGCAGCCAGGCGTTTAGGGCGGGGGTCATACCTGCAATAGCGGACGAGCCGACTCCGACAGACGTAGCGCAAGTCTAACAGCAAAGGGGCCGGCGCTTCCCGCGGGAATGACGTGACTGTGCCGTGAAGTGAATCGCGGACTGAACTGGGGGACGATCACGCCGTGGGAATTACCGGCGTGGGCTCGAGGTGTTTGTGTTTTGTTTTGTGCTTGGCCGAGTTCGGGTGGTCGGATTCCTGTCGCGCAGGATCCCAACGCAAAATCGGCTTGCGCGCGGCGCCGACTTCGTCGAGACGGCGGACACGGGTGGAATGCGGTGCAGTTTTCACCAATTCCGGATTTGTGGCGGCTTCTTCGGCAATCGAACGCATGGCATCGATGAAAAGGTCGCACTCTTCCTTGGATTCGGATTCCGTGGGCTCGATCATGAGCGCTCCGGGAACAATCAGGGGAAACGCGGTGGTGTATGGATGGAAGCCGTAGTCGATCAGGCGCTTCGCAATGTCCATGGTGTTGACGCCGTTCTTTTTTTGGTGCGCGTCGCTGAAAACCACTTCGTGCATGGAGGGCAGGGAATAGGGGAGATCGTAGACACCTTCCAGATGCTTGCGGATGTAGTTGGCGTTGAGCACGGCATCCTCGGTGGCCTGACGGATGCCGGGGCCGTAGGCGAGGATGTACGCGAGGGCGCGCACCAGGACGCCGAAATTTCCGGAGAACGCTTTTACGCGGCCGATGGAATCGGGGCGCACGGAATCAAGGGCGAGACGACCGCCTTCTTTTTCGACGAGGATCGGCACCGGACGAAAAGGCTCGAGGATCTTCTTCATGGCCACGGGGCCGGCGCCTGGACCGCCGCCGCCATGCGGCGTGGAAAATGTCTTGTGCAGATTGAGGTGCATGACGTCGACGCCGAGTTCGCCCGGTCGCGCGACGCCAGCGAGGGCGTTCATGTTGGCGCCGTCCATGTATAGCAACGCGCCCTTGGCGTGCAGAATTTCCGCGATTTCCGGGATGCGCTGCTCGAAGATGCCGAGCGTCGAAGGATTGGTGATCATCAGCGCGGCGACGTCGGGCGTGACAAGGTCGCGCAGTTTGTCGACGTCGATCTGGCCGTGCGATTCGGACTTGATGTTTTCAACTTCGTAGCCGGCGATGACCGCGGTGGCGGGATTGGTGCCGTGCGCGGAATCGGGAATCAAGACTTTTCGGCGCGGATTGCCTTGTTTTTGCAGGTACGCGCGAATCAGTAGCAACCCAGTGAGCTCGCCTTGCGCGCCGGCGGCGGGCTGCAACGTGATGGTGTCCATGCCGGTGATTTCGAGGAGGCATTGCTCGAGCAGGCGCAGGATTTTGAGGCAGCCCTGCGAAAGCTCTTGCGGCTGATAAGGATGCTCGGTGGCGATGCCGTCCAGACGCGCCACGAATTCGTTGACGCGCGGGTTGTATTTCATGGTGCAGGAGCCGAGGGGATACATGCCGAGGTCGATCGCATAATTCCAGGTCGAGAGGCGCGTGAAGTGACGAATGACTTCGATTTCGCTGACTTCGGGGAATCCCTCGATGCCTTCGCTGCGGTGATTCTGGCCGAGAGCCTCCGCGGGATCCACGCTCGGTATGTCGAGCGGCGGCAATTCGAAGGCGCGCTTGCCAGGAGAGGACTTCTCGAAGATGAGGCCTTCGTTTTGGTTCGTGTGGCGCGAGGCTTTTTCGATTCTGCGATTCAAATCGGTTCCTGTCCTTGTGGAACAGCCGTTTGCGGCTGCTCGATTTGCTGCGACTACAAAGGCTGCTCTAAAGCTCGTCGTACGGCGCCGGCTAATTTCTCAATGTCCGAGCGCGTTGTGGTTTCCGTGACGCAGACCAGCGCGTGTTTGGTTAGCTCCGGGTATGAAGTGCCAAGCACCACGGGACCGACGATTTTTTCCCGGAGGAGTTCCGCGTTGACGATTTTTACGGAGCGCGGAAACTCCAGTGTGAATTCGTTGAAGAAAGGCGCGGCAAAGGCGCGGCGCACGCCGGGAATCTTGGTGAGCTCGGCGAGTGCGAAGCGCGCTTTCGAGAGATTTTGCTGCGCCATCTCGCGGAGTCCTTCTTTGCCAAGCAGCGTCAGATGAACGGCGGCGGCCAGAGCGCAGAGAGCCTGATTGGTGCAAATGTTGGAGGTGGCCTTTTCGCGGCGAATGTGCTGCTCGCGGGTGGCGAGCGTGAGAACGAAGCCGCGGCGGCCTTCGAGGTCGGTTGTCTGGCCGGCGAGTCGTCCCGGCATTTGGCGGACAAATTTCTCGCGCGAAGCGATCACGCCCACAAACGGGCCGCCGTAGCTGGGCGGCAGGCCAAAGCTCTGGCCTTCCATCGCCACGATGTCGGCTTCCGCGGGAGGCCTCAGCGCGCCCAACGAGACTCCTTCGGTAATGGCGACGACCAGCAGAGCGCCTGCTGCACGCGCGATTTCGGCAAGCTCGGGAACCGGTTCGACGGAGCCGAAGAAATTAGGCGACTGCGCGACTACGGCCCCCACATCATCGCGGATCGCGGACCGAAGCGCCTTTTGGTCTACAGCGCCGCTTGCGTTGAAGGGAATTTCCTCGACTTGCAAGCCGGAGTTTTTTGCATAAGTGCGAAGCACATCGCGATACTCCGGATGCAAGGAACGGGCTACGAGCACGCGTCGCCGTCCGGTGATGCGCTCGGCCATGAGCACCGCTTCGGTGGTCGCCGTTGAGCCGTCCCACATGGAAGCGTTGGCCACTTCCTGGCCGGTGAGCTGGCACATCAACGTCTGAAATTCGTAGATCGCCTGCAGCGTACCTTGCGAGATTTCCGCCTGATACGGTGTGTACGAGGTGAGAAATTCGCCGCGCTGGATGATGGCGTCGGTCACCACCGAGCGCAAGTGATTGTAAACGCCGGCGCCGCGAAAACTGGTGTAGCCGCGCGAATTCTCTGCGGCGCGCTCGGTGAAGTATTGAATAATTTCCGCCTCGGAGAATGGCCCCGGGAGTTTTAGGGTCTGGCGGAGCCGATAGCGCTCCGGAATGCTGGAAAAGAGCTCATCGATCGACTCAGCGCCTATGGCGGAAAGCATTTCCTGGCGCTCGGCAGGGCTTTTGGGCAGGTAGCGCATCAGGCCGAAGCATCCTTGGCCTTATCGGCGATGAACGCTTCGTACGCGGCGGCATCCATCAGCGATTTGAGTTCCGCGGGATTGGCGAGCCGCACCTTCACCAGCCACGCGGCGCCGTGCGGATCGGAATTGATCTTCTCGGGCGCGTTCTGCAGATCGGTGTTGGCTTCGACCACTTCACCGGAGACCGGAGCATAAATGTCGCTGACCGCTTTGACGGACTCGACGGTACCTAACGTTTTCCCGGCCGTGACCTTGGTTCCCGGTTTCGGCAGCTCCACGAAAACGACATCGCCGAGTTCATGCTGCGCATAGTCGGTGATGCCGATGGTTGCCACTTCGCCCTTGGCATCGACCCATTCGTGCTGGTTGGTGTAGCGATAGTTTGCCGGATACGCCATGTGTTTGCTCCTCTGGGACTCCCGGCTTCCCCGGGGCGCCAAATTGCTTTTCTTTAGACCGTTTTGGCCGTAGACGTTGCCACCGATTGCGGCGCCGCCTTTCGCGCTCGCTTGTAAAACGGGGTCGGAACCACCTGCGCCTTGGCTTTTTGGCCGCGAATTTCCACATACACAGGGGTCCCGATCGCCGACATAGTAGGCGGCGCGTAGGCTAGTGCGATGTTTTTGCCGAGCGTCGGTGATGGCGAGCCGCTGGTCACCACGCCGATAGCCTGGCCGGCTTCATTGCAGCAGCAGTAGCCGTCGCGCGCGATCCCGCGTTCGACCATTTCGAGACCGACCAGCGTACGCGTCAGGCCCGCGGACTTGGCGCGCGCCAGCGCGGCGCGGCCAATGAAGTCGCCTTTTTCCATCTTGCAGTAGCGGTCCAGTCCCGCTTCCCAAACATTGATCTTGTCGCTGATCTCGTGCCCGTAGAGCGCCATCTTAGCTTCCAGACGCAGCGTGTTGCGCGCCCCGAGCCCACAGGGAAGAATGCCGAATTCGAGTCCCGCTTCCATCACCTTGGCCCACACTTGCTCGCTGGTGGCCTGGTCGGCAGGCACATAAATCTCGAAACCATCTTCCCCGGTATAGCCGGTGCGCGCGATCAAAACATTCTTCAAGCCGCACACGGTGCCATGCGTAAACCAATAATTCTTGATCGAGCCGAGATTCGCGTCGGTCAGCTTCTGCAGTACGTCAACCGCGCGCGGCCCTTGAATCGCAAGCTGCGTATACGTGTCGCTCAACTCTTCCACGACACAGTCGAAATCTTTCGTATTCGGCCGCACCCAATCGATGTCTTTCTGGCGGGTCCCGGCGTTAATCACCAGCAGAAAATCATCCTGGCCGAGGCGATGCACGATCACGTCGTCCACAAACGTACCCTGTGGATACAGCATCGCCGAATAGTGCGCTTGCCCGATGGCGAGCTGCGATGCATCGTTCATGCTGATGTGCTGCACCGCCGCGAGCGCGCCACCAAACGTGTGCCCAGAGCGGATGCGAATATCGCCCATGTGGCTAACATCGAAAACGCCAACGCCTCCGCGCACGGCTTTGTGCTCCGCGACCAGGCCCCCGGTCGACGGATATTCGACGGGCATGTCCCAACCGTCAAAATTGACCATTTTCGCTCCCAAACGGCGGTGCAGCGCGTTCAGCGGCGTCTTGCGGGCTTCGCTATTGGTGGGCGAGTTGGCTGCTTCCATTCCGATGGCTCGGGCAGAAGTCGATACTAGCATGCACCTCCAAAGGCGTCAAAGAAGGCCACAGCGAGGCCAAGGTTGGCCTTTAGCGATGAAAAATTGCTAGCGGCGTTTTCGGCAGTTGCGAGCGCAGAGGTCTGGATGAAGGTTGCGCAGAACCGTTGCGCTATTCATATAGCTGTCCCACGAACGGCCAGTCTAATAACAGGAGTCTACGGATCCAAGAATCGAGTTAGAACCTCTGCGGATCACAAGCTATCTCTGGCGCATTCCCAATCGACACAACTCCTCGGGAGGCCTCTAACGCGCTATCCCCATCTCCGAGTTTTCTATTTAGGAGAGCCACACACCCAACGGTGAACATGGCAAGTGCCCAGGGAACAATCGGGCTAACTAAAAGCCATTTGGGATCAAACCGGAGAAGCAGCATCCAGACCAAGGTCAAGGCCAGACCTAAGGACGATATCCGAGCGCGGTCAGCAAGCTTTACGCTTGGATTTTCTGGTGAAACGATTGCCTGAACACACAGGGCAAACGGAATTGCCGCGATAATATCCACCAGATAGTGCTCCCCGGTCGCTAGCGTCGAAAGCATCGTGAGCAGTAGGTATGCGCCGGTGAAAACTCGAATGGGCAAGGAGAGTCTTCGTGAATTCCACCAGAGCAGAATCGCCCAAGCGACGTGAAGGGACGGGATAGCGTTTCGCGGTATGTCTCGGGGAAGGGAAATAGGCTCCAGCCGGAGCCGTTTAAGGCTTTCATACGGAAGTGACTGCCAGGGGAAATAGCCATGGAATGCGTAGAGCGGGCCTGTGGCTGGCAAAATGTTGTAAAGCAGGGAACCAGCAAGTCCAGCAAGCAGAAAAATCGTGATCATATCCCAGGAAGGACGCTCTGTGTTCTTCGGGATACGCATTGCGTAGATCAGGGCCATTACAAAGGGCAGCGAGACATAGACTAGCTTTACCGTAATTCCCAATAGCGCAGATCGGACCATTACTCGGCTAAGTAGAAAGCTTGGCTGAAATCCAAATGAGCCGTCCGCCACGAAGAGGTAAAGATCAAAGGTCTTGGAATACAGAAGATTGGCCAGGCCAAAGACGCGCTGAGCGGAGAAGACAAAGAAAACCATTGACACCGCAGGCGTGAGCAACGCGAAAGCGCTTCCCCGCGCCGGTCGCTCCGACCAGATGCACCTCAATGCGAGCAGTAGTATGCCTGCCAATCCGGGTAAGGCAAGAACGGCCGATCCCCAAAGAATCCAATCCATGTTTCGCGGAAGGGCGATGGCTAACCCGAACAGAACAGAGAGCAGCAACCAAATCAGCATTTCCACCCTCTTGGGCGAAACACGCAGATAAAAGACGAAGCCCCCGGCGATCGCCAGAGGCAGGTATGGCACGGTCAAATCCAAAGCGTGCGCGCCAATCAGAAAGCTCGCCGCAAGGAGTAAGCTGCACGTAGCGAGAAGGAGTTTTCGAGAGGGAGTTGCCTTCTTCCAAACTTGCCAAGCCATAGACATTCAGCCCGCACGAACTGGCCGGAGCACTCCTGTTCGGGATCGACTGAAGTCAGTATAGGTAAACCGGCAAACGGAAGGGCAGAGGGGAGTTAGAGGACAAATCTTATGAGTAACCTAAGCTGAACGAATCCTGCGAAGCGCTGAAAAGAATCGGCGGAGATGGGACTAGGCGAGTAGGCGATTCGTCGCAGCGAGGCCACAGGCTCCTTGCCGCGCCTCGCCATCGTCAGGTACAGTTTTCCCTGGAGGCCCCATGCCTGCTCCCGTGCTCTGCTCGATGTGCGACATGCCAGAAGAGCGCTGTACTTGCGAGAAGTACTGCACCATCTGCAAGGGTCAGCACAACGTGCGCTTGGGCGCAGACGGCCTCTACTACTGTCCGGATTGCCGGGAAGCCTGCGACGTTCCCTTGGCGAACGCCCGTGGCCGCTGAAGCCAAAAGCATTCAGATGCAAATTGAAGCCGACCCGCGATTGGCAGCAGCGGCAGGAGGAGCGGCGCGTTATTTCGCGGACGCGGCAGGGCTGGAAGGTCCCGCGATTGCCGACTGGCAAATGGCCATCGTGGCTGCCTGCAACGAAGCCTTCGAACACTTGACACGCGAGCATCCGCGCTTGGACGTAACACTAACGCGGATGGCGGACCGCCTTGAGGTCGCATTGTCCAGCGAGGGCGCCACTTCGCCTGCCGTCGGGCTCGACACGCTGGCTGGCCTGGCGCCACAAAGTGGGAGTGCACCGGGGAAAGCGCATGGTGGGTCGCTGGTGATGGGAGGGGTCGACCGGGTGCAATACGAGACGCACAGCGGCGTTGCGGTCACGCGGCTGACCAAATACATCACACCCGCTACGCGGCGCTGTTAGCGCATCCTGGACCCCGGAACGCACTTTGCTTTACATCTTCAATGCGAAGGTGTTGTGCTTGATCAGCGAAGCCATCTGATCGTCGGTGAGCGCCAGGTTGATGATGACGCGATCGCCCGACGGCACGACGCGCGCTTTGTCGAGCATGTCCGCAAAGTCCGGATTGTCCTTGCCGGCCTGGTAGCGCTTGTAGAGAAGACCCGCTTGCAGCAACTGCGCCATGGTGTTGGCATCCTCGGTTGAACCGCAGACAGCCTGGAACTTTCCGTCGATGCCACTGCTGGCGTTCACGTTGATGAGCATGTTTTGCATGTGTGACACGAGCTTCGCGGCTTCCGGAAACTGTTCGACTTCCGGCGCGAGCTGCTGCATGGCCAGCCGCGTGTACGCCGGATTCAGCACCGCCCACACGATGCCGTTGCCGTTGGCTTCATTGATCAGCGGGAAGAACTGGTCGTTGCGCAGCAGGCCTTCTTCGGCGCCGAAACGCACTTCTACCATTTTCTCCAGAACCGAGCGATGCCCGAACGCCGCGGTGCTCGAGTCGATAAACAGAAAGAACAGGTCGCTGGGGCCGGCGCCGGTCCCGAAAGCATACAGGGTATAGTTGCGCGCTTTGAATGTGGGCAGCTTCTGGCGCTTGAAATAAGCTTCCGTGGAATCCGGATTGTAGGTTCCCAGAGCGACGCCCACAATTTGCTCGCCGGTGGGAACCGCTGAGGATCCCGTGCCTTCGCCCTTGCTCGCCACGGTCTCGGCGACCAGTCCCCAGGCCAACTCCTCGACCTGCGTGTTGGGATCCACGCCTGCCGAAGCGAGAAATTTTTCGAATTGGCGGAAGCGGTCGGGGAGCAACTGTTCCTGCAGTTGCGGGAACCACTTCATGGTGCGCGCTTTTTTCAAGTCCGCGTAGGCAAACTCACCGACTTCCTTCGGGAACAACGCAATAACGTCGTTGCCGAGCCGGCTGGCGCACGCAGGCTGCGGCGCCAGCAAAGTCGAAGCTGCAAATGCGAGCCCGGCGGCCAGCCTGACAATGACCGTAGCCGCTGAAGGTCTCGCCGCTCGATTGAACGATTTCATGTCTGTCTCCTCGCAACTCGTGGGAACTGCGCTGGAATTACGCACTGATGGAGCGGGAAGTCTCGCCCAGCCGCTCGCGCAGTTCCGCGCTTTTTGTTCGCATCGAAGTTACGTAATTCGCGTCGGTGATACTGTCGAGATTGATCTCCACGTTCGCCAAAGCCCCTCGTGCACCGGCAGCGGCCATCAGCCGTGCCACTTCCAAGTCTGACTTCATGGATGCCGCGGCGATAGATGCAAGTTGTCCCAGGCGTTCGAAAAGCGCAACGCTGCGCTCGGCCACTTGCAGTGGAACCTCGGCGGCGCCGTGGGTGGCCCGCTGTACCGCCTCGGCACGCAGGCGCTTTTCCTCGGCGCTCTCTTGCGGCAATTTGTAAGCGGCCATGACTGCGTCGTAAGCGGCTGCGTCGCGGTCGATGGCTTCCGCCAGCTCTGCGGCATTGCGCCGCAATTGGTCGAGAGCTTCCGAGAGCTCGTTCACAAAGGCGGCTTGCGATTTTTTCTTGCGGGAAAGCCCGGCGACCATCTGTCCGAGCGACGCGGCGAGCGCTCCGGCCAGGGCAGAGACGCTGCCTCCGCCGGGCGTCGCGCTTGGAGCGGCGACTGCTTCCAGAAACGGCTCCGCCAAGCTGGCCAACTTGCCCTCTTTTGCGGCATGATCCAGCGGCTGCCCGGTAAGCACGGCTTGCAACTTGTTTTCGAAAACTTGTCCCGGTGAGAAGTTCTCTACCTGCAGAAAATAATCTGCGGCCATCTCGATGGCCTTTTTGGGAATCAGCCCGACGATCTCGCTGCCTACGGGAATCGCACCGTAGCGCGCCGCTTCCCGCTTCACCATTTCGTAGACGCGGTGCATGGGCGTCTGCTCAAAATCGGTGAGGTTGATGGAGACTTGCGCGAGGTTGCGCGCCTTCAGCTCCACGCCCATCGATTTCACATAGCGCAGTCCGCCGGAGGAAAAGCGTATGGCTTTAGCGATTTTATTGGCGATGCCGATGTCGGAAGTGTTGAGGTTCACGTTGTAAGCGATCAGGAATTTGCGCGCGCCTACCACTGTTGCACCCGCGGTCGGATGCAGCTTCGGTTCCCCAATGTCCGGCAAGCGATTGTGGTCGCGTTTCATCTCGTCACGAAGGCCTTCAAACTGCCCGTGGCGAATATTTTCCAGATGGGTGCGGTCCGGGCGGTTGGCGGCAGCTTCGTAAAAATATACGGGGATGCGATAGCGCTTCCAGATTTCCTCGCCCACGCGCCGCGCCAGCGCCACGCAATCCTCCAGTGCGATTCCGTCGATCGGGATGAACGGCACCACGTCGGTCGCGCCAATGCGAGGGTGCGCGCCAGCGTGCTTTGTCAGGTCGATCAGCTCCATGGCCTTTCCAACGCCAAGGAGAACTGCTTCAGCGACCGCATCGGGATCGCCGGCGAGAGTAACAACGCTGCGATTGTGATCCGCGTCCATCTCGCGGTCGAGCACGTACACTCCCGGAACTTTGCTCATCGACGCGACGATGGTTTCCACTTTCGCGGCATCGCGTCCTTCGGAGAAATTCGGCACGCACTCAATCAATCGTTTCATCAAGCTGGGTCCTCAGCCTTCAGCACATTCATCATAGGGGATTTTTGAGAGGCCAGCCACTCACGTGTGTGCTTTTTGAAAAACAGGCTGGCCCTTCTTGAGCGTCATCCAGCACTTGTTCACGCCGAAGTAGTAGGGAATCTCGCGATAGTCGTCGACGTCGAAGATCGCGATGTCTGCCTGCTTGCCGGCCTCCAGCGAGCCGATTTTATGATCGCGAAGCAAGGAATACGCCGCGTTGATAGTTGCCGCGGCGATAGCTTCCGCCGGACTCATGCGCAGTTGCATGCAGGCCAGCGACAGGATCATCGGCATGCTCACCGTCGGGCTCGTGCCCGGATTGTAATCAGTCGCCAGCGCCACGATGGCCCCTGCGTCAATCAGCGCCCGCGCGGGAGCATATTTTCTCAGTCCGAGGTGGAAATCGCATCCGGGCAGTAGGGTAGCCACCGTCTTTGACCGCGCCAGCGCCTGTATGTCGGTCTTGGTCACTTGCTCCAGGTGGTCGCAGCTCGCCGCGCCTAATTTGACCCCGAGCCGCGTTGCGCCCGTGCGCGTCAACTGCTCGGCATGCATGCGGGGCACAAGGCCTTTCTTTCTGCCTGCCTGTAAAATCTGGTTGGACTCCCTGCGCGAGAACGCGCCGCGGTCGCAGAAAACATCGCAGAATTCAGCGAGCTGTTCCGCAGCGACTTCCGGGATCAGCTTGTCGGTCAACAGCGAAACGTACTGCTCGGCGCCTCCGCGCTTGCTGCGAAACTCGGCGGGAACGACGTGCGCGCCGAGAAACGTCGATACGATGTCGAGCGGCTGCTCCGCGCTCAACTCTTTGTGCAGGCGCAAAATCTTCAGCTCGCTTGCCACATTCAGCCCGTAACCGCTCTTCACCTCCAGCGTCGTAGTTCCGTATTCCGCAAATTCCCGCAATGCGGAGTGCGCACGCTTCTTCAGGCTCTCGACCGTAGCCGCGCGCAACTTCTTCACAGAATTCAAGATCCCCCCGCCCTTACGCGCAATCTCCTCGTAGCTGGCGCCCCTGATTTTCAGCTCGTATTCTTCGGCACGGCTGACCGCATGAATCAAGTGGGTATGCGAATCCACGAATCCCGGCAGCACCACGCGCCCGCCAACGTCCAGCTTCTCTGCCGAGCACGACTCTGGTAGCGATTCAATCTCCGAGCGTGTGCCCACCGCCGCGATCACGCCGTCGCGAGTCAGCAAAGCACCATCCCGGATGATGCCGATGTCGGAGAGAAACTTGCCGCGGCGCGGAACGCGGCCGCGAAGCGTCAGCAACTGCAACGCGCCAGTTATAAGCAGGGAAGACAAGTCGCCAGTATTATGCCCCAAAGTAGCACAGGCTTTAGCCGGTGCAGGCAGCAGGGAGTGCCGCTCACATAGCCTAGGCGGTCGCAGCCTTCCCGTTATACACAGGGGCAAAGACGTCCTGCACGAATTTTTCAAACGAAGTCGGCGTGGTGTTTTCCGGGGAACGCGGTTCCTGGGGAGCGACGACACCTGCGTTGATAGCCTTGTACATCTCGATGAACAGCGCGGCGCTCTTCGGTGGAATGCCCATTTGCAGCAACACCTGCTGTACTTCCTCGTACGGAAACTGCACGTAACGCAGATCCGGTCTGCCAATCCCGCGCGCGATAACGGCCGTAGCCTCGGTCATCGACAGGTCGCGCTCGCCAAGCAGCTCGTGCGTTTGTTTGCCTGAAAAATCCAGGTTCAGCAGCCGCTCCGCTGCATAGTCTCCGATGTCGCGCGTCGCGATCATCGGCAGCTTCAAGTCGGGCAGCAGCGCATGTCCGAACATTCCCATCCCATGAATCATGCCAATCGCCGCCAGGTTGTTCTCCATGAAATACGCCGCGCGCAGGTGCAGCACGTTCAAGGCGCTGATCGCGTTCAGTTTTTGCTCCGAAGAATGCAGCCCCGCAATCGGCCCGGTGCCTTCCGGAACATGCGCGCCGTAGCTGCTCAAGTGCACTGCGTAGCGCAAGCCGGACTCCCTCACGGCCTTCGCGATCGCATCGCTCTCGCGCTCCTGGTCCGCGCGATAATCCTGGGAAGTCATCGACGGCGGCAACATCAAATACGCCGCACGCGCACCCTTGAAAGCATCGGTGAGCGCGGAAGCATCGCTCACATTTGCCGGGAACGCTTCAGCGCCTTTGCGCACAAAGCGTTGCAGTCGCGCCGCGTCGCGCCCCACGACGCGCACCTTCTCGCCTTTCACTAACAGGGAATTCGAGATTACCGAGCCGGTGTTGCCGGTCGCACCTAAGACTACATACATGACATCTCCTCGACTATTTTCACTCGCGGCTCAGGCCGAAGCTGCCAGATTGTACCAAGCGGGATACCGCGCGCGTTAGGATCCGGGTGCTCTACCCTCGGCCCTTGCCCATGGGTATTTTCACTCCGGCCTTTTCCGCGAACGCCTTCGCCTCCGGATAGCCCGCGTCCACGTGCCGCAGCACGCCCATTCCCGGATCATTCGTCAATACACGTTGGACGCGCGCCGCCATTTCTTGGGTACCGTCCGCCACGATAACTTGCCCGGCGTGCTGCGAGTAGCCAATGCCCACGCCGCCGCCATTGTGAATCGAAACCCAAGAAGCGCCGCTCGCCGTATTCACCAGCGCATTCAGCAGCGGCCAGTCCGCTATGGCATCGGAGCCATCCAGCATCGCTTCCGTCTCTCGATACGGCGAAGCCACTGAGCCACAGTCCAGGTGATCGCGGCCCATCACCACCGGCGCCTTGATTTCACCGCGCGCCACCAGGTCGTTCAGCGCCAGCCCAAACTTATCTCTCTCCCCATACCCCAGCCAGCAAATACGCGCCGGCAGCCCCTGAAACTTCACGCGCTTCTGCGCCAGCTTGATCCAGCGGTGCAAGTGCTCGTCATGCGGGAACATTTCAAGGACGAGTTGATCCGTCCGCGCAATGTCCGAAGCTTCTCCAGAGAGCGCCGCCCAGCGGAACGGCCCTTTGCCTTCGCAGAACAGCGGGCGAATGTACGCCGGCACAAAACCGGGGAAGTCATAGGCATTCTTGACGCCCTGCTGAAATGCGAACGTGCGGATGTTATTTCCGTAGTCGAAGGTCACCGCGCCCAGCTTCTGCAAGTCCAGCATGCCTTGCACATGTTGTGCGATAGCCGCCAGCGAGCGCTTCTTATACTCGTCGGGATTTTTCCTGCGCAGCTCCAGCACCGCTTCCAGCGTCATGCCGTTCGGCACGTAGCCGTTCAGCGGATCGTGCGCGCTGGTCTGATCGGTCAGCAGATCGGGCAGCACGCCACGCTTGGCCAGCTCCGGAATCAAGTCCGCGCAATTGCCCACCAGACCGACCGAAGTCGCCTCCCGTTTGCGCACCGCGTTCTTCAGAATACGCAGCGCCTCGTCGAGGCTGGTCACCATCACATCGCAGTAGCCGGCCTTCACGCGCCGCTTGATGCGTTCCGGGTCCACGTCGATTCCCAGGAACGCCGCGCCATTCATCGTCGCGGCCAGCGGCTGCGCGCCACCCATGCCGCCCATTCCGCCGGTAACCACCAGCTTGCCGGCCAAGTCCCCGCCAAAATGTTTCTTCGCCGCGGCCGCAAACGTTTCGTAAGTCCCCTGCAAAATTCCCTGCGTGCCGATGTAAATCCAGCTCCCCGCGGTCATTTGGCCGTACATCGTGAGCCCGGCGCGGTCCAGTTCGTTGAACTTGTCCCAGTTGTCCCATTGCCCGACGAGATTGGAGTTGCACAGCAGCACGCGCGGCGCATATTCATGTGTACGAAAAATTCCCACCGGTTTGCCGGATTGCACCAGCAGCGTTTCGTCCCCCGCCAGCTCGCGCAGCGACCGCACGATAGCGTGAAAGCATTCCCAATTCCTCGCCGCCCGCCCCGTCCCGCCGTAAACAATCAGCTCCTCGGGCTTCTCCGCCACCTCCGGATCCAGATTGTTCATCAACATCCGCAGCGCCGCTTCCTGCTGCCACCCTTTGCAGGAAATCTGCGTCCCACGCGCCGCCCGAAACGGCCCCTTCGACAATCCCACCTCTGCCTTTTCCCCCGATGCGGTAACGCCCATGGATTTCGCTCTCCGCGCTCATACTAACCCACGCCACTCCCTTTTGCATCCGCCCCCATTCCCGGCCTGCCAGCGCAACCCGCAGGGGCCGGCGTCTTCTTGCTTACAGTCGCGGCGGTTGCAAGTGCCATCCCCGGCGCGCGAGTCCTAAGCATCGACCCGGCACGGACACTTCGAGAGGACTAAGAAACCATACGCCCGTCGTACTCCGAAATTTGTATTGACACGGTAATCGCCGCTGTAGTAGACTCTTCGTGTTCAGAACTGCGCCTCGCCTCCGCGAGGCTCCCCCAAAAAATCCCGAAATCTAATCTTCTTTCTGGAGACTTCCATGTCCACCAATCGCTCCAAGGACCGTTCCTCTTTGATGTTCGTTCATGTTTGTCGACGGCCGCCACTGCCGCATTCCACGCCAGCTCGGCCATCCGTATCTCTGCGCCTTCCACGCCCGCAAGGACGCACAAGCCCTTGCCGGCCAGGAAGCCGGCGAGGAGATCGCCTATCATCTCTCCGGCAGCTATCTGTCCGCCTGCGATCTCAGCTCCGCCCTCGGACGCCTCTTCTCCGCTGTCGCCCAAGGTCAAGTAAAACCCAAAACCGCCTCCACTCTCGCCTACCTCGGCCAAACCCTCGTGCAAGCCCTGCCCCTCGCCCAGCACGAATACATCAACGCCTACGGCGCCAATTCCTGGCGCGAAACCATCCGCACCTCCCACGAGCAGTCTGCCAACCACACGGAACCCGATCCCGAATCGCCCGACCCAGAACCGGAGCCGGACCCGGAACCAGCCCCTATTGGCGGGTGGCGAAGAGATATCGGGCGGGTGGTGAAAGGATATCGCGATGAGTTTCTCGTCACTGGAATCGAGGCGCAGAAGTAAGGCAGGGTGCCGCACCCTTTGATTGAAGCTGTGAAGAAACCCATCGCGCTCTCAACAAAGGAGTCAGCGCGCGTGTTTTTGTGGATCGCTTTGGCCGATCCTGGTTTGTTCTTACGCCCTTCTTAGCTTGCGGCGGCTTCTAGGTTCCTCA
>Ga0307475_10000226_pt1 | contig 34609 bp, 16 predicted proteins | sample atmos_gasesECM1C_FD_203317 | JGI IMG/M metagenome (GOLD analysis project Ga0307475, IMG submission 203317) | Hardwood forest soil microbial communities from Morgan-Monroe State Forest, Indiana, United States - atmos_gasesECM1C_515 | ecosystem: Environmental > Terrestrial > Soil > Temperate... | reverse complement strand
CGGCGCGGCGGCGCACGCCGAATTTATTCAGCAAGTTGGAAACATGAAACTTCACCGTACGTTCCGCGATGTTGAGCTTGCTGGCGATCTCTTTGTTGGAAAGGTTCTCCAGAAGTGAATCGAGGACCTCTTGCTCGCGGCGGCTGAGATTCGTGACCGAATCGGTCTTCAGGCGGCGGCCCTGGCCGGTGAGGATGGAATCGACAAATCCGGAGAGAAGCTGCCGCGGAACCCAGAATCCTCCGCTGGCGACTAGCGGTAGCGCGCGGACTAGCTGCTCGCGGGCCTCAACGTAAGTGAGAAGGCCTTTCACGCCGGAGCGCAAAAGAGAAAAGCTGTTGGCGTCGTTGTGCTGTTCGCCGACGACGATGAGCCGGGCATCCGGATGGCGTTCCAGAAGATTGGCCAAGAGCGCGCCAGTGGCGGGCTTGGCCGCGTGAGCGTCGACAACATAGACCTGCGCGCGAGGCGGCTCGAGATTTCGCAAGTCCGGGGCGAGCGTGGATTCAAGCTGCTTGGAGATCACCTTGAACGGCGCTTTCGCCAGAATGCGTTCGAACTCGCTCAGCACCAACGGGTGCGGCGAAAGAATGCAAACGGTCAGTTTCGTGGAAGCACGTTTCGTAGTCACTGTTTGCCAGGGTATTGAAAACTGGCCAAAGGGGCAAGTCCCTTTGGTGTTTCTGTTCTCGAATTGTTACTGACAGCTACGACGCATGTCCCCGAGGTACTTCCTTCAATAGAATGTCAACTATACGCTTTGCCGCATAGCCGTCCCAGAGAGGAGGAATGTGGCCGGCTTTGCCCTTGCCTGCCAGCGTATCACGGGCGGCGGCAACAATCTTGGCCGGATCAGTACCAACGAGCAGGTTTGTGCCTCGGGAGATTGTGATGGGGCGCTCCGTGTTCTCCCGTAGCGTGAGGCAGGGGACACCAAGAGCTGTGGTCTCTTCCTGGATGCCACCAGAATCGGTAAGAACGAGCCTTGCTTTGCTCAGGAGACAGAGAAAATCGAGGTACCCGACCGGGGGAATCAGCCGCAACTGAGGGTGATGTTGGATACCGCCGTGCGTCAAGCGCTGTTGGGTGCGTGGATGCACTGGAAAGATGACGGGCACTTCGGCGGCCACGGCATCGATCGCTCCCAGAAGCTGGCTGAGCTTCTCCGTGGAATCGACATTCGAAGGACGATGGAGTGTGAGGACGCCGAAACGTTGCCAGCCTACTCCATTCTTCAATCCGAGTTCATCACCGATTCCGGACTGCTGGGCAATGGGCAGAAAGTGGCGCAAGGAATCGATCATCACGTTGCCGACCATGAACATGCTGCTCCGGGGCCGGCCTTCCCTCAGGAGGTGCTCGATGGCATCCTCTTCCGTAACAAAGAGATAGTCGGCAAGTGCGTCGGTCAGGACACGGTTGATCTCCTCGGGCATGGTGCGGTCAAAGCTGCGGAGCCCGGCCTCGACGTGGGCTACGCGGATGCCAAGTTTTGCGGCGGCGAGCGAAACAGCAATGGTGGAATTGACATCGCCGACGACAAGAACCAAGTCCGGCTCGCGTTCGATAAGGACCGGCTCAATACGCTTCAGAATTTCAGCGGTTTGCGATGCGTGGGAGCCGGAACCGACCTCCAGATTCACGTGCGGGGGGGGGATGCCCATCTGGCGGAAGAAAACGTCGGAGAGCTTGTCGTCGTAGTGCTGGCCGGTGTGGACGAGGATGGCCTCGATCTCGGGATGGCGCTGCATCTCATGCATGAGCGGCGCGATTTTCGGGAGGTTCGGGCGCGCTCCGACGATATTAAGGATTTTCAGGCGTTGGCTCATGGAGCGTTCGTTTCCGGCGACGGAATGCAGTATAGCATCCGGGAATTGGGCATTCGATGCGGCCCACTCGCCATTCGCGCGAAAAAAGCACTAGTTCAATGCGTGGGGATAGGTATCCACTGGGAAACCTGGGTAAAATAGAGGTGCCCGGAAACGCTAGATTTCTTTGGTATTTGCGCAATTTCGTCCGGCGAACCGGCAAGGAGTAACACTTTCCAGCAGATGAGTAACCTGAACGAATCGGCCAGAGCCTTGCGTGACTTGCTTGCGCAAAAGATCCTCGTGCTTGATGGCGCGATGGGGACGATGCTGCAACAACGGAACCTGAACGCCGCGGATTTCGGCGGAGCTGCGCTCGAAGGGTGCAACGAAAACCTGGTTCGAACGCGCCCGGATGTCGTTCTGGATATTCACAGGAAATACTTTGAGGCGGGATCGGACATCGTCGAGACGAACAGCTTCGGCGGAGCGCCGATCGTGCTTGCGGAGTACGGATTGGCTGCGGACGCGCATGCTTTGAACAAACGCGCGGCAGAGTTAGCGCGGCAAGCGGCGGATGAACTCAGTGCCCCCGGGAAGCCGCGGTTTGTGGCCGGTTCCATGGGGCCGACGACGAAGTCACTGACTCTGACACCGGGTCTGAAATTTTATGACATTTCGGAAGCGTACTACGTGCAGGCCAAAGGGCTGGTCGAAGGCGGAGTGGACTTGCTTATTGTGGAAACGAGCAACGACACACGCAACGTGAAAGCAGCGGTGCTGGCCATCAAGAAACTTTCGCGAGAGATCGGCAGTGAAATACCGCTGATATTGTCGATCACAATCGAGCAGAACGGAACGATGCTGGCTGGACAGCCGATCGAGGCCGCTTGGGCATCGCTGAGACACGTCAAACCGCTGGCCTTTGGTCTCAACTGCGCTACGGGTCCTGAGTTCATGACCGACCACATACGCACTCTCAGCCAGGTTTCTGCCGAGTACGTTTCTTGCTATCCGAATGCCGGGCTGCCCAATCCTGAAACAAATCAGTACGGGGAAACGCCGACGTCGCTTGCGACGCAGCTCGAAAAGTTTTTGGATCACGGCTGGCTGAATCTAGTGGGCGGCTGCTGCGGAACGACCGAACGGCATATTCGCGCGATCGCGCAAATGGCTGAGGGCAAGAAGCCGCGTGTGAGGCCGGCGGAATCGCATCGGGCAGTGTATTCCGGGATTGAATCGATTGAAGCGGAGGACAGCACGCGGCCGTTGCTCGTCGGCGAGCGCACCAACGTAATCGGCTCGCGCTTGTTCAAGAACCTGGTAGCGGAAGAAAAATGGGAGGACGCCAGCGAAATCGGGCGGCGGCAGGTGCGCGGCGGCGCGCAAGTCGTGGACGTATGCCTGCAGAGCACGGAGCGCGATGAGAAGAAAGATATTCCGCCGTTCTATGAAAAATTGATCCGCAAAGTAAAAGCGCCCTTGATGATCGATACGACCGATGCCACAGCGATCGAGCTGGCGCTGACCTATTGCCAGGGCAAATCGATCATCAATTCGATCAACTTGGAAGACGGCGAGGAAAAATTTGAGCGCACAGTGCCGATTGCGCATGAATTTGGCGCCGCGGTGGTGGTGGGCTGCATCGATGAGGACAAGCTGCAGGCGCAAGCGTTTACGCGCGAGCGGAAGCTGGCGATTGCGCAGCGTTCGTACAAGCTGCTGACGGAAAAATACGGGCTGGGCCCGGAGGACATCATTTTTGATCCTCTGGTTTTCCCCTGCGCGACGGGTGATGAAAACTATATCGGCGGCGCGGTCGAAACGATGGAAGGCATCCGGCTGATCAAACAGGCTTTGCCGGATGTGCGCACAATTCTCGGGATTTCTAACGTTTCCTTCGGGCTGCCGGCAGGGGCGCGCGAAGTGGTGAACTCTGTTTTCCTTTATTACTGCACGAAGGCAGGGCTGGATCTCGCCATCGTGAACACGGAAAAGATCGACCGGTTCGCGTCCATTCCTCCGCACGAGCGCGAACTCGCGGAAAACCTTCTGTTTTCGCACCCGCCGAAAGATGTGCCTGCCGATCATTCGAATGCCGCGTTGCTACGAAATGCCCCCGCCGACTGGCGCAAGCAGAGCAAGGAACAACGCGCAGCGATCAATCAATACTATATCGCAGCGATCACAGAACATTTCCGGACCACCAAGAAGAAAGAAAAAGCTCACGCGGCGGACCTGCCATTGGATGAGCGGTTGGCGAACTACATCATCGAAGGCACGAGAGACGGGCTCATCGCGGATCTGGAGAGAAAACGTGGAGAAGGTGCACCGCCGCTGGATATCGTGAACGGACCGCTGATGGCGGGGATGGCGGAAGTCGGGCGGCTCTTCAATGCGAATGAACTGATCGTCGCGGAAGTGTTGCAGTCCGCGGAAGCCATGAAAGCGGCGGTGAGTCATCTCGAGCAGTTCATGGAGAAGGCGGATACGGCGAAGCGCGGAAAAGTGGTGCTGGCGACGGTAAAGGGCGACGTCCACGACATTGGGAAAAACCTCGTTGAGATCATTCTGAAAAACAACGGCTATGACGTGGTGAATCTCGGGATCAAGGTGCCGCCGGAGGAGTTGATCAAGGCTTATCAGGAGCACAAACCGGATGCGATTGGATTGTCCGGGCTTCTGGTGAAGAGTGCGCAACAGATGGTGATTACCGCGAATGACTTGAAAGATGCGGGGATCGAGATTCCCATGCTGGTGGGCGGCGCGGCGCTTTCGGCAAAGTTTACACAAACGAAGATCGCGCCAAGCTACGGGAAAGCCGTGTGCTACGCGAAAGACGCCATGACCGGGCTACGGCTGATGAACGAATTGATGGACCCGGCGACGCGTGAGACCGTGTTGCGGAATCACACGGCAAGCGGAAATGGCGCGAGCGTGTCTACGATCGTGACCGTGCAGGAGATCCCGGCCGTAAAGCGCTCGCCGCGGGTTCGCGCGGACCTGCCGATTCCGACGGTGAAGTATCTGGACCGCAAAGTCCGGCTGGTGCCGGATTTGCGCGAAGTCTGGGGCTACATCAACCCTTTCATGCTCTACGGACGGCACATGGGCTTCCGAGGCGACTTCGAAAAGCGCTTGGCGGAGCGCGATCCGAAGGCCGTCGAGCTATTCGAGAACATGGAAGAGGTGAATAAGGAAGCAGCCGAGTTCATGAAGATCCGCGCCGTATGGCAGTTTTTTGAGGTGGAAGCGGAAGGAGATTCCCTGCACCTTTTTGCACCGGGCGCGAAGGGACCATTGCATACGTTTCGATTTGGGAGGCAACGTCAGGGCGATTTTCTGTGTTTAGCCGATTATGTATTGCCGGCGAAAGACGGCCAGCGTGACCACCTGGCGTTGTTCGTGGTAACGGCCGGCGAAGGGATTCGGAGCCGCTCGGAGAAGGCAAAGAACGAAGGCTACTACTTCAAATCCCACGGCCTGCAGGCTCTGGCAATCGAGACAGCGGAAGCGTGCGCGGAATGGCTGCATCGGCGCATTCGCGAAGACTGGGGCTTCCCTGACCCGCCAGAGATGACCATGGGGCGGCGATTTACTTCGCGCTACCGCGGGAAGCGATACAGCTTTGGTTATCCGGCTTGCCCGAATCTCGAAGATCAGGCAGGACTCTGGGAGCTATTGAAGCCGGAAGAGATCGGCGTACAACTCACCGAAGGAATGATGATGGACCCTGAGGCCAGCGTAAGCGCACTGGTGTTTCATCATCCGGATTGCGCTTATTTTTCCGTGGGGGATGCCGGCGAAAACTGAGCGTAGATTACAGACGCCAGAAATGTGGGCAAGCAACTATCTCTTAATCTGCCAGAGAATTAGAGAATTCACCTAACTAATCCCTTTGCCAGCAGTCACAACCAGATCGGCTAGCCGCTTCGAAGGCTAATCACGAGTATTTAGGTATTTAGAAGACTTACTGGAGTCCCTTTTGCAATTTTGCTGTTCTGCAGACTGATGAGTAAACCGAGTCCTCTCCCCCGGCTGCCCTACTGAGGCATAAGCACACGAGGTGCTAACCGAGCTCAGCGGACTCCAGGAACGAAAAAGGAGACAGGCATTTCGCCTGTCTCCTTCCCCAATTAGTTTCAGCAATTATGGTGGCGGACGAGCCTTCCTGTCTCAGGCGAGCTCCTTCTTAAACATCGCGAGAGCGAGAACGGCTAAGCCAGATAGGCACAGAACTAAAGTCGCCGGTTCCGGAGTCACTGCGACTGGCGGAGGGTCAGTTAAGGTAAAAGTTACGGGGACGTAGTTAAAGTCCCAAGGAAAGCGCGCACCGTTGTTCAGGTACGCGGATTCCAGGTAGAACGACGATCCAATGGAGTAGAGATTCTCAAAGATCGAAGTGCCGTTGGGGCCGATAAGTGTGAACAACAAGCCAGCGTTATCGAACACCGGTAGCGAGGTCGGGAACAGCTTGTCGTCATAGCTAAAACCATTGCCGTCCGGCATGGCGAAGAAACCAGAAGAATTGGGAGCGATGATTCCGCCCACAGCCAAACCGTTTTCGGAGCCGGCGACCCCGGTCACCAGGAAAGAGCCTCCCCCTTGTGCCGTTGCGGTCAAATTCAGGGCGCCAGTGATACCACTTACAAAAGTGATTTTAAAAGAGTCGGCGCGCGCAGATACCGCGCAACCTAGAAGACCAATTGCCGCGAATGCCAGGATAATGTGGCGAGCTACGGAACTCACAGTAATTGCGCCTCGAACACTGCATTTCGAAGGTCCTTGGAATCTTCGGTCGTGTGACTTGTCGAACATGGTACGTCGCCCTCCAACGGCAGGCCCTAATTCGAGCTCCGCAGGTAGACACATTCTTAGCTGCGTTACTTCTAGCACGTTGAGCACCATATGAAGGTCCATGAAATTAAAGGACTTGGAATCTCCTCCCTACCAAGAGTATCGAGGCGATTGTTAAATAGTGGAACTCTCTTGCAGGTTTTAAGGTTTTAATACTAGGTGCCTCGAACCTGCTGTTGCAGCCTGCGTTGCCGTCCGCACCATACTTGGCGCCGACTCCAGGCGCGTCGTGGTTTCGTGTGTTTCGGCTGAACTCGCCGAGACCATTGGTTTAGGGCACCTGGACGATCGAAGCGACTGAAGGCACACCAGAGCTATTGACCAAGAACAGCATGTAATACCCCGGCGGCGCCAGGTTGCCGTCCACCGGCCCGGTGACGGTGAGGCCACCGGTAGTCTGTTGAAAAGCCAGAGGCACGTAGCGCGTGTTTTGATCGAAAAAGTGGGTTGTGGCACCCGTCCGGATCAAAACGACTTTCGAGATGCTGGCATAGTCGGGAGTCGTGACCGAGAAGTTGCTGCCATATTGAATTTGCGCCGGTGCCGAACTGATCGTGGGGCGCGCGCCTTTGAAAAGATACGGTGGCGAGAAGATTTCCGCGTTGGTTTGATCGGGCACTTGGCCAAAGTCGAAGCCCATGCCTGAAACCAATACGCGCGCATCGGGCAAAAGCAATGCCGTTGAGTGATACTCCCGGGGAGTCTTCATCGAGGACATCGTGGTCCAAGTTTGTGTTTGGGGTGACCAGAGTTCTGCCGCATAAACGGCATTGGAAATAGTCCCCCCGTTCTTGTCAGTCTCACCACCGGTAGCCAGGACAGAGCCATCGGGCAACTCGGTAAGGTTCAAGAAACTCCGCGGATAGGCCATGGCGGGTGTTTGCTGCCAGGTGGGGGTGGGCTGCGTCATGTCGAGAACGAACGTTGTGTTTGCGGAAGTGCCGGTGCCCTGGCTATCGGTAGCACTTCCAGCCTTCATGATCTTTCCTGGCAAATACATGGACGCGGCACCGCCGTCGAGAACACGGGAATCGACAACAGACCAAGACTGAGTGGACACATTGAGAATGTCAGTGTTTGTAGCGTACTCCGAGCCGCCAACATGAATGATCCTGCCATCCTGAAGAACGAACATAAACGGATAGGTCTCAAAAGGATTGTTGGCATTCATCAGTTTGGTCCACTGGTTTGTGGAAGGATCGTAGATTTCCGGAATGCCTGCATTGGTATGGTTTGTCGTCTGCCAACCGGCGGTGACCAGGATGCGGCCGTCGGACAACGTCGTAGCTGTGGGGTACCAACGCCGATAAGACATGTTTGGCACAGTTGTCCATGAGTTGTTGGAGGGATCGAAGATCTCGGCATTCGCGATTCCGATCGTGTTGCTTCCCCCATACCCTCCAACCACGAAAATTCTTCCGTCAGCCAAGGATGCAAATCCAGAACAGAAGAGGTCGACGGATACTGGAGCACTTGTAAAGACGTTGTTCAGGTAATCCCAAATGGTGACGCTTCCGCCGTCTTCGTAAAACATCAATTTGTTATTCTTCAGCAGTATCAGATTCATAGCGACCGTCGGAAGATTGACCACCGAGGACCAACTGCCGACAACGACCGCATTGCCGGAGTGATCGACGGTAACGGCTACGGGAGAGGCGGTTGCGTTCATTCCAGCTGAGTTATAGGCGATTGCTGAGAGGGTGTGGGTGCCCGCAGTCACGGCAGAAGAATCCCAAGTGATGGAGTACGGCGCAGAAGTCAACTTTGTACCCAGATTGCCACCGTCGAGCAAAAATTGCACGCCAGTGATCGCATAGTTTGAGTCCGCAACATTCGCGGATACTGTTGCAAGTGTGGTCACCGTTCCGCTGGTCGCGGGGGAAGACATAGCCACGGAGGGAGGTGTACCGTTCGTGACCGTGCCCGGAAGGACTTCGACAATGGCCAGGTTATATCGGTCTGCGGTCGGTGTCGTATCGTTGATCGAAACAGACGTCCCGCTTGTTGGGGTAGTACTGTTCTGCATCTGAACCCAGTAGGCGTCTCCGGCGGACGTCAGGAACTGCTGTACCACCGTCTGATTCGCTCCGGCTGTCCGGGCGATCGCGTTGTCGAAATCACTCCCTACTCCAAACACCCAGGAGCTATTGCGGGTGGTAGTGAGCGTGGCCGTCGGCGCCCCCGAAGCTGCACTGGCACTCTTGGTCGCCCCGATTGCGCCGGAGCCGTTCGTGCCGGTTGCGTCGACACCGCTGAAGCTGAGCACAGTTATCGAAGAGATCACACTCTGAGAAAGAGTTGCGGTGATCGTAACATTGGTAAGTGGAGATGGTGCAAAGGCTCGCCAGATTTCCGATGTTCCACTCTGCCCATTGGCACGCACCACCAGCGTCCATGTCAGGGCAGCACCGCTGACTCCGGTGACCGTGGTGTTCGCGCCGCTGAGATAATCTGTGGCGATAAACGCCAGGAGCAACTCATTGGTCGACTCCGTGGAGATGGCAGGGGAGGTCACGGTCGTCCCTTGTCCGCCATTTGTCGATGCATTCGCATCCAACCCCAGTGCCCCTGATGCTGAGACCGCCTGCGCCGTAAAATTGACGCCGGTCGCGTTGGCGACGTTGAGGCTCAAAGTCTGACTCGTTGGCGTAAACGTCAAGCCCGATTTCGCTGGTGTGACTGTATAGTTCCCAGCTTGGAGATTGCTGAAGGCGTAGTTGCCCGAGGCATCTGCGGTGCCGCTCGCAGTGGAAGTGCCGCCAAGAGCCACCGTGGCGCCACTGGATAGCGAAGAGGGGCTGATGGTTCCGGAAATGCCCCAAGTCGGCGCGATGGCAGCGGTAAAATTAACTGCAGATACGTTTGCTCCGCTGATGGTTAGGCCCTGACTCGAGGGCGTAAACGCGTAACCAGCTTTGCTGGGTATCACCGTGTAATTACCGTTCGACAGGCCCACGAATGAATAATTCCCTGAGCCGTCTGTTGTGGTGGTCCCAGTAGACGTCCCAGCAAGAGTTACGGTCACGCCGCTTGTAATGGATCCCGAGCCTGTTCCAGAGATCGAGTATGTTGGTACAGCAACAGAAGTGAAGTTCTGGCCAGGAACGTTGGCACCGCTGACCGTAACAGATAGATTCGCAGGCGTGAAGGTGTAACCCGTTTTGGTCGGTGTGACCGTGTAGGTCCCGTTGGATAGGCCTGCAAAGCTGTAATTGCCGGACCCGTCGGTGGTGGCCGTCCCGGTCGAGGTTCCAGTGAGGTTTATCGTCACGCCGTTCAAAACAGCACCGGACACCGTTCCTGAAATGGAGTACGTTGGCGGTGGTGGCGCAGTTGTGGGCAGGACTTCCACAATGGAGAGGTTGTAGCGGTCTCCGGTCGGGGCGGTATCGTTGATGGTCACAGACGTACCGCTTAACGGCGTGGTGCTGCTTTGTTTCTGCACCCAGTAGGTGTCTCCCGCCGAGGTGAGATATTGCTGCACCATGGCCTGGTTTGCACCTGGCGTGCGCGAGATGGCGTTGTCAAAATCATTGCCGACGCCAAATACCCAGGAATTATTTCGCGTTGTGACAAGTGTGGCAGTGGGAGCTCCGGAGGCTGCGCTTGCACTCTTTGTTGCGCCAACGGCTCCAGAGCCGTTGGTCCCCGTGGTATCGACACCAGTGAAGCTCAGCACAGCGATGGCGGAGAACGCACTTTGGGACAAGGTCGCTGTCACCGAAACATTGGTGAGGGTGGTAGGAGCAAACGCACGCCAGATTTCTGATGTTCCACTTTGTGCGTTGCTCCGAACAACCAGAGCCCACGTCAGCCCACCGCCCGACACTCCTGTCACCGCGGTATTCGCTCCGCTGAGATAGTCTGTGGCAACGAAAGCAAGTAGTAGTTCGTTGGTCGCCGTCGTCGAAAAAGTAGGCGATGTCAAGGTCGTCGCTTTGGCCCCCAAAACAGATACGTTTGCGTCCATAGCGAGCGTGGATGTCTGCACAACCGTTTGCGCGGTGAAATTAATTGAGGGCACATTCGCATTGTTCACACTAGCTGCCTGGTTTGCCGGCGTGAATGTGTAACCGGTCTTGCTGGGTGTGACTGTGTAGCTGCCGTTTGCCAAACCAGTAAAACTATAGTTGCCGGATGGGTCGGTTGTGGTTGACCCGGTTGAGGTGCCCGAGAGAGCCATGGTCACGCCGCTGAGTACGGCACCTGAGACGGTTCCTGAAATGGAATGAGTTGGCGTGACGGAAGCGGTGAAATTTATTCCGGGAACATTGGCTCCGTTCACAGTAACTGTTTGGCTGGCCGGTACAAAAGTGGAGCCGGTCTTGGAAGGAGTGACAGTGTAGGTCCCATTTAGAACACTCGGAAACGTATAGTTCCCGGAGCCATCGGCCGTCACCGTCGCGTTGGTTCCCCCCCCGCTTGAGCTTGTCAGGTTCACGGTTGCACCACTGCCGTTGGCGGCCGGAGCGATAGCGCCAGAGACTGAAAAAGTCGGCAAGGCAGTGGCCGTAAAATTAATTGCTGTAGCGTTCGCCCCGCTGACGGTCACTGTCTGATTCGGGGGATTGACGGAAAACCCGGCCTTACTTGGTGTTACCGTGTAGATGCCGTCGACTAGACCAGTGAAGTTGAAATTCCCAGAGGCATCGGCGCTGATGGTCGCGTTGGAAGGTCCGCTTAGGGCAACGAGCGTCCCGCTTCCAGTGGAGGAGGGAGAAATAGTGCCCGAGAGACTCCAGGTCTGTGAAGAACCGGCCAAGATCTCGCAGATGGCGAGATTGTAGCGATCGCCGGTCGGAGCGGTGTCATTGATCGACACGCTTGTCCCGCTTAGAAAGGTGGGGATATTTTGCATTTGCACCCAGTAGGTGTCCCCCGCTGGTGTTAGGTATTGGTGGACCAGGCTCTGCCCAGTACCAGGTGTCCTAGCGATGGCATTGTCGTAGTCATTTCCTACGCCGAAAACCCAGGAATTGTTTCGCGTGGTGATGAGTGTTGCCGTCGGGGCTCCGGAAGCAGCACTCGCGCTCTTAGTCCCTCCAATTGCTCCTGAGCCATTTGTCCCGGAAGTGTCGACGCCGGTGAAGCTTAACACGGTGATCGAAGCAACCACACTCTGAGAGAGGGTCGCCGTCACAGAAACATTGCTGAGTGGCGTAGCTGAGAAGGCGCGCCATATTTCAGACGTGCCGCTTTGCCCATTGGCCCGAACTACAGGCTGCCACGTCAGACCTCCACCGCTAACGCTCGTCACCGTCGTGTTCGCGCCGGTGAGATAGTCCGCGCCAATAAATGCCAACAAGAGCTCATTTACACCACTTGTCGAAAAGCCTGAGGACTTAACTGTCGTGCTGACGCTGGATCCATCGCTGCTCACTTGGGCATCTATGCTGACAGGAGTTTTGGGAACAGTAACAGTAACCCCCGCTGAAGGTACCTCGAGATTACCGCTATCATCGACCGCGCGGCTCTTGATGTTTATCGAGCCAGAAGCCAAAGCAGTCCAACTAAAAGTCCAGCTTTCGCGCCCTTTGCCGGGATGCCATGTCTGGCCGCCATCAATCGAGACCTCGACGCCACCGACGACGCCGCCTCCCGAATCCGCTGCGGTTCCAGTAATCGTCACGATATTCCCCAGTGTTATAGTCGAGCCCGCTGCGGGTGCGGTGATCGTCGAAGAGGGAGGAGTGGTATCCGTGGACTTTGAAGCAAAGAGCAGACCGGACTGCAACGACCCCGGCTGAACGCCCATATCCGCCAGCAAATTTACCGTCGCCTGCTGCATGTTTTGATCGGGGTTCGGGGGAGCCCCGAATGGGTCGTCATGATTGCTGTTGAGACCAAAAGCCCAATCAACCGTGCCAGCCCCAAAAACTAGAGCTTCGCTTGGCGCGCGATACATCATTAGGTGATGCGTAGCCGTCCCCGCTCCATAGGTGGCGCCGTAATCAAGCAGATGATCAGTCGTCAGAGATTGTGTTGTGGTTGAAAGTTGGAAAGCCCCGGCAGGCCTTGAACCGTTGTCAAGGTCTTCATCCCACTCATATCCCAAAGTTTGCGAGGGGAGGGCGTAAGTTTGCCCCAAGGCGAGCGATGCGACCCGTGTGTTGCGCCAGAAGCGCATCTTGCCATCGGCGGCGGGTACATGTATGGAGAGAGTGCCGTCGTTGTCTGCGCCCGTGCCGTTCACAGTGAAGATACTGCCCGTGAGGGCGTTTTCGGGCCTTCCACCGTCTGCAGGGGGGCTGAAGCTCGGATCGCGCCAAGTACCTGTCCAGGTTGGGGGGTCGGCGGGGTCAGTCTTGGCAAAAGCCAGAGTCTCCTTGTAGCAGACCAGTGTTCGGTAGGGGGTATTTGTTCCATCGACGCTATTCTCCCAGCGCGTTTTCCAGAAAACTTCGTTGCCGCTAAAAAACGCCATGTTGACGCCGGCGTTTCTGGCGGTCTCAACGTTCGCCCTTTGGGGTCCCGACCAATATTCATCATGACCTGCAGTCACATAGGCTTTGTGATTCAGGATTAAGTTTCCGGTGCGGGCAGCATCGACACCGGTAAAGTACGTAACGTCGTAACCGCTTTGCTCAAGCCACTGAATCATTGCGAACTCGGCGCCAAATACCCAAGTTGCTGCCTCTTGTGAAAATGATCGCGTATTGAAGGGGCGATTATAGCTCACCTTAAAGGCGCGATTTGGCAGGTCGAAGGTGCCATTCCCGCCGTAAAGACTATTTCCACCGTAGTAGTTGTACGCCTGCCAAGTCTCGTCTGAGGTTTGGTAGAGAATATCGGATTTGCTGGTGTCATTGCGGACGATGAAAACGATGTGGCTGACGCCTCCAGTATCCGAGCGGCGGAGAAGTGCTAGATACACTCCAGAAGTTGCATTTGATGGAACTTGCCACGAAGCCGAGACAGCCCAATTCCCACAGTCATACAGATTCGTTGCCGCAACAGTTAAGCAAGCCGGTTGCGTTTGCGGCAGATTGACTGAGGGAGTTAAGGTGGCTATTTGTCGAGCTCCACTTCCGCCATAGTATCCCAGTCGGAAGACCGTTATGGAGTAAACCTTGGCATCGGTATTGACTTTGAAGGATATCGTTCCTCCTTGACCGACGCTGATGTCGGTAGCAAATCCCTGAATGGATGAATCGCCCGATCCGGTGATTTGCCAGTCGCTGCTGGGATTCCCAGGCCTGGAGTTCTCACACACGATGTCGTTGGCCATCGCGGGAGTGCACCCAAACATTTGGGCGCCCGCCGGTCTTGCCGAAAGAAGGCAACCCGCCAGGAGCAACGCGAAAAGCACGAACCTGGATGCAACCCGATCCTCCCCTGCCCGCGAAGGCTTTCTTGCATGCGAAACTGACAAGGGGGCCGCTTGCACCGAGCGGGCGCGCAAACATTCGTTCGCTGACTGCAAATGATTCATCATTTCCTTCGAGACGATGTGGACATTAGAAGCGAGTCCGACAGGAGCGGGGAGTTTTCTCCCAAGCTCGTCCCTGCGATCCATCAGTCACAACGCGGCGAGTGAGCCATGCGGTCAATTCAACGCATTTCACAATTAACCCGGGCGATGGAGCATTTGCTCTGCCCTTCTGTTGTGGTTCGATGGCCGGGGAGTTCCGATGTGATCTTATAACTTGCTGAACAATAAGCATTTATTACGGCATGAAGCCGGTGAGCTGAGAAGAACTTCCCCGGCGAGTTGCTTACCATAGTTCGGTGCTAAATGGTTTCTTCTAATATCCAGAACATTGCCCAAAGTAGGATTCCAGCTGACTGCCTCAAGAGATCCTTGAAGACACCGCCTGTATGCTTAGGTTCCCATTGCTTGGCCTTATCCCTCCGCATCGCCAGCAAAAGTGCTCCTAAATAACCGTACGTTCCAAGGCCGGCTTGAGGCTTGACAATGCACTCGAAGCGGACTCGGTCCGGTGTGGGCACTCGGCCTGAGGAAGGGGTAGGGAAAAGCTTTACCATGGTTGAGCAGAGCAGAGCCAAAACATTGAGCTATTTTGGCCGAGTTCAAGGTCTATGTCTTGCTTAACCTGTTTATTATGAAGAATTTACATGAGACAATTCGGCGTTTCACTTCGGAAGGAGCCGTGCCTTTCTTTCTACCAAACGTTCTACATGAACACAAGAGGTAGTCTGGAACCGTTCGAACCGGTGGCGCGAGACCTCATAGGAGACAGCCTTGGCAAGTAAGCTTTGGGTAAGAGTATTGAAGGTGGCCACATTCCTCGCGGTGATTTCGGCGATTTTGGCTCGGCCGGCCTTGGCAGCCATCAGGTTGGCGAGTATCCAATTGTTTCAACTGGCGCAGTCTCCAAAAATGCTCGAGTCGGCAGCGCTTGTGTTGTTTGGAGTTGGGTTTTTTGCGCTTGCGTTTGTCGTGCGCCGTTTCCAACCTTCCACAGAGTAACCCTCCATATTCGGAGGCGAAACTTTAGTCTCACTTACGGAATGGTCATCGTGCGGGCGTAAATTTTTTCGAATCATAGCGCGGGGCTATGGCCAGCCATTTGGCACGGCACCCATTGCCAGAACAGCAATCCATTTATCATCACCGATGTCGACTCTCTAATCTATCCCAGTCTCACTTCCCCGAGTTATGCGGAGATTGACAAGGTGGAAGACGGTTGCCACCGAAAATGATAAATCGAAACGCACCCTTGCTGAGAAATCAACTGAGCAGAAGCAATCCTTGACGCAGGAGGAGCGAGTCCACTACCTATACGCGCAAATTGGGCGGGAGAGATCAGGCCGCTATCAAGACTTGGACGCCTTGATGCGCAAAACCTGGCGGCCAATCTCGTCCACTCTGGCTTCCCAAGTTTCGCCGCGCATGGATTCACTTCGGCGCCGGCGTTGTTCAGCAGAATCTTCTCGCAGGGCATGTTCAATGCCAGCAATGAATTCTTGTCGATTGGAAGCCACGCAAACTGGCACGCCGCACCGCCGCACTTCTGGCAATTCGGTGGACACCACCGGGAGTCCGGCACTCAGGTACTCTCTCAGTTTGATGGGATTCACGTTGCGCGTAAGCTCGTTCACCTGGAAGGGAATGATGGCAACATCGAAGCCTTTGGAGTAGGCCGGCAAAGCCTCATAAGGACGGCGATCCAAGAGATGGACGTTCGGCAGGTTGGATATCAATGACACATCGGTTTCAAGCTTGCCGATGAGTGCCAGCGACCATTCGGGATGCGCACGGGCAATCGCGACAAGTAGCGGAAAATCCAACCACTCATGTAGAGCTCCGTAGAAGCCGATCACCGGATGCGGAAGGCGGGCGAGGTCTTCCGGTACCATGGTGGCCGGGTCGAGGGCCTTGGAAAAATGCTCGTAATCCACTCCGTGCAGAGCCAGAAATGTATTCGGATTATGCCTCCGGGCGACATCGGCCAAAGAATGGGCAGTGGCGAAACAAAGATCGGCTTTCTCGAGCAGTTCCTTTTCCAGGGTGGCCATTCTGGCTCCATCTAAGTACGAGAACTCAGACCAGGCGTCTACGCAGTAGTAGACCACCAGTGACTCGTCCAGATGGCCAGTAATAAAGCCCACGTTTGGCAAGAACGTCCACAACTGGGAGTGCCGCATGCCCAATTTGCGCGCTTGCCGTCTCAAGGACCACCGTAAAATCCACCGGTTAAGCTTCTGGGCAGTTTCTGAGTGCGGCAACGGAATCACGAACGGCTGGTAGACCCAGGCGGAAAGGCCAACCTGTCGCAACCCGCCCAGGCTCATTCGCAATTTGGAGAAGATCTTGGTCACGTCGCGCGCAGAGGAGAGCCTAGGTTTGCGCATCGAGATCGAGTTCACCCACATGACCTTGTTGCGGCGCGCCAGTTGCTTGAAGACCTGGTCACAACTGGTAGGCACTTCGCCCCATTCTTTAGCAAAATAGATGATTGATTCTCCCGTCAAAGTGTTTGTCTCTCCAGTCGCAACCAGCGAAGAGTGGCTGGCTCGCATATAGTATAATCGATTGTGTATCCCATGCTGAAAGTAGCAATCGTAGGTTGCGGCAAGATTGCCGACGGGCACGTAGAGGAGATTCAAAAGCAGTCCAACGCCCACATCGTGGGGGTGTGCGACCAGGAGCCGCTGATGGCGGAGCAGATCGCAGTCCGTTATGGACTGGGGGCGTACTTCGCCAACTTTGATCGCCTGCTTGCTGAAGCCCGCCCAGATGTCGTGCACATCACCACGCCGCCGCAATCGCACTTGCCGCTGGCAGTCAAAGCGATGGACGCGGGATGTCATGTGTACGTAGAAAAGCCGCTGGCGTTGAACGCTGCCGACTCGCGCACACTTCTGGACCATGCCACGCGAACAGGAAAGAAAATGACGGTCGGTTATTCGGCCTATTACGATCCTCCCGCCCGGATGATGCGGGCGCTGGCGGCCCAAGGAGTGCTGGGCGAGCCCGTCCACGTGGAAAGCTTCCTGGGATACAGTCTCGCAGGAGTCTTCGGCAAGGCCGTGCTGGCCGATCGCGGCCACTGGGTGCACCAGTTGCCGGGGAAGCTCTTTCAGAACAACCTTGACCACATACTTTACAAGATAGCCGAGTTCGTAACCGATGAGCATCCCCTAGTGAAGACGTTCGGATATCGCAGACGCCCGGCCACGGGCGACGAAGTAGTGGACAGCATGCCCGACGAGCTGCGCGTCATAATAGGCGGAGCGAAGGTCTCGGGCTATGGAACGTTTTCATCTCATGCTAAGCCGGTGGGCCACTTCCTGAGGGTGTACGGAACGCGGAATACCATCCACGTGAACTATGTGACGCGAACGGTGACGCTCGATCCCGACCCTAAGTTGCCTTCAGCAATCGGGCGAATCCTGCCCGCCTTCGGTCAGGCTTGGGAGTACTTCCGCGAGGGTAGCCGGAATGTGCTGCGCTTCGCACGTTCCGAATACTCCTTTTTCGCGGGCATGAATTATTTGATCTCGGCGTTCTACGCGAGCATCCAGAAAGATGAACCGCTCCCTATACCGTATGGGCAGATGCTGCGTGTGGCGGAGACGATGGACCAGATCTTCGCACAAATGGGAGAAACGCCGATTGGTGATGCTTCATGAAGGTGCTAGTTACGGGAGCCCGGGGATTCCTTGGCAGTGCCGTGCTGGAACGCCTTCTGGCCCATGGAGAGAAGGACGTCCGCTGTTTTCTGCGGACGGGATCTGATCGTTCGCGTCTTCAGGCGCTGGTCGCGAAGCATTCCAGCGCGCAAGTCGAATTCTCCTGTGGCAACTTGAACTCGCTAGCCGACATTGCCAATGCAACCGAAGGCGTTGGAACGATCTATCACCTGGCCGCGGGTATGAGCGGGGCGCCGGCCGACCTTTTCTTGAATACTGTGATCGCTTCCAAGAATTTGCTGGAGGCAGTGAAGGATCTTCGGCCGTTGCGGATTGTGCTGGTGAGTTCCTTCGGCGTTTACGGCGCGGCCGATTTGCCTCCCGGCACGGTAGTGGACGAGAGCACGCCGCTCGAAACGCGTCCCGAAAAGCGCGATCCGTATTCCTACGCCAAGCTGCGGCAGGAGCTTTTGTTCCGTGAATACCAGCAGCGGCACGGCTTCGAGCTGGTGGTGCTGCGTCCCGGAGTGGTCTACGGCCCTCGGGGCACGGCATTCTCCTCGCGCGTGGGGCTCAACGTTGGCGGCCTGTTCTTGCACATGGGCGGAAGCAACTTGATTCCACTGAGTTACGTGGAGAATTGTGCCGAGGCCATCGTGCTTGCTGGGCGGAACGCGGAGGCCGCGGGCCAAACCTACAACGTCCACGACGACGGGCTGCCCACTTCGAGGGAGTACTTGTGTGCTTACAAGAAAAGCGTAAGACGAATTCACTCCGTTTGGATACCTTATCCAATGATGCTACTGATTTCCTACATCGTACAGAAGTACCATCTCTGGTCGCGCGGGCAACTCCCAGCGGTCTTCACCCCATATAAGAGCGCCACAACTTGGAAAGGGACTCGCTTCGACAATCGCAAGCTGAAAGGCCTGGGATGGAGGCAGTTGGTTTCTACACCAGAGGGAATTAGCCGGACCTTTGCTTATCTGAAGGCTCAGGAAGACTTGGGCAAGGCCCTGTAGATCTCGAAGATTTCCTGGGCTACGTGGTCCCAACTGCGACCCAGACGGGCGGCGATGAAGGTTTCGTCCCATTTCCGCTGCAGAGCTTCGGAAAGGGCAGCGGCCAAAGCGCCTGCATCACGCGGGGGGAGCAAGAGGCCGCAGTTCGGGTCCATCAGTTCGGGAACTCCACCAACATCACAGGCAACCACCGGTCGCCCACAAGAGAAAGCTTCCAGGATCACGTTCGGACAGCCTTCCGAATGGCTTGGCAGGCAGAGGAGATCGCAGGCCGCCAGCCAACGGGCGACATCGGGTTGCGAGCGGCGCCCCAGCAGGGAGACGTGTCCGGCCAAATCGGGCCCGTTGCTGCGGGCCCGGGCTTCGTCTTCCATTACTCCGCCGCCGATACAGACTAGTTGTACTCGAGGGTGGGAAGGAAGCAGACGTGCAGTGGCATCCAGGAGTTCGCGAACCCCTTTTGCCGCTTCTAACCGCCCTACATAGAGCACTACTTGTGCTTCGGGAACGATGCCCAGAGCGGCCCGCGCCGGGGCCCGCGCGGCGAAACGGAATACGGACGCATCACAGCCGTTAACGATGCGATGGATCTTTTCCGGAGATGCGCCGAGAGCGATGGCTCGCTGGCGCAAATCCTCGCTGACGGTTATCACGGCGGTGGCCCGCCTCAAGCTTTGTTTTACTCCAATCCGGCTCAGCGGGTCGGGGATCTGACGCAAGTCCGAGCCCATGGCCCGTAGTATGACGGGAATGCCTAGCTCTTCGCCGACGCGCACGGCGCCGAATCCTTCCGGATACACCCAAAAAGCTAAGAGGGCGTCCGGCCGGATCGTGGCCATGTAGGGACGCAACAGACGCGCACACGTCCCACTGTTGAAAGGCCGCGTCAAGACCGGAAAGGCTGGATATTCGATAAAGTGAGCCTTCACGCCCGGATGGCGCTCGTCCGAATCACCGCCGGTTTCCAGGTGATGGTGTGCGCGCCGACGCGGGCGCCACCAGCGAGACTTAGGATAGGTGGAGATGAGGTTGTACACTTCCACCTCCGCCCACTTCTGCAACGCTTTTGAAATGTAGTAGCAGTATATTCCCCGGTCGGGATCGGTCTTGTTTGGAAAGACCGGAGTGATCACAGCAAGTCGCGGCATATCGCTATTCAAGTATACGCTATACTGTTCAGAGAGACCGCGACATTTGAAAGCTAGAGTCAAAGTTTTCCTGACAGTGGATACGGAGTTCTGGCCTCGATTCCGGGGCTGGCCCCCGTTGGGTTTGTCCCAAGAGCAACAACTAACCTATTTAACCCCCGACCTACTGCGCGATATTGACGGCTTGACCCCGCAGGGCGATTTCGGTCTTTCCTACCAGCTTAAGGTACTGAATGCCCATGGCTTGAAAGGCGTGTTCCTTGTGGAGGCGCTATTCGCCGATGCTTTGGGATTGGAACCGCTGCGCCGGATCGTACAAATGATCCAGGAAGCTGGGCAAGAAGTTCAGATTCATCTGCATCCAGAATGGCTGCCCTGGGTGTCCCCGCCGATCCTGCCTGGGCGCCGGGGAGAGAATGTGATGGATTTCTCTGAGGATGAACAGACTTTGCTGATTGCGCGCGGCATAGAAAACCTCAAGAAGGCTGGAGCCGGGGACGTCTGCGCTTTTCGCGCCGGGAACTACGGCGCCAATTTTCAGACGTTGCGGGCATTGGCACGCAATGGGATCCTCTACGACACAAGTTACAACTACTGTTACCTCGATTCGTGGTGCGGCATGCAAACCGATGAGCCATGGTTGCACCCTCGCGATCGGGACCATGTGTCCGAGTTGCCGGTTTCCTATTTTCGCGCGTGGGCCGGTCCTTACCGCCACGCCCAGATTACAGCTTGCTCCAGCGACGAGATGGAGTCTGCTTTGCTCCACGCCTGGAATGAAAGTTGGTATTCCTTCGTAATCGTCTCCCACAGCTTTGAGTTGGTCCGCAGGGAACGAGGACAGCAACCACGGGCAGACCGCATAGCGATTCGACGATTCGAAAGGCTATGCCGGTTCCTTGACAGCCAGAGGGAGAAGTTCGATACGTCATTCTTTAGCGAACTCGATCCAGAGGAAGTCCGCTCCGCCGCCGCGACCGCCCGGCCGGCAAGGCCATCTCAGGTGCCCACGCAATATACCTTGCGACGCTTCGCCGAACAGGCACTTCGCAAGGTGTGGTAGTTGGCTCGCCTCAGCCGGACGTCTCACTGTGCCGGAAAGCTCTCAATGATTCCGGCAGTTCGTCTGGACGCCTGCCCATCCGACAACCCGTGGACTCTGCCCTCTAGCTATGGCTAGTTGCCCACCACGATCCGAGCGCTGGCGGCCAAGACGCTCTACCAGAATTGCTGATCACCAAGGCTGGCCTGGGCCCCAGCAGCTCCGCATCAAGAGTTTCCCTCAGTGTTATGCGCTCTTTATATCGGATGGCTGCTGGAGGCCTAGCCGAAGTTCGTCACGGAATGAGTAATTATTATTTTTTCTGCACGATTTTCCGCTGCAACCTGCTTTGTTTTCAGCCTAGCCTAGTGAAAAAACTGATGTAGTGCAGACCAACCATCTTGAACCGCGGAGTTTTGCTGACACGATGCGCACGAGATGTTTCTTCGAGAGCATTCGCGGCTTAAAGATGGCAAGGAGCACGGATACTGGTCGCTCGTCGAGACCGTTCCGACTGTTATCTTGGCCTGGAGTTGTGGAAGCAGTTGGGGCTTGCTGAGTTCTTGGCGGGACATCTGGACGTAGACGATGCCGATGTACCCTGGTCCCGTATTGCCGCCGTGCTGGCGATCAACCGGCTGTGCGATCCAGGCAGCGAATTGGCCGTGGAACAGCACTGGTATCCCTCCGCGGCGTTGGATGATCTGTTGCACATTGCCAAAGGCAAGATCAACGACACGCGGCTCTATCGTTGTCTGGATCGTCTACTGCCACTGAAGACTGAAGACCGAGATCGAACAGCATCTGAAGCAGCGCTTCGGCGAGTTATTCCAGGCCGAGTTTGATGTGCTGCTCTACGACTTGACCAGCACGTATGTGGAAGGAGCCGCGGAAGAAAATCCCATGATGCGGCGGGGCTACTCGCGGGATCATCGTCCGGACTGCGAGCAACTGGTATTGTTCAATCTGAATCTGTCTGAAGCAAACACTTTCTTGGTTCGATTCACTGGACGTTGATGATGATGTTCGCCGTGCTTCGCCCATAAGCGTTTGTGGCGGTAAGCGTGTACGTCGTTGTGACCGTTGGATGCACAATGAGGGTGGTCCCACGCACCACGCCAACTTCGGTCCCAACAGAAGGATTTACGTAATAGTAGGAAACATTGCTGGCGTTCCAGCTTAACGTCACGGCCGTACCAGCGGAGACCGTAGTGGCAGGAGCGGTAAATGTGTTGATGATCGGAGCCGGACCCGTAGGCACATTGCTGGAGCTGATCTCGGTTGGCATCTGAACAACTTCAAAATCAGAAGCCGTGATGTTCCCGAGAGTATGTAGGTCGCTGTCGTTCCAGCGGGTGTCTGGTGCTCCGGTGACGTACATCGCGCTTCCATTGTCTGCCAAAATCAAGCCGTACTTCTTCATCGCGGTTAAGATGACCTGGTTTGGAGTCGAGAAGGCTGAAATATCCACGTTGGCTTTCAAGCGCAGGCGCATGCCCATGGGAACGGGCGAACCGCTGTTTGTGGCTGCCCAATGGGTTGCCGGAGGAACAAATGCCGCCCATGTCTTTGGCACGGTGAATCGAAATGCGTGATTTACGATACCAGAAGCCACTTCGTCGTAACGCACCAAGCCTGGAAGGATGGGGAGTCCGGCCGCATCTGCTGACGTCCAAGTGTAGGGGCGGTTTTCGTAGTTCTCTAGGTCCCACACCGCGCTGTTGTTTGCCGACCACTGGCCATTGTTGTATGCGCCCAGCCACACCTCGTAGAGCCAGCAGGTGTTTTTATCCACCACCAGGACGTGTTGGTCCGAACCGCTCTCGATCGGTGCGTTCGCGGGGAAAGGCATCGGCATCAAGTCGCTCTCAGACGAATCCGCGAGATTGACTTTCACGAGTGGCGTAACCGAGGAATCGACGATCATGTACGGAATTCCGAACCCGGTGCTACCGAAATCCGGATGAACCGGCGCAGTTGAGCCAACATAATTGATGATTGAAGATGAGTTGGGATCCACCGGGGCAGTCGAAATGTCTTCATTCCAAGTATTGGTGTTCGGGAATGGTACAAAACCGTTGAAACTGCCGCCGATGCCCGCGCTCATGCCGGCGCATGCGGAGCCTGTGGTGGTCGTTACACTCACTGTCACCGTGCTGGTCACTGAACCTGCACTGTTGGCCGCCGTCAGCGTGTAGGTCGTTGTCGCCGCCGGCGCTACGCTCGTCGAACCGCTCGCCAATGTCGACGTGAATCCCCCAGGGCTGATGCTGATACTCGTCGCTCCACTCGTCGCCCAGCTCAGCGTGCTGTTGGTCCCTCCATTGATGCTTGCAGGGTTCGCCGTGAAAGAGTCAATCGTCGGCTTCGACCCCGTCGTTACACTCACTGTCACCGTGCTGGTCACTGAACGTGCACTGTTCGCCGCCGTCAGCGTGTAGGTCGTCGTCGCCGCCGGCGCTACGCTCGTCGAACCGCTCGCCAATGTCGACGTGAATCCCCCAGGGCTGATGCTGATACTCGTCGCTCCACTCGTCGCCCAGCTCAGCGTGCTGTTGGTCCCTCCATTGATGCTTGCGGGGTTCGCTGTGAAAGAGGTGACAGAGGGGGGGGTCGGCCCAGCTGGTTTGGCTGCGCTGGTGTAACCAGCGCAGCCCACGAGGCCGAACCCCATCAAGAGCAGGGCGATCAAAAGGAAAGACCAATTACTGTTGAATTCGTAGGAATTCGAGCGGCTACAAGAAAAGCAAATTCCGCTAATCGCTCTGTTTTGGCCAAGGAGGAAGGTATCGTTCATCATCATGACGGTTAAAGCTTACGAATTGCCCTTTGCACCTGATACTGGCCCGAAGGACAGAATTAGGTCAGCTATGTGACTTAATTAAGATCAATCCGCAAGCGTCGATCGAGGATCGAGGGCCGTCTTGACCAGTTGAAGGTTGACTATGCGGCGCAGCGTGAGTTTCCCGCGAGCTCTCGGCGACGAGGTTCCAAGGCAGTGGTTCCTTAGTGCGGTTGATAGGGTGATCGGCGATGCGCGAGAGCACCTCGCGACACGCAGCGAATCGCCCTCGTGGTGTCAAATTTTCTCGATAGCTTGCCCAAGGTCTTTTTCGAACCACTGCTTCAGCAATTCCAGGAACGGCCGACTGGGAGGACACTTGGTCTCCAATCTACCGTTTTTTCTACACACTCACACTTCGTCCAGACGGTTCAGACCAGACGCTTACGTTTTCAGAACCCAGGCTCGAAAAACCCTGGGTCGCAGATCAAGTCGTGCTGAAATCAAAGGAGTTAACGGCGCAAGCCCTGCCTTGCCTGACGTTGACCGATTTTCATGAGGTGTCGCGGGCCGCAGGCCCTATTGGCCCTAACTAAAGGACAGCGATGAAAACATGCGACTAAACGCGAAAATTGTCGCAAAAATGCCGAAATTCGACGCCAACTGGTCAAGTCGGGTCAGGGTCCTCACAGAAAGCTTCACACAAATGGAACAGCCGGAATGATGGACTGATAGATCTCAGGGAGTGACTGTGAACAGTGCCTGCATTCCGCCTTCGATGTGCTCGTTTACGTGGCAGTGGAAGAGCCAAGTCCCCACGTTGTCAGGCACCATATCTGCCTGGACCATCATCATGGGCTCCAGATGAACCATATCTGTGCGCATATTGTTGAAGACCACCGTCTGGCCGTGCCAATGCGGAGTGTGAACGTCGTCTTCGTTGCTGTTGGCAAACAAATACCAGCGGACACGCTCTCCCTTTTTCATGGTCATCACCGGGAGGTTCCCTTCGATGAGGCCGTTGAGACTGTAGAGAAGGTAGCGTTGGCGGAAGGCGGGATCGCTGAACTTGAGTCCCTGAGTGTACTTCCTGCGGTTCATGGCGTTCGATTCAAAGTACCAGCTTTCGGTCTCATCGAAGACAGCGAAGGCGACGATAAACTCGCGATCGACATCCTTAGGAGTCCCGTCCGGCTTTGTCGATCCTCTTGGGCTCACAAGGATAGGCCCGAACAGTCCGGTATTCATGTCTCGCGGTTCCACAAAGTGTGAGTGATATACCCATAAGACGGAGCTGGAATCTCCTGAGGCTGGCCCAGCACGTTCAGGTACTGTCCAAGTATAGGTGTAAGTTTGGCCAGGTGGCACCCCATCGCCCTTTTTTGCCTCGGGCGATGCGTTGTCGCTGTAAAGAGCTCCCTCTGAAGCTTTGTCGTACGCCAAACCATGCGGGTGCATACTGCAAAAGAATTTTGTATTGTTCTTGAAAAACACTTTGATGACGTCTCCCACCTCGGCGCGGATGAGTGGTCCCAGAATTCCCAAATGCTCCCACTGCGGTGGGCGGTGCTTCAGGATAGTGAACGTCCCATCGGTATATTCGAGGTACGCGGCCTTTCGATAGGTTGTTGAATTGATCCCACTCTCATTTTCGGGCCCTGGAGTACCAGTCAAATTCCGCCCACCGGGCGCGTAATTCCACATCACGTCCTCCGCTGCGATGTAGTAGATGCGCACTCTTGGTTTGGAAGGGTTCTCTGCCTGCGTGCGGGATGAAGCTGCCGGGACAACAAGGCTGAGAAATAGCGTTAAGACATAAATTGTCCTGCTTCTAGTCAGGCCCGTCTCTGAATCACCGTTCATGGGATTCTCACCGATCATCGGCTGTTCAAATCCATGGCGTCGAGACAATCATAGAACCCTCGAAAGAGTCCAGCGAATTCCACTGGTCCTTACCGGACGCTTACGCGCTTACGTTCAAATCGCACTTGAGGTCTTCCCAGAGTGCCAGTCCATCGCGCATTTCGAGGGCAAGTTTAAAGGAGAAAGACCGAAAGACCAGCTAGCGTGGCCGAGAATGAAGAGCCTCTGAGCTGGGTGCCGCACACCTACCCCCTCTGCAAAATGTAGCTACGGCAGAGAGATAACGGATACGTTGCTAAACGCGATCGGCTGATTGGAGACGTCGAGGGCCACAGCGCCCTGGGTATAAGTAGCATCGGTTGCGGTGATGACCAAGACGTTGTCGTAGTAGACTTTGATAGTGCTGGCCTGGAAGCTCAGGCGTAGATTGTGAACCTTCGTATCCATCACGAGACCGCTCGCCGAAGCCAACAGGGAATTGCTTGCATCAATATTCCACTGGCCGATGCTAAATAGCCGAATTATCCCTTGTGCCGGATAAATCCAGGCGCCATAGCTGGCTCCGGTGGTTGGATTCAAACGGCCACGGAGTCCCCCCGGATAATCAGCGGTTGTGGAAAGTTGGAAGTCTGCAGCGACGGTGTAGTCCATCCACGAGGAGCTGCCCGCCCAAGATTGCGTGTGGCCGCCGCCGTTGTAAGTGTAAGTGGCGTTCGCAACAGACCAACCGGATGCCAAGCCGAGAGGTCCAACAGTCCAGTCCCCTGCACCAGAGCTGAAATTGTCGCTAAAGAGCAGAGTTCCCACTTGCGTGGCGACAGAAATAGTCGCCGGACTGTTGTTAACATCGGGAGACGAGATCGTAATTGTATCGCTGTAGCTGCCGTTGGCAAGCGTACTCGCGTTGGGCGAGACAGTTACAGTAGAAGGAGCCGAGCTAGTCGCCGCGCTCAACCCAAGCCAGTTGGATGTAACGTTGCCAGACCAACTGAGGGAGCCCGTCCCCAGATTGGACACTTGGAACGTTTGCGGCACGGGATTGAGCGTCGAAGCCCCGAAGAAGGTCAGCGAGGAAGGGGTGACTGACAAGATGGCTGTCTTGATCGCGAGTGTAACGGGGATTGTAATCGGCGAATTTGCAGCGCCCGGTGCCGAAAGTCTGATCGACCCACTGTAGACTCCTTCGGCCAGACCAGTAGTGTTGGCAGATACAGTCAGCACACCCGGAGTTATTGTAGTTGAGGCGGAGATAGTAAGCCAAGGCGCTCCACTTGCGACTGAAGCGCCCCAAGTCGTCGAAGCCCCCCCAGCAGTGATATTGAGAGCTTGAGGAGTCGGAGTATTTCCAAGCATGGCGCTAAAAGCCAAACTTGCCGGGGTCGGCGTGACCAAGGTGACTTGGTTCTGCACGCCAGCCACACGAACGTTGGAGTACGAAACTGGCTGACTATCGGCATCCAAACAAACAAACCCGGTTGTGTACGTGCTGTCCGTAACACTCATCAAAGGATTGCCATCCCAGGAAACCGTAATCGAACTTCCGTAGAGGGCCACTTGCAAATCATGAGAACCAGTCGTACTGAAGGTTGCTGCGGCCTGACCAAGCAGTGTCAGAGAAGGATCGTTAACACTCCAGGCAGCGACCTTGTACAGAATGATTTGATTGGAGGCCGGATACAACCACACCACATATCCGGCGCCGGTGGAGGGATTGACGCGCGCACGAACTCCACCTGGCCAATCAGAGAGATTCGACAACTGGATATTGGTGTCGAAGGTAAAGTTGGACCAACCGCTGTTTCCCGCACAAGATTGGCTCAGGCCGCTTCCATTGTAGGAGTATACGGCGTTGGAGGCGGTCCAGCCGGCGGAGTTCCCCATGGGCGAGATAATCCAGCCTGTGCCAAGATCTCCAAAGGTCTCATTCATATCCTGTGATAAAACCTGAAGAGTAATGGGGATCGATACCGGCGAGTTTGCAATTCCAGACGCTGTGACGGTCACGTGACCGGTGTAACTTCCAGTAGCAAGCCCCGCCGCATTTACGCCGATGCTTGCGCTTGCAGGAGTCGAACCGGATGCGGGCGAGGCAGAAAGCCAAGCTGAGTCCGTGGCAACGGTGTAGGAAAAGCTCCCGAGCCCGGCGTTGACAATGGCGAGCGTTTGAGCGGGCGGCGAGGCCTGGCCAGTCAGCGCGACAAAACTCAACGTTGCAGGACTCGCGCCGATGGCGGATGGAGGGGCGATTACAGTCAGAGTCACGTTGATTGCCAATGGCGAGTTGATGGCACCCAATGAAACCAATGTAATCGTGCCATTGAAGGTTCCAGCTCCCAAAGTGGATGAACTAACGGAAACCTGAACACTTCCGGGAGTTGCGCCGCCGGAAGCAACGGCAGTCAACCACGAAGCGTTACTCGATGCAGTCCAAGCTAGTGAGCCACCACCTCCCGCGGTCACTTGGACAGTTTGGGCCGTGGGGTTCGGCGCCCCATAGTTGGCCGAATAACTCAAAGAAGTTGCTGAGGGAGTCAGCGAACCGGTATTGCTGTTCTGACTGGTTACCAAGATGTCGCCGAAGGAGACGACTTGCGTGAAGCCTTCGAGTGCGATTAGACCGCTTGTGTATGCGGAATCGGTCGTGGTGATGATGTTCTTTCCGTCATACTGGACTTGAATCTGGCTGCCGTTGAACACAAGAGTGACATTGTGGAAATTGCTCGTGTCAAACATGGCGGACCCAGACGCGATTTGAACGAGACCTTGATCGATGCTCCAACCGGAAGCTCTATAAAGAATGAATTCACTCAGAGCCGGATACAACCAAAGCATGTATCCCGCACCGGTAGCCGGATTCACTCTTCCGCGGATGCCTCCTGGATAATTACTCATGCTGGATAATTTGACCGGTACGTTGACGCTGTAGTTCGTCCAAGCAGTGTTGCCAGCGTAGATCTGGCTGTTGCCCGCACCGTCAAACTGCGCGGTATAGCGCGACGATTGATTGACAACTGACCAGTCATTTCCAAGCCCCAGCGGGGAAGCAACCCATCCCCGCAGTCCCTGTGTCGCAAAGCTGGTGGAGAGCAAAACGTTTGTGAGATTCAAACTCACAGCTATGATCTGGGTGGGATTGTTGCCGGACGCGTTGATGGTCACGGTTCCGTTGTACGTTCCAACAGTAAGGCCGACAGTGTTCACAGACACATCAAGGGTATAGGGCGTAGTCCCGGATGCGGCCGAGATACTTAGCCAAGAAGCGTTGGTAGACGCGGTCCAAGTAACCGCACCGCTTCCCTCGTCGAATAAAGAGACCGACTGACTTGGCGGGTTACTGGCCCCCACCTGGGCAAGGAAGCTCAAGTTTGATGGATTGACAAGGAGGGCCGCTGGAGCGCCCGGCATACCCGTCGAGGGTATGTAAGTGACATCGACCCAGTAGTTTGTTGCATTGAAGCTCGAGGTCGGAAAGCTGCTAAGGGGTCCATAGCCAAAGACTCCATTAGGTCCGGAGACGCCATTGGCAAGCAAGTGTATCGGAGGGTCATTCAATCCGGCGGTAGAGAAGAAATTTCTGTCGGCCGAATAGTGCCCGGCAGGCGCAAAGTAAGAGGCAACGTAAACCGTGTTTGCGGTGACTGCCGCAGGCGTACTGAAGTTCACCTGCTGCCAGCCGGAACTCGTTTCGTTGGTGAAAGTCGCGCTCGCGAGTAGAGTACCGGTGCTCGACCACAAGTTACCAACGTGCGTACCCGTGTTGGCGGTGCTCTTATAGAACCGGATTCCAGTGATATAGCCGTTGAAATCCGAGCGGAATTTGACGCCCACTTCAACGGAGTTCCCATCTCCGCTATCAATAGTGGACGGAGTGGCTGACGATCCCCAAGCACTGCACGGGCAATCTTGAGGCACCACGGTTAGGGATATGCCAGCTGAAGGCGTCTCCAAGTTGCCGCTGTCGTCGGCAGCGCGAGTCCTAATCGTCGTCGAGCCCAAAACTGTAGGTGTCCAAGCGTAGGTCCAACTCGCGCGACCATTGGCGGGATGCCACGTGGCGCCGCCATCCACGGAAACTTCAACGCCGGCAACTACTCCGCCACCGCTGTCCATCCCCGTGCCTGAGATCGTAATTGCTGAGCCGGTGGTGATAGCTGCACCAGAAGTAGGTGAGGTGATCGATGAAACTGGCGGGGTCCCGTCGGTTGAAGCCGTCCCTGGAAGCAGGCCTCCTTGCAATGCGGCCGGTTGAACCCCCATGTCGGCAAGGAGGTTTACCGTAGCTTGCTGCATATTAGGGTCAGGATCCTGAGGGAGGCCGAATGGATCGTCATGGTTTCTGTCGAGTCCCCATGACCACTGAACAGTGCCAGCCCCAAAAACGAGTGCGCCGCTTGGCGCGCGATACATCATAAGGTGATGGGTGGCAGTTCCGGCCCCGTAGGTGGCGCCCCAATCCAATAGATAGTCCGAGGTCAAAGTGTACGTTGAAGTGGACAGGCCGAAGGCACCGGCAGGCCGAAAGCCATTATCGCCATCTACGTCCCATTCGTAGCCAAGGGTTTGAGCGGGAAATGTATACGTGTCATTTGACGCGAGCAATGCAACCGCAGTGTTTCGCCAGAAGCGCATTTTGCCATCTGCCGCGGGAACTTTTATCGACTGCGTGCCAGGGTTGTCCGTCCCTGTGCCATTGACCGCGAACAGGGTGCCGGTGAGCGAGTTTTCAGGACGTCCGCCATCGGCAGGTGGGCTGAAGCTTGGGTCGCGCCACGTACCAGTCCAAGTAGGGGGATCACTCGGATCGATCTTCGTGAAAGCAAGGGTTTCTTTATAGCAAACCAGAGTGCGGTTTGGCGTATCGCTGCCATCAATACTATTTTCCAGCCGCGTCTTCCAAAAAACTTCGTTGCCACTGAAGAAAGCCATGTTCACGCCGGCGTCTCGAGCCGCTTCTACGTTGGCGCGATGCGGTCCCGACCAATATTCATCGTGGCCCGCAGTCATGTAAGTCTTATGATTCAAGATCAAGCTGCCGTTGCGAGCGGCGTCAATGCCAGTGAAATAGGTGACGCTGTATCCGTTTGACTCAAGCCATCGGACCATGGGGTACTCGGCACCAAAAACCCAGGTCGCGGCTTCCTGCTCGAAGCCGCGTGTAATAAATGGCCTGTTGTAGCTAACCTTGAAGGCGCGGCCCGGCAGATCAAATGTGTCCAATTGTCCATACAGGCTGTGTCCACCGTAAGCGTTATAGGCCTGCCACGTTTCATCCGCTGTCTGAAAAAGCACATCGGAGTGACTGGAATCATTCCGGACGATAAATATGATGTGATTGCTGTCACCTGTATCAGGTCGGACTATGTGGGCGAAATAGATCCCGGAAGTTGCAGCTGAAGGGACCGACCAGGAAGCCGAGATCGCCCAATTGCCGCAGTCCGTCAGACCAGTGGTGGAATCAGTTAAGCAGGCAGGCTGCGACTGAGGGAGGTTCGCAGAAGGAGTAACCGATGTGATTTTGCGCGCGCCGTTTCCGCCGTAGTAGCCCATACGATAAATATCGATCGTGTAGAGGTTCGCGGTCGTCTGTATTTTGAACGATATGGTCTGGCCTTGATTGACGCTGATATCAGTGGCAAACCCTTGAATCGTGTCATTCCCCGCTCCGCTGATATCCCATTCGCTTGATGGATTTCCCGGCTTGGAGTTTTCACACACGATGTCGTTCGCCATAGGCGGAGTGCAGCCGAAGGTTTGTGCCTTTACAACATCCGAGCAGAGACTGCAAAGTACGAGACCGAACACAATCGGCAATCCTGTGGAGAAATATCTGCTGAGTGAGTTGGCGGGAAAGGGCTTACAGAGATAATTCGGTGCTTCATCCTTGCGATTCGCCATTCCTTGAAGTCCCTTCACCAGATTCATCGATTCCTCCACATCCAGGCCGTTGTCATGAGACTCAACAAGGAGCGCAAATACACTCATGCCATACTATTCCAGGGAAGAGTGGAGCATTTCGGATGCCGATCGCCTCCAACTGGGAATCTCCGGCATCCTCCGTTGTGACCGTAAGCCAATGAATCAAAGACTCTTACGTCAACTCTAAGGATGCAACAATGTTCAAGATTCGCGTACCGAGGAGCGCGAGGGAGTCTACGCCAAACAGTTTCTCGAATTGTGAAGAACATTGCCGCAATCGCATGAGCCCTACGGATATTGCGATTCGGCGAAATTCACGATTGTCAAAACTAGTTCGCATCGACCGAAACGGAGGAAAGCCTAAGAGCTCGGTGGAAAGTGAACTGCCCGATAGTTCTCCACCTGAGAAGGATCGAAAGATCTCGCATCCCAGAAGCTCACTGCGCGGTGAGGGGACCTTCCCTGTTGCCACCCGCAGTTAGGTAGTTCGCGAAGATCCAATTTCGCGGATATTGTCGAGGATAAACTCTTGTTCCTGATCTGTCATCTGGTGAAAGAGCGGTAGAATGATGCATTCATCGGTCGCCGCGTTGGTCTCGGCTAACTCTCGGTCCCAGCGTGCGGAGCGATAGGGCGCTTCGCGGTGCGAGGCCATGATGCCCCGGCGCGTTGAAATGCCGCGATCCAAAAGTTCCTGCATGAGGTCGTCGCGAGAGACAGGTGGGTCTTTTGCGAGACGCGCCATATAAGACTGAAAATTATGGCGCGAACCAGCCGGTTCGCTTGGCGGAATAAGCCAACCGATCTTCAACAGTGCTTCCGTGTAGCGAGCAGCGCAAGCCCGACGGCGTTCAATGAAGGATTCTACGCGGCCGAGTTGAACTAAGCCAATAGCAGCCTGCAGATCGGTCATGCGGAAGTTGTAACCAACCTCATCATAGCTTTCGAGAACCACGCGTTTCGCATTGTGGCGGGAAACATCGGAAACGGTCATGGCGTGTTGTCGTAAAAGGCGGAGTCGTTCCGCTACCTTTTCATCATTGGTAGTGATCATCCCACCTTCGCCGGTAGTGAGAATTTTCCGCGGATGGAAGCTGAAGCAGGCCATCCATGCATGTGGCGCACCGATGTGCCTCCCGTTGTAGACCGAGCCGATGGCACATGCAGCATCCTCGATCACCAATAGCTTGCGGCGGGAAGCAATCTCGTTGATTTCGTTGATCGCCGCGGGAAGACCAATCTGATGTACAGCTAGGATTGCCCTGGTCCGCGGGGTTATTGCGGCTTCAATTTTGCTCGGATCGATATTGAAAGTAACGCCATCGATGTCCACGAACACTGGTTCAGCGCCCACGTAGCGGATGGAATTCGCCGTGGCGATGAAAGACAAGCTCGGACAGATGATTTCGTCGCCGGGGCCGATACCCGCCCCGATGAAAGCAAGATGCAGGGCAGTGGTGCAGGAAGAAACAGCGATAGCATGTTTCGCCCCAACGTAATGGGCAAACTGCTTTTCGAATTCCGCGACTCGCGGGCCCTGGCTTAGCCAACCGCTGCGCAACGACTGAATAACTGCCTGCTCTTCTTCCTGGCCCACGTAGGGACGGGCGATCGGTATCGAGTGCTTTATGGAAGTGGTAACGCTCATCTCTTTAGTCCTCAATGTCAACCTGGCCGGTCCTCTTAGCCCGCGCAGACGAACAAATCTAACACTCTAAACAGTAGCGGTTTCTGCTACCGCTTTGCTAGCCTGCCACCACGCCACAAGGCGCTGCAACCCTTCCTCAAGTCCCACACGAGCCTCGAATCCGATTCTTTGCTTAGCGTTGACTGTTTCTGCGAGGCGGCGCGGGACGGCATTCACCTGTCGCGCTGGTCCGTATTCTGGTTGCATGCTTGAACCCATGACTCGCAAGAGGCTGGCGGCCAGGTCGTTCAGGCTTGTTTCAACCCCGCTGGCAACGTTTAAGACCTCATCGTTGACGTTGGCTTTGGCGGCAAGTATGTTTGCTCGAGCGACGTCTTCGATATAGACGAAGTCCATCGTCTGAGTGCCATCGCCGAGAATGAGTGGAGGCTGGCCCGCGGCGATCCGTTCCATCCAGCGAATCAGGACTTCGGTATAAGCGCCGTAAATATCCATCCGCGGCCCGTAGACATTGAAATAGCGCAACGCTGCATAGTCCAATCCATACATTTCATGGAAGCTTCGCAAGAGCCCCTCGTTGAAGGCCTTAGCCGCGCCGTAAAGCGTGCGGTTATTGTAGGGGTGATGTTTTTCGCTGGTGGGGAACTCCTCAGCCAGGCCATAAACCGAAGCCGATGAAGCAGCGACTAATTTTTTTACCTTTGCCGCCACGGCCGCTTCGAGAACATTAAAAGTGCCGTCGGCAAGCACTTCGAGGGCCAGGCGAGGCTCTTCGGCACATTGCGTTATGCGAATAGCGGCTTGGTGGAATACCAGGTCGATGCCTTGCATTGCCTCGCGCAGGAGCTTTGTGTCTCGAATATCGCCTGTGACAATTTGAACGCGTCCATTGGCCATCGCCCAGGTGAGATTCTCTCGTCGTCCGCGGACAAAATTGTCGAATACGATTATTTCTGGATTGTTCTCGCGAAGCAGCAGATCAGCGATGTGGGATCCGACTAGCCCTGCTCCACCCGTGATGAGTATGCGTTTAGCTTGAAGGTGGTCCATAATTCTTTATTCACCTATCAGTTGTGAGTTGCCCCAGAGCTAATCGCTGTAGCATGCTCGACCGGAGTGCCGGTTTAGCCCTCGCGACGTGAACGCAAGAACTTTGCCGGAACACCTGCCACGATGGCGAATTCGGGGACATCCTGAGTCACCACAGCGCCAGCCCCGACGATAGAATTCGCGCCAATACGCACGCCCGGCAAGATACTGGCGTTCATGCCCACATCGGCACCATAACCAACGAACACGGGCTTGATCACCAAACTGGTGGCGATAATCGGAGCTTCGAGCGGCTCTCCAGTATGGGACGAGCCGAGTACTTTCGCCCCGGGTCCCCAGCCGACATACTCTTCGAGTTCCAGACTCCGGGCATCGA
>Ga0307475_10000224_pt1 | contig 34682 bp, 21 predicted proteins | sample atmos_gasesECM1C_FD_203317 | JGI IMG/M metagenome (GOLD analysis project Ga0307475, IMG submission 203317) | Hardwood forest soil microbial communities from Morgan-Monroe State Forest, Indiana, United States - atmos_gasesECM1C_515 | ecosystem: Environmental > Terrestrial > Soil > Temperate... | reverse complement strand
GCGGGGAAGCCGAAAACGGCTACGAGGGAATCGAAAAAGCCAAGGAACTCGGCCCGGACTTGATCGTCCTGGATCTGGCGATGCCTCGCATGAATGGTTTTCAGGCTGCAATGCAGTTGAAGCGATCGATGCCCGCCATTCCGCTTGTGATGTTCACGTCATTCAGCGGCCCTCAAATCGAGCGGGAGGCTACTTCGTTAGGCATCGCCTCGGTCCACTCAAAATCAGAGGGCATTGACGCCTTGGTGAGAGCCATTCGAGTGCTACTGGGCGGAGCCTGGAAAACGGCTGCGTCGAGCCCCTAACTTCCACCGCCCGCATCGTCACTGGCGAACCTGCACAACCACCCCGGAAGCTTGCGCCTGGTTGCCCCGATAGACGCGTTCGGTGGCTTTGTGAAAATCCGCGGGTTTGGCGTCGGGAATATTCACAAAGGTTTGCGGATTGCGATCGACCAGCGGGAACCAGGTGCTCTGCACCTGGACCATAATTCGGTGGCCGCGGCGGAAGGTGTGATTCACGTCGGGCATGGTGAAATCGACTTCCTCGACTTTTCCGGGCGTGAAAGGCTCCGGTTTTTCAAAGCTGTGACGGAATTTCCCGCGCATGGGCTCGCCGCGCACGAGTTGCTGGTATCCGCTCAACGTGATTTTCGGAGGCGGCACATCGCTGGGCGGCGCATCGATCGCCCCAGGCGAACCGGAGGCAACAGGTTCGGGATAGTCTGGCGGATAGACGTCGATCAACTTCACTACCCAATCGGAATCCGTTCCAGTGGTCGAGACAAAAAGACGCGGTGAAACGGGACCGGCAACGGTCAGGTCTTGCTCGAGCGGCGCGGTTTGATAGACGAGCACGTCGGGCCGGGTCCCCGCGAAACGCTGATCGGCGACCATGTATTCCTGCGGCACGAAAGCGGCCGTGTAGCCAACGAAAGGCACGGGCTGGTTGGGGTCGCTAATGTATTCGTCGAAAGAATCATCAGGGTGGTCTGGGCTCGCGGCCGGTGGATCGAAAGACAGGCCGCCGCTCTCGTGAAAATAGAGCGTCTTGGTCTGCAGATTCTTCGGCGGCCAACTGGGATATTGCCGCCAGACGTTCGTGCCAGTTTCAAAAACGTAAGCCTCCGGCAATTTCGCGTCGCCGCCGCCCTTCAGATACTGCTCGAAGAAGGGAAATAAAATTTGCGCGCGGAAGAATTGCCCGGTGCTCGAGGCGAAGCCGACACTTCCGAGATGATTGCCGTCGTACCGCGCCCATCCCCCGTGGACCCAGGGACCGACGACGAGCGAGTTGAAAACTCCCGGGTTGTTTCGTCCGATTGCGCCATAGGTCCGAAAGGGGCCGGAAAGATCTTCGGCGTCGAACCATCCGCCGACGGTGAGCACGGCGCAGTGAATATTCCTCATGTGCGGCGCGAGGTTGCGAGCTTTCCAGTAATCATCGTAGGTATCGTGCGCGACCTGGTCATTCCACAGCCAGTTTTCTCCGTGCAAGTACATTGCGTTTGCATTCGAGAGCGGCCCCATTCGTAGAAAGAAATCGTAGGCATCCGCCGGGCCGGGGTCGAAGCGGGGAGAATTCCTCGGCGGCAGCACGGGGTTGGATTGCGGCTTAAAAAAAGAATAGAAGCCGAAATTCGCGGCGAGCATGAAGGCGCCGCCATGATAGGCATCGTCACCCATGAAAAGATCGGTCATCGGGGCTTCGGGCGAGGCGGCCTTCAGAGCGGGATGTGAATCGATGATGCTCGCCGAGGTATAGAAGCCGGGATACGAAATTCCCCAGATACCCACCTTGCCGTTGTTATTCAGGATGTTCTTTAAGAGCCAATCGATGGTGTCGTAGGCGTCGGTGCTGTCGTCGACGTCGTCTTTGGATTTTTTGTTGTCGATGTGCGGAGTCATCTCGATGAACGAGCCTTCGGACATGTAGCGTCCTCGCACATCCTGGTAGACAAAAATGTAGCCTGCCTTCTCGAATTCTTCGGATGGGCCGATTGATTTCTTATATTGGTCCACGCCGTAAGGCGCGACGCTATAGGGTGTGCGATCCATCAAGAAAGGATAGGGGCGAGAAGAATCCTTGGGCACGTAGACGGAAGTGAACAAATGTTTGCCGTCGCGCATGGGAATCCGGTACTCGTATTTCGTATAGTGCTCCTTGACGTTAAATTCCGGCGGCGGATCGGCGCTGCGCAGCCAACTCGAAGATACGAAGATGAATATCGAAGCGGTGAGGACAGAGAAGAAGCTGCGCGTCATGGTCATGCGCATCGTCATTTGGGTCATGGTCCAGCTCCTGCCCCAGGGCGGAGAGACACTCGGAAGCACGCCGAAGCTACATTTGCGGGGGAGGAACGTCAAGCGGTTCGAGGAAGCAAACGCGGGTCGAAGGATTCGGTCATGAATGCGGCCCGGCGAGGCTGAACAGAAGGAGCCCAAGAACGATCAGCGTCACGGTGACATAGAGCCAGTCGCGTTCCTCGGCAAATGCCCATACTGAAAATGCCACGCGGGCAATCGGCGTGGCGATGAGCAGCAGGAGTCCCAGTTGAATAATTCCCGCGGGGTTAAATGCGATGCTTTCTCGAACGATGCCGGGGATGTAACGCAAATCGCCGGGCTCGCTGCGGAATGTTTGATAGTGAGTGGGAGCGGACCACCAGTGCGCCAGGTAGAGAATGCCACCGAAGAGTACGACCAGGGCGGAAATGGTGACGCCCGTGCGCAGTAGAATCCCAATGATATTTTCCGCGCGTTGATCCATTGCTTCGCGATTCTGGACGATCATTTTCAGATTCTCCCTGTGAGTCCGTTGAAGATCATTTCGATCGCCAGGAACGCGATGACGATCGCGAATACAATTCGCAGCACGCGCGCCTTCGCACCAGCGAGGAGGCGGCTTCCGATGAGCGAACCGACGAGAACACCGAGCACGACGGGCATAGCGAGTCCCGGATCGATGTAACCACGATTGAGATAGATACCGGCGCTCGCGGCGGCGGTGACTCCGATCATGAAATTGCTGGTGGTGGTGGAAACTTTGAAAGGCAAGCGCATGGCGCGGTCCATTGCCAGAACCTTGACGGCGCCGGAGCCGATACCGAGCACGCCAGAAAGAATTCCCGCGATGAACATCACCGCAAAACCGGCGGGAACACCGCGAACATGGTACTGCCGGAGCCCGTTCGGAGTCGGATACGCGGCGTCCATCCGGAGCCGAGTTGCCAACTTATCTGGTTGGCCCGCATCGCGCGCTGGGGACGGCGGACGAAATGAGAGATAGGCCGAGTAGGCCAGAACGAAACCGAAGATTACGGCGATCGCGTGAATCGGCAAATAGAAGGCGATGAAAGCGCCGGCGATTGCGCCGAGCGTAGTGGCAATCTCGAGAAACATGCCGACGCGAATGTTGGAAAAGCCTTCTTTGACGTACGCAGCAGCCGCGCCGGAAGAAGTGGCGATAACGGAAATCAGCGCCGCGCCAATGGCGTAGCGGATGTCCACGCCGAAAACGAGGGTGAGGAGCGGGACGATCACCACGCCGCCGCCCAGGCCGGTCAGCGATCCAAGGAATCCGGCGAGCAGCGAACCGAACCAAAGCACCACAACGAATTCGAGGGTATTCATTCCAGCGCCTGAGTCTCCGGCGTCGAAGACGCAGCTATAGTATCGAGCAAAGGCCGTGCCAAGCTAGCTGCCGGGCGAAGGAGCGCGGGGTGTGTGGAAAGCTCAAAAAAGGGCCCAAGAGGAAAAAGGCGCCGGAATCGGCGCCTTTTTTTTCTTTCCCGTTGAGGGATAGAGTTGACATCCTCCCCGCCATGAATGGCGAGGATTCCTACGGCGTTGCCATGATAGATTCTCATGGGCGCTTCGGCGGGTTCCTGCTTCACAGACCGGCCTTACTGCGCCGAATCTCCACAGGCTTCACATTGGGCTTATCCAGCCCGAGGTCCGTTTTTCAGGACGCCGAGAGTTTATGAACCAAGAATCCAGAAAAGCAAGCCTTATATCCCCGGACCCCGGACTGAACGCCGGGGGCTTTACGGCCCTAAAATGGTAAAACTACGGCGCAATCGGACACGGTGAAGGCGGGCAGCCTGCGCTTTAGGGCATTCCATTTCCCGAGTGGTCAATAAGCTCCTTCAGATACTGTTGCCAGACGGCGGCATAAGTATGCGTGCCATGGCCGTGGCTCTGTTCGGAGGCGGGGATCAGCACGAAATGCCCCTTCGGCACGCGCTTGATCTCGCGCTCGGCAATGCCCAGTTCTGGAGGATTGATGAAATCGTCAGCGGAATTTACGAACATCACCGGGACTTTTATATCTCCGAGGCGCTGGGAAGGATCGTAGTTTCGAGAGGCATTGACGGCGTAGAGCAGGTCGTTGGCATCGAGGTGTTCGGTAGTGCGGCCGATGTAGCCTTCGAGGAATCTATCGGCAGCATCGCGAACGCTGAGATCCTTCTGCATTTGTAGCGGAGCACTCCCGGCAATCAACAGAAAATCCGCGGCAATTTGCAGGGCGGCGCGCGGTTCCGTGGTGTAATCGCCGTTCTTCCAGTCGGGATCCTGGCGAATGCCGTCCATTACCATTTTGCGCCAGATCCGGTTACGCCCGGCAATTGGAACGGGCAGGCAAGCAAGAGGCATCAGCGCGTCCATAAAATCGGAATAGGTTTCGCCCCACATCCACGAGTGCATACAGCCCATGGAGGTGCCCAAGATTAAACGCAGATGATTCACTCCCAGGCCCTTTTCGACGAGTTCGCGCTGCGCCGCGATCATGTCTGCGTATTCGTATTGCGGGAAGCGAGCGTGCAGGCCGTCACTCGGCTTGGTCGATTTACCATGGCCGAGGTTGTCGGGGATGATGATGAAATAGCGGTTGGAATCGAGGAGTTGGCCGGGACCGAAGAGTACGCCCCCGAATACCGGCTGCAGAAATGTGCGGCCGCTGCCTCCCGTGCCGTGAAGAATCATCACCGCGTTGGTGGTGCGGCCACTCGCGTCCTTAACGGCCTTACCAAACGTCAGGTAATGCATCCTCAGGGCCGGAAGCGTCTCTCCCGACTTGAAATGAAAATCAGGGATGACGAAATCGCCCTCCTGTGGCACAAGAGCGCCCTCCTGGGGTGATTGCGGGGCCTGCTGCGCGCGAGCTGGAGCGACGGAAAAAAACAAAATGATGAAGAATCCAACGGTCGACAGCGACGAGCCACAGCGCATGTGTTCGCACCTCCAGACGCCGCACATTAACATAAACACCCTAGGTGAAGAGAATTCGAAAGCGGGAGCGCCCCGGTGAGCCGTCCTTTTTCTGTCCTTTCGGCCAGTTGCTCCGGTTGATCGGCGTCGCGGATACTTGTGCAGGGTGGAAATTCTTGACCTGCGGAAGTTTGGGTGATCTCCCTCGCCTCAACATTCTCGGAGGCAAAATGAATCTTACATTTCGATTGCTCGGTGCATGGGCCGGGCTGTGCTTTGCGATGCCAGCTTTGGCCGGCGAAAGCGCGCCGCTTAAATGCGCCGCAAACCAGGATCGAGTGTGGCTGTACGATTCCTTGATCAGCTTTGAAGTACAGGCCAAAGTGAAGTGCGGCGAAACGGTGGAGATTTTAGCGCGACAGAAAGGGTTCGTGAAAATTCGGACGCAGAGCGGCGCGGAAGGCTACGTGCCGGAAATTGCGCTCCCCAAGCCACTGACTGCGGACGCCAATGAGGAGAAGCCGGCTGAAGAGCTGTCCCTTGCGGCGCAAGCGCGAGCGGCTCGCGCGGCGCGTGGCGCTGCTGCCCAGCCGAGTGCATCCTCGGCCGCCGCTGCGCCAGTGGCAGTGGCGGCGATTCCGCTGCACGAAAAACCTGCGGAGATAAAGGTTGCGGCTCCCCGAGCGCAGGATCGATCGAGTCAATCGCTGCAGCCGGTTGCTGCATCGGCAAACGCTACCGATGCTGTTTCGATGAGTATCACCACGGCGGAAAGCAGCGTAAGCGCAGCAGAGAAGCCAGCCGCAACACAACCGTCTCCGAACAGCACTTCTCGTTCCGCTGCTGCTTCGCCAAACCCCGCAGAATCGACCGCATCGAGAGCGCTAGTTCAGAAAGGCGATAAGGCAGTCACGAGCAAAGCGAAAACGACGCAGCCGCCTCCGAGCAAGCCTGCGCGTCCCGCGGTAGCTCCACCCAGTTCGACGAGCTCTGCTTCAAACATAGGACCGGCGCCTGCGGTGAGGACTGCGACTGCCGCCTCAGGGTCAGCGGCGAGCGGCAGCGGCCAGTATTCGGTTGCTATGGCGTCCGTTACGGCAAGTCCGACGCCAAGAGCCATCACCGCAGTTGAAACAAGTTCGGCTACGCTCAGAGCCGAACCAGTCGCCACAACTCGGACCATCGCCGCCACTACCGAGCCCGAATCCGAGGACTATCCCGAGCGCGTGATCGAAGACGAAAGCGCCAACCCGTCCTGCGGGACTTATTTCTCCGCGTATGGACTTTCGCCCATGCAGTATAAGTGGATAGTGGAGAATCGCCAGAAGAAGTATCCCGGTATTTGCCCTGCTTCGTCGCCCAACAAGGTAGATTTCGTCGTGATTTTCACGCACGACGTGGCGTTCTATAACTCCACAATGCCCACGGCCGTGCACACCGATAAGGGTGGCTTCTCGGATTGGAATCCGATGACCAGGGCGGACGACACGGTGGTTTCCGCGTCCGAGCTTGATAAAAGCAAGCACGAATATGTTTGGGTCTTTCAGATGAAGAGGGGCGCTTTCGACCCGGCGAGGTTTTCGCCGCGCAGGCGTCCTCAGTTTACGAAGGTGGAATCGAACGGACTGGGATCACACGCGGCGCCGCGCAGCATCGACGACGCATTCCAGTTCATCCAAAGCGCGCCCGCTCGATAGAATTCCGGGGTATTCGTAATCTGGGCGTACGCGGATACCCCGCCTATCTCTCGGCCCTCCTGCACATTTTGGAAACTGCTCCTGCCTCTGTTGCAGGAATTCCAGGAGGAGATCGTCAGGCGAACCTCCCTATGACTCCAAGATTTCTCCGCAGGAATTGAGCGGCTGCGGTATCCTCATTTCGGCAAAATCTAAAGCCGGGGACCCGGGACCTGCCCGTATTTCCCCGGCGGTCACATTCTGCGAGGAGATCGTGAAGTGTGAGAAGTCGGACCATGAACTCGGCATGCACCGCCGTATTACCCGCCGTGATTTCCTGAACGGTTTCGCAGTCGCCGCCGGAGTATCGCTTCTTCCGTCACATTCGAAATGGCTCGAAGCTTTTGGCTTGCCGCAATCGCCCATGGCTCCTGAACGAGATCCCCAATATTATCCGCCGACTCGCACCGGCATGAGGGGCAGCCACGACGGTTCGTGGGAGGTCGCTCATCAACAACTGCGTGACGGCAACGGCTGGCCGAGTGCTACGCCGGACTCCGAGCGATACGACCTGATCATTGTCGGCGGTGGAATCAGCGGCCTCTCAGCCGCGCATTTCTTCCGCAAGACTGCGGGGCCGAAGGCGAAGATTCTCATACTCGACAACCACGACGATTTCGGCGGGCACGCCAAGCGAAACGAGTATCACGCGGGCCATCGCATGATTCTCGGGTATGGAGGCACACAGTCGATCGATTCACCGCTGCGATACAGCAACGAAGCCGCGGGGCTTCTGAAGGAACTGGACATTGAAGTTCAGCGATTTGAAAAATACTTGGACCGAGGGTTCTATAAGTCACGCGGACTTTCTTCCGGTGTGTTCTTCGATAAGGAAACATTCGGCGTGGACAAACTCGTGTCCGGCCGCGGAGAGCCTTCGTGGCCTGAGTTTCTTGCGAAGACCCCTCTTTCGCCTGAAGCTCAGAAAGACCTCGCTCGTCTTTTCACTCAGAAAGTCGACTATCTGCCGGGCATGACTTCGTGGGACAAGAAGGTTCTCCTGGCGAGGATCAGTTACAAGGACTATCTGCTGGAACATGTCCAAGTGCACGCCGATGCGATTCCGTTTCTTCAGAAGAGAACTTATGGGCTGTACGGCGTGGGCATTGACGCGGTTCCAGCTGGCGATTGCGCAGGCCTCGGATACCCCGGATTCCAGGGAATGGATCTCTCCGGCAAGTATGGGCCGGGAATGGGAGCCGAAATCACCAAGCGTGACGAGGGCGCTCCGTACATTTATCACTTTCCTGACGGCGGCGCTTCAATTGCACGCTTGCTGGTGCGCGAGTTGATTCCGGCAGCCGCCCCAGGCCACACGATGGAAGACATCGTCACGGCGAAAATGAACTACGCGCGCCTCGATGATCCGGCATCCCCGGTGCGGATTCGCTTGAACAGCACCGCCGTCGCCGCGCGCAATCTGGGCGACATGGCGGCGTCCAAGGAAGTAGAAGTCACCTATGTGCGGGGCGGGCAAACGCATTCTGTCCGCGGCGGCGCCTGTATTCTCGCGTGCTGGAACATGGTGATTCCGTATCTGTGTCCGGAGATGTCGAGGGAGCAAAAAGATGCGCTCGAGTACGGCACGAAAGTGCCTCTCGTATACACCAATGTGCTGATTCGCAATTGGCGCGCGTTTGAGAAGCTCCGCATCAGCCTGGCCGATTGCCCGGGAAGCTACTTCGATACGGTCGGGATGGATTTTCCGGTCAGCATGGGCGAATACAAATTCACCGGAAATTCGGACGAGCCGTGCGTCCTTCACCTGGAGCGAGTGCCGTGTAGACCCGGATTGCCGGCGCGGCAGCAACAAGTGGCCGGCCGGACGGAACTGTTTCAGACTCCGTATGAAACCTTCGAGCGCAATATTCGCGGGCAGCTGGGGCGAATGCTCGGGGACGGCGGCTTCGATTCCGCGCGAGATATCCAGGCGATCACGGTGAATCGCTGGCCGCACGGCTACGCCTATGAATACAACTCCTTGTACGATCCGGACTGGCCGGCCGATGAACAGCCATGCGTTGTCGGCCGCCGGCCTTTTGGGCGCATCTCGATCGCGAATTCAGACGCCGGCGCTTTCGCCTACACCAGCGAAGCCATCGATCAAGCCTATCGTGCCGTAAAGGAAGTCACTCGCTTCCAGGTGTGAGGGTGCGGTCATGCCTGGAGGCCGTTTGGCGCTAAAGGCATGGAAGTAAGCCTCACGCCCGTCGCGTCGAAAATGGCGTTGGCGATTGCGGGCGCAATTCCCAGGAGTGGAGTTTCGCCGGCGCCGGCCGACGGAATGTCCTTGCGGTCGATCAACACAGTTTCTATTCGAGGGACATCGCGGAAGCGCGGGACGCGATAGGTCGAGAACCTCGGATTTGTGATGCGGCCATTTTCAAATGCGACGGCTTCAAAAAGCGCGCCGCCGATTGCCATGATATTCGCGCCGTCAATCTGGTTGCGAAGCCCATCGGGATTCACAATGGCCCCGCATTCGAATGCCGTCACCACGCGCACGATGCGCACTTCACCTGATTCACCGTCGATCGCTACTTCCGCGCACGTGGCTACGTAACCGCCCTTCTCGACTCCTCCGCCCAGACCGCATCCCTGCCCAGGCTTTGATTTTGCTGCGGGCCAGCCAAACGATTTTCCCGCCGCTTCAAACACAGCGCGCAGCCTCGCGTCCGAAAGATTCTTCAGCCGGAATTCAAGAGGATCGATTTTTGCGGCGCGGGCCAGCGCGTCCATATGAGATTCTCGCGCGAAGTGATTCGCCGTTGCCGCCAGGCCGCGATAGGAACCTTGCCGCAGCGGCGAGCGAACGAAATGAAATTGAATGCGCTGGTTCGGCACGGCATAAGGGGTACCGATCCCGGCTGCGCCCGAATTGTAGTTGTGGAATTCCCATGCCGTGAGCGTGCCGTCGCTCGCGACCCCTGCTTTGATCTCCATGACACCGGCGGGACGGAAATACGCCCACGTAAATTCCTCTTCGCGAGTCCACACCACTTTCACAGGGTGCCCGGCTGAACGGGCCAGCCGCGCCGCTTCCAGCGCCGCATCGGAGGTATGTTTGCCGCCGTAGGCGGAACCCGTGTCGGGCACCATGACGCGCACGCGCTCGTGCGGAACGTGAAGTGCTTCGGCGAGATCGTCGCGAACCGCGAACGGGCGCTGCGTTCCGGTCCAAACAGTGAGCTTTCCGCGCGCCCACTCCGCTACGGCGGCGCGCGGTTCGAGAGGCGCGTGCGCGATGTACTCGACGGTGTAGGTCTGCTCCAGGCGATGCGCCGCGCGTCGAAGGCCGTCGTCCATCGAACCGGCTTCCTTGTGGTACTCGTGATCGCCGCTTTCAGGATTCTGCTTTAAATAGGTGAACAGTTCTTTGCTCGACGGTTGCGGCACCGTTTTCCATTCCGAGTGCATTGCGTCTACCGCTTTTTGAGCTTCGCGTTCGCTGGGCGCCGCAACCGCCGCAAATTCGCCGTCGTGCACAACTACAACTCCAGCCATAGCCTGCGCCGCACTCGCGTCCAGCGATACAAGCGTTGCGCCGAACGATGGCGGCCGCAATACCTTGCCGTACAGAAGTCCAGGGGGACGCAGGTCGGAAGTGTATTCGTGCTTGCCGGTCACGAAAGCGTACGCATCGACCTTCGGGACCGATTTTCCCGCAATCGTCCAGCGCTCCGGCGGCGTAACCGGATCTTCATCGGGAATGGTTCGCGCGAGCGCCTTGCCACGGGCCAATTCGCCATAGCCAATCGATTTTCCGGTAGCGGTGGCGGTGACCTTCCCATCCGCCGTGGTTAGCTTCTCCGGCGCGACGTTCCACTCCTTCGCAGCGACTTGCACAAGCAGGTCTCGCGCAGCAGCCGCCATGCGGCGAAGCTGCGGCGACATCGTCGGAGTGGTGCGGCTGCCGAAGGTGCCCATGTCGTAGGGAGTCAACGCAGTATCGCCCATCACCATGCGGACCGCATCGAACGGAACCCGAAGTTCGTCTGCGACACTCTGGGCCAGCGACGTGCGGATGTTTTGCCCAATCTCAACTTTTCCGGTGAACGCAGTTACGCTGCCGTCTTCGCCCACATGCAGCCACGCCGTGATCTCCTTCGGAGGTTCCCGCTCATCGCGACGGCGCGCGCCGCCCGACTCCTGTAGCGCGAGCGCATCCTTCGCGACGGTGAAAACCACAATCCCCGCGCCGAGAGCCTTGAAGAAACTGCGGCGCGTCCATGCGAATTGATGAATCGGTCGGGCGCGGAACTCGTAGCGTTCCGGCTCAGAACTAGATCCTTGCGCAGAGCTGCTCATGATTTGCGCTCCCGCATCGTTTTTGCAGCGCGCTCGACCGCATCAACAATACGAAGATAAGTTCCGCAACGGCAGATGTTCCCTTGCAGGAATTGCACGATTTCAGATTCGCTGGGAGTTGCATTCTGGCCGAGCAGGGCGAGGCTGCTCATGATCATCCCGGGCGTGCAAAAGGCGCACTGAAACGCGCCAGCGTCAACAAACGCCTGTTGCACGGGATGCAGCCGGCCGTTTTGCTCGAGGCCTTCGATTGTAGTGATTGGTTTTCCCGCGACCGCGCTGAGGGAAATCTGACACGATCGGCGGGCGTTCCCGCCAATTAGAACCGTGCAGGCTCCGCACTGTCCCTCTCCGCAACCGTATTTGCTTCCGGTGAGGCCCAACTCGTCACGGAGGACGTACAGCAGACGCGTCTGCGGGTCGGAGTAAACCTGATGCCGTTTGCCGTTAATCTCGAGTTCGATGGATTTCATCACTCGGGCGCCTCGCCGCATGCGCCGCGGCACCAGTTTCCCTGGTTGCCGGTGATCTTATCACCTGTGACGTCGAGGGGCCCAGCGGGAGCGGGCGAGGAACCGTTGATCTATTTAAGTAGATTCTGTTGGGAAACTCGCGAATGATCGAGAAAGCGATGCCGTTTCCAGATCATGAAGCCCAACCCCAGGAAAGGCGCAAGAATGCTTAGGATCGCGATGGCCAGGAAAAGAAGCAAGAACAGAAGCGTCATCACAGTGGCTGACAATGGATGCTCCCTTTCCCTTAGACTCCAAACCGCCGCTTCCTATTCCGTATTTCCTTCCCATAATCTTCTGGTTCCAAAATAAAACCCGGCTCATCCAAGAAAGTTGCAGGGAAGAATATAATTCGAGGACGCTTTTATCCGACAGGAGGGCATAATCTGATTGTTATGAAACGCATAGGCGCTAACAGGCGTCAAATCAAATACATTGGATCCGGTGCATAAGCAGGGGTTGAGGATGATCGATGTGGATCGTTAGACTCGCTTTACGGCGGCCGTACACCTTCGTTGTGGCCTCCATCTTGCTCCTCATTCTTGGTCCGGTCGCCATCCTGCGGACTCCGACCGACATCTTTCCGAACATTAATATCCCGGTCGTCAGCGTGATCTGGAACTATGCCGGACTGTCGCCCGAGGACATGGCCAACCGGATCGTTTTCGGCTACGAACGATCGCTCACGACCACCGTGAACGACATCGAGCACATCGAATCGCAATCGCTGAACGGAATTTCTGTCATAAAGATCTTTTTTCATCCGAACGTGCAGATCGCCGCGGCGGTCGCCCAAGTAACGGCCATCTCTCAAACGGCGTTGCGGCAACTTCCGCCCGGCGCGACCCCGCCGCTGGTTATTCAATACAATGCTTCGACGGTGCCGATTCTGCAGCTTGCGCTTGCCGGTCCGCAGCTTAACGAGCAGCAACTCTTTGACATAGGCGTGAATTTCATTCGGACGAACCTGGTAACGATACCGGGCGTCGCGATGCCTTATCCGTACGGCGGAAAACAACGGCAGGTGATGGTGGACTTGAATACCGCCCAGCTTCAGTCCAAGGGGCTATCACCAGTGGACGTGGTGAATACCATCAGCGCCCAAAACCTGATTCTCCCCGCCGGGACTGCCAAGATCGGACCGTTCGATTATCAGGTGGAGATGAACGGAGCGCCGGTGTTGGTCAACGATCTGAACGACGTCCCGATAAAGACCGTAGGCAACTCGACGATTTATATTCGCGATGTGGCTTTCGTGAGGGACGGTTACCCGCCGCAAACGAACATTGTGCGGGTGGACGGATCGCGCTCGGTGCTGATGTCGGTGCTGAAAAACGGGAATGCCTCAACGCTGGACATCATTTCGAACATAAAGAAGAAGCTGCCCAGCGTCGAGGCGTCGCTGCCTTCCCAGGTGGATATTCATCCTCTCTCGGACCAGTCGCTGTTCGTTCGCGCATCGATCAACGGCGTGATTCGGGAAGGCGTGATCGCTGCTTGCTTGACGGGTTTGATGATCCTCATTTTCCTGGGGAGCTGGCGGAGCACCCTGATTATTGCCGTTTCCATTCCGCTTTCGATTCTCACGTCCATAATAGTGATGAGCGCGCTGGGTGAAACGATCAATATTATGACGCTCGGCGGGCTGGCCCTTGCCGTCGGAATCCTGGTCGACGACGCGACGGTCGAAATCGAAAACATCAATCGCAACATCGATCAGGGCAAGGAAATCGTGCAGGCGATTTTGGACGGCGCCTCGCAAATCGCCGTGCCGGCTCTGGTATCGACGCTTTCCATCTGCATTGTATTCGTTCCCATGTTCTTTCTTTCGGGTGTCGCGAAGTATCTGTTCGTGCCTTTGGCGGAAGCGGTAGTCTTCGCGATGCTCGCGTCTTATCTGCTGTCACGAACACTGGTGCCCACCATGGCCAAGTTCCTGCTGGCATCGCAGACCGAAGAAGAACGCCGCGAGGAGACGGCGAAATCGCGAAACCCCTTCGTGGTAGTCCAGGCAAAGTTTGAACACAGCTTCGAACGGCTCCGCGAGCGCTACTATCGTCTGCTCGACGCTTCGATCGAACATCGCCGCGCCTTCGTGGTCCTTTTTTTTGCCGCCTGCCTGCTCTCGTTTTTGCTTTTGCCATGGCTCGGGCGCGACTTTTTCCCGGGCGTCGATAGCGGCGAGTTCAAGCTCCACATGCGCGCGCCGACGGGAACTCGCATTGAGGAAACCGCCGCTTTGTGCGATCGCGTCGAAGCGGACATCCGCAAGCAGATTCCCCCGAAAGAACTGACGACCATCATCGACAACATCGGTCTCCCCTATAGCGGCATCAATCTTTCCTACAGCACGTCCGCTCCCATTGGACCGGCGGACGCCGATATCCAAGTGGAACTCGCGCCCAAGCACCGGCCGACGAAGGAATATGTCCGCGACCTTCGCGCCAACCTGTCGAAGGATTTCCCCGGAGTTATTTTCTACAATCTTCCCGTGGACATCGTCACCCAAATCCTGAATTTCGGTTTGCCTGCGCCGATTGATATTGAGATTGTCGGCCGAAACTTGTCCGCCAATCGGGAGTTCGCTGGAAGGCTCTTGAACGAGCTGAAGTTCATTCCGGGTGCGGTCGACCTCAGAATCCAGCAGCCGTTCAATTATCCGAAACTGCACATCGACGTGGACCGCACAAAGACGAGCGAGGTAGGATTTACGCAGCGCGACGTGGCCAGCGATCTCCTCATTTCACTGAGTGGTAGCTTCCAAACCTCGCCTACATTCTGGCTCGACCCCAAAACCGGTGTAAGCTACAACATTGCGGCTCAGACGCCTCAGTACCGCGTGGAATCCTTGCAGGATCTCGAAAACATTCCCATCACGAATGGCACGAGCGCTCCTCAGATCCTTGCCGGCCTGGCCTCCTTCAGCCGCGGCTCTGAGATGGGCGTCGTCTCCCACTACGACATTCAGACGGTGATCGATATTTACGGCGCGGTCGAGGGACGCGACCTCGGTGGAGTGGCGAGCGACATCGAGCCCATCCTGAAGCGGAGTCAAAAGGATCTTCCCAAGGGCTCCGAGATCATCACCCGCGGCCAAATTCAGACGATGAACTCCTCGTTCATCGGACTGCTGGCTGGGCTCGGATTTTCAATCGTCTTGGTTTATTTGTTGATTGTGATCAACTTCCAATCCTGGCTCGACCCATTCATCATTCTTATGGCGCTGCCCGCGGCTCTTGCGGGCATCGTGTGGTTCTTGTTTGTTACCGGAACGACGGTAAGCGTGCCCGCGCTTACGGGCGCGATTATGTGCATGGGCGTCGCCACCTCGAACAGCATTCTGGTAATCAGTTTCTCCAAGGAAAAGTTCGAGGAAGGCAAGACTCCTGCGGAAGCGGCGCTCGAGGCGGGATTCACGCGTTTCCGGCCCGTCATCATGACGGCCCTCGCCATGATCATCGGCATGCTGCCGATGTCACTCGGGCTCGGCGAAGGCGGCGAACAGAACGCGCCCCTGGGGCGTGCGGTGATCGGCGGGCTGCTGTTCGCTACCGTTGCCACCTTGTTCTTCGTCCCGGTATTCTTCGCCTTGGTGCACAGCTGGCGCCGGAAGGATTCAGCGGCGTACGCCACTTCTCGCTGAACGAAATAGGCCCGAAGTTGATATTCTAGGAGAGGTCAAGCCGAAAGAGGAATTCATGAGTGAGCGGGCCACATTGGAGAAAACGGAAGCAAACAAGAGCGGTGGGAATCCGCCTGGGCGCGAAGGTCCGCACTCAAAGCACGGCGTCCTGATTGCCGTCGTCGTGTTGCTAATCGTGGCGATCGTAGTGGTCGGCGGCATTGTGCCGCGCCTTCGAGCTAAGGCGGCTTTGCGCACCGAGACGTACGATCTCGCCATCCCGACGGTAAAAGTCGTCCATCCAAAGCGCGGTGCGCCCCAGCAAGAAATTGTGCTTCCCGGAAACATCCAGGCGTTCACGGACGCTCCGATCTATGCGCGAACGAACGGATATCTGAAGAAGTGGTACTCGGACATCGGCGCTCATGTGAAAAGCGGCCAACTTCTGGCTGAGATTGACACGCCGGAAGTGGATCAACAGCTTGCGCAGGCGCGCGCCGAATTGAACACGGCCCAGGCGAACTATCACTTGGCGGAAATCACCGCCACGCGTTACCAGGATCTCAAAAGCACCGACTCGGTTTCGAAGCAGGACGTGGACAACGCCATCGGAGCCTATCAAGCCCAAAAGGCCACGGTGGCATCGGTGGGTTCGAACGTCAAGCGCCTCGAACAATTGCAGTCTTTTAAGATGATTTACGCCCCGTTCGACGGCGTAATCACCGCGCGCAACACGGACGTCGGCCAACTCATCGATTCTGGCGCGAACGGAGGTTCGGGCAACGGCGGCGCTCCTGTCTCTAACTCCGGCAACCTACGCGAACTTTTCCACATCGCGTCCACGAATCAATTGCGCGTGTATGTATACGTTCCCCAGCAGTATTCGCAATCGGCGAAGCCCGGGCTGACTGCCGATCTGACGCTCGCCGAACTCCCCGGTCGCCGCTTCCACGGCAAGCTGATGCGAACGGCGAACGCGATTAACGCCACCTCGCGCACGCTTCTCGTCGAGGTGGACGTGGGAAATCCAACTGGAGAACTTCTGCCGGGCGCTTACACCGAGGTGCATCTCCAATTGCCGAATGAGGTGCCCACCTACATCCTGCCGGTCAGCGCTTTAATTTTTCGTTCCGAAGGCCTGCAAATCGCCACGGTAGGAGGTGGCGACAAAATAAATTTGTCATCCGTCATTCTGGGCCGCGACTTTGGTGCCGAGGTGGAAGTTGTTTCCGGCTTGAATGATTCGGATCAAATTGTCCTTCAGCCTCCGGATTCCTTGATCACCGGTGAATCGGTCCGAATCGCTGCGCCGGAAGCTTCTTCTGGAGCCGGGCAAGGAGGCAAGCAGGGAGGGGCCTCGCGGTGATCGGGCATTCGAAACGAAATCACTTTAAGCGAAATCGCACCCTCCAAAACTGGACTCGTTTGTTTTGCCTGAGCACTCTGGTTCTCGGCGGCTGCACCGTAGGACCGAAGTACGTCCGCCCCACCGCTGAAGTTCCTTCCTCCTACAAGGAAGCGGGCAACTGGAAGACCGCCGAGCCAAGCGATGCGATCTCCAAAGGCAAATGGTGGGAGGTCTATCAGGATCCCGAGCTCAACGCGCTCGAAGACCAAATCAGCGTATCGAACCAAACCTTGAAAGCGGCCGAGGCAAAATTCCAGCAAGCGCGCGCGGCCCTGCGCATCTCACGGTCCGCCCTTTTTCCGAACGCCACCGGCGGCATCTCCGTCACGCAGCTCCATCAATCCAGCAATCGCCCCTTGTTCAGCAGTTCCAGCGCGAAGAACTACGCCGACTATCAAATTCCGTTTGACGCTTCCTACGAAGCCGACGTTTGGGGCCGCGTGCGCCGAACCGTCGAAGCAAGCCGCTCGGAGGCCCAGGCCACCGCCGCTGATCTTGCCAACGTCGAATTAAGCCTGCGTGCGGAACTGGCTGTCGACTATTTTCAACTTCGGGGCGTCGACGCACAGAAGCAACTGCTTGATTCGACCGTCGTGTCGTTTGAGAAGGCCCTCGAGCTCACCAAGAACCGCTATAACGGCGGAATCGCATCCGCCGTGGACGTCGCGCAGGCCCAAACAATCCTGGACACCACTCGCGCTCAGGACGTCGACCTCGGCGTTCAGCGCTCCGCCTTCGAACATGCCATCGCGGTTCTGATTGGCAAGCCGGCGTCTGAATTCACCCTGCCGGGTGTGCCGCTTGTAATTCCGCCTCCTCCGCTTCCGGAGGGTTTGCCTTCTCAACTGCTCGAACGAAGGCCCGACATTGCAGCAGCCGAGCGGCGCGTGCAGGAAGCAAACGCTCAAGTCGGAGTGGCTCGCGCCGCCTATTTCCCCCTAATTACTCTTTCCGGCTCCGGGGGTTTCGAAAGCGCGGTGATTACCACTTTGATTCAAGGTCCGAGCGGGTTTTGGTCCGTCGGCGGGGCAGCCGTGGAAACGATTTTTGATGCCGGCCGTCGCCGTGGTGTCACGCAGCAAGCTCTCGCCGCGTACGACCAGAGTGTCGCAAACTATCGGCTCACGGTTCTCGCCGCGTTTCAGGACGTGGAAGATAATCTCGCCGCGCTGCGCATCTTGCAGCAGGAATCACTGACGGAAAATGCCGCTGTCGCATCGGCTGAACATTCCGTAGCGCTTTCGCTCAACCGTTACCGAGGCGGAATCGCAAACTACCTCGAAGTGACCACGGCGCAGAGCGCTGCTCTCGCGGACGAGAGAGCGGCGGTCGACATTCTCATTCGCCGCATGACTGCCAGCGTCCTGCTGATCAAAGCGATCGGCGGCGGTTGGAACGTCTCTCAAATTCCTCGAGTCTAGTCCTTGTGCCGCAGTGCCGTGCCGCAAGCCGCGCGGCTGGTTCTCTCTGGCTCCCTCTCCGAGCCTGTGATAAAGATGAATGCTTCTGCCGGGCGGCAGCGGCGAAGCTCTCTGGAGGAATTTTTGCGTCGGGGGAAAGCGCAAGGATCAAGCATCGCAGCCCGCTCATTATTTCTTCTTACGTTGGCCTTCTCGCCCTCGGTTGCCGGCCCGCGTTCACCGGATCGAACTCCCTCCAAAATTCCCCTTCACGCGGACTGGAAGCTCGAATCCTCGTGCCAGGTAAAAGCGACGGGCGAGAAAATCTCCGGGCCTGGCTTTCAGACGGCTGGCTGGCACAACGCAACAGTGCCCTCCACGGTAATTGCTGCGCTTGTCGCCGATAAGACCTACCCCGATCCGGACTTCGGCATGAATCTGCGCTCGATTCCCGGCGCCACTTATCCGATTGGCGCTAACTTTGCCGACCGGCCCATGCCCAAGGACAGCCCGTTTCGATGCTCGTGGTGGTACCGCACCGAATTTCGCTCCTCGGAGAATCATCCCGGACGCCGCACCTGGCTTCATTTTGACGGAATCAATTACCGCGCGAACATCTGGTTGAACGGACGCAAGATCGCGGACGCACGGGCTGTCGCGGGCACGTACCGAATCTACGAATTCGACGTTACATCGCAGCTTGCCGCAAGCGGCGCGAACGTTATCGCTGTCGAAACATTCGCGCAAACCGACACCGACCTCGGTATCAATTTTCAGGACTGGAATCCGTCTCCTCCGGACCGCGACATGGGTTTGTTCGGCGACGTCTACCTCGGCCAGAGCGGCCCGGTAACCATTGGTTATCCCGAAGTGACTACGCATTTTCTGGACGCCTCGCTCGACCGCGCCGAGCTATCCGTGATCGCCCAGCTGCACAACGCCACAAGCAACCAACAAGCGGCAGTCGTCACTGTCCAAATAGAGGATGCGCAATTCAGTCGCACCGAGACCTTAAAGCCCAACGAAACTCGCGCGGTGCGTTTCTCGCCCGCCGATTTTCCTCAACTCCGCGTCGAGCATCCGAAACTCTGGTGGCCAAACTCGCTCGGCCCGCAGAATTTGCGTTCGCTTTCCTTGGTCGTCGCGGTACAGAACGAAATCTCGGACTCCGCCACCGCTCGTTTCGGCATCCGCGAAATCACCGCCGAGTTGAGCGAAAAGGGCTACCGGCAATTTCGCGTCAACGGAAAAAAAATTCTAATTCGCGGAGGTGGCTGGGCCCAGGACATGCTTCTTCGCTTCTCTCCGCAGAAAGCCGACGCCGAGCTGCGCTACGTCCGCGATATGAATCTCAACACCATTCGCCTCGAGGGGCAGCTCGATCGTGACGAGCTTCTCGATCTTGCCGATGAGCGCGGCATTCTGGTGATGGCAGGCTGGGTCTGCTGCACGCATTGGGAGAAGTGGGAGAAGTGGCGCCCCGCCGATTTTTCCATTGCCACCGAGTCGTTGCGTTCGCAGATTCTTCGCCTGCGCTCGCACCCCAGCCTGCTGGCATGGCTCAACGGCAGCGATAAGGCGCCGCCCGCCAAAGTCGAAAAAGCCTACCTCAAAGTTCTTGCGGACTTGGATTGGCCGAACCCGTCGCTCTCCTCCGCCGGGCCTGATCCGACCACGGTAACCGGTCCATCCGGCGTGAAGATGACCGGCCCTTACGACTACGTGCCTCCGTCGTATTGGCTCGCAGACCCCGGGAAATTCGGCGGCGCTTTTGGATTCAACACCGAAACCGGGCCGGGCGCGGCCGTTCCGCCGGTCGGCAGCTTGCAGAAAATGCTGCCGCCCGAGCATCTTTGGCCCATCGATGATTTCTGGAACTATCACGCTGCTTCGGAATCGTTCAAGAATCTTGACCGCTTCAGCGGCGCGCTCAAGGCCACTTACGGTCCTGCTTCCGGTCTCGAGGACTACGTCATGAAGTCGCAAGCAATGGCCTACGACGCCGAGCGCGCCATGTTCGAGGCCTACGCGCGCAACCGCTACACCTCTACGGGCGTGATCCAGTGGATGATCAACAACGCGTGGCCCTCCCTCTTCTGGCATCTCTACGACTACTATCTCCAGCCCGCGGGCGGTTATTTTGGAACGAAGAAAGCCTGCGAACCGTTGCACGTGCAATATTCATACGACGACCGCAGCGTGGTTGTTTCCAACAGTCTCTCTGAGAAATTCTCCGGAATAAGCGTCAAAGCCGAGCTTTACGATTTCGACCTGCGCAGACAATTCTCGAAAGAAATGACGCTCGATATCGATTCCGACTCCGTTCGCCGCGTAACTACAATTCCTCCCGCTTCAGGCGGTTCGGTTTCTCCCGTTTATTTTCTTAAGCTCACTTTGTACGACTCGGAAGGGAAGCTCGCCAGTTCCAATTTCTATTGGCTTTCTCGCAAGGCCGCAAATATCCAGTGGTCCAAAACGGAATACTTTGACGGCGACACCAGCGGCAGTTCCATCTACACACCCGCTTCACCCTATGACGACTTCACGGCGCTGAACCACTTGCCCAAGGTTCGCCTCGACGCCGCAGCAAAGATCGAGCGGGACGAAGCAGGCCTGCGCGTGCGCGTCTCGCTAAGAAATCCCAGCGAACATCTGGCCTTCCAAGTTCACTTGGGAATTCGCCACAAAAAGGAGACGGCGGAAATCTTGCCCGTGCTGTGGGACGACAATTACTTCGAGTTGATGCCGGGCGAATCCCGCGATCTCAGCGCGCAGTTTCTGTCCGCGAATGCCCTCGATGGCTCGCCCGAGCTGGCCGTTGCCGGTTGGAATATCGAACCTGCCGCGCTTCCGCTGGAGAATCCCCGTTGAGCGCGCCCTGCCAAACCACTTTCGAAATCGCCGTGGGCTGCCGCTGATGCCGGGCGAGTTGAACCCAGCTCCTTCGACCCAGGTAAAGCTCAAACGCGTTCTCGGTCTTTGGGACCTCATCATCATTGGCATCGTCATCATCCAGCCCATTGCGCCCATGGGCATTTACGGCGTCATCAGCAATACCGCGAACGGCCACGTCGTCACCACCATATTGATTGCCATGGTCGCGATGCTGTTCACCGCAATTAGCTACGGAAAAATGGCTCGCGCCTACCCCAGCGCCGGCTCCGCCTATACCTACGTGGGACAGGAAATGCACGCGGCGCTTGGATACATCACCGGATGGGCCATGGTGATGGACTACATCTTGAATCCGCTCATCTGCACCATCATTTGCAGTAAGTTGAGCCAGAATATTTTGCCCGGCGTCCCCTACGGGGTTCTCGCCATGGGATTTGCGTTCGCCTTCACGGCGCTGAACCTGCGCGGCGTGAAAACATCGGCGCGCATCAACGATGTCCTCGCCGCCGGCATGACCATCGTGGTCGTAATTTTCTTCGCCTTCGTCATCCGTTTCGTATGGGGACTTCACGAATATGGCGCGGGGTTCTTTTGGCAGCCGTTCTACAATCCGGCCACATTCAGTTTCGGCGGCGTCTTTCGCGGAACTTCGATCGCCGTCCTCACCTACATCGGCTTCGACGCCATCTCCACATTTTCCGAGGAAGTCGAAAACCCGCGCCGCAACATCATGCTGGCCACTGTCCTGGTCTGCGTGATCACCGGTGTTCTGTCGTCCCTCGAAGTTTACGCGGCGCAACTTGTGTGGGGGCCGCATCAATTCCCGCCGGAAATAGTCGAATCTGCGTTTCCGCTCGTCGCCCGGCGCGCAGGCGGCTTTTTTCTGTTTCACCTGCTGAATTTCACCATTCTGATTGCCAACATCGGTTCGGGAATGGGCGCGCAGCTCGGCGCCGCTCGCCTGCTCTACGGAATGGGGCGCAGCAATGGAATTCCAAAGAAGTTTTTCGGCGCCGTGGATCCCAAGCACCACATCCCGCGCAACAATGTAATTTTCGTGGGTGCTATCGCCCTGCTCGGCGCGTTCCTGATCGACTACGATCAGGGCGCTGAGCTCCTGAATTTTGGCGCCCTCATCGCGTTCATGGGCGTAAACGCGGCCGCCTTCGTAAGGTATTACCTGCGCGCCACCGAAAAGCATTGGACCAACCTCGTATTTCCGCTCCTCGGATTTGTCATCTGCCTTTTCATCTGGCGCAATCTAAGCCACTACGCCATGCTCCTCGGCGCCGTTTGGATGGTTGTGGGCATTGCCTACGGCGCCGTAAAAACAAAAGGCTTCCAGGCCGACTTAGTCCAGTTCGAAATCCCGCCGGAGGGATCTTAGTTTTTCGTCTTCGCAGCCGCTGGTTTTCGCCCCGCCATCCTGTTTTTTCTTACAATCGCGCCTGCGCCTACTCGGGCTCCTGTGTAACGATATGAACATCAACAGCGGGGGCATCGCGCAAGAATCGGTTAATCGCGTTCATGTACAGAATGGTGCGCCATCCTTCGACGGCCGATCTTCCAAAAATCACGTGGGTGATGTGTTTTTCGCGCACGAATTTGACCGTTGCGGCGGAGACGTCGTCTCCCTGCAATCGCACGGGCTTGGCGCCCAGGCTTTCGGCGAATTGCAGGTTGGCTTCCAGCGTTTTTTGCCGCTGCTCGCCGTCGTCGCGATCCACATCCACATGCACCGCGTAAAGCTCCGCATCCATGCGGCGGGCCATGCGGGCGGCGCGCGCGATAAGAAATTGCGCCTTCGGACTCGCGCTGAAGCACACGGCGAGGCGCTCCCGCACCATCCAGCTTTCGTGGATTTCCTTCTCCTCCATATAGGATTCGAGGGTGCGGTCCACTTGCTCCGCCACCTGGCGCAGCGCAAGTTCGCGAAGTGCAATTAGGTTTCCGCGGCGGAAGAAATTCTTCAGCGCCTGGTCTACTTTGTCCTTGCCGTACACGTCACCGCGCTTCATGCGGTTCTGCAGCGCCTCCGGCGTGAGGTCCACCATCACGGTTTCTTCGGACATTTGCAGAACCCAATCCGGAACCGTTTCGCGCACCAACACTCCGGTAATCGCTCGAACTGTGGGGGCAATGCTTTCGATGTGTTGAATATTCACCGTGGAGATAACGTCGATCCTCGCTTCCAGCAGTTCCAGGACGTCTTCATATCTTTTGCGGTGCCGGCTGCCGGGAATGTTCGTGTGCGCGAGTTCGTCGACGAGAGCCACTCCCGGACGCCGCGCCAGGATGGCGTCGATGTCCATTTCTTCGAACCCGGTGCCCTTGTAATCGATCTTGCGCCGAGGAACCCCTTCGAGCTGTGCGCCCAATTCGGCGATCCCTTTTCGTCCGTGGGTTTCAACGACGCCGATCACCACGTCTTCGCCGCGGCTGTGCCGCCGAATCGCCTCGCTCAGCATGCTGTAGGTCTTGCCGACTCCGGGAGCATAGCCGAGAAAAAGCTTCAGAATGCCTCTGGCTTTTTGGCCCGGCTGCGATTCCTTCAACCACTGTTCGGGGGTTTTTGGCATGGGCGCCTATTCTCGTATCCGGCCGCAAGGAAAGCTACGGTAGAATGGCGCCGTGCGCGAAACATTTTTCAATCGCATCATTCAATTCGCGGCGGCCTTCGCCATCGTCGTGGCGATCGTTTATTTCTACCGCCGTATTCTGCCGGTCAACGCCACTACCGTCGCTCTCACTCTTCTGCTCGCTATCTTAGCTGTTTCTACCATCTGGGGCATGGGCGTATCGGTGTTCATGTCCGTGATCGCCATGCTCGCGTTCAACTACTTCTTTCTTCCTCCGGTGGGAACTTTCAGGATCGCGGATCCGCAGAACTGGGTCGCGCTGTTCGCCTTCTTGACCGTGTCGGTGCTTGCCAGCCGCCTTTCGAATCGCGCGCGGCAGCAAGCCCAGGACGCCTCGTCGCGCCGCAGAGAGATCGAAAAGCTATATTCATTCAGCCAAAGCCTGCTCGAGTCCGGCAACGTGATTCAGTTGTTGAACCGGATTCCGGCCAAGATCGTCGACACGTTCGAAGTGGGTGCCGCCGCTTTGCTGCTGGCCGACAAACAAAAAGTGTACCGCTCCGGCCCCGTGATTCCGCAACTCGATCTCGAAAGCCTCAAGACAATTGTCGCGCGAGAGGAGCCGGTGGTGGACGTCGCCGGCAGCCTCTGTTTCGTCCCGGTGCGCATGGGCGTGCGTTCGATCGGCAGTCTGGGAATCTCCGGCACGATTCTTTCACGGCAAACACTCGAAGCGTTGGGAACGCTCATCGCCGTGGCCATGGAGCGGGCGCGTGCCGTCGAACAGCTTGGCCAGACCGAAGCGGCGCGGGAAGGAGAGCGTCTGCGCACCGCGCTGCTCGATGCAGTTACCCACGACCTTCGCACGCCTCTTACTTCCATCAAGGCGTCCGTCACCAACCTGCTCGGCAACCCCGGCCTGAACGATGCGCAAAAACACGAGCTTTTCACCATCATCAATGAGGAGAGTGATCGCTTGAATCGGTTGGTCGGCGAAGCATCCGAAATGGCGCGCTTGGATGCCGGTGAGGCCGATCTCCGGCTCGCATCGCATCCGATTGAAGACGTGATCGCGGCTGCACTGAAGGATAGGAAGGTCATGCTGGGAAGTCGAAACGTTATCGTAAGAGTTTCCGACGGACTGCCGCGAGTGCACGTGGATCTGGCGCGCGCCAAGGAAGTCCTCGTTCACTTGCTCGAGAACGCGAATCAATACTCGCCGCCGGAACAACCCATCACCATCACGGTCGAAGCGAACGGAAATTTCGTCACGACCAGCGTTGCCGACCACGGTGCGGGAATCGACGATCCCGAGCAAAGCCTGATCTTCGAGAAGTTCTACCGCGGGAAAGACCAACGATACAGCGTGCAGGGAACGGGGATGGGACTTCCCATCGCCAAAGCGATTGTCGAGGCCCACGGCGGTTCAATCAGCTTGACGAGCCAGCGCGGCCATGGCTCCGTTTTCTCTTTCACGTTGCCAGTCGAGCGCGGCCGATGACATGCACACTTGCAATGACACTTGCAATGACCAGGACACGTGCATGAGCAACGCAACCATTCTCATCGTGGACGACGAGCCCCAGATTCGCCGCGTGATGCGGACCACACTCGCTTCGCACGGTTATGCCGTGATCGAATCGCCCACTGGCGACGACGCGCTCGAAAAAATGCGCAGCGGCCGGCCCGATCTTATTCTCCTCGACGTGAACATGCCCGGACGCTCGGGCCTCGAGACCTGCCGTGAAATCCGCGAATCTAGCGATGTGCCCATCATCATGCTGACGGTGCGCAACACCGAGCGCGACAAGGTGCAAGCTCTCGACGCGGGTGCCGACGACTACGTGGTCAAACCGTTCGGCGTTGAGGAACTGATGGCGCGCATTCGCGCCGCTTTGCGGCGGGCTTCGCCGTCGGAATCCGTCGCTCCGTTTCAGTCCGGCGATTTGAAGATCGATTTTGACCGCCGCGCCGTCACCGTGAAAGAAAACGCCGTCCGTCTCACGCCGAAAGAATTCGAGCTGTTACGTCATCTCGTCGCGAATCAGGGAAAGGCTCTCGGCCACCGGCGTTTGCTCCAAGCGATCTGGGGTCCGGATTACGGCGAGGAGACCGAGTACTTGCGTGTTTTCATCAACCAGCTGCGCAAGAAAATCGAGCCCGATCCGCACCATCCGCGTTACATCCACACCGAGCCGTGGATCGGCTACCGCTTCGATCCTCCAGCCAGCGACGCGCGCAAGACTCAATCGTCTAAGTAGCGCGTTAACGCATCGCGTCTACTGCGTCCAAATCGAGATTCAACTCCAGGACATTCACGCGCGGTTCGCCGAGAAAGCCAAACTGCCGCCCGACCGTGTGCTTGCTCACAATCGCCCGCACATCCCTCTCGCTGAGGCCACGTTCGCGCGCCACGCGCGCAATTTGAAACTCCGCAGCCGCCGGGGAAATATCCGGATCGAGGCCCGAGCCCGAAGCCGTTACCAGGTCCACAGGGATCGCGGCATTTGGATTCTCGACACGCGCTGCCGCAACGCTGGCCGAGACGCGGTCAAGCAGCGCTTTATTCGTCGGCGCCAGATTCGACCCACTGGAATTGCTCGCATCGTAACCTGCCGCACCGGCATTCGAAGGGCGCGAATGAAAATAACCAGGCGCCGTAAATGGCTGCCCGATCAGCGTCGAGCCCTGGAGCATTCCAGATGCTCGAATCAGTTCTCCATTCGCCTGGCGCGGGAACAGCAACTGCGCAAGGCCCGTGACGACGAGCGGGTAAATGATTCCCAAAAGCACAGTCGTCGCTAAGGTCATCCAGATCGAGATGAGCAGGTTTTTCTTCATACCGTCCTCAGGCCAAGCCAATGCGCGTAATCAGCATGTCGATCAGCTTGATTCCGATAAACGGCGCGACGATTCCGCCGAAGCCGTAAATCAAAAGATTGCGCCGCAACAACGCCTCCGCTCCCAGCGGGCGATACTTCACGCCACGCAGCGCCAGAGGAACGAGCGCGATAATAATCAGCGCGTTGAAAATCACCGCCGACAGTACAGCCGATTCCGGCGTCTTCAGCGCCATCACGTTCAGCACGTTCAGTTGCGGAAACGCGCCCGCAAACATCGCCGGAATAATGGCGAAATACTTCGCTACGTCATTCGCTACCGAGAAAGTGGTCAATGATCCCCGGGTGATCAAGAGCTGCTTGCCGATTTCGACGATTTCAATCAGCTTCGTGGGATTCGAATCGAGGTCTACCATGTTCCCGGCTTCTTTGGCGGCTTGCGTCCCGGCATTCATGGCCACGCCAACGTCGGCCTGGGCCAGAGCCGGAGCGTCGTTCGTTCCATCGCCGGTCATGGCGACGAGTTTTCCTTTTGCTTGTTCGTTGCGAATCAGCGCCAGCTTGTCTTCTGGTTTCGCCTGCGCCAGAAAATCATCCACTCCCGCTTCGCGCGCGATGGCCGCCGCGGTAAGCGGGTTATCTCCGGTGATCATCACCGTACGGATGCCCATGGCGCGCAGCTGATCGAAACGCTCCCGCATGCCGCCCTTCACGATGTCTTTCAAATAGATGGTACCCAGCACCCGGCGATCCTCGGCAACGAGAAGCGGCGTGCCGCCGGCATTCGCAATCGCTTTCACAGCCTCTTCGACTTCCCCCGGCGGTTTATTGCCACAATGAGCGCAGAACTCGATGATGGCATCAGGCGCACCCTTGCGAATTTCGCGGCCATCGAGATCCACTCCAGACATCCGCGTGGTGGCCGAGAAGGGAATGAACGTTGCGCCGTAGGGCGAGAGTTCGCGTCCCCGAAGGCCGTATTTCTCTTTTGCCAGCACAACGATGGACCGGCCCTCGGGCGTTTCGTCGGCCAGCGAGGCAAGTTGCGCAGCGTCGGCGAGGTCCGCTTCCGACACCCCCGGCGCGGGAACCAGTTCGGTGGCGCGGCGGTTGCCGAGCGTGATAGTGCCCGTCTTGTCGAGCAGCAGCGTGTCGATGTCGCCCGCCGCTTCGACTGCGCGTCCCGACATAGCCAGCACATTCCGTTGGACGACGCGATCCATTCCCGCAATTCCAATCGCTGAAAGCAGGCCGCCGATGGTCGTGGGAATCAGGCACACCAGCAGCGAAATCAGCACGAACACCGATTGCGGCGCACCGCTGTAAACGGCCATCGGTTGCAACGTGACCACGGCAAGAAGGAAAATAATCGTCAAGCCGGCCAGCAAAATATTCAGCGCGATTTCGTTCGGTGTTTTCTGCCGCTCGGCGCCTTCGACCAGCTTGATCATCCGGTCGAGAAAAGTTTCGCCCGGATTCGCCGTGATTTTCACGGTGATCTGATCGGATAGAACGCGAGTCCCGCCGGTTACCGCTGAGCGGTCGCCGCCCGATTCACGAATCACAGGCGCAGACTCGCCCGTGATGGCTGATTCATCCACGGACGCGACGCCAACGACTACCTCGCCGTCCCCCGGTATGAACTCACCCGCCGAAACCACCACGAGGTCGCCCGTGCGCAGCTTTGAGCCGGTAACTTCTTCGAGCGAGCCATCCGCTCTCATGCGCCTGGCCATGGTTTCGGCGCGAGCCCTCCGCAATGTATCCGCCTGTGCTTTTCCCCGCCCTTCGGCCATAGCCTCCGCAAAATTCGCGAATAACACCGTGAACCACAGCCACAAAGTGATCTGGAGCGCGAATCCTACTCCGGCCACGTGGTTCACGATGTATCGCACCAGGTCTATCGTGGTTATGACTGCGCCCACCTCCACCACGAACATCACCGGGTTTTTCATCAGCGTCTTCGGGTTCAGTTTCAGGACGGAGTCCAGCAGGGCTCGCGTTACGATTCCGCCCGTCCACAGCGACTTCCCCTGTTTGGACTTCGGACGCGCTTCGCCAGGGGTGGGAACCATCTCGGGAGTAATCGCCATTTGTGTGCTCATTCGACTTGCCTCAGAAAACCTTTCCGGCGTGCATCAGCAGGTGCTCGAGAATCGGCCCCAGGCTAAGCGCCGGGAAAAACGTCAACGCGCCAACAATCAAAATCACCGAGACGAGAAGAGCGCTGAAAAGCGGTGTCGTCACCGGAAAAGTTCCCAGAGATTCCGGCACGATCTTCTTGCGCGCCAGATTGCCGGCGATCGCCAGCACCGGAATGATCATGAAAAATCTTCCCAGCAGCATATCGAAAGCGATGGTGATGTTGAACCAGGGCGAGTTCCAGTTGCCGCCCGCGAATGCCGAACCGTTGTTGGCTGCGCCTTCCGTGTAGGCGTACAGGATTTGTGACAATCCGTGCGGCCCAGGATTCGAGATCCCCGCTTTCCCCTGCGGCGTCACTACGGCGACCGCGGTGAATACGAGTATGACCAGAGAAAAAATCAGCACTGTCAGCATGGCCATCTTCACGTCGTACGCTTCGATCTTCTTCCCGAGATATTCCGGCGTGCGCCCAACCATCAACCCGGCAATAAACACCGACAAAATGACGAACACCACGATGCTGTAAAGCCCCGCGCCCACTCCGCCGAACACCACTTCGCCGAGCATCATGTTGACGAGCGGGATCATCCCGCCCAGCGGCGTGAACGAATCGTGCATCGAGTTCACCGCGCCGCAACTGGCGTCCGTTGTCACCGTTGCGAACAGCGCGGAATTTGCGATGCCGAAGCGGACTTCCTTTCCTTCCATATTTCCGCCCGGCTGCGTGGCGCTCACTTTTTGGTCCACGCCTTGCAGCAACGGATTACCTCTTGATTCGGCGACATAGGCGCACACCGCGCCGGCGACGAACAGGGCGGCCATCGCACCCCACACCGCCCAGCCGTGGCGCTGCGAGCCTGTCATTCGGCCCAGCGTGTAGGTCATCCCGGAAGGAATCGCAAAGATCAGGATCATTTGCAGGAAATTTGTCCATGGCGTGGGATTCTCGAACGGATGCGCGCTATTGACGTTGAAGAAACCGCCGCCGTTCGTCCCCAGAATCTTGATTGCTTCCTGCGATGCCACCGGCCCCTGCGCGATCACCTGGTCGGTGACGGTTTGCGTCGTGGTTTTGCCGTCGGCTCCGGTCTGCGAGACGGTTTGCGGGTTCAGCAGCTTGGCCGTGTCGTACGGCCGGAAATTCTGAATCATGCCCTGCGACACGAATACCAGTGCAACAACGAGGCACGCGGGCAGCAGCACCCACAGAATGCAACGCGTGAAATCGACCCAGAAATTGCCGATCGTATCCTTCTCGCGCCTGGCGATTCCGCGGATTACGGCGATCGCCAGCGAGATTCCCACTGCGGCAGACACGAAGTTGTGATACGCCAACCCGGCCATCTGCGTGAAGTAGCTCATGGTTGTTTCGGGAACATAGGCCTGCCAGTTTGTGTTCGTGGTGAACGACGCTGCGGTGTTGAACGCCAGGTCCGACGGGACTGCCGCCAGATGCTGCGGATTCCAGGGCAACCACTGTTGCACGCGTTGGATCAGGTAAAGAAGAGCCATCGAAGCGCCGCTGAACAGCAGCATGGAAATGGCATATTCCTTCCACGACATTTCCTTGGTTTCATCAACCCCTGTGACGCGGTACAGCAATCGCTCTACGGGTCGCAGAATCAGGTCGAGGAATGTTTCTTCGCCTGAAAACACGCGGGTCATATAGACGCCGAGGGGTTTAGCAACGACAAAGATCACCAGCAGGAATACGCCGATTTGAAACCATCCGTTCGCGGTCATTAGAATTTCTCCGGCCAGAGCAAAGCCGCTAGCAAGTACCCAAGGAGCAACCCGCAAATCGCCAGCAGGATGATGTTGCCGAGCATGTTCTCGCTCCTTACTTCAACTTCTCACAGCCCAACACGTATGCGACGCCGACAACGAAAAAACCAATCGTGCACATTGCAAAAATGAGATCGCGCATCGCTGCTTACTCCTCCGGTCGCATAAGAAAACCCATGTTTACGCCATCTAGAATTTGACCAGGATAGACATATCGATAAATGATTCATCCCTGCGCAGGTCCGGGAAGAAAACACCGGAGGTGCTGCCGGGTGTGCCACAGGCCATTTCCGCCGGGCCCAGGGCGGTTTGCCCGGACGAGGCGCCGTTGCTGCAGGCGAAGAATTGTGGAAAGTTGTTATTGCCGCCGGGAGGCGTAATTCCGCCGCGGCCAGACCAATACGGCACGTTGGCGTGGCGATAATCATATTCCCAGCGGAACGTAATGTATTGCTTGGGCATATAGTCAAACGTCAGTGACGAATCCCACGCTTTGAATGGGTCCCCGGGATTCTCCGTAAAGTATGGCGAATTCGTGGCCGCTGTTATGGCGGTCTCCCCGTTGATTGGCGGCAGCAACACCAGATAGCGCCCCGGATTGTTGATTTTGCCACCGCCGAGCGTCAGACCGAACTTGTCCCTGTCGAACCACCAGCGGTTGTAGAGCATGAAGCCGATGAAGCTTTGTTTAGGTCCGCCCTTGTGGTTACCGTAGCAACTGACGCCGCCTCCGAACTCACAGCCCAGATCGCCGGTTAGACTGAACGCCATCTTGTCGAGGCGCCTATCCGGCCTGTCGAAATACTTGACCTCGATGCTGTTGTCGGTGTGGATGCGCTCGCGGTGGGGTGTGAATAGGTCATCCTCCCCCAGGCCGTAATTGTTGGAGATCACGTTGATCCAGCCCGTCGGAGTCCATTTAAGCTGGCCGCCGAGTCCCGGCTTGTGGTTGGCCGAGGCGTACGATTGCCAGCCATTGATGAACCAGGGCTCAATCTTCAAATGTTTCGTGGGGAAAATCTGCACCCGCACGCCGTTGAAAAACCAGGGGGTGTTCGAGGAGACGTAAGAGGGTTGGTAGGCCCAATTGTCGAAGTTGTAGTAACTGAATAGCCCGATGTAGGACAAGAAGATTCCTGCGTCCACATTGACCCCGTTCAGCACGTTGAAGTGATATCCACCGTATGCTTCCGAAACGTAGCGGTACGCACTAACAAGATCCCATTGCCCGTGTCCGGGACTCGGGTCATTCCGTGGCGTGGTCGCGGAATACATGCCGAGCTGCGTCATCAGCCGGGCCCGGACGTTGTCGTAATGGAAGTCACCGCCAACGCCGAGTTGCTCCAGTTGAACTTCTTGCGACCGGAAAAGCTCGCTGGACCCGCCCATCGAGTGATCCGTGGGATGGTTGAAGTCAAAGACGTAGTTAACGTCCGCACGGATTTCTGGTGTAAAGAATTTCGAATCCCAATAGATGTCTTTCGTGCGGGGATTGCCGTTCAGCCAAGTCCAGTCCGCATCCGAAAAGGGCTCTATTTTGGCAGGGCCCGCCGGTACCGCTTCCTGATTTGCGGCGATCGCAGCTTTCTGCGAAATCGGCGCATCGGCAGCAAACGGCGCAATAGGCACGGTCGCTTTTGCGGAGGCAACCACCGTCGTGGGCTGCGTCTCCGCCTTGTGCTTCTTCAACTCCGCCTCAAGCTGCTCGATGCGCTTACTCATCTCTTCGAGCCTTTTCGCGACGGCGGGCGGTATTTGCTGATCCGCGGCGCTCGCCTGTTGATCGAGGGCTTGGCCGCTTGTTTGTGCGAAGCAAGGATGGGGCGCCCACATCAAGGCGAGCGCACAGAAAGCAGTCAGAACCAGCGATCTTGCTTTGAACTCGGAAGTATTCTTCTTCATTTTGATGTCCAGACCTTTCCGTCGAGAATTTTGTGCCGCTGTCAACCTGCCGACTTGTGCTTGTTCAGGCTCTGCGTCTGCGAGGAAGATTGCTGTGGGGTTCGTCACGCGCCGTTCTAACAGGCGTCACAACTGCGGTGATGGGAAGCGTTATTTCAAAGTAGGGTAGCCGGTCTGAATTTCTCTTTGTTTGTGACGCCGTTGCGACACTCTTGATTGCATCCCTTTGCGAAATGGGCACGAGCTTCTGCTTCCGGAGCGAATTTGGTTCCAGCCTGGACCGATCGTCGCGCTTGCGTGGAAGCGAATCGGTTTGCTCCTCACTAGATCCAACGAACGTAGGTGAGCCGGAATTTCGCTTCGAGCGCCTTTGCTCGCGCAGGAATTGGACCAGGACGAAGAAATAAAATGCTAATGACAGCGCCACTACCACCATCGCAGCGATCCTCATGAGAAGCTCCCGCGCCCCTTTTCATGCCAACCGCCGTGCGTGACGACTCACGGCCAGACGCTTTCCTGCTTCCAGGAAGTCTCCGCCTCTCGCATTAGGAAGGCATAAGCACGACGTAAGGATTTCGTAAGTTTTGGTTAGGGCACCCGGAACCTGCCCCTCGGTTTGCGTTCGCTTCTTTCTACCCGACCGATCATCCGATAGACTACTCTCGCTACGCGGGCGTTGGGCTCGCCCGAGAAGATCAAATATGGCGGAGAACCAGCATCGAGTGGTAATCATCGGCGGCGGCTTCGGAGGCCTCAGCGTTGCGCTGAATCTGAAGCAAGCTCCAGCTCAGATCACCCTGCTAGACCGCCACAACTACCACGTCTTTCAGCCGCTGCTCTATCAGGTGGCCACCGGCGCGCTATCTCCCGCCAACATCACGGCGCCGCTGCGTCAGGTGCTGAGGAAGCAAAAAAACACCCGCGTCTTGCTTGCCGAGGCGACTCACATTGATGCCGCGAATCGGCGCGTGATTCTGAGCGACGGCGAAATCGAGTACGACACGCTCGTCGTCGCCACCGGATCGAGCCACCAATACTTCGGTCACGATGCCTGGGAACAATTCGCGCCGGGCTTGAAAACGATCGAAGACGCGACCGACATGCGCGGCCGAATCCTCCTTGCGTTTGAGGCGGCGGAGCGCGAGCGCGATCTAGAGAAACAACGCGCGTGGCTGACGTTTGTGATTGTTGGCGCGGGGCCCACAGGGGTCGAGCTTGCCGGCGCATTGGGTGAGATTGCGAACGACAGCCTGCGCCACGATTTTCGCGACATCGATCCGTCGACGGCGCAAATCATTCTGGTCGAAGGCGCCGATCGCGTGCTTCCACCGTATCCTTCGAAGCTTTCCGCCGCGGCTCAAAAAATGGTCGAGAGGCTGGGCGTCACCGTGCGCACGAATGCAATGGTCACCGATATTCAGGCGGATTCCGTGACCATTCGTGAAGGCGATCGCACGGAAACGATTCGGACGCGGACGATCCTGTGGGCCGCCGGAGTTCTCGCCTCGCCGCTTGGCCGCATCCTCGGCGAAGGAGCGGAAGCGAAGACCGACAAAGCAGGGCGCGTGATCGTCGAGCCCGATCTTACGATCGCAGGGCATCCGGAAATTTTCGTGATTGGCGACTTGGCGAACTTCAGCCATCAGGCGGGCGGCAAGCCGCTGCCGGGCGTCGCGCAACCGGCGATTCAAGAGGGGCACTACGTCGCGAAAGTGATCAAGAGCCGCCTGCGCGGCGAGAAGAGCCTGCGGCCGTTTCATTATTTCGACAAAGGAAATCTTTCGACAATCGGCCGCGGAGCAGCGGTGGCGGATTTAAATTGGATTCAGTTGTCCGGTTTGCCTGCGTGGCTGATCTGGATTTTCATTCATTTGCTCTACATCGTACAGTTTCAAAATCGCCTGCTGATCCTGCTGCAATGGGCTTGGCTTTACATCACTTTCAACCGCTCCGCACGTTTGATCACCGGGAAAAATCCGCTGCCACTTGATCTGTGAATTAGGCGGCCGCATCGCTGCGCGCGGGGAGGCGACCGGCGCGAATCGCTTTGACCAACGCCTCGTAGTCGCGGTCGGCTTGATCGGCGTACGCGATGGAGAATTCTTCGATCGCTTCGTCGAACTTGGATTTCTTTCCCAGGTAACCCGCGATCGTGGCTGCGTCTCCGGTGCGCGCGTGGCCGCGAGCCAACGCCCAGCCGCATATTTCGACGTACTCGATCCATTCCTCCTCGGTCATTTCGTCGAGATCGATTTTCATTTTCATGTCGCGAAGCTGGCGGAAATAGTAGCTGCGGCCTTCATCATCGCTCGTCCAACCTAGGAATACATCGCTCGCGGA
>Ga0307475_10000221_pt1 | contig 35071 bp, 22 predicted proteins | sample atmos_gasesECM1C_FD_203317 | JGI IMG/M metagenome (GOLD analysis project Ga0307475, IMG submission 203317) | Hardwood forest soil microbial communities from Morgan-Monroe State Forest, Indiana, United States - atmos_gasesECM1C_515 | ecosystem: Environmental > Terrestrial > Soil > Temperate... | reverse complement strand
AGCGTCCTGTAAAACATATCCCACGGCCCCTTGTTTCACGGCACTCAGGAAGTGCTTCTTGTCATCATCCATCGCGATTAGCAAAACCTTGATTCTTTTCCGCTCAGCTGGGGATGCCGTCACCCACCATCCATCTGTCTCAAGGACGAACTGTAGCGAATCAAGCACCAGAACCTCGGCGTCTGAGTTAATCACCTCTTCCTTGGAATCTGCTCGGATCGATTGTGCTCCTATCAGATCCAGATCGGGCTTCTTCCGGACCATGCGTTCGATTGATTCTCTCAAAAGGCGATTACCAGACAGGACGAAGACACTAATTTTCCTTTCCATAATCGCCCTCAGTACCACGAACTCGTACACGAATCAGCTATCTATAAATCTGGCGAGTTTAAAATTCAAGTGTTATTTAATACGAGGGTTATGTTGAAGATGTGCAAAACAGGTTAATCCGTGAATAGGTTTTAGTTCACGAAACTCTGAATCGTACATCTTGTCTTCATCGGCTTTACCACCGTACAGCGCGAGGGCTTAAAGTCCAATCCGCCGGTCCACAGAGGGCGTGCAAAACCGTCATTGGGAAATTGTTCCCATTCCAGCCACCGCGTCACCCTAGCCTTCATGCTGATGCCGGGGAACATGAACGCGTTGCTGGGCTATCCGCAGATTAAATCAAAAACCTTTCCCTATATACGCATTTCGCAACTAGCCTTCAATTTAGGTGCCGCATACCGATCACCGTAACTTGCTCCCGCCCTCAATTTGGATTCAGGTTGAGGTATAAGATATGGCTGAACTGAGAACAATAGGGGTTTTACCCGATGCTCAGACCGATCGTCGCTCACCTCGATTACGGCACATCGCATTACTCAATGTCGCCCGGTGTTCTCAAGAATCCATCGTTCCAGTTGATCGGAAATTAGATTATTTGCCTTCGCATTTGGATGGTCGTCCAGAGCCGTCACCCAAAGAGTTTCTTCCGGGCCGTGATCTTTGAGGCTATCGATTAATTCAAGTACTGGTACATTCTCGGCAGCCATCACATCTTTGATTTTCTGATGCGCAGCTTTGAACGGGTAACTGTCGTTATTAATCTGGTGCAGCTCCGGAAGCATGGCCATCAGGAGCTTTGCATCATGGCTTCGAGTCGAATTTGCCAGGCTTACGAGGGCTTTTTTGCAGGCTTGGAATCCGGGCCGATCATCGTCGTAAAGCGATGCGTAGTATGTCTTCCAGTCCGGTCGTACCCCCGCCTGTCGCATAAGACCATCGATGCGGTTGGTCGCAAACGCGATCAGATACGAGCGATCGATGAGAAATGCCTTCTTCTCTATGGGTACCGGCTCCGGATCGTTGATGAAAAATACCAGCACGACTAGATCCGGAAGATATTTCCACCCAATCGTTTCGTAGAACGTTACCTCCTGGACTGTATCGTAGTTCCCGACACCGGTGTTCATCACCTCCGCACGGTGATAGCCCGCGGGTAAATCCGCGTTGAGTTTTCGTTCCAGGAACTTTGCCGCGGTATCTTCCTCTTTCACGCCCCATCCCAACGTTGTCGAATCACCAAGCATCATGACGCGATAAACGTCCGGCGGCTTCTCAAACGAAAACTCTCGATCCCGAAGTCCTTCGGAATTGATCGAAACAGGAACGCCCATAAGAAACGCAGAGTGATTCGGAGCATGAGCAAAACTTAAGTCCGGATTCGCGACAGGGCGCTTTAACTCCACGGCGTATTTCCACATTTCCATCGAAAAATCCAAGCTGTGGGCAAAAATCACGCGAAGCGCTAGTTCCATAGCTACGCATCCCAACAGAATTGCGAAAGCCAACACAACAATATTCAGAAGGGCGCTCGGACGCCCTGAGGGGGGTGTTTCGCCGGGGATTGGGGGTTTGTCGCCTACCGAAGTGGTACGAACCGCCTCACTCATTCAATCTCGCTGTTCTCTTTTCACGCGCAGATTTCAGATGCCGGGATCGTATTGCTTATGGAAAGTACGCCTCTGTACCTCGCCCGCGAAACCAATTCTACCGTGTTTCAGCAGCGCGGCCTACTGCCTCTCGTTGTCTTGCTGCGTTTGCGGTATGCGAGATCCAGACGTACTAGTGAGTGTAAAGTCGGCCAGCAGGCCACCATTTTTGACAAATATTCTAAAGCAAGTTCCCCTACACCTCTCTTCTCAGCCCTCAAGCCAAAACGAATCAGCTTGTTGCGCGCATTGTGAAGTCGGCCCCAAACATGCATCGGTTCTGATCAATTGACGCTGGGCTCTCCACTCCGTGTGAAGGAAAACCAAAGAATGGACACAAAATGTATAAATAGAAATGTACGCGTGAATAAAGTCATACCTGTATCTGTTATTCTGCTGTGCTGGCTTATCTTCTCTTCAGGATTTGGATTACGCGCGCAAGAAAGCGTGGACTTACCTTCAAAGCCCGAAGCAACGGCGGCAACCATACCACAAGATAATTCGGCGTTTGGCGGATCCACTAACACAGTGAATATTGATGCGCCCGTGATTTCTCCGCAACCACTGTCGTTCAGTGACCGCGTCAAAATTTACGAGCGATCTTTTGTACAGCCCGAGGCTCTGATCGGTCCTGCACTAGGAGCGGGCATTGGTCAATGGCGAGACACACCGCCGGAATGGGGACAAGGGGCCGGGGCCTACGGAACACGGTTTCATCAGGGCTTGGTCGGAGCGTGATAAGTCGCACCCTTGCATTTGGAGTGGCCGCGGCTGACCGTGAGGATTCGCGTTTCTTCCCCTCAAACGAAACGGGAATCTGGCGTCGGACCCGCCACGCAATCGTAGGCACGTTTGTATCGCGAACACCTACCGGAGGTTCAATGCCCGCCTTTTCACGCTTCGCAGGCGTATACAGCGCGGGTTTTATCGCCAACGCCTGGGAGCCTCGGAGCCAGGACGATGCGGCTCACGCGCTGGAACGCGGTTCCACCGCTCTGTTGTCGAGCATGGGCTGGCATATCTTCGAGGAGTTTTGGCCGGATATTCGCAACGCGCTTCATCATCACTAGGAGATACCGTCAAAAGGAAGGATATCGATCTTCTAAGTTCTGATCGCTTGCATTCGAAAACTAATCTCGCCAAACGAACCGATCATGCTCAATAGTCCTAAAAAGCTTTGGTTGTCTAATCAATCTGCAAAATTAAGCGTCATTCGTCTTATTAGACCGCATTGGAAGCAGCTGACTCTTGCCTTCGTCGCGGTTCTGGGACAAACCTTCAGCGATGTTCTTGAGCCTTGGCCTATCAAGATTGTCATCGACAATATCCTGCAATCAAAAAAGCTTCCCGTCTGGTTAAACGGATTTGTGTCAGGAACTTTCGGCCAGAACAAATTGGCAATCTTGAATTTCGCAGTGGCTGCCGTAGCAGGGATCGCAGTCGTAGGCGCGATTAGTTCGTACGTGGAAAAGTATCTCACCACGAGCGTCAGCCAGTGGGTCACTCACGATCTTCGACGCACCCTGTATAACCACATTCAGCGCCTGTCTCTGGCTGAATACGATAAGACGCAAACGGGCGACCTGATCAGTCGAGTGACAAGTGACATTAATGCCGTGCAGGATTTCATTAACTCTGCCCTGCTTGGCATCATCGTCAACGTTTTGACGCTGGTCGGCATGGCGGGTGTCATGTTCTACATCAACTGGCGTTTTACGCTCATCGCACTTTCGATCGCTCCAGCTCTTTTTGCGGTTGTCTACTACCTCACCCGCCGTATCAAGAAGGCCTCCCGTGAAGTGCGCAAGAAAGAAAGCGAGCTTGTGTCAATCGTACAGGAAGTGCTGACTTCCGTCCGAGTGGTAAAGGCTTTTGCGCGCGAAGACTTCGAGGTGACGAGATTTGAATCACAAAGCTTGGAGAACGTAGAGACCGCTCTCGAGGCACGCAGTATCAAGGCTAAGCTTTCGCCCATCGTCGACGTAATGGTGGCTGTTGGAACGTGCCTAGTGCTCGCCTACGGCGCACGTCTGGCGCTGAGCGGACAGATCAGCGCCGGCGTCCTGATCGTGTTTCTCCTCTACCTCGGGAAAATGTACAAGCCGATGCGTGAGCTCTCGAAAAGCACCGACACAGTTTCCAAAGCAATTGTGGGTTATGAGCGAATCGAGGAAGTGCTGGAAATCGAAGCGCGAGTGCGAGATTTGCCGCGGGCACGAAAGGCCCCACGATTTAAAGGAAAGATTGAATTTGACCATGTCAATTTTGCTTATGACGGCAAAACACCGGTTCTAAAAAATGTAAGCTTCGAGATCGAGCCCGGCCAGGTCGCAGCGATCGTTGGACCGTCCGGGACTGGAAAAACCACGATCATCAGTCTCGTCCCGCGGTTATACGATCCTCAGTCGGGCACGATTAAAATTGATGGCGAAGACATCCGTCGCTACAAACTGAAATCCGTTCGAGAGCAGATAAGCTTCGTCCTGCAAGAAACGCTGCTCTTCCACACCACCATCTGGGAAAACATTGCATACGGCAGGCCAGATGCCGCACGGCACCAAATCATACGTGCTGCCAAACAAGCGAATGCGCATGATTTTATCGAGCAATTGCCTGAGGGTTACAGCACTATGGTCGGCGAACGCGGCGTTACGCTCTCTGGTGGACAGCGACAGCGTATAGCAATTGCCCGGGCAATCATCCGCGACACTCCGATTCTGGTTCTCGATGAACCCACCACTGGTCTTGATTCTTCATCGGAACAAGCCGTCATCGGAGCGTTGGCGCAGCTGATGGAAGGAAAAACTTGCATCGTCGTCGCGCACCATCTGAGCACGATTAGACGTGCCGATGTCATCTTTGTAATTAAAGAGTCCGAATTGGTTGAAAAGGGTACTCACGAAGAACTGCTGGCCGAGGGAGGGTTATACGCGGAACTCTACAGAATTCAGACCTCCGAGGGTGAGGCGAAGCTTACCGAGCAGACTGCCTCGAAGTAGGATTGTTCATGCGCATCGAGAAAGGAGCACCCAGTGAAGCAGCTTGACTGCGCCCTGAATGCAGCCTTCATCTTGTTGTTTCTGTTGACGTTTCCCATTCGGGCGATGGCGCAGAAGGATGCTAAGCAAAAAGAAAGAGAGAAAGCGGCTCAGCTCCCTGCCGTGATTTGGCGCGATCCGGGTGATATTTCGAGGCTCGATCTTATATATGGCGCGGGCGGGCGCGAACATGCTCCGGATCCGAACGGAACATATACTTTCGAAAAAGAAGTCATGCACGGAACAAGCCCTAAGTTCGATGTGAAGGACGCTCAAGGCGTCAAGTGGCGCGTCAAGCTGGGAGAGGAAGTTCAGGCCGAAACTGCGGCGACTCGACTGCTATGGGCCGCCGGCTACTTCGTTGACGAAGATTATTACCTCCCGCAGATCAAGGTAGAGGGACTTCCGAAGCTTCATCGTGGCCGAGAGTTTGTCACCAACGACGGAATCGTTCGTCGCGTCCGCCTGGAGCGCAAGAAAAAGGAGGTCAAGAAAATCGGCAATTGGGACTGGTTCAAGAACCCTTTTATCGGCACCAAAGAACTAAACGGGCTTCGTGTGATGATGGCGTTGCTCAATAACTGGGACCTGAAAGATATAAATAATTCGATCTATGCAGTCGGCGACGAGCGCCGCTATCTGGTGAGTGACGTCGGCGCAACCTTCGGTAAGACCGGGAATAGCATCGGTCGTTCGAAAAGTGACTTAAAAGAATATGAAGATTCCAAATTCATCGAGAAGGACACGGCCCACGAGGTCGATTTCACCATGCACAGCCGTCCGTTTGTGCTGACGGCCGTCAATCTTCCCAATTACGAAAAGCGCACCAAGATGGAAAATGTGACCAAACATATTCCTTCCGCAGACGTGAAATGGTTGGGCCAGCTGCTTGGAAAGCTCTCGAACGAACAAGTCCGCGACTGCTTCCGCGCCGCGGGCTACCCTCCCGATGAAATTGAAGGGTACTCGAAGGAAGTGGAGAAACGAATTGGAGCATTGAACGCATTGTAGCGTCTCATGACGCAAACCGCATGATCAATGCGCGGATGCTTCACGACACTCCGTCAAAATTCAAAAACTACTGCGAAAGGTGGGAACCTCAAGGTGAAAGTGATTGTTCAGCCCGATGACGGACCGTCGTCTCTCCTTTCGGCCCTCAAGAATGCGAAGCAAAGCGTGGAGCTTGCTATATTTCGTTTTGATCGAAGTGACATCGAAACGGCGCTGAGAGCAGCGGTCTCGAAAGGAATCAAAGTCACAGCCCTTATCGCCGATATGAATCGCGGCGGCGAAAAGAATTTGCGGCAGCTCGAGATGAGATTTCTGCAAGCTGGCATCACAGTCGCACGGAGTGCCCGTGACCTGATTCGCTACCACGATAAGCTGATCATCATCGATCGCCGCATTTTATTTCTCCTTTCATTCAACTTTACGCACTTAGATATCGATCACAGCCGTGGGTTCGGAATCGTCACAAAAAATGCGGCGCTTGTCCAAGAGGCCGTTAAACTTTTTGAGGCCGACTGCGCGAGACGCCCTTACTCGGCTTCCTCCGATACATTCGTCGTCAGCCCGACAAACTCCCGGAAAGTGCTGCGGATGTTCCTTGAGCGCGCGAAGAAACAATTGCTGATCTACGATCCGCAGATTTCGGATAAGGAAATGATCGGCGTCTTACAATCCCAGGCTAAGGCAGGCGTTGAAATACGCGTGATCGGAAAGATTAGAAGCCGGGCTGGCCTACCCGTGCGTAAGTTGACCAAAATGCGTCTCCACACGAGAACAATTATCCGAGATGGTAAACAAGCATTCGTTGGGAGTCAGAGTTTGCGTCCTGCCGAATTGGATTCCCGTCGGGAAGTCGGACTCATCATTCGCGAACCGAAGCTTGTCAAAAAACTGCTCACCACGTTCGAGTCCGATTGGGGTTCGAATGACGGCGCGGAGGCGCAGCCCGCACAAACCGAAAGTCGCCTAACGGCAGATCAAGAAGAGGAAGCGGAAAAGGCGGTCGCAGTTCTCGTTCACGAGCTGCGTCCGCTCGCTCGGACTGTGAAAAAGGCTGTCAAGAAGGTCGTGGCGCATGCGGGCGACGAAGTGATCCACGACAAAATTCTCAAATCGACAGTAAAGAGAGTCGTGAAGAAAGCCGTGAAACAAGCCGTCAAGGAAGCGGTGCAGGATTCCAAGAGGGCATAGTACCAACTGCGAAATTATTCCTCCGAGTTCTGATAGAAGGTGGAGTGTGAAGAAGTGGCTATTCCCAATTCTGATGTTTATAAGCGTTTCTCTTCCGCTCGTCCACGCCGGCCAGTTTAACTTTCCACTTAAGCCCGATTCGGTCCGCTTCGCTGCGATCGGCGACATGGGAACCGGCGAGAAACCCCAGTATGAGGTAGCCCAACAAATGATCAACGCTCGGCGGACGTTTCCATTCGATTTCGTAATCATGCTAGGAGACAACATCTACGGCGGCAGCAGCTCCAAGGATTTTCAAAAGAAGTTCGAGACTCCCTACAAGCCATTGTTGGATGCCGGCGTCAAATTTTACGCGTCACTGGGAAACCACGACAATCCGAACGAGCGCCTATACACATTTTTCAATATGAACGGATCCAGTTACTACACTTTTGAAAAAGGGAATGTGCGCATCTTTGCCCTCGACAGCAATCATATGGACGCCAACCAAATCACCTGGCTAGAACAGCAATTGCAGAATGCTGGAAACAAGGATTGGAAGATTTGCTTCTTTCATCACCCGCTCTACTCGACAGGCAAGACCCACGGTTCTTCCGTTGAATTACGTTCGCTTCTCGAGCCGATATTTATCAAATATGGCGTAAACGCGGTGTTTGCCGGCCACGACCACGTCTACGAGCGCATCCATCCGCAAGGAGGCATCTACTATTTCACGGAGGGTTCCTCGGGTGAACTGCGCGTGGGTGATTTGAAAAGAAACTCCATAGAGGACAGGGGATTCGACGCCGATCGCACGTTCATGTTGATTGAAATCGCCGGTAACGAACTGTACTTCGAGACCCTATCCCGCCTCGGCAAGGTAATCGATTCCGGAACTCTTCCGCGGACGGGCCGGCCTTCCATATCGAAAACAGATTGAATTTGTAAGCATGGAGAGCCAGCTTTACGCCGTCTGGATACGACCAGGAACAGATATAGACAGCCAAGGATGTTCAGCAGAACGCTCTCGGCGCGAAAACAAGAGAAACCTGATAGTCAAACCGGAGAAAGTAAAGGATAAGAATGGCTTAGTCGGTGCCCGGTTTCTGGCGAATCGCCAAATTTCCCCAAGGCATGTCAATCGCCATGTCAACCCGTTGTGCGCAGCGGGTTGCGCTCGAAACCGGGCAGCCATCATGGTCGAGTTTAGCTGCGCAGTTTGCAATCAGGTAGAAACCGTAGGTTCCCACTGCAATTGGTGGTACGTTTTCTTGCGGATCGCACCCAGAGTCTCTGAGCTCCATCCTGCGCCAGGCTGCCATAGAGCATCTTGCGCCAGCAGGTTGGGAAAGCGAAATCCCGCGGCAATTGCAGAGTTTGGCGGAGTGGCCATGTCCCTCGACTTGATATGCGAAGCAGTGTCGAGGATAAAATTGTTGCGAGAGTGTATGCAGAAATTATGGTGACGGCGGACAGGATCAGAATTTGTCAGACCCCGCATAAATAGGGTTGCATCAAAACCGTGAGCGTGGATATATTTGAACCTGAGCGGCGGGCGCAAGTGGGCACGTACTAGCGCTTTTTTTAGAACGTCGATTTATGCGACCAAACTGCTTCGGCGTGCGTCCAACCTCCGAAAGCAGAAGTCGGGCATCCTAGCTCAGTACTTGGAGTTTGGATGGTGTCAATTCGTAGATTCGAAGGTTTTGGCGGGACCCTCCGCCCAACACTCCGCACCAGCCTGCCCTCTCGCAACCCGCGGCCACGCGTAATCCAGCTTCCACACACCACTGCCAACACCACAACATCCTGCTTTACAACAGCCATTAAAATCTTAGCGTGCCGGAGGACTTCATGGCGACAAACCTCGTCCAGATTGGTAACGATGCTGAGATAGAGATTAAGAAGCGCTTAGAGGCGGAACGCGCGCGGCTACGAAAAATCGCCGGCCTTGACAAGCCTGAACATTTCCACCGGCCGGTTGAGCGCGCCTTCACAGCAGAACAGCGCAACCAAGTGACGATTCTGTTTGGCGGCTTCACTTGGAAGCATGAAGACCTGATCCGCGCCGTTTTCCAGGGATGCGGTTACCGCTGCGAGAAGCTTCCGGTTCCGGACGTGCCCGCTTTCCAAACCGGGAAGGAATTTGGTAACAACGGTCAGTGTAATCCCACTTATTTCACGGTAGGCAATCTGGTGCAGTACTTGCAATTTCTGGAGAAAGAAGGCATATCGCGCCAGCAGATTCTCGACAATTACGTCTTTTTTACGGCTGGCTCATGCGGCCCATGCCGCTTCGGCATGTATGAGGCGGAGTATCGCTTCGCGTTGAAGAATGCGGGCTTCGACGGCTTTCGAGTCCTGCTGTTCAAAGACAGTGACGGAATCAAAGCTGAGTCTGGCGAGCCGGGGCTGAAATTCACGGTTGATTTCGGTTTTGGCATGTTGAATGCCATGCACTTGGGCGACGTAATCAACGACATCATCTATCAAATCCGGCCTTTCGAGGCAACAAAGGGTGAGACCGATCGCATTTTCCGTGAGGCAGTGGATGGATTGTGCGAGGACCTCAAGAATCGCAAATCGTTTGAGATCGAACAAACGGCGCCCGACTGGGCAAAACCTAAATTCAAGAGCAACAAGATCCTGCGCAACACGTTCAACGTGTTTGGGAAATGGCACGAGAACATGTGGGGCAAGGATTACCTGGGCGCGCTGCAAGCTGCCCGTGAAAAGCTCAATTCAATTGAGGTGGACCGCACCAAAGTGAAGCCCGTGGTGAAAATCACCGGCGAGTTTTGGGCCCAGCTCACGGAAGGTGACGGCAATTTCCACATGTTCGAGTTCCTCGAACGCGAAGGCGCGCAGGTCTTGGTTGAGCCGATTGCCACTTGGGTCGCCTACCTCATGTACCAAGCCAAAGCGCATGCCATAGCGAAATGGCCTGTGAATCGGCCGCACCAGAACCCGAAGTGGTACGAACCCAAAAAGCAGTTCGCCAACTACATCGGTTTGCGCAAGAAGCTCTGGGGTATTGGCGCCGGGCAGCGCATGTGGAATTTCTTTTATCACCGTACGATTGAGCAAATGGGTGGCATTACCCACCATTTGGTACCTCAGAATGAACTCGCGGATCTGGCGCATCCGTTCTACAACCAGTTCGCACGAGGAGGAGAGGGCCACTTGGAGGTTGGAAAGAACGTTTATTACACCATCCACAAGCTGTGCCATATGGTGCTGGCGCTGAAGCCTTTCGGCTGCATGCCATCGTCGCAGTCTGACGGCGTGCAATCCGCTGTGATCAATAAATTTAAGGACATGATCTTCCTGCCTATCGAGACTTCAGGCGAAGGCGAAGTCAACGCGCACAGCCGCGTGCAGATGGCGCTCGGAGAAGCCAAGGTGAAAGCCAAGGCCGAGTTCGAACAGTGCCTGAAATCGACGGGCAAGAGTTTGCAAGAGATCCAGGCCTATATTGGGGACCATCCCGAGCTGAAGCGGCCCTTCTATCACGTGCCGCACCGCGAAGGGGTTGCTGGGACCGCGGCGCAATTCATCCTGCACGTCAGCGATCGGATCGATCGCGATACGCGGTTCTGGAAGAGGGCAAGAGTTTCAGGAGTCGCGATCCCAGCGGCATCCTGCAACTGAAGAAAAATTATCAGAGCAATTTCGCGCCGCCCAGCGGACAGGAATCTGTGGGCGTCAAAATAACGTTGGCTCTAACGTTCAAGCTAATGAGGACGCGATGCACGACCACAAGACTTCGCAATTAGTTCAGATTACTCCGCTCCGGCCGCAACTGCAGCAAATCCCCCACGCACAGAAACCGCACGACCACGTCACCAAGTTTCTGGTCGGACTCGACATCGGGTCGACCACCGTCAAGGCTGTGATCGTGGATGCGGCAACCGACCAAGTTCTTTGGCAGGATTATCAGCGCCACGAAACAAAGCAGCCTGAGAAAAGCCTCGAGTTCCTGAAACGAATGGAAGCCGAGGTGGGTATCAATCGGCAGAACACCCGCATGTTCGTGACAGGCTCGGGAGGCGGCGGAATCGCGGAGCAAGTCGGTGCGAAATTCGTGCAAGAAGTAACCGCGGTGTCCCTCGCAGTTGAAAAGCTTCATCCTGAAGTCTATTCGGTGATCGAGCTTGGCGGCCAGGACGCGAAAATTATCGTCTTCAAGGACGACGACGAGACCGGCCGCAAGAAAAAAATTCCCTCGATGAACGACAAATGCGCCGGTGGAACTGGTGCGGTCATCGACAAGATAAATGCCAAGCTGAAGATCCCCGCCGTTCAATTGGGCGAACTGAAGTACCAGGGAATTAAGTTACACAAGGTCGCCGGTAAGTGCGGCGTGTTCGCGGAAACGGATATCAACGGCTTGCAGAAAGTAGGGACGCCGCCGGATGAGCTGATGGCTTCTCTGTTCGAGGCTATCGTTCTGCAGAATTTGAGCGTCCTGACCCGCGGACATACCTTGCGGCCACATGTGCTGCTTCTCGGAGGCCCCAACAGCTTCATTCGCGGCATGCGCGAAGCATGGCAGGCCAACATTCCTCGCATGTGGCAGGAGCGCAAAGTAGCGATTCCGGACGGTGCGAAGCCGGAAGACCTCATCAAGGTTCCGCAGAACGCCCAATACTTCGCCGCACTGGGCGCGGTTGAGTTCGGCCGCAGCGAGGACGACTGCATCGGCTGCTACCAGGGCTACGATAAACTCATCCGATATATCGAATTCGGCCGCCAGGAAGAAAAGGCCAAGGCTGGAGGCAAAGCCTTGGTCGGGGATCCCGCCGAACTCGACGTCTTCCGTAAATCGTATCGGCCCAAGAAGTTCACGCCGGCGACATTTCAAAAAGGCAGCACCGTCGGTGGCTTTATTGGAATCGACGGCGGATCTACCTCGACCAAAGCGGTTCTGCTCGACGAAAAAGGCGACATACTCTGCAAGTCCTATCAGCTCTCAAATGGGAACCCGATACAAGACACGATTGAGATGTTTGAGAATCTGCGTAGCCAGGTGGAAAAGCAGAATGCCAAGCTAGAAGTACTTGGCGTCGCAACCACAGGTTATGCCAAGGACATACTGAAAGACGTTCTCAAAGCCGACGTGGCTCTGGTCGAAACGGTAGCGCACACGGAATCGGCTCTAAAGTTTTATGAAGACCCGCACGTGATCGTCGACGTAGGCGGCCAAGACATCAAAATCATTATCTTGCACAACGGTCGCGTGAAAGATTTCAAACTCAATACGCAGTGCTCCGCGGGCAATGGATATTTCCTTCAGTCCACGGCTGAAGGATTTGGGCTTAGCGTGAATCAGTTCGCCGACCTCGCTTTCTCAGCGCAGGCTATGCCCGTATTTGGCTATGGCTGCGCTGTCTTCATGCAATCCGACATCGTAAATTTTCAGCGCCAAGGCTGGCAGGCGGAGGAAATTCTGGCCGGCCTCGCTGCCGTGCTGCCGAAGAACGTCTTCCTCTACGTTGCAAGCATTCCCAATCTTGCAGCACTGGGCACCCGTTTTGTGCTCCAAGGCGGAACGCAAAATAACCTCGCGGTCGTGAAAGCCGAAGTGGATTTCATCCGCAATAGTTTTCGCGCGGCCGGCAAAAAACCTGAAATCATCGTCCACGAACACTGTGGAGAATCAGGCGCCATCGGCGCCGCCCAGGAATCGCTGCGGGTGTGGCGCAACGGTCAGCAAAGTACCTTTATTGGGCTCGACGCCGTCCGCAAGATCGAGTACCGCACCACCCGCAATGAAGCGACGCGCTGTTACTTCTGCAAGAACAACTGCCTGCGCACTTTCATCGATGTGCGGACCGAACCGGCGAAGAATCTAGTGCCGCTCGAGAAAGTCACCAAGGTTCCACTCATGCTTGGCGAGCAGAGGTTGATCATCGCCACCTGCGAGAAAGGGACAGTGGAAGATCTGAACGATATGAAGGACATCAAGGCCGGACTTGACCAAATTCGAGACAAACATCCGAATTTTGTCGACTTCGCCTCGAAAGAGGTCTTCCGCCCGACGAACGCGAAGAGCGTTGCTGATCCGATTCCTGCTCGCGCATGGACGAAGGCCGCTAAAGACCGCGTAATTCTGATGCAAAATCGCGGCAAAGTGCGCATCGGCATTCCGCGCGTGCTGAATATCTATACATATGCGCCGCTGTTCAACGGCTACTTCGAAAGCCTTGGCGTGCAGCCTGAGAATATTATTTATTCCGATTACACCAGCTCCGAGCTCTACCGGGCGGGTGCGAGTCGCGGGGCGATCGACCCTTGCTTCCCGGCGAAGATCGGGATCTCGCACGTTTACAATTTGATTCAGGAGAAGCATCACAAGAAGCCACTCGACGTGATCTTCTTCCCGATGTACGACGTTCTGCATTCTCCTTTGGTGAAAATCGTCGGCGCGAATGCCTGCCCCACCGTGACGGCGACACCGGAAACAGTTAAGGCCGCATTCACCAAGGAAAACGACGTCTTCGCTGAATACAAACTGAAATATATCGATCCGGTGCTTAACTTCGCTGACCGTAAGCTTTTCGCCTATCAGATGCTGCAATCCTGGCAGCCAGTCCTCGGACTTTCTCCTGAGGAGAACGACCGCGCTGTGGAAGCCGGATTCGTCGCGTTGAAGGATTACGAATCCAGCATTCGTAAGCGCGCGAGAGACGTGCTCGATCAGTTGGAACGCGAAGATCGCATCGGTATCGTGATGCTGGCTCGCCCTTATCACCACGATCCGGGGCTCAACCACGAGATCCTCGACGAATTCCAGAAGCTCGGCTATCCCATCTTTTCGCAAAACACGCTTCCACTGGACGAGGATCTACTCGAGAGGCTCTTCGGTGAAGAGGTAAGGGCTGGCGTAATCAGCAGTCCGCTCGATATCACCGACGCGTGGAAGAATTCATACTCATGTAGCACTAACCACAAGGTATGGGCCGCCAAATTTGCAGCGCGGCATCCCAACCTTGTGGCTCTCGAAATCTCGAGTTTCAAGTGCGGACATGACGCGCCAATCTACGGCGTTGTAGAAGGCATCGTCGAACAGTCCGGCACACCTTACTTCTGCTTCAAGGATCTCGACGAGAACAAGCCTTCCGGCTCGATCAAGATTCGCGTGGAGACCATCGATTATTTCCTGCGTCGTTATCGCGAAGAAGTGATCCGCAAGCACAAAGCATCGCAAGACATTGAGGCCGAGCTCGCCGCGCTAGAAGCCCAGTTGCGGCGAGAAATGGCGGAGACCGCAGCGCCAGAATTGGTCCAGCTACAGCTTGCGGGCAACAAATCCGGGCACGAAATGGCGGCAGACTGATCTGGAAAGTTGGAGTCAGTCTCTAACGCGTCGCCCTGCTCATAGACTCAGATTCAATTTTGGCAACGGCAACGCCGACTCAGGGCCCATTTTTTCGTTGATTCAGAGAAAGACTGCAGTTTTCGCTGAAAGGAGAGGAACTACAATGGCTTCCGTACCCAAATTCCGCATCGACGTCGACATTCACAATCTGCTCATGAACTCCGCTCCAGGGCCCGTCGTGGTTCCACCTCCGAAGGGAATGAAACTTCCCGAGCCGGTATTTCCTCGCTTCCCTGAAAAGCTTTCGGATCCCGGCCCTGCCGTTATTCCCGAGAAGCGTGGTTGGTCGATCCCGCAGACATATCGCATCATGCGCGGCTGGCTCTTTCCCTACGTTCGCTCGCGCGTGTTGCCGGGCGACTTCCATCCAATCACGGCGTATCTCTTCGTCGAGTACAAATGCAATCTAGATTGCTGGTATTGCTGGGCTTACGACAACAAGGTCAAAGGCATGACTGAAGACGTTGCCCGCCGTTCGATTGACTGGTTGTATGACCACGGATGCCGAGTGCTTGCGCTCATGGGCGGCGAGCCTTTGTTGCGACCGGACTTCGCGCACAAAGTGATCTACTACGCGGCGAAGAAAGGATTCTGGATTTACGTCGGCACCAATGGACGTTTGCTGCGGCCCGATGTCGCCGATCGTCTCGGCGACGCCGGAGTCGGTATCTTCAACTTCGCGCTGGACGCTTGGGACGAAAAGCCCAGCTTACCCAAAGCCGTGGTCCCTTCACGCAAACACATCGAATATCTGATGAAGAAGCAGTATGTGTATGGCTATATGGTTTTCTTTAACATCAACATCTGCCGAAATAATACGCAGGACGTTCGACAGATCACTGAGTATGCGCGCGAAAACCACATAGCCACTGATTACCACATCAATGAAACTCCGATGCTGGAGCAGGACGAGCATTTCAAACATCTCAGCGACAATCCCACCTACATCCGACCCGAAGACTGGCCGGAGATCGATTCCCTCGTTGACTGGCTCATCGAAAAGAACAAAGCCGGATACCAAATGGTGAATTCCGTGCAGCGCTTACAGGAGATCAAAGCGTTCATACGCATGGCGAGTGGCAGCGATCTGAAACGTCTGGGCTGGAACGGCGACGGAACCGGCACTAACGGCGACATCGCGAAACGAATCGCTGGAATGCCTGGTTTTGTTCAGGACGATAATGGCGAGCTGCATTTTGCTGAATGGAATTGCCGAGCCGGCCAGAACAACGTAATCATTCGCACGGATGGTACGGTAGCTCCGTGCTTCCCCATGTATGCCTCAACCTTCGACTGGGGAAACATCGACGAGCACAAGTTTGAAGAAAAGCAGTTAGCTGGTATGAAAAAGACTTGTCAACAGCATTGTTTCTCCACCCTCAATCACAATCTCGCCTATTGTTACAACGATGCGCGGGTGATCAAATTTGTCTGGACGAACCTGGTCAAAAACCGCATGCAAGGCGGAGCCCGAAGCTTTGAAGATTAATGCGGGCACAATCTGATTTCGATTAGCTGCTCGGCCGAAGTGAGTTTCTAGGTGAGGGCACGCGTGGACTCTCGAACGACGAGTTCAGGCGCCAGCTTGCGGCGAACGGGTTTGAATTCCCGGTCCTCAGCAGCTGCATTAATCCCCTCCATGATAATTCCCACAGCCGTGCTGCCCAGCGCTTCCATCGGCTGCCGAACGGTGGTCAGCGAAGGTACGGACAGTCCTGCCGGAAGCACATCGTCAAAACCGATCACGGAACAGTCATCCGGCGTCTTCAAGCCGGCCCGAGCGAGCGAGCGGATCGCGCCGAAAGCAGTCATGTCGTCGAAGGCCATAATCGCGGTGAAGCGCTTCTTGTGCTTCAGTAGCTCTTCGGTCAGTCTGAATCCGCTTTCGAATGCCGAATTGGGGTCTAGTGAATCGGGCAGCTCTGCTACCAGCATCGGATCGATCGGCAAACGGACAGATCGTGCGAAGGAACGTACGCCTCGCCAACGAGGCGCCGCATCAGCCAGCAGCTTCGGGCCTCGAATGAAAGCAATCTTTCGATGCCCCAGCGAGTAAAGATGCTCGATGGCAAGGTGTGCACCCGCTTCGTTATCAACCATCACAGAACTCATGCTGCCGGATTTCAATTCCCTCGCGATCATGACCGCGGGAATATTTCGCTTTTCGAGATCGGCCAGCAAGTCGACATCCACCAAGAGCCAGTTTGCGATGATGATAAGTCCCTCCACGGGACGGGCTAGCAGCGTCTCGAGGTAGCGCTCAAAGCGTCCGCGCTGGTTATGCATGTCGGTAAAAATGGGAAGGTAGGAACTTTCGTAGAGCGAACTCTCGATCCCGCGGAGAATCAGCGTGCAGAAAGGGTCTGTGACGTCAAACACCATCACTCCAACGGTGTGATTGCTTCTGGCGTTCAGAAAATGGGAATTAGACTTGGGGCGATAGTGCAGCCTCTTCGCAGCCTTCTCAATGCGATCCTTCGTGGAAGGGGGAATGTAGCGCGCGAGTGGCGCATTGTTGAGAACAATCGAAACCGTCGCGATCGAGACACCGCTCGCCTGCGCGACGTCCCGCAACGTGACGGCTGATCCTCTTGTCCTCCGCCGACGCATCTTCGATGCTCCGCCCAAACAGCAGAATTTAGATCTCTGAAAAATTAGCGCCCATCTTTATCACAACCCGACGGAGCGCGGCCATCACTATGGCCTCTAGGCATCGTCGGCCGGAATGTCAAAACGCACCAGATCAGTCTTGAACCCCTTCGTTTTGACTGCGCCGTACGCAACTCCAACCGCCATCCACACCGTGCCGAGAACGATGGCCCAGGGCCCAAGGCTACGCCAGATAAAAAGGCAAATGACAAAGCCGAGCACAGGAAAAGCAAAGTTAGTCCAGCGCTTTTCGCTCGAGCGTAAATAGTAATGAACGAATGCCGCCGCGTTCACGCCCATAAACGCGAGCAGCGCGCCAAAATTCAGCAGCTCGGTTCCTTTCTCATAAGAAATCAGAAAAGCCCCGACGAGTGCGATAGCGCCGACGAAGATCACGTTGTTGCGAGGAATGCGATTCTTCGGATCAAGTGCCCCAAAGAACTTCTTGGGAATACCGTCGCTACGGCCCATCCCGTAAAGCAAGCGAGCGGCTCCGAGCTGCGCGCCCATCCCCGATCCGATATTCGCGATGAGCACGGTGAAGTTGAGCAGGTGGAAAAGAAAAAATCCACCTATCTGTCGCGCTACCAGCGGAAATGCAGACTCGACCATGTCTTGCGGAAAAGGCTTCGAGCCCCAAACCAGTTGTGCGGCATAAACTTCGAGCGACGACAAAACACCCGTAATCACGCACACCAGCACGGTCGCAAGCATGACGTTGCGCCGCGGGTTCTCGACCTCCTCGGACAAGGTGGAAATTGCGTCGAACCCGATATAGGTAAGTACCGCGATCGAGGTACCGCGGAAGACGCCGTGGAAGCTGAAAGTTTCCGGATTGTAAAAGGGCTGTGTGAAAAAACCGGCGCCGTACTGATGTAGCCCCCAAATGAAACGAATAACAAACGCGAAAAATACAACCACCACAATCGACATTCCGGCAGCAAGCACGTCATTGATTCGTGCCGAAGTCTTAATCCCCCGAAGATTCAGAAGTGTAAAAAGCGTGGCGTAAGCGACCGCCAGCGCCCAATAAGGCATGCCCGGCAGGATATTCTGCGTGAGCTTGCTGCAAAGCACGGTACAAATCAGAGGATTCAAGATGTAATCCATCACCATGGCCCAACCGGTGATGTATCCAAGTGCGGGATGTATTTCCTCTCCGACGTAAGTATAAGCAGAGCCGGCGCTGGGATAGGCGCGAGCCATTTTTCCGTAGCTGATCGCCGTAAAAAGCATTGCCACCATGGCAATGAGAATAGTTGTGACGACGTGACCGCCCGCGTTGTTATTGATCACTCCGTAGATTCCCATCGGCGCAATGGGCTGGATAATTACGATGCCGATGATAATGAGGTCCCATAGTTTGAGCGCTCGCTTCAGTTGGACCGGCGCCGGTACGGAAGTTGCAACGCTTGGCTCTTTCATTCGCGGACGACAGCCTTGACGAGGTGTCGTGGATGGTCCACGTCGCAACCATTCAACGTCGCAAAGTGATAGGCGAGAAGCTGGAGGGGCACAACTTCGAGAATTGGCAAAAGCAACTCAGGAGCCACAGGAACGAAGATTACTCGGTCCGCAATCTGCGAAACTTCGCTATCACCCTGTGTAGCAATAGCGATTACTCGGCCGCCGCAATCTTTAACATACTTGAGGACGCCCAAGGTCTTCTGATAGCGGTGCGTGGAATCAGAATCCGTGGGGTCCCGTGTTGCTACTGCTACAACAACAAGCTTTTCATCGACCAGCGCGTTCGGGCCGTGCCGTAGTTCTCCGGCGGGCATACCTTCCGCTTGCACGTATGAAACTTCCTTCAGCTTTAAGGCGCCCTCGCGGGCGATCGCGTAATGTATCCCGCGGCCGAGATATAGAAAGGCCTTTGCATCTTGAACGAAACGAGCGACCTCCGCGGCGTGCGAGTCCCAAGCCGAAAGCCCTCTTTCAATTTCGTCAGGCATTCGAGCGAGCCGATCCAAATAATTGTTGACGTCCTCGGAATCGATGCGGTCACGCCTCTGAGCTAGAAAAAGTGCGAAGAGATAGAGAATTGCAACCTGTGCTGTATAGCTTTTTGTGGCGGGCACGGCGCACTCGGGTGCGGCGTAAGTGACCACAGTGGCACTACTTTCGCGCGCGATCGTGGACTCGGCGACATTCGAGATAGCTACAGTTTTTGCGCCACGACGCAGAGCTTCACGCTGCGCAGCTATCGTATCCGCAGTCTCGCCCGACTGCGTGATCAGGATCACCAGGGAATCGGCGTCCGCATGCGACGAGCGAAGGCAATATTCGCTCGAATATTCCACATCCACGGCGACGCCGGCCAGATCTTCCATCATTATTTCGCCGGCGAGCCCAGCGTTGCGGCTCGAGCCGCTGGCCGCAATGATGATTTTTCTGATGCCCGAGAAAACACTATCGATCGACTGAGGCGCAGCCGCAAAGATGTTCCTACCTTCGACGTTGCGACGAATCGTTTCGCGCAGGGCTTGAGGCTGTTCATAAATTTCCCGCACCATCGCAGGAGAACTTTGCGATGAGATCGATCGCGAACTTTCCAGCGAGTCTTGTGGCTGGCCACCCATAGCTCTGCCTTCCGCGGATTTAAGGTTTCCCTGATAATTCTACTTGACAAGAACGGTATACTGAACGTAAATCCAATTTCAATAAATTTAATAAAACTGAAGTCTAACAGAACGGTGGGCGGGGCGGAGGCCAGTTCTAGGTAGTTTCGGGGAAACCAACTTGTCTTCGGGGGTACGACGATGCGAAAACGTCGAATCATCCTTCTGGCAACTGTGGTGGTGCTCGGAAACTTAGTCAGCCCAGCGCTCGTATGGGCGAGCATTACGGGAAGTATCTCCGGGATTGTCACTGATCCGACCGGAGCACTGGTTATCGGCGCCACCGTCACGGCGACGAATACGCAAACGGGCATCCGCGCCGTGATCTTCACAGACAAGAGCGGATTCTACAATTTTTCGGATTTATCCGTGGGGACCTACGATCTCGAAGTTGAGCAGAAAGGATTCAAGACCTTCCATCAAAGTAAGATCGTAATCGATGCCAACTCTGCGATTAAGATTGACATAAAGCTAGAGCTTGGCGAAGTAAGCGAGAGGGTGACCGTAGAGAGCCAAGCCGTTCACGTGGAAACACAGAGCACGCAGATGGGAGAAGTAATCAACTCTCAAAAAATGACGGCCGTTCCTTTGAATGGCCGCGATTTCACCAACCTGCTTTCTCTCCAACCCGGTGTCGTGCCCTTCCAGTACGCGAACGCTCTCCAGGATTCGAACTTGAGTGACCGTACCGTTTCCGGCAGCACTGCATTGAATGGCGGCAATCAATCCATTAACGGCCAACGCGAAACGTATAACGGCTTCATGGTCAATGGCGCCAATGTCGAGGAAGGAAAAAACAACGGTACGTCCGTGATACCAAACCTCGATTCGATCGAAGAGTTCCGGATTATCACCAATAACTTCGACCCGGAGTATGGAAATTACAGCGGTGGACAAGTGAACGTAGTAACGAAATCAGGCACGAATTCCCTTCATGGGAGTGTTTTCGAATTTAATCGCAACACGGCTTTCAATTCGCGCAACTTTTTCAGTCCGGCAGGAGATGCTCCGAAGCTTATCCAGAACCAGTTCGGTGCCACGGTCGGCGGTCCAATCAAGCGGGATAAGCTGTTTTTCTTCGTCGATTATCAAGGCACGCGGAGAATTTTTGCTCCAACCGTTGCCGCCTCTGTTCCAGACGGAACATTTCAGTCCAATGGCGACTACGCGCTGTCTCCGACTGAATCAGCAGACCTCGCAGCAGGCGCTGCAGCCGCGGCGGCAGGGACATCATCCGCCGGTAGCGTGCAAGGACAGCAATTAGCTACGAATTTATCGTCGAAACTCGGATATCCGGTTACCGTCACAGAACCGTATTTTTTCACCGGATGCACGAGCGGCACAGGTGCCACGCCATGCGTTTTCCCGAACGCCATCATTCCCAAGGCTGCGTTTTCGCCTGCGTCGGCGGGTGTGCTGCCGTTTATTCCCGTTATTCCGGCGCCAGCCGTCCCCATCAACGGACCCAATTTCTTTGCGGCGGATTTCGATCAGAGACTTCGGGATGACAAGGGTGCCTTCCGCCTGGATGCAAACACGAAGTACGGAATGCTTTCGGCCTACTATCACATCGACGACGATACGTTCGTCAATCCTTACCCCAACTCCGGAGCGACCGTCCCCGCTCCGAATATCGGCGCCTTCACTGCCAGTGACCTGACGCGCGCGCAGGTTTTGGTTCTTAGCGACACCAAATCTTTCGGCCCCACGTCCGTAAACGAGTTTCGATTCAGCTACGTGCGGAATGGTGCGCACCTGACCACGCCACAGGGCGGACTCACCTTAAATGGCCAGCCGATTACCCTGACCTCGCTAGGATTTACTGCACCGGCGGGAAGTGGAGCAACATTTAACGGCGGAGTGGCGCCAATCGAACCGGCGCTCGAGGGTGTGCCCAACATTGCGTTCGCACAGGAGCTATCGGGGACAACGATCGGCGTACCAGCCGATACCCCCAAGCAGTTCAACAACACTTTTCAATGGCAGGACAATTTTTCAAAAGTGATCGGTACGCACAGCATCAAGTTCGGCGGGCAGTTCCACTATGATCAGATCAACGATCGCAACCTCTTCGGCGAAAACGGAGCTTACACCTTCGACGGCAGCGAGACGAATTCCGATTTCGTCGACTTCCTGATCGGCGCGCCAGGCTTTTTCATCCAGGCGAGCAAGCAAATCCTCGATTCCCGTTCGAAGTATATGGGGTTGTACGGGCAGGACAGCTGGAGGATGACGCCGAATATTACCTTGAATTACGGCTTGCGCTGGGAGTTCAGCCAACCGTGGTATGACACGCAAGGTAAAATCGAAACTCTGATTCCGGGGCGTCAGTCGGTGCTGTTCCCAGCAGGCACATGCGACGGCTGCACGGGAGCTCCAACCGGATGGGTGGTTCCCGGCGATCCCGGCGTGCCCAAGACGCTCGCGCCCACGCAGTATCACAACTTTTCGCCGCGCATCGGCATAGCGTACTCGCCGGGATGGGATTCCGGCTTTCTCGCCAGGCTAACCGGAGGCCCGGGAAAGACAAGCATCCGGGCGGGCTTCGGCCTTTTCTACACGGCATTTGAAGACCTCACCCAGTTCCAGGAGATCGGCGATGCGCCGTTCGGCTTGTTTTGGTTCCAGAGCGGCAGCTTCTTCGATGCGCCTTTCATGGACCGCGGCGACGGCTCGGCGGTTCAGCGCTTTCCCTTTACGTTTCCGCCGGTGCCAGTGAAGCAACCCAATCCGAACTTTAATTGGGCGCAGGTGGAACCGATCTCAAGCTCGCTGGCGTTCGCGCATACCAACAAGACTCCTTATAGCGAGCACTACGAGTTGTCCATACAAAGGCAATTCGGTTCGAACACGGTAGCGTCGCTAAGTTACGTCGGGAACCAGGCGCACAAGCTCCTTACCTCGATTGAATCGAATCCGGGAAACCAGGCGCTGTGCCTCCAGTTGAACCAGGCTCCATTCAACCCGAATCCCGGAACTGTCAATTGTGGTCCTTTCGGCGAAGGCAGCCAATACACGTTGCCGCCGGGCGTGGATTACCCGTCCGCAGCAACGACAGCGGTGGAACTTGTTCCGGCTTCGACGTGCGGCTCGCATGGGTCCGCACAATGCGTCGTGAATGGAACCTATACGGTTTTTGGGCCACAGAATAACGTTCAGGTCTTTAACAACAATCCGTTTGAAGCCACCATCGCGCAGTCGTCTTACAACTCGCTGCAGGCCAGCGTGCGCCATACCGGGAATTATTCCACTTTCCTGTTCGCCTACACGTTCAGCAAATGCATGGACGACGCTTCGGAACTCATCGAAGGAATTAATCCTTTCAATCCTAGAGCAAGCACTTCACTCTGCGCGTTCGACGTGAAGCACAATTTCGTCGCGAGCTACGAAGCGAAGGTACCTTTTGATCGCTTCTTCCATACGACTTCGGGCTGGAAAAACACACTCGCTTCGGGTTGGGCTGTCTCTGGAATCACCTCGTTTGTGAGCGGCCTTCCCGTCAGCCTGTCTTTTCCCAACGACAATTCTCTCACTGGGACCGCGGGTACTTCTGCACCTATCGACCTGCCCGACTTTACCCCGGGGAAAATCCTCCAGACCACAAATCCACGGAACGGTGGCACGTACTTCAACACCAGCCTCTTCAGCGACGAGCCGCTTGGTCAAATCGGAAACGCAAAGCGGCGATTCTTTTACGGTCCCGGACTTAACAACTGGGACATGGCATTGCTGAAGGACACAAAGTTCACCGAATCAAAGACGATTCAATTTCGATTTGAAGCATTCAACGCCTGGAATCACACCCAATTCGCCGGTCAGTTGTCACCGGGGTTCGGCGTATTTGGTTCCTCCGGCTTCGGAGTTATTTCGGCGGCATACAGTTCCCGCGTCCTACAGGCGGGGCTGAAGTTCTTGTTCTAGGCATGCCAGGCTGTACGAATCCGCTCGCCCGCCCACTCCTACGGTTGATCGCCGTTTTCTTTTTCTTTACCCCGCAATTAGCTGCTCAAACGATTCGCGTAGATGCCACGCCAAGCCACGCTACAAATTCAATCGTGCCCGCGCAAGCGTTGGGCGCCGGAATCGACCGACTTCCACCGGGCGCAACCGACAAGACCTTTATAGAGCCTACGATCAAACAAGTTTTGTCGTCGGGTTGGCAGACGATCAGCTACCGTCAGAACACCGAGCTTCACATGGAGGCCTGGCACTGGAATCCTCAGGGCACCTGGAGCGACCCCGCAGGCAAAGGTTATTTCACCGGCAGCACCGCCCTGGGTGAGCCCATTCGCCATTCCTACGGCTATCCTCTGCCTCACCGCGGCGTCACTCACGATGACGGCACGGATATGGTCGGCTACTCGCGACTCACCGATGGCGATCTGAACTCCTACTGGAAGAGCAATCCATACCTGGCGCAGCCGTACACTGGCGAAGACGATTCGCTTCATCCGCAGTGGGTTATTGTCGACCTGGCCGCCCCGCGTCCGTTCAACGCCATGCGGATCGCCTGGGCCGAGCCATTCGCGCGGCAATACGTGATCCAATACTGGAACGGCGAAGATCCGATCAAGAAGCCGGCACAGGGAGCGTGGATCGCTTTTCCGAACGGCGTCATCAGCGACGGCCAGGGCGGCAGTCCCACGCTTCAGCTCTCTGTCGCACCGATGCCCGTGCAATACATTCGGATCTGGATGACGCGATCGTCGAATACCTGCGACACGCACGGCCCCACCGACCGCCGCAATTGTCTGGGTTATGCGATTCGCGAGCTCTTCATCGGCACCACGACTCCCGACGGAAAATTCCACGACCTCGTCCTCCACGTTGCCGATCAAGGACAAACCAACACCTATTGCTCGTCCGTCGACCCCTGGCACGAACCCTCGGATCTAGACGAAAAAGCGGGCGATCAAGTGGGTTTCGACCTGTTCTACACCAGCGGCTATACTCGCGGCCTTCCGGCTATGATTCCCATCGCTATGATCTATGCCACACCGGAGGATTCCGTCGCCGAAATCGCGTACGTCGAGAAACGAGGCTACCCGATTTCGTACGTCGAGATGGGCGAGGAACCCGACGGGCATTACATGGTGCCGGAAGATTATGCCGCGATGTACGTTCAGTGGGCCCGGGCCCTGCACAAGCTCGATCCAAAGCTTCAGTTGGGCGGCCCAATCTTCACGGGCGTGAATAAGGACATCGAGACATGGCCCGACGCGCAGGGCCGCACGTCTTGGACGGCGCGTTTCGTCGATTACCTGAAAGGGCACGGGAGCCTCGCAGACTTGAGTTTCTTTTCCTTCGAGCACTACCCGATGGATCCCTGCAAAATTCAGTGGAGTAATCTCTACGACGAAGCGACGCTTGTCACTCACATGCTCGACATCTGGCATCGCGACGGTGTTCCCGCAAATATTCCTATGTTCATCACGGAGTCGAACATCGCTTGGCAATCGGAAGAAGCGTTTATCAACACGTGGGGCGCGCTCTGGCTGGCCGATTATGTGGGGTCGTACCTCAGCGCCGGCGGTAATGCGGTCTATTTCTTTCACTACATTCCGCTTGGCGTCCACCGCGGTTGCAACAACTCTCTGGGAACCTTCGGGCTGTTTTCGACGGACGCGAATCTGAAGATTGAGCAACCGCTTTCGCAATATTTCGCGAGTCAGCTCATCAATCTGGAGTGGGTAGAACCCGCGGGAGCGGCGCATCGTCTCTTTGCCGCTTCGAGTGACATCCAGGACGACGCTGGCCACACACTCGTGACGGCCTACGCCGCGCTACGCCCCGATGGGAAATGGTCCCTGCTTATCGTCAATAAAGACCAGGAAAATTCGCACGGTGTTCGCATCGTCTTTCACGGCTCGGAAGCAAATCGCGATCGCGAGTTTTCGGGCCCGGTGGATTTCATTACCTTTGGCAGCGAACAGTATCAGTGGCATCCGGGCTTTGACGATGGCAAGGCCGATCCCGACGGCCCGCCTGCGCGCAGTTCAATAAACGCGACACCTGCGAAAGTTTTTGAGCTTCCAAAGGCGTCCGTTACCGTAATCCGTGGCGCTATCGCACCGTAGCGGCCTATAGCTCGCCGAGTCTGTCTCTCAATCGAATAGCGCTTCAACTACTCCCTGCATATGCGTTACTCTCGATTCCGTCGCGGTAAGAATTTATGAAAGTACTCAATGGACTCAGCCTCTACTTCATGAAAGCCGTCCCGGATCACATAACGAAGCGGATAGGTGACTAATGCCGGCTGGCACTCCGGGCCCGATTCAACAAGGAAACGTCAGTCCTCTGCAGAAGATAAAACACTTTGTAATTAACGTTTTCCTGCTCTTTCATATTCTCGCCATATCCTGCTGGGCTTTGCCGCTTAACAACCCACTGATTTCCTCATTCAGGAATCTGGTGCGGCCATACTTCATATGGTCTGGACTTTTCCAATCCTGGGACATGTTTTCTCCTGAGCCGAAAAGGGTTAACAGCTACCTCGAAGCGATTGTTATCTATGAAGACGGATCGAGTACATTGTGGAGCTTCCCAAGAATGGAACTCCTCAGCGCCAATGAACGGTACGCAAAGGAGCGTTATCGCAAATTCGAGGAAAATCTGCAGAACGATCAATATTCCGGTTTGCGGCCCGATGCTGCCCGCTACATTGCGCGCTTGAATAATCAAAAATCAAGTCCACCGAAAACGATCATGCTTGTTGTGAGGTGGTCGGAAATTCTCCCTCGCTCGGATGACACGTACGATCGCGGGCCTTGGAATTCGAATATCTTTTTCACCTACGATGTGCAGCCTGAGGATTTGAAGTGAGGCTGAAGTCTCTTCTGGATGCATGGAATTCGTTTTTCTTTGCGCCACAATCACCTCTGCCGATCGCATTGTTTCGCATTCTGTACGGTTTGCTGGTTATCGCTACCCTCCTATTGCTGCGGCCCGACTGGCTCACCTGGTATGGCCCTCACGCGTGGGTAGGTCTCTCGACGATGCACACGCTTGAGCCTGGCCCGCGATTGAACCTGTTCACGATTATTCCGCAACATGATGTCTGGATCGAAGCGCTGTTCTGGGTATTTCTGGCATCGGCGGCGCTTCTAACGGCGGGCTTATTCACCCGTTTCAATAGCCTGCTTGTATTTCTCTGCCTCACCTCAATCCAACAACGGAATCTCTACATCACCAGCGGTGGCGACACATTCTTGCGGCTGGCCGGATTCTTCTTGATTTTCGCTCCGGCCGGAGCGGCCCTGTCCGTAGATCGGCTGATTCGAATCCGGCGCGGAAAGGAAGGCGCTAGCATTCTGCCGCGCAGCCCATGGGCGCAACGCATGATTCAGTTCGAATTAGCGCTACTTTATTTCAGTTCGTTCTGCTGGAAAGTGCAGGGCGCTCCCTGGGTTCAGGGCACCGCGCTCTACTATGTGTATCATCTGGATGAATTTCACCGGTTTCCCATGCCTTCACTATTCCTGCGCCCGACGATGCTGAAGTTGGGCAGCTGGATGGCGCTTGCGCTGGAATTCTCCCTGGGCACTTTAATCTGGATCAAAGAATTTCGTTACACCATCTTGTCCCTCGGCGTGCTATTCCACCTATGGCTCGAATACTCGCTGAATATTCCTATGTTCGAATGGGATGTCCTGGCTGCATATGTCTTGTTTATCGAGCCCGAGGATTTGACTCACGCTTGGAGTTGGATACGTGGCCGCGTCGCCGTGAAGGCTCTTCAACGCTCGTAAGACGCAGGTTTCATCGCGCCGCCGCAAAATCGCTCGAACCAGCTAAAAATCTTGTTTTCGGAACATCCTGCTCGGCCCCTCACGGAATCTTTACCCACACGGCAGACGCGGGCGCGCTTGATTCCTCCCCGCTGTCGTTCTGCGCCGTCACCGCCACCAGGTGTTTTCCTGATTCGAAAAGAAGCGGCTGGCTTTCTCCTGAAATGCCCTTCATTGCTCCGCTCGCATCAGCAGGAACCGGAATCTCAAACAGCTTATAAGGCTTTCCGCCTGAGATATCGTAAACAACAAACTTCGCGATGCATTTCTTGGTCACTTTTTGCGAGCACGCGGGCGTGGCCGTGAAGTTATAATCGAACTTCACGGTAATCGTGTGTTTGACCGGCTGCGTCTGCGCAACGCAACGTCCCGCCAGAATGACGCTGCCAACAACCGCAACAACCAGAACCCGCGAGCCCGCTTTCGTGAGGATCATAATCCTCTCCCATTCTACATGGAGTCGTTCCTCAAACGCATCATACGGAAGGGGTTAGCGCCCAATGTCTGAGGTAAATGGCTCTCAAGAAAAAACGCTGTACAGCTTGCCAAAGACATTGATTCATAATCAAGGATGAAGCTTGCCGCGAGCATTCGGAAGGAGAAGACACTGTGAAATTGATCATGGGTACCGCTATTTGCGCGATTCTTTTGGTCACCTCTATCTCAGCTTCGTACACGCAGACCAATAAGAATAAAACTTCACCGGCCAACGCTCGCGAATCAGACATCGCGCGCGGAAAATATCTCGTCGAGGAGGTCGCCAAATGCGCGGAATGCCATACCCCGCGCGACGCCCAAAATCAGCTCGATTCCGATCGCTGGTTACAGGGAGCGCCGATCTGGATCACTTCAGTCAAGCCCACACCCACTTGGGCAGACCAAGCCCCAACGCTCGCCGGTTTTCCCGGGTATTCAGACAAAGACGGCTTCGACATACTCGAAAAAGGGATCGGTGCAGATGGCGAAGCGATTCGTCCCCCGATGCACATCTACCACTTGAAACACGAAGACGCCGTCGCGATTATCGCCTATCTCCGTTCCCTCCCCAGCGGTCCGAAGTAGGCAACCTCGACGCTCCGCGCCGATTCCTACTTCGAGATTTCGCAACGAGCCGAATGCCTAGGAGTTTTCACGAATCTCCGGACTACGCAGAAGACGGAGAATAGGAAGGCTCGGGCTTTGCCTTTCACATGTAACGCATAATGAAAGGGAGCACGTCTAAGCAAGAGCGATTCTGGGGCAGCAAACAGCTAGGCCTTGGTAAGTGTACGTGATGACGGAAACTAGGGTGTAATGGGGTTTTCGCGACATAGTTCAGTGGTGTGGATTGTTTTGTGCGCCGCCTGCGTCGGTGTAACTGCGTTCGTTGCCGCGCCTGACTCTGCATCCGCCCTCGCGCTCGAAATTCAACAAGCGCCAGCCCAGGCTCCCGTAGCGAAACAAGTAGGCGTGGTGAAAAGCCTCAACGGAAACGCGCTCACGCTAACAACGGACTCGGGTACCGACATTGCCGTGCAAATCGTAAGCAGCGCGAAAATGGTACGCGTCGCCCCAGGGCAAACGGATCTGAAGAGCGCCACCGCAATTCAACTCGCAGACCTCCAGGTTGGTGACCGAATCCTGGTGCGCGGGCAACCGTCGAGCGACGGGAAATCATTCGTCGCCGTCGGCGTTATTGCGATGAGCCGTTCCGATGTGGAAGCAAAGCATCAAAGCGACCGCGAAGACTGGCAAAAGCGCGGCATCGGTGGCCTCGTGACTTCCGCCGATCCCACTACGGGCACGATCACCATTTCCGTCACAGCTGCGAGCGGAAAGAAAACGATCGCCATTCGCACGACCAACGCCACAATCCTACGCCGCTACGCGCCGGACTCGATTTCATTTGACGAAGCCAAGCCAGCGCCGTTCGACCAGGTAAAACCCGAAGATCAACTTCGAGCGCGAGGAACGCGCAGTGCGGACGGAAACGAATTCGCGGCTGAAGAAGTTGTCTCAGGAAGTTTTCGCAATATCGCGGGAACTATTTCTTCGATCGACGCCAATGCAAATACGATGAGCGTGATGGATCTCATCACCAAAAAGCAGTTTGTAGTGAAAATTACGAGCCAATCCCAGTTACGCCGATTGCCGCCAGAAGTCGCCCAACGCATTGCCTTTCGTTTGAAAGGCGCGGGCACAACTGGCGATCACGCTGGCTCCGGTCCAGCGGGCGCTCCGGGACAAGCCGGAAGTGCCAGCGGCGGTGCCTCCCAACGTCCTGAGGGCGCTCCAGGTGGCGGTCGCACCGGCGGCGGGCAGGGCGACTTCCAGCAGATTGTGAATCGCATGCCCGCGGCTACACTCGCCGATTTCAAAAAGGACGAAGCTGTAATGATCGTCGCCACAGAGGGAACCACTTCCGGCCAAGCCACCGCCATCACCTTGCTTGGCGGCGTCGAACCGATTCTCGCGGCCGCGCCCGCCGGGAGTCAGGCAGTAACTCTCTCGCCGTGGAGCTTGGGCGGCACTCCCGCCATGGCCGGTGACGCTCCATAAACTCATGCCCCGGCGCCGCACCCAAACTCAACTCAGGGACACAATGAGACTCCGCTACAAGGCAAACCTCGTTGCATTCGCGATTATCGTCCTCTTAGTTTTCGGCGTCACCCCGCGCGCTGCTAGTGCCCAGACCACCAGCCTCGGCGCGCTTCACGGACAAGTACTCGATCCATCAGGAGGCGCTGTGGTAGGTGCATCTGTCGTTCTCACCACGCCGACCGGCGACACTCTCGTCGCCACGAGCGATCAGCAAGGCATCTTCGACCGTAAAGGTCTCCCCCCGGGCAAATATTCGGTTCAAATTATCGCGAAGGGTTTCGCAATTTTTAAGAGCGACGACGTCGAAATCGCCGCCGATAAAGTTCAGCAGCTCAAGGCCACCCTGGAGATCGAGCAGCAGCAGGAAAAAGTAGTTGTCTCCGATGAGGCGCCAACGGTGGACGTAAATCCCGCAAACAACGCAGGCGCAATCATCATTTCAGGCAAAGAGCTCGAAGCGCTCCCTGACGATCCCGACGAATTACAAAGCGACCTGACTGCTCTCGCCGGCCCGTCCGCAGGTCCAAACGGCGGCCAGTTCTATATCGACGGCTTTACGGCCGGCCAGCTGCCGCCAAAGTCCGCCATCCGCGAAATCCGCATTAATCAGAACCCGTTCTCAGCGCAATACGACAAAGTCGGCTACGGCCGTATCGAAATCTTCACCAAGCCCGGCACCGATAAATGGCACGGGCAAATCTCGGTAAACGGCAACGATTCCGCATTCAACTCGAAGAACCCGTTCTTTCATCAGGATAGCTCTGCTACCCCGTATCCTCCCTACTACTCAGTGCAGTACAGCGGCAACATCGGTGGCCCGTTGAGCAAGAAAGCGTCGTTCTTCTTCACCACAGATATTCGCGACATCAACGATCTCTCCATCGTCAACGCGCAAATCGTGGATACCACCTCGCCCGGTTTTCCAATCGTTCCATTTTCCGATGCGGTGCCAACTCCGAAGAGACGCTACAACCTCGGTCCACGCATCGACTACCAACTCTCCGGCACGAATACTCTTTCGGTTCGCTATCAATACTATCGGGACGATCTCAAGAACGACGGAATCGGCGCATTCTCTCTTCCAACGCAGGCCTTCAACCTTCTCACAACAGAACACACTCTGCAGGTAAGCGATACCCAGACGCTCGGACCAAACGTCGTCAACGAAACCCGTTTCCAATATCTCCACCAGACCAGCAGCCAGGTCCCGCAGAACACCGCAACCACTTTGTTGGTACAAGGAGCGTTCGTCGGCGGCGGCAGCAACGAGGGAACCATTCTCGATACTTCCAATCGCTATGAACTGCAGAACTACACATCAATCTCACACGGCACTCACTTCTTCAAATTCGGCGTACGGCTCCGCGGCGTCACCGATTCGAACTTCTCGACAACCGGTTTCAATGGCGAGTACATCTTCCCTTCCATCCAGGCATATCAAGCCGCATTGGCCACCGGCGCGCAAAACGCCACTCAATTCCTGCTCACCGCCGGCCCCACAGCTGGGATGCCAGGAAATCCGAATGCGAGCGTAGGACAAGTAGACGTGGGCCTCTATGCAGAAGATGACTGGCGCATCCGCCCGAACATCACGTTGAGCTATGGCTTGCGGTTCGAATCACAAAACGAAATCAGCAATCATGCAAATTGGGCACCGCGCCTCGGCTTCGCATGGGGCCTCGGCGGTGGAGGTAAGGCTGCGCCGAAAACTGTCCTGCGAGCGGGCTTCGGAATCTTCTACGATCGCTTCAACTCTTCCTACGTTCTTCAAGAAGACCGCCTCAACGGAATCCGCCAGGCGCAATTCATCTTTACGAATCCCGACTTCTTCCCGAACACGGTCCCGACCAGCACCGTAAATCCGAGCGTCTACGCCCAAGCCTCGCACTTACGCGCACCCTACGTGATGCAAACCGCGGTCAGCCTTGAGCGCCAAGTCACGAAGTTTGCGAATGTATCGCTTTCCTATTTGAATTCGCGCGGCTGGGATCAGCTCTTCACCAACAACATAAACAGTCCTGAGCCCGGCACCTTCGATTTTCCCTTCTATACGAGTCCAACGCCGGGCGTCCGGCCCATCGCCGGGTTCGAGAACGTCTATCAATTCCAGTCGGAAGGTATCTACCGCGAAAATCAGATGTTCCTGCAGGCCACGATTCGCGCCGGCGCAAAGCTCACGCTCTTCAGCTACTACACGCTGACATACGCCAACAGCGACACCTCATCGGCCACCGCTTTTCCGTCGAATCCGCGGAATATCATGCAGGATTATGGCCGCTCGCCATTCGACATTCGCAACCGTTACTTCCTCGGTGGCACGATCGGTCTGCCGCACAACTTCCGCCTTAGCCCATTCATGATCGTCAGTTCCGGCACGCCGTTCAACATCACGCTCAGCCAGGATCTGATCGGCACTGCGCAGTTCAATCAGCGTCCCACCTTTGCGAATGGAGCGGTGGGACCAACGATCGTCAACGTTCCAGGAATCGGGTCGTTCAACACAGTGCCCTCGCCGAACGCAACGCCAATACCCGTTGATTTCTTAACCAGCCCCTCAAGGTTCACCCTGAACGTCCGCCTCAGCAAGACATTTGGCTTCGGCAAAGAATCAGGCTCAGGCGGGCAACAAACTGTTTCGGGCGGACCCGGCGGAGGTGGCGGAGGAGGGCGCGCTGGCGGGCGCGCTGGCGGGCCGTTCGCGGGAGGGCCGGGAGGATTGGGCGGCGGGGGCACGAATCGCCGCTACAACGTCACCCTCAGCGTCAATGCCCGCAATCTCTTCAACTACAGGAATGCTGATATCCCAAGCGGGGTCTTGAATCCGCCGACAGCAGATGTCCCGCAGGCCTCGGCTTCGCCCTTTTTCAACGTGCCAAATCATCTCGCCGGTGGTCCCTTCTCTGCTCAATCAGCAAGCCGCCTGATTTACCTACAAGCGGCTTTCAGCTTCTAGTGTTTAGCCGAGCCCCGATTCACTCCTAGGTCGCTTCGCTCAAAAACTGGATTAACCAGAGCTGTCGCGACCGGATAAACTGACACCCATGGAACAAGCGAACGTTGTGATCATCGGCGGCGGCGTGGTCGGGTGCGCGATTGCACGGGCGCTTTCGTCTCGCTGGAGCGATGTTTTCGTTTTAGAGGCTATGCCGAAGATCGGGATGGCAGCGAGTTCGCGAAATAGTGGCGTAATCCACTCAGGCCTCTACTACCAGCCAGGTTCACTGAAAGCTCGGCTCTGCGTGCGCGGTAACGAGCTGACATATGAGTTCTGCGAGGCGCACGGCGTTCCCTACCGCAGGACGGGCAAATTGGTCGTCGCAACGTCTCCCGCCGAATCCCAAGAACTCGTCGCGCTGATGAAGAATGGTGAGGCCAACGGCGTCGAAGGAATGCGAATCGTCGATCGCGCAGCAATTCGTGCGCGCGAACCGCACGTGAACGGCTTCGAGGCCATCGAAGTTCCCTCGACAGGAATCGTCGGCAGTGAGGAACTGACGAAAGCCTACGCCCGCATCGCGAAGGATCGTGGCGCGAATATCGTCACCAATGCAAAAGTCGAGCGTCTAGAGCACACCCGCGACGGAATTCGCGTTCTGAGTGCAGTGGGTGAAATTGAAACGCGCTGCCTGGTGAATAGCGCCGGTCTCTTTGCAGACGAGATTGCGGCTATGCTCGGTTCACCGCTTGCGGCAAACAAGATCTACCCGGTACGCGGCGAATATTGCGAACTCGTCCGCTCCAAACAGCATTTGATTTGCGGTCCAGTGTATCCGTTGCCGCATCCGGAAGGAGTGAGCCTCGGCGTCCACTTCACAAAGACCGTTTGGGGCAATGTTCTGCTCGGCCCTACAGCTCTATATCTCGACGACAAGAACAATTACGAACGTGATCGCCAATCAGTCGAGCAGTTCGCACGCGGCGCGAAACTTCTGCTTCCTGAAATCGAGTCTTCCGACCTGATTCCGGCGTACTCCGGCATTCGCGCCAAGCTCACGCCACCACCCAAGCATGGAGAAAAGCGCGTCGCGGACTTCATCATTCAGCGGGATCCGGAATTTTCGCAAGTTGTCCAGCTCATCGGCATCGAATCACCCGGCCTTACGTCGGCTCCTGCCATTGCTGAACACGTAAGCGGCCTTGTGGCTGAGATTCTCGCCTGAATTGCCTTTCCCCATAAGCAAGCCTCAATCATTTTCTCCTCGCCAAATAGTTCGACCAAGGTAAGCTGGAACTCACCGGAGAGCCAATGCTGCGAGTCGGGTTTATCGGATGGCGGGGAATGGTCGGCAGCGTTCTGATGCAGCGCATGCGCGAAGAAAACGACTTCGCAGGTATTGAACCGGTCTTCTTTTCCACATCGGCCGCCGGCGGCAACGCGCCAAAAGAAGCAGGCGACGGCGGTTCTCTACGAGACGCCAAAGACCTCCAAACACTATCCACGTGCGCTGTTCTGATCAGCTGCCAGGGCGGCGACTATACAACCGAAATCTACGCTCCACTCCGAAAGCGAGGCTGGAAAGGTTATTGGATTGACGCAGCTTCCACGCTGCGCATGAGCGACGAAGCAATAATCGTCCTCGATCCGGTAAACGAAACCGTAATTCGCGATGGCCTCGCGCGAGGACTCCGCACTTTTGCCGGAGGCAACTGCACCGTCAGCTTGATGTTGATGGCCGTCGGTGGGCTTCTCAAGTCCGGCCTCGTTGAATGGATTACGACGATGACTTACCAGGCAGCCTCGGGCGCGGGAGCAGCCAAAGTCTTGGAGCTGGTGAAGCAAATGGAGTGCATCACGGACCCAACCCGAGCCAAGCCATCCGACAACGCCCTTGAAGTCGATCGCATGGTCACGAAAGCGCAG
>Ga0307475_10000219_pt1 | contig 35284 bp, 36 predicted proteins | sample atmos_gasesECM1C_FD_203317 | JGI IMG/M metagenome (GOLD analysis project Ga0307475, IMG submission 203317) | Hardwood forest soil microbial communities from Morgan-Monroe State Forest, Indiana, United States - atmos_gasesECM1C_515 | ecosystem: Environmental > Terrestrial > Soil > Temperate... | reverse complement strand
TCGATTCTTACCCGCGTGGACATATGATAGAAGCCCATGCGCGGCTTTACAGAAAGATGTATGCCGCAGAACATTCCTGATGCATACGACGACCAACACAGGGCTCCATGAGTTCGTTGCAGAACGCGTACTCTCGAGGTACGCACGGCCTAGCATTCGCGCCGCCGACTTGGGTTCTGGGCCGGGCGCGATAGCCGCGCGGCTGCATGCCTTCGGCTGCGATGTTCTGGCCGTCGATCGAACTGACGAAGATTTCGAAGCTAGCCTACCTCACGTCGAGCTCGATTTGATCGGAATGACTTCGCCTCCGTGCTCGGCGCAGCCTCGTTCGACTTGGTCACAGCCGTCGACGTCATTGAACACGTCGAGAGCCCCATTGGTTTCTTACGCAACGTTGGCCGTCTGCTTACTCCTAAGGGCATTGCAGTCATCACCACACCAAACGTCGATCCGCTCCCCGCACGCGCAAAGTTTCTGCTCGCTGGGAAAATCCGAACCATGGACGAGTTCAGCGAACCCACACACATTTCTCCCATTTTCTGGGATTTGTTTTGGCCGCCAAAAGTTGACGCCGGCCGGCGTCCGATTACGCGTGCATTTCCTCTTTCCTCCCAGCCGCTACCGACTCTCGCGCAGGCCCATCGCCTGGATGTTCCGAATGGTAGCCGCAGCGTTCCCAGGAGATTCCATTCTTGGGGACAATCATATGCTGGAAATCAATAGAATAGGTAACTTTGCGATCTGTGATCAGTTGGCTTGGGCGACGCGAGGCTCCCTTCTTTGGTTCTTTTTTCAAGTGATCCTAGACTGACGCTGCCCGAGAATAAGAGTCTTATGTTATTCTACGTATCGCTCGACGAGAATTTGAGTACTCTTCAGCGTCTCCGCCAAATTCTGAGAACATATATTGGGGCTTGAAAGAAAACAGACGAATCGTATAATTCGTGCTTTGCGCGCACTGGCAGCACTAAACTTCAATGCCGTCCGCATTTTCCTAAGCAAAGGAATAAATTCGGCTGCACAATACGTAACGCATGTGCATCGTTTATATAGCGGGTATGGACTGCCGTGGAGATGGAGCAGCCTGCCGTGGCGCTCCGACATGCAGATTCCTCAAGTTGCGGTGCATGAGCTTTTCCCGGAGATTGACTTTACCCGCTCTCCCGAGCTTCTGTATCCTTTTCCTCGGGATCTAGGCATCCATCCCCACGAACTCATGATCTTGGCTCATGTTGTCCGCCTTTTGCATCCGAAGCGAGTTGTCGAATTCGGTACTGCTGAAGGCCGGACCGCGTTGAACTTAGCTCTCTACCTTCCTCCCGACGGGGAAGTTATCACTCTCGACTTCGCACCGATCCCTGGCAAGAACGAAATCGGCTACTTTTACTGGGAGCAACCGTTAAAGTCGAAGATCAAGCAGATTTTCTCTGGCGTCGAGGACTGGGATGCATCCCCCTATCGGGCCTCTGCCGAACTCGTCTTCTGTGATGCCTGCGACCAGCTCCCAGGACTCGCTGCTGAGACAGCTCAAGCATTCGCAGTCGTCAAACCGGGCGGCGTCATCTTCCGTCATGACTACGGCAGCGCTGAGGGACCAACTCTGTTTTGGAATAGAATTAGCCAGGAGCTCCCCGTACGTCACTTGGAAGGTACTACGCTGTTGTGCCTCAGAGTAAGCAGTCCTGAAGTCTACGACAAAATGCAGCAGATGGTCGCTTCTGGCCGATTTATAAGGTCCCGCTGATGACGCGCTACCTCTTCGTTCCCCCTGAAAAGGCTTCGCTACCTGCAGGTCTCCAGAGGTATCATAGCGGTACGAAAATTCAGTCCATCCAGAGAAAAGCCGGTATAACAGTCTCCGGACAACCCTATGTTACGAATGAAATTACAGTTCCAAATCCTTGCCGGTGAAAATAGTCTCTTGTTCGAATCTTTCCGGAGGATTTTGCGCGCGAATCGCCGTGTTACCAACTTGCCCGCGCTTGTGAATGTCCGATGAGGCCCATCGCGCAAGCCCTTCCTAGAGGCTTTCGCCAGCGCCCCTGGGCCGCTATCGGATTTCTGCTGTTCGCGGTTGTCGCTGCTTACGAAGTATCGGGCTATATCGTCGCAGGGGACGTCGCAGGCATGACGTACGGAGCACTATTTTGCATCGGCGGGGTGATCGTAGTCGGGATACTCAACAACTGGCGAACAGGTGTATATTATTTTCTTACGTGGCTTCTTTTTGAAGATTTCGCGCGCAAATATCTCGGCAACAACATGGTCCTCTATTTCGCCAAAGATTTTCTGGTGTTGGTAGTCTTCATTTCTTATATTGCGGCATGGCGGCGGAAGCAGGTGAAACAGACCTTCAAGCCTCCCTTTCTAGTACCAGTGCTGATGCTAGTGTGGTTTGGCATCATCCAGGTTTTCAACCCCGCTTCCACCAGCTTTGCCTATGGAATCATGGGCCTTAAGATGTATTTCCTTTATATCCCCCTCGTCTTTGTCGGGTATTCCTTACTTGAATCGGAAGCGGGTCTGCGGCGATTCTTATTTATCAACCTTACTCTCGCTTTGGTCATAGGCGGGCTTGGCATCGCGCAATCCATTCTTGGCCATACCTTCCTGAATCCACAGATTCCCGCGGACGACCTGCGCGAATTGAGCACGCTCTATCGTGTTGCGCCGATATCCGGCGCTGTGATTTATCGTCCCACTTCCGTATTCGTGAGCGATGGGCGTTTTGGGTCTTATATGACGTTCAGCTGGATCCTTGCGTTCGGTGTGGGTGCTTATCTGCTTCTGCGTAGCCGTAAGGGACGCCTTTTCGCGGCCGGCTGCCTCGGTGTCCTGACCGTGGCCGTTGTGGTGAGCGGATCCCGAGGGACGCTTCTTTGGACGGCAGGCAGTGCATTGGTTGGTGTGGCTGCCTTTTTTTGGGGCTCGCCGTGGAAGCAGAGCGGCGTCCTCCGGGTCATACGAACGTTGCAGCGCAGTCTTTTGTTTGGTGGTTTTGCCCTTTTGTGCCTTTTCCTTCTCAATCCAGATGTGCTGCTATCCAGGTACGCTTTTTATTGGGAAACTCTTTCTCTCGACAGTCCGCAAAGTGAGCTAGTGTATCGTGCCAGCGATTACCCGATGCGGAATTTCGTGGGAGCCTTCAACTACCCCCGCTGGCCGTACGGCTACGGAATCGGTACGGCATCCTTGGGCGTCCAGTACGTTACACGTTTCTTTCATGCTCAACCGCCCACCAAGGGAACCGAGAACGGATACGGCCAACTGGTCCTCGAGTTGGGGATCCTTGGGCTAGTCTTGTGGATAGTGATGAGTATTGCCGTCGTCTGGGCCTGCTGGAAAATCGTTCGTAGACTGAAGGGGTCTCCGTGGTTTCCATTGGCGTTCGTCATATTTTGGTATGCCTTCCTTCTGTTGTTTCCATTTACATTCAATGGTCTGGTCTCGTACCAGAATTTCGTGCAGAACGCCTACCTCTGGTTGCTGATTGGAATCCTGTTCCGTCTCCCGAATATCGCGCTATCAGCGGAGTTCGCAGCCGTTCAATCGGCTGCGCATGCTCCGCCTCGTTGGGTCCGCTGACTTGGGACTGACTTGCTTTTGTTTCGTCGATTGCGTCCAGAATGGAGATTTCTGCCGTTCGCAAAACATTTGATTCACGCTTGGTAAGGTCCCCCTCCGGCGGGCGCGACTATCCTTCTTTTCTTCTTGGCCTTCTCTTAGGGTTTGCTCTCATTGTTCTCCTCATTTATTTGATACTCCGTTGGTCGGTCAAGGAAGACGCGAGATTATTTAGCAAGCAGAGACTATTGGACAGCTACTTAAACGAGGATCAATCGCTTAAATGAACCACTGGGCGTCTCGAATCGAATTAGAGGCCTCCTGGATGTGAAATAGTACCTCGCATCCGCAATCTATCGCTCATAGGTATCAAAGAATTAGAATTTCAATTGCGCAGCGTGTGGGGTCATGACGGATAAACCTAAGGTGTCCGTGATCATTGTCAATTGGAATGGGGCAGAACACCTTCGAATTTGTTTGCCCAGTCTTGCGTCACAATCCTTCAAGTCGCTCGAAATCATCGTTGTTGATAATCGCTCGTCAGATGACTCGGCTGAGGTGACGAGAAGTAATAAAGCCCGCTGGCTTCCCCTCGAAAACAATCTGGGTCTCGCGCCGGCCCTAAACCGAGGGGCCACGATTGCCAAGGGTGACCTGCTGCTCTTCGTGAACAATGACATGAGATTCGACCCGGGGTTTGTGTCTGCATTGGTCGAACCACTGGAGAGGGACGAGGAGATTTTTGCGACTGATGGGATGCAGTTCAACTGGGATGGAAGTGTGCGCGGGCATTTGGCGGCACGCCTGACGAATATCTCCTCCCGGGGGGATTTTTCTACGGAATTAGTCCCTGGGTTATACTTTTATCAGCAAGAAAAAGCTGAGCAGACGCAGGTCTTTATGGCCTCGGCCGCCTGCATGATGGTGCGGAAGGTGCTGTTTGAGAGGCTGGGTGGATTTGACGACCGGCTGCCGCTCGGATACGAAGACGTTGAGATTTGCTGGCGAGCGTGGGTGCAACAGTGGAAGACCTTATACGTCCCAACTGCGATTTGCTGGCATCGTGTAGGCAGTTCGGTGAGCTCCGTGGAAGGCGCGCGCTTTGCTTTCCGAGGGGTACTTATGGGCCGTTTGCTGCTCGCGACAAAACTGCTTCCCATGCGGTATGCACTTCGCACCTGGTTGATTTCGACGGCGGGGCTGGCAAAGGACATAAGCCGAATGAAATGGGAGTTTGCGACGGACCGCATTGGAGTACTGTTTCACATGGCTAGCGTTGTTGCGCAATTGCTCCGAGAAAGGACAGCTCTATTCAGGAATACGAGCAGTTCCCCTGAGGAACAGCTCGACTTCCTGCTTCGACTAACAGACGATGACGTCCGGGCTGACCGATGCAACTAACCGGAAGAAAAAGGGTTAGCGCTACTCACGAGATTTCGAGGTGCATCAATAGGTTATGGTGATATGGCGAAACTTCTTCTGAAGGGCATCCGATATGTCAAATGCTACGGTGAACTGGCCTTTGGCGGCAAGCCGCACACCATTGAGGGAATCGTTGACTACTGCGTTAATCGCCCAATCCTAATGGCGCAGGTCCGGTCGGAGATCGTTGCGCTGGGCAAGATACTGCAAGCGCATGCCCCCGCATTTAGCCTGGAGATCGGAACAAATTACGGGGGGACACTTTTCCTGCTCTGCAACCTTTCGTCAGCGAAGGCCAAAATCATTAGCGTGGACCTGCCTTCCGGACGATTTGGAGGCGGCTATCCCCGGCGCAAGGTTCCTCTGTTCCGACAATTTCCTAAGTCGGGCCAGCAGCTGCACCTCATTCGCGCAGATTCGCATCGTCAAGAAACCAAAGAACGCGTCTTACGTATTCTCGAGGGCGAGTTGCTCGACTATTTGTTTCTGGATGGGGACCACACGTACGAAGGTGCGCGGCAGGACTTTGAAATGTACGCGCCGCTGGTGCGTAGCGGCGGAATTATCGCTCTGCATGATATCGCCGAGCATAACGGAGATACGGGATGTCAAGTGGACAAATTCTGGAACGAAGTTAAAAATCAGTATCGGCATCAAGAAATTGTAGAGGACCCAAAACAGGGGTGGGCAGGGCTCGGAATTCTCTTTGTGTCCTGAAGGCTGCCGCGTGCTTCGGCACGCGCGGGGAAAAGGCCCCGTCGTCTCGATGGAAAAGTGACTCAGCGGCGGTATTGAGACGAGATTGATATGTCAAAACCATTCGTGACCATCTTAATCGACACATACAATCACGAAGCCTTCATCGAGAAGGCGATTGACAGTGTTCTGCAACAGGATTTTCCAGCGGCGGAGACTGAGATTCTCGTGGTGGACGACGGCTCAACAGACCGTACCCCCGAACTGATCCGGAAATTCGCACCCAGGATACGGATTCTTAGCAAAGCGAACGGTGGGCAAGGTTCCGCGTTCAACGCTGCGATTCCCGAAGCGCAAGGCGCCATCGTGGCGTTCCTGGACGGAGACGACTGGTGGGCGCCGAGCAAACTGACGGCCGTTACCGATGCGTTCGCCGGAGATGCCAACGTCGGCCTGGTTGGACATGGCGTAACCGAAGTTCACTCAGACGGACGGCAACGCACGGAAGTGCTGCGCGAAGTTTCTCGATTTCGGATCACCTCAACCGAGGAAGCCAAGACGTTCCGTATGCGAAAGTGCTTCTTGGGCACCAGTCGTATGGCATACCGGAGAGAAATTCTCCAGCGTATCGGACGTGTTCCTGATGCGCTAAAGTTCGAAGCCGACGAGTATTTGTTTACTCTTGCCGGCCTGTTTGCCGACGTGATGATTTTGCGGGAGTCCTTCACCTTTTATCGTTTGCATGATAAGAATTTGTTTCAGTTCACAAACGGAGACATGCAAGCTATTCGTAGGAAGCAGCATGTTCTCGAGGCTTTGACGCAATCGCTCTATGCAAAATTGAAGCAGAGCGGAGTACCCTTCGAGATCGCGAGGGCCATTTTGGAGTGCGTTGAGGTCGAAGCAGACGTTTTGCGTCTCGTGTTGGACAGTGGCTTCCCTTGGGAGACGGTGTCGACGGAATTAAGAATCATGCGCGTGTTTCATAGCGACTCCTCGATTTGGCAGCATCTGTTTTCATACGTAAGGCTCATTCCAGCTGTTATGTTGCCCGCCAGCACTTATTATCGTTGGCGACACCAGCTTTCGCTCTTAAAGTTCTATCAGGAATTTCGACGAAAGCTTTTGCCTTTTCCGGTCCCCAGTCACGTTGAGCGGCGTGAGAAGCCGGCACCATGAATCACGGCTTCGGCGGGGAACGCAGCATAGTTCGAAGGGTGGTCTTCACATACGTCAACAGCCTGGTAAACGGAGCGCAAAGTCCGAATGATCACGTTGGGAATCAACTACACGCGAATGCATGATTCATCCGCCTGTGTCGCGCGTGATGGAGAACTGCTCTGTGCCGTGGCGGAAGAGCGCATCAGCCGAATGAAACACGATGCCCGATTTCCGCGGCTCGCTATTCAATCGTGTTTGGATTTTGCGCGAATTCCTTTAGCGCAGGTCGATGAAGTCTGTTTTGGTTGGTCGACAGCCGGGCCCGGATTCCGTCACGACTTGAAATGTCTAGCTACCGGTGGCTTGCCGTTCACCTATTTAAATTTCCTATCTACGACTAAGCATTTTCTCACGATGTGGCATCAGGGCAGCGGCTCCAAGCTGTTCGCACAGCAATTCGGGCCAACGAAAGCGAGGATGCGGTTCGTGGATCACCACCTCGCGCATGCCATCAGCGCGTACGGATACTCAGGGTTCGATGATGCCGCCGTAGTTGTCATGGATGGGCGAGGCGCTTGGGAAGCCACATCCATCTGGCAGGGACAGGGCGGCAAGATCGATCATGTGCTCACGATCCAGTTTCCTGACTCAATAGGATATTTTTATAGCGAATTCACCGAGTTCCTTGGCTTTCAGAGAAACAGCGACGAATGGAAGGTAATGGGGCTTGCACCGTACGGCAAGCCAGGTGTCAAGCTCGAAGCGTTTATCGACCCGGAAATCGTACCTTACCGCGTGCATGTGAAGCGACTCGCCGGGAACGGTTCCGGTATATTTTCCGGGATGATCCCATTGGTCGGCCCGCCTCGATTAGCGGAGAGCGAAATTGACGACCGCCACAAAGACATTGCCTATGCCGTCCAGGATGCTTGCGAGATTGCGATGATGAATGTCGTCCGCATGGCCATTGCGAAAACGCGCTGTCGCAACTTGTGTCTTGCCGGCGGAGTCGCGCTGAATTCCAAAGCCAATGGGAAAATTGTCGCATCGGGCCTGGTGGATAAGATCTTCGTCCAGCCTGCGGCATCGGATGATGGCGTCGCACTGGGTGCGGCGCTTGCTCCCTATCTCGAGGACAATGGAAGATTGCCAAACAAGCCGATGCGGCACGGGTATTGGGGGCCCTGTTTTGACGACGATGTAATCGAAGGCGCGTTGCGAGAGAACAAATTGCGCTTCTCGAGGCTGACGGATCCGGCATCCACTGCGGCCGAGCTCCTTGCGAAGGGCAAAATCCTCGGTTGGTTTCAGGGCCGCATGGAATTTGGTCCGCGTGCACTCGGGAGCCGCTCGATTCTCGCCGATCCTCGTGATCCAGATATGAACGCCAAGGTTAACAATGCGGTGAAATTCCGAGAGTGGTGGCGGCCGTTTGCACCTTCGCTCAAGAAGGAAACGGCCGGGGAATATCTGGAGAGCGCAACGGATTCGCCATTTATGATCTTGACGGCGCAAGTGCGCCCAGAAAAACGCAGTGCCATTCCGTCCGTAACGCACGTGGACGGCAGCGCACGACCGCAAACGGTGGAGAAGGAGATCAACCCGCTCTTCTGGCGGCTGATCGATGACTTCGGGAAGCGTACGGGTGTGCCGGTGGTCATGAACACGTCTTTCAATTTGCGAGGCGAGGCGATCGTCCACACGCCAACGGATGCCATCTGCACGTTTTACAGCTCGGGCATGGACGCCCTCCTGATCGGTAGCTTCCTGGTAATAAAATAGAGTGCGTCGGGTGGTGGACGGGGCATCATTCGACCAACAGGGAGCTCTTTATGGTCCGCTCACTCCCGTAAATATTGGTCGTAAGTCGCATCACCCGTCGCGACAGAGAATGATCGGAGCAACCTTGACGCAGACGGATCCGTGGACGACTTCCCAGCAAACGAATCCTGAGGTCATAGAGGTGGATCAGCTTCCACGGAAAATCATCTGATGACCACGACGGATACTACCGCCGTGTGGATGACGCGGACGGGCCGAACGGGCGATATCTGCCTGTTTTGTTTAATTTGCAGGACGTGTAAAGATTTCGGATGGCCGACGCACAATTATCGCTCGCGGGATTTATGGGAGCTCAAAGAACTCGCCCCCCCGATTCCCTATCTATCACGTTACCTCTGTGCGACTGCGTCGCTTTACAAAGTGCCGGATTAGGGATCAGCTCTCGCAAAAACAAGTGGTGGTGACCGGGCAGGACTTGATCGACCGCGCAAGCCGCTGCGACCGTCCAAGCACCCGATATTACTTGTTTCAGAATCTTGCCCGAAACACCAGCCAGAATGCCACGGCAACCATTCCCAAAGAACACACGGCGCCAATCCACCGAGGAATATGAGCGACGGGAAGCACCCACCACCACAATGCGACGACTCGCAAAGCTCTGGACGAGCTAATAGTTGAGCTCGTTGCACCTCGTTGCGCAAAGATTTCTCTCACGTCGCTTTTCTGCGCATCTCGCACTTGGCGCAAAGCAGCAGGCCATTCGTGAAGTGAAGGAGCGTGGCGAAAAGACCAAACAAGCGAGTCATCCAGCGGAATGTGCTGCTCAAGGAGTTCCGCGTAGTACCGCTCGTAGAAGCAAAATGTAGTGGGTGCGTTCACAACAAAGCCGAGGAGCGTCAGGGCGATGAGACTCTTCCTTAGGTTTCCCTCGAGCAACCCGGCCAGCGCGCAAAGTCCCGGCACTGTCGGTACGAGGTACCTGGGTCCCCATGACCAGGACGCGTACCAATAGGACAGGCAGGAATGGAGGAACAGAAATGCCGCAAAAACCGCGACAATCGCAAGTGCCTCAAACATTCGGTCTCTTACCGCTTTCCTAAAGCCGAGAATTGCGAGAACAACTGGTGGGCAATACCAAAGGAGTCCGTAACCGGGGCTGGCAAGAAAACCCACGACGCCCGGAAAGAAATAGCTGGCTTGAAACGGTGAACTGACTCCAAAGTTCAGCGGATGGCCAAAGCGTATGACATTGAAGGCAGCATAAAGTACAAAGCCTATGGCCGTGCCGGCGAGCGGCAAAATGCTCGTAAGAACCGGAACGCGTTTTGCTACCAGATAAACAACCAATATGGGGCCAATGAGTATTCCTGCAGGTTTCGCCAGCAGTGCCAGACCGGCAAAACAGGCACCTAGAAGGACATCTCGGCGCGACAAGCCAAACGTGAAGTAAAGAGCCGACACAGTCAAGAAGGCCAGCAAAGCCTCAGCGTAAAATGTGCGTCCGTAAGCCAGAGCTACCGTTCCGAAACAAAAGCTCACGGCGGCCAGCCAAGCACGTTTCCTGTCTCCTCCCATGCGGTGAGTGAGCAACGCAACCATGCCCGCCGTAGCTGCCGTAAGAGCGCCTACTAGCGGGAGAGAAAAAACCGCGGCCAAATAGTGGAAGGGCAAGCCAACCCGCCGGCTTACAAGCAGCGCGACGTAAACGAAGGGCGTCGCGAGAACGGAAAGGAGGGGATACCAGTGCGAGTAAAGTCGTCCGCCGACTCCCGGAACTCCTAAGAATTCCGGAACGGTAAAGCCTCGATGTGTGACCAAGGACTCTGACACAGCGAGCATGGCGTTACCATCAACGGAGTAAATCCCTGGGGGTAGCAACGCAATGAAAAATAATGTGAGTCCGAGAGTAATCAGAAATGCTTGAGAAAGAGGGCTTTGATCGTTTCGCAGGGACATCCGGCCTCCCATGGGTTCTGGGATTATACAGGCGTTTCTGCAAATCGCCCGGTCTCTAACTAGACAAGGGCTTCGCCCTTGATATCCCTTCGGGATATGGAAGTCAGTAGTCAGGAGTCCGAAGCCAGAATCGCACTCGCATAGGCGTTTAGCAAACGACTGACTTCTTCCGGTGAAGTTGTGAGGCTGCTGCTGTCGCCGTATCCAAGGTCTTGCGCCAGGATCAAGTAATACCGACTTTCCTCCAGCGATCCCTCGGCCATATTCATATATCGCGCTTTGTCCGCTTTTCCACGGCGACGAAATCCTTCAGCGATGTTGGCAGGGATGGAGACTGCCGCTCTTCTCATCTGTAGCTTCAAGCCGTAGGTTTCCTCCTTCGGGAAGTCCGCCGTGAACGAGTAGACCGCTAGCACCAACTCGTGCGCTTTGCGCCACACCACCAGGTCCTGAAAAGTCCGCGCCGCAGCTCTCGGGGCAGTCATAAAACAGAGAGGCGTTCAGTGAGGTATGCTCCAAGTATCTCAGGCCTGGAGGACCCCATGAACGCCTTTTACGAACACCATAAGAATAACATCCGTTTCGCCTACCGTTGCTTCGATCGCATCTTGCTGCATGCCGCGATTCAGCCCTTTCAACAAGAACAGCGTGTCGTCGGCTTTTTCGACTTCTATCGCCAGATCTATCCCGTCAGTCGGCAACTGCTGCGCGACATCGCGACTCAGTATCACAATTGGGTCAAGAACCGCTCCCAGAAATGGGGCGTACCCATTCAACAGGATCCCCCGGGCCGGCGCGATGACTTTGTGGAGCGCTACTTCCAAACTGCCCAACCCGATCAGGTTGTAGCCATCATCAAAGCACGCGAGCCCGCCACCATCCTGACCGCCATCGGAAAAGACGACCGTTGGCATCTGGAGCTGAAGCGGCGTTGGGTAGAGCAATACAACTTCTACGTCCAGGACTCCCATTGGGGGCAAATCTTCGTACGGGTCTGTCCCTACTTTCCCTTTTCCGCTCGGGTCTGTCTCAATCAGCATCATTGGCTGGCCCTGCGCCTGCAGCAGCGTGGCATTCGGTTTCGACAGTGTGTTAACGCCTTCTTGCAGTGCTCCGATCCGGAAGCCCTGCAGAAACTTGCTGACTCCCTCACCGCCGCCGATGTGATTAGCTGTGCCCAAAAGTGGTTGACCCACTTCATGCCCTTTTTCACTGCCGAGGAGAGAGAGCACGCCGGGGTTCAGCACCGACCGTTTTTCGCGCAGGTGGAGTTTTGCGACAATTTGATCTTCCGTCGTCGCGCCGCCGTCGATGCTCTCGAGCAACGGCTCCTGGACGCTAATCGCACCATTGGTCAACCCAACAAACTCACCCTGATCTTCGGCCGGCGCATCACTCGCCGTCACGCCGGCAAGCTCCAGACCGTGATCGAGGATCTGAATCTACCCAACCCGGTGATCCGCAGCCACTACCGCAAAGGCTTCCTCAAACAATACGTCCGTGATCGTTTCATCTTGCGCACTGAAACGGCAACCAACAATGTCTCTACCGATTACGGCATCCGCAAGGCCGTAGAGAATCTTGCTCAATTACAAACGAGACTCGATGGCATCATCGACCGCTATCTGGACGTGCAACAAGATATCTTGGAAACCCTTGTGGACCGAGAGCAGCTTCGCAAACTCACCCAACCCACGCTCCTTGGCGGCATTAATCACATGACAGCTGCAGGCAGAACGAACTGGTTTGAATTTGCAAGGGCGGCTCTCGAAGAAGCTTCGCGAATGCCGCGAGGCATTCCTTGGTTGGAGACAGCTACTAGAGGACAACCCTTGGTGACCCGTCGCGTCACCGCGATACCAACCGAAGAGTACCCCACGCCGGCCCGTCGTCCTGCCTATTCCGTGCTCTCTAACTCCCGTCTGAAGCAAGACTTCGGGTTGGAATTGCACGCATGGCCCTTTCAGCTACGCGCGGTGCTTTCTGAAGGCCGGACCGACGGCTGATTAGTCCAGGGCACAGTTTCGCAAGGTGCAGTTTCCAGGTAAGTCTTTTGTGTACGAACTTTGGATCATCGGATCGAGCAGCGGTCTCCAGCAACTCAAGAACAATCTTCCTCCTCCACCTTGCCCTGAGTCGGTTTCCCTTGCTCGTTTCACCCGGTCTACTTTTCTGAAATTACTTCTGCTTCTCCCTCTTTTCCGCCGCTCTTCTTTGGTACTCTTATCTGGGGTTCCTGCAGCTCTCAGGAGCTTTCGCTCGAACACGCATGGCTTCCGTCACGCAATCCAGCGCCGCTCTCCCGCTCGTCTCCGGTCCGCCCACCACCATTCGCATCGAGCCTCCTCGCGGCCGCTTCGAGCTTCGCCTCCGCGAAGTCTGGGCCTATCGCGAGCTCCTCTACTTCTTCATCTGGCGCGACGTCAAAATCCGCTACAAGCAAACGGCCATCGGCGTCCTTTGGGTCATCCTCCAACCCGTCCTCAACATGCTTGTCTTCACTCTCTTTTTCGGCCGCCTCGCCAAGCTTCCCTCCGACGGCCTCCCTTATCCTGTCTTCTATTTCGCAGCTCTCGTCCCCTGGACCTATTTCGCCTACGCCCTCCAGATGACCACCAACGTCGTCGTCGACAACCAGCGCCTCATCACTAAAGTTTATTTCCCTCGCCTCATTCTTCCCATTTCGTCCGCTCTTTCCGGCTTGGTGGACTTCGCCATCGGCTTCGTGGTCCTCGCCATTTTCACGCTCGCTTACCACATCAAGCCTACGGTCGCCGCTCTCTGGCTTCCCGCCCTCTTGGCTCTCGCCCTCTTCACCGCTCTCGGCGTCGGCCTGTGGCTCTCCTCGCTCAACGCCCTTTACCGCGACGTCAAATACGTCATTCCCTTTCTCGTCCAGTTCTGGATGTTTGCCTCACCCGTCGCCTATCCTTCCACTCTCGTTCCTCAACGCTGGCGCTGGCTCTACGGCCTCAACCCCATGGCTGGCGTCATTGATGGTTTCCGCTGGGCCATCACCGGCCGCGGCCATGCCCCCAGTCTTCTTCTTCTCGCTTCCTCCGCCGTTGTTGCCCTTATCGTCCTCGGCGGCCTCTTCTTCTTCAATTGCATGGAGTCCGCCGTTGCCGACCGCGTCTAATCCAGCCCCGTCTTCAGGGACACGATCCACGTGTCCCGATCCGGTCGGTAGCGTGTCGCGGAGGGAGCGTCCGCTGTGGCGCTCCCGGCCACCATGGATCCCGCGGGCGCCTTCTATCTCGTGGACCCCTGCCACCTTTCGAGAGTGCGGATGTTATATTTCCTTCGTCGCGCTGCCCTGCGCGCCGTTTCCGCGAAAGCAGGCCCCAAAACGACTGGATCGAGGATTTCAGTCATAGCGCAGCTCTCCAATGGAGTCGCCCCATCGATTATCTCTTCATCGACGGAGACCACCGCGAGAGCGCCGTCGAGCAGGATTGGAACGATTGGATTCCGCATGTTGTCGAAAACGGGTGGGCATCCCCCGACTATGGACCACCGCATGTTTCGCAACGGATGCTCCTTCACCGTGGACAATCCTCCACGAGGTGGATTCCCTGGTCTTTCTCTGCAGGACGAGTGAGCTTTTCTCCTGAGGCTACCGGCCCACGACCCTCGAACTAATTACGACCTTTGGCACCAACCCACCTTCGACGCCGACCCCGCTCACGATGACACCTCCAGCCCCTGGTACCGCCTGGTCCTCGAAAACCTTGGTGATGTCCCCGGCCTCCACGTCCTCGAAGTCGCCTGCGGACGCGGCGGCTTCGTTCGCCATCTCGCCAACGCTGGCGCCCGCGTCACTGGATGCGATTTTTCTTCCGCCGCGCTCCATGCCACACGCTCCAAGCTTTGCAACAATGGCCATCCTCCGCTCGCCGAACTTGTTCAATGCGACGCCCAGAGCCTGCCCTCTCGCGCCCTCTGCAAACTCCTTAGCCCCTTCGCGTATACTTACTTCGTCACCGCTGCCAAACCGCCGCGTGCCAAGTGAACATGTCTACCGTTGCCATCTCCCCTCAGAAAGTTCCCGCGCTCAATCTCTCCGGCCGCCTCCCGGAGCTGGACGGGATACGGGGAATTGCGATCGGGATGGTGCTGATAGCGCACCACTTCGATGTCGTGAGCCGACCCGGGTCCCGGCTTGCCTATGCGCTAGTTCCGTTGCGGCTGGACTGGACGGGAGTCGATCTCTTCTTCGTGCTGTCCGGGTTCTTAATCGGCGGGATTTTGCTGGACGCGCGGGAATCGTCGAACTATTTCCGGGTTTTCTACACGCGCCGATTTTTCCGCATCGTTCCCATTTATGCCGTTTTGCTAGTAAGCGCCGGCTTTGTAAAGTACTTAGCGGATGCCGGGATTATCAAAGGGTACGGCGAAATATTGGTCGGGCGGCTGCCGTGGTGGTACTTCGCTACGTTCCTGCAAAATATCGGAATGTCTATTCACAATGTGTGGGGCATGTTTCCACTCGGGGTCACATGGTCACTGGCGGTGGAGGAACAGTTTTACCTGACGCTGCCGCTGTTGATCCGTTTCCTGGACCGGCGCGCGCTTCTCCGCTTCATGCTGTTTGCCATCGCCGGCGCGCCGCTCCTGCGCGCCTTCTTCTTTCACAACGATCCCACCAATGTCTTTCCCTGGTACACGCTGATGCCTTGCCGGGCGGATTCGCTGCTGCTTGGAGTTCTGGGCGCCATAATGATAAGAGAGCCGCGGTGTCGAGGCTGGCTGCTTGACCACCGTAGATTGTCCTCACTCGTACTCGGCTTCTTCCTGGCCGGTGTCGCGCTCCTGGGCTGGCGGTCCCCTACCCACGACGAACATTTGATGGCCACTGCGGGCCTTACCTGGATGGCGCTCACGTATCTGGCTTTCTTGCTTTATGCCTTGCTTTACCGCGACAGCTGGATCAGCCATTGCTTGCGTTGGAAGTGGCTCTGCGGGCTGGGCGTCATTGCGTACGGCACTTACTTGTTCCACGAATTCTTTTTGGGAATGTTCTTTCGGAGAGTTCCGTGGCTGTTCTCCTGGCATGACATCGGGGTTTCGTTCTTCGCCCTAGCTGCTGCCATCCTATTCTGTTGGCTGTCCTGGGTTTATTTTGAGAAACCGCTGGTGAAGATCGGCCATCGCACGACCTATCAGTTTGGTAACCAGGCACCATCTGCTGCGGGTTCGACTGCCCCCGCCGAAGTTTCCGGACCATGATTGCCGCCAGTGGATCCCGCAAGTTCACCGCTGGGTCCGCTTCAACTTTCCATGGTTGGTGCGTCGGGGCTTTGACGCTCGCCTCACGCTCGCCTCGGCTCGCCTCTTGTTGTATATTCCCGATGATTCGTTATATGCTCCCGAGAGCTGTGACCCGAACTGCCGACAGTTTTCACGCGCGTGACGAGAGCAGATCCAAGGTGGCGTCTCCGGCTTTATTCGCTCATTCCGGTTCTCGCTGTAATTGGAATTACCTCGCGTCTTTATTGGAATCTCTCCAAAGGAGCGGACCTGACGCTCTCTGACGAGGCGGATTACCTTGCTGCGGGCATCAGGTTTCTACGCCAAGGGTTGCCTCCGAATTTCCTATATTCTCCGCTTTATGCAATTTGGTACGCCGCTCATCTTGCATTGTTTGGCGATCCTATTACCGCCTATTACGCACAGGTCTTCGTCGTAGTAATGCTTACGGCTATTTTGTTGTATTGCTATTTGCGGTTGCTCGATGTGCCGAGGTCCCTCTCGGTCCTCGGTGCGGTGCTGTGGATCGCTCAACCTGCCTATATCACAGTATACTGGTGGACTGGTACGCCGCGACCCTATCATTTCGCGCTTTTGATTTTCCTCGCGGGCGCTGTGGCTCTTCGGAAGCTTAAGGCCGAAAGCGGCCTTCCACTTGCGTTGGGCGGCATAGGCTTTTTCTTACTTGCCATCCTGGTTCGGGGCGAGTACTTTGCGTCGCTCTTGGTTTTCTTGCTTTGCCTGGCAGGGCCTGCCATCCGGTCGCGCTCGCAATTCGCTCTCGATCAACCCCGAAGCTGTTTGTGGTCAGCTAGCCTGCTTGTCGGGGCGGCGGCGCTAGGCGCCTGGTTGTACCTGAACGCAGGGCCCGTTGGGCATTCCGCGCGCTACGGCCAGGCGGGCCGCCTTTGGATAGCATTCGGCCAGCACTTCTCGGTCTATCAGCTTGACCGCAAGGGTAACGCCGGTTTAAGTCCGTGGGTGGACTGGGAAGTGATCATGAATCAGGTCTTCTCCGGAGCACACTCCCTGGTGGCGGCAGCCGTGACTAATCCCAAAGCCTTTGCTCAGTTCGAGCTTCACAATTTGGCGGCAGTGCCGAAAACAATTCTCCGGGCTCTCACGGGGTACCCGTATGCGCTGATGAAGGCATTGGTGGTATGTCTCATCTTTCTGTGGATGACTTTCTTCACCTCGACGGGCGCTTCACTTCGGGCGAATGCGTTACTCAGGTGCGCAACTGCATTAGGGCCGTATGCGGTGTCGGGTGCGGCTGCCGTTTTCCTTTCCCTGCTGATTGGGCCTTACAACACCTATTTACTTCCGCTGACGCTTGTCCTATTCATCGCGGCACTAAAATGGCTCGGCATGGTGATGAACGCAGAGCCACTGCGGCACAAGTCCCTAATCGGGCTCTCGGCAGCCGCCCTCTCACTGATACTCCTTGTGATTCCGAGCCCCTCCGATACCGGCAAGAACGGAGAGAGGCCAGCGTACGCGGAGACGAATGAAATAAGAAGAATCTTTGCAGCGAAAGGGACCAGAGGACTGAATTTCCTTGATGACTCCAACTATTCTGCATTTCTTCCCTACGGTACTGCGCGACCGGTTGATTTTGACGATCGACGCGCGAATGAGCCCTTCTGGGATTTCTTGACACGCGCAAACATCACAGCCGTTCTCGTTGACGACAGTCTGCGATCAAGCAGCCTCTATCGAGCAGATCCGGAATTCGCTTTGTTCCTCCGCTCCCCTTCTCAATTCGGCTGGACGGCGGAGCCAGTGGGGCTCAAAGGAGACGTTCTTTATCTGGAGGGCTCCAGATAGATTTCCCCCGAACAGCGGGTCCCAGCATCGCGACTGCGCCGCCGCCGCCAATTCTGCGAGGCTTACGGGCTACTCCTCCTACGAAAATACATTCAGGCGGTCAGAGCGAGTGGCTCCAAGGTCACTTTGTGGCCCAGACGTTCCAGCCGGTTGACCAAGGATTGGCGGATTCGGTTCACGTCGATCCGGTCAAAGTGATCCGCACCGAGTTCCCGGTAGTCTTCCTTACGCTTCAGCATGTGTTAGGCAATAACTAACAGTGCGTGAGCTACCGCCATGATGGCGCGCTTGGCTCCCCGCCGAGCAGCAATGCGCCGTTACAGCGCCGAGAGGGTAGTTATAATAACCACGTCTTCGCCGAGGCGACGACCGGAAAAAGCTGAGACGCCATGGACACAGTGATACGGGCCAAGGGGTTGGGGAAACAATACCGTCGCGGTTTGCAAGTGGACGGAGGTCTTCGCCACTCGCTGGAAGCGTTCCTCCGCTCGCCTCTCTCCGTTTTACGCCGTCCCAAGGACGAAACCTTCTGGGCGTTGAAAGACGTCTCGCTCGAAGTCCGCGAAGGCGAAGTCCTCGGCCTTATCGGCCGCAACGGCGCGGGCAAGACCACTCTTCTCAAAATTCTCTCCCGTATCACCCGCCCCACCACCGGCTGGGCGGAGATTCACGGGCGCGTCGGGTCACTCCTTGAAGTCGGTACCGGCTTCCATCCGGAGTTGACCGGCCGCGAAAATACGTTCCTCTCCGGCGCCATCCTCGGCATGAGCAAAGCGGAGATTGAGCGCAAGTTCGACGAAATCGTGGCCTTCGCCGAGCTCGAAAAATTCATCGACACTCCTGTGAAGCACTACTCCTCCGGCATGTACGTCCGCCTGGCCTTTGCTGTTGCCGCCCACCTCGAGCCGGAAATTCTCCTAGTGGATGAAGTGCTGGCGGTGGGGGACATCAATTTCCAGAAAAAGTGCCTGGGGAAAATGGGAGACGTGGCGCGGGCCGGGCGCACCGTGGTGCTTGTCTCGCATCAGCTCAACCAGATTCGGCGGCTCTGCCACCGCGTGATGTGGATCGACGGCGGGCAAATACGACAAAGCGGCAACACGCATGAAGTGGTCTCGGCGTACGAAACACGCATGGCGCGCGGCGAGCAGACAGGTTCCAGGGACGAGCAGCGTAGGACCGGTGCCAAAGCGCGCTTCTTCAAGTGGGAAATCGTCGGGTCGTCGGATCCATATGTGCTGGCGCATCTTGAATCATTAACCGTAAAATTTACCGCGGAAGTATTTGGCCCAATGTCCGAGCTCCGCCACGGTATCGCCTTATACAACCACGAGCAGCGGCTTATCTGGGGGTGGACGAGCCAGAGATTAGACCTTCAGATCGGTTTGCACGAACTTTGTCACAGCTTTCCGATGTTACCGATTCGTCCGGGGAGATATAGCTGGCACGTATCGTTATTCGAGGAGGGAGAGGTTTTCGACGAGTGGTATTGCATGCCCGACATGATCGTGGCTACGAGTGACTTGCAAAGTCCTTACGATCACTGGACAGGAATTTTGAACTTGGTGACCCGATTTGAGACCAAGAGCAAGCCCTAGCTGCGGCAAGAAGGCCAGGCGAAGAAATCGCGGCTCTAATTAGCTAGCTTAGCTATAGCTAAGCTAGACAACCGTCAGCCGAGGTACTTTTCGCCCTCTACCCGTGAGCGTTTGACTCGTGCCGGATTGCCATATGCGATTACCAAGTCGGGGACGTCTCGAACAACCACTGAGCCTGTTCCCACTACCGTATGATGGCCGATAGAGATTCGGTCGTTGATGCTCGCCCCAACTCCAATCGCCGAACATTCCCCGATCCCGACGAGCCCGCCCGTAAATGCACCAGGCGCAATGCTGACAAAATTGTGCAGCTTGCAATCATGGTCAAGCGAGCTCCCCGTGTTGATAATGCAGAACTCCCCCACTTTTGACCCCGGTCCTACGTGGGCGCCTGCCAAAACCACAGTGCCCTTCCCGATCTGTGCCGAAGCTGCCACGATTGCCGTAGGGTGCTTGATCACAGGAAAGACCAAGCCTGTGCATTTCGCAGTCAGGCGCAGATATGCCTCTCGTCGCCACCAATTATCCCCTACGGCGATCAGCACCTCGTTGGTGCGCTGCTCCTCGCAAATCCTAGCTGCATCATCGAAACCACCCAGTATCGGGTAGCCCCTGTTAACCGTTCCTACAGGAACGGTGTCGTCCAGATGGCCAACGATTTGGTGCGAGCGCACCAACTCAACGGTGTCGGTTAGGACGGACGCATGCCCGGAGGAACCGAACACTAGCAGCTTCGGAATTCTGGTGTTCGACATTTCTAATTGCGTTGATGCCGTATAGTATAGAACACGACGTGAATTCGATATCGAAAAAAGGTGCTAGGCAACAGGTCCCGAACTTGGCGATATTCGGGAACGCGCAGGCATTTGGTGAACAACTGCACGTCGGCCGCCCCAACATCGGGGACCGCGAGCACTTGCTGGCGCGAATCAACGACATACTGGACCGCAACTGGCTGACGAACGATGGTCCGTTCGTGCGAGAGTTCGAGAAGCAGATTGCCGAATTCACCGGCGCGCGGCATTGCGTCGCGATGTGCAACGGGACCGTAGCGCTGGAAATCGCGATTAGGGCGCTCGAATTGGCTGGCGAAGTGATCGTGCCGTCGTTCACGTTTATCGCCACGGCACACGCGCTGCAGTGGCAGGAGATCACGCCGGTATTTTGCGACGTTCACCCGCGCACGCACACGATTGACCCCCAGCAAGTAGAAAGAATGATCACGCCACGAACCACGGGCATCATCGGCGTGCACACTTGGGGCAGGCCGTGCGACATCGGCGCGCTGGAGGCGATTGCGCGGCGGCGCAACTTGCGGCTGCTTTTCGACGCGGCACACGCTTTTGGCTGCACGTATAACGGAAAGCAGATTGGCGGGTTCGGGCAGTGCGAAGTGTTCAGCTTCCACGCGACGAAGTTCTTCAATACGTTTGAGGGCGGCGCCATCCTTACAAACGATGACGCGCTGGCGGAAAAAACGCGGCTAATGCGCAACTTCGGCTTTCATGGGTACGACAACGTCATTTATATCGGGACGAACGGAAAAATGACGGAAGTGTGCGCAGCGATGGGGCTGACCTCGCTGGAGAGCCTGGACAAGTTTATCGAGACGAACCAGCGGAATCACCGCGCGTACGGGCGCGGGTTGGATGGAATTCCGGGAGTTCGCCTGATGCAGTACGAGGAGGTGGAGCGGTCGAACTACCAATACATCGTCCTGGAAGTGGACGAGGAGAAAGCGGGACTCACGCGGGACGAGCTGGTGGCTGTGCTTCACGCGGAAAACGTGCTGGCGCGGCGGTATTTTTTCCCCGGCTGCCACCGCATGGAACCGTACCGGTCGTATTTTCCGCATGCATCGCTCGTGCTGCCGGAAACAGAAAAGTTGTGCCGGCGAGTCATGTTGCTGCCGAACGGAAGCAGCGTGGACGAGGAAGCAGTGAAGACGATTTCCGGGATTCTGCGGGCTGCGGTGGGCGGGGCGGAGGCGGTGAAGGTGAGGTTGCGAGGCGTTGCGTAGCGTTACTTTGTGGCTTCCATGATGAGCAGAGTTTCTTTGCGGGTTTCGCGGGAGCGGAGTTCCGGATATTTGCTCTCGCCCCAGGCGGCCGTCTCGATCTGGCTGAAGCCGGCTTCGCGGAGACGCCGGTCCAGTTCCTCGGCGTCGTAAAGCCACTGATGTCCCCAATCTCTAAAACATACGTTGATGTATTCGGCGCGCGTTTTGATCCAGGTATAGCCGTATTTATGCAGCCACGGTTGCCGCGCCCAGTCGTTCTCGTAATAGTGCCGGGTTAGCTCCTCTGCCGACGGCATCCCAATTCGCGCGACGCCGCCTTTTAGGAGTGAGCGCAGACATTCCTTTAAAAAGTGTACACCCTGTTGAACGGGCAGATGCTCAAGGAAATGTTCGCTATAGATGCAGGCGCAGGTGCCATCGGCGAACGGTAACCCGTCTGTGACATCCCAGCAAATGTCGGCGTGGGAACCAGGATCGAGGTCCAGATTTGTCCAGCCCGGAAAGGGTTCTTGCCCACAGCCAACGTTTACCTTGAGCGGGAAGTCGGTCTGCCTAAGCCACGACCGCGCGCTTGCATATCTCTTTGCTCTCATGTTTTTTGCGAGGAAAGAGTCTGCCCGGCGTCCTGCGCCAATCAAAAGACAAATGGGATTCAGATATTTCGGGAGCAAGATCTCTATCCTACCTGCCGTTTACTACCTTGGCCCTGGAGAAGAATCTGTACCAAGAACCGATTAGCGTATAGCCTGCAAGACCTGCGACGAAGCGATTGAAAGGAAGTTGTAAACCTCCATTATGAGCATAGTGCAGAAGATATTTAGCCGCTTCCCTGCGATTGCCCTTGAACCGTGCCGCGTTGGCCATATCAAGGTAGAGAACGGCAATTGACTGTTGGATTGCCTTCGCATACTTGGAGTCAAAGTGGTTGGCCAGCGCTCTGAGCATTCGCACACTTTCGCCCATCCGAGTAATTGGCGGTAGCGAGGACCATGTCGCCCCTGCATGCACTCTGTACGTCGCCATAATCTCATCCAAAAGCTCGATTTTCCCGTGCTTCGCCACGAATGCAAATACTGGCCAATCGCCGAGCTTCATGTCGCAGAACCATTCAGGCAATGGAGGGATCAGCTCTCTCCGCAACACTGTCGAGCAGGTCATTATGAAGTTACGTTTCAGGAGGTCCTCAAGGGTATACGAACCCGCCGGTGAAGACGGGAACACATCTGCTTCGGCGAGTCCCGTCTCGTTTAGAAATTTGACGCGGTGGCAACATACAGCACAATCGATGTGGGCGTCCAGAAAATCGACCTGGGTTTGAAGCTTCTCTTTCGATGTCCAATAATCATCACCCTCCAGAAAGGCGATGTATTTGCCGCGACACGCTAGAATTGTCCGCTCGAAATTTCTCATAGCACCAATATTTCCGTCGCTCGGAAGAAGCTTAATTCTTTCTGGATATCGTTCCTGAAATTCCAGGATGATGGCACGCGTTCCATCCGCCGAGCAATCTTCACCGATCACGATCTCGTATCCAAAGCTGACCTTTTGAGTCAAGACACTTTGAATAGCTTGCGCTATGAAGGGCTCATGATTGTAAGTGATCATCGCCACGCTAAGCTTCATATAGCCAACAATCATAGCGTGTTGGCTGCTATTCGCCAAAAGACTGCCGAGAGTGCGGTTCACGACATGTGTCGCAGCTTGGGCACTCTCTTCTGGCACGCTAAGCTGGCGTCTCCCGCATTTTCATTCCTCATTCCGCCGGCTTCAGTGTAAAATTTAGACTTCCCATCAAATGAGTAAGCTCCTCATTACCGTCCTGATTGACACTTACAACTACGACCACTTTATCGAGGAAGCCATCGACAGCGTGCTCGCGCAGGATTTTCCGCTCCAGCAGGTCGAGATTTTGGTGGTGGACGATGGCTCCGCCGACGACACAGCCGAGCGCCTCCGTAAATATGGCGATCGGATTCAATATTTTTCCAAACCTAACGGCGGCCAGGCCTCCGCATTCAACTTCGGCATCGCGCGAGCACGGGGAGAAATCGTTGCGTTGCTTGACGGTGACGATTACTGGTTGCCGGACAAGTTGCGGCGCGTTGTGGCCGAATTTGAAAAGCATCCGGAAGCCGGCATGGTCTACCACAACTTCTTCTGCAAGCGCGACGCCTTGCTAGATCAACTGCCCTTTAGCGGACTTGCGGGCGTCTCCGGATTCGTCCTGGACAATCGCAAAAGCCTGCTGGCCTACAACCTGTATCCAACAGCCACACTGGCGTTTCGGCGAAGTGTCTTAGAGCGGTTGTTGCCGGTACCGGAGAGCCTCATCGTCCAGGCTGACGCTCATCTGTCCGCTTGCGTCATCTTTGTGGCGCCAATCGTGTACATCGACCGGCCCCTGACGGTTTACCGCGTTCATGCTGACAACATGTGGAACTGCATAGCAAATACCCCGCAGGACTGCAACATCTTTGTCGGAGATCTAGCTGCCAAGGCCCGTCTACAGCGGCGCGTTGTCACAACTCGCGCAATCGGGGAAGGCGTCCACCAATGGCTCGAGAAAAACGGTTTTGACGCAAACCGCCCAGATCTCCAGGCATTCTTAATGCGATGGACGTTTTCGAGCAGAGCCAGCGAATTTGCTTTATCGCCGCCGGGACGGTTGCGATTTTTTGGTCATTTGCTCGAGCAGAGTTGGTATTTTCGAACGACCATGACCTGGCGTCACTTGATTGTAAACTACGCAAAGGCATTCGGCTCGCTCTTCGTGGGTTATAGAAACTTCCATCGCCTCGAGGAATGGCGGCTGGCAGTCAAGCGATCTCTCCATTCCGCGCTCGGCCGCTCTTGAACTCGGTCACAGGCAATAATCACTCTCTCGACGGGAGTATCACACGTGATTTGGAATCGATCCCTGGCGAAATGATAAGGTTCGGAGAGGGCATGGCAGATACGACTGCAGCAGGATGACCAATCCAAGGTCAAATTACAATGAAAACGCTCAGTAAATCCGAAATTCAGGGGCGCGACCTTCGGAGATGAAACCATAGCGGAGGGAGGATGTGTTGCGAAGACGGAGCGACGGGTCGAAGTAGGGAGTGCAAGGCAAGGGAGCATCCCAACACTGTTGGCCTCCCGTGGGGACGTAGACGGCGAGGCCCGAGAACGTATTTCGAATGATGAGGGCTGGTTTGGGGAGGGGCGGCGGTTGTTGGACGCCGCGCAGAACTAGGAGCGGTTCGTTCCAGCCGAAAGAGAATAGACACCAGATTGAGGACAAGACAAGCGCAGCTAGCACGAGGCTAGTGTGCGAGCGACGGAGGCCAAGATCCAGAGACACGATGCCCCAAGTACCCACGGCTGCGGCAGTAGTCCAGATAGCAAACTGAGCGAATCGGAGATCAGGCGAAGCTGCGAACCAAAAAATGATCCCGATGATAGAAGGAAAAAGGACCAAAAGCCAAGGACACGCGGGATGAGGTTTTCCACGGAAGCGATGAGTCAGCCCCACGACCAGACCGGCAAGGGTGATTGCCAATGGCATTTGGAACGAGGGCCGGTTTCGAAGGGCGTCATGGAACCACTCACCGAGCCAGTGAAGACCTCGTGTGTCACGATAAGGGACATCGGGGATGCGCCCCCACGATTGGACGCCGAGGGCGTACCAACGTGCGGCTGAGAGGGGAATCTTCCAGGCCACGGGGAGTCCGAAAATGGTGCCTGGAAAAAAGGGATATCCGCTCAAGATGATCCCACGGGCGCCCCAAGGAACTAGAATCAGAGTCGAGAGTGCGAGAGCGACGAAAGAGTACTTGGTCTGTTGGTGAGCGCACTGGCCGAGCAACCAAATCAAGCGGAAGGCAAGGCACCAAGCGATCAGAGCAAAAACGACGGTCGAGAGCTTGAATGTTACCGCCAAAGAAAACAGAGTTGCGACCAGAACGAGCCGGGAAGTGTGAATTTTACGCAGGTCCCCCTCCTGTTCCTGACAAAGTTGTTCGAAGAGAATGCCTGTTGCGATGAGGGAGACAACGGTGGCTGGCTCATCAGTTTGGGTGCCGACGATGCGGGAGCGTATGGTCCAGAAGAAAGCCGGGACTGCGAGGATAGTGTAAAACCAGTCTGCTGGAGAGGTTGCTGCGCGGCGGACGACTCGGGCACAGGCGGGCAATAGAGTAAACCACATTGCAGTGAGAGTGAGGCCGGTGAACAAATGAAAGCCGAGCCCCTTCCAAACGCCTTGCCCAAGTGCGGCAAGGCAAAGAAAGACGGAACTATTGAAGCCGAGTCTTCCATGGAGATTGGCGATGCCGGGAACGACGGGATAGGTTTGGATCCAGCGGACGGAGCTGGCGCCGTACAAGCCCGTGTCGTAATACTGGCAGGGGCCACAGGAGCGAATAGCAAGGAGGGATGTAAATGCGATGCCGATAAGGGGCAGCCAGAGAGAGCCTTGCCACATGGCGCTCAGGCCGTTCCTTAGCGAGGAACGGTTCAGTAGAAGGCCAAGAATGCCAACGCAAAAGAAGAAGAGAGTAATCGAAAAGGTGACGGGGAAAGCGATGTTCCAAAATTCAAGAACTGCAACAGACACCGCGAGTCCCATCCAAAACGAGTCAAGGAGAGAGTTTTTTTTGCTGTAAAGCTGGAGAACAATGGACCCGATACCAATGAGCGTGATAGCGATGACGCCCCAGGTGCAAAGGATCTTCAATGAGGAAAGGATGAGCATCTACGGGCAGCCTTTCCGGGAAGCTGATGATTTTGGCCGAAGCATTTCCTCTTCAGCGACAGCCGTTTGGATGAGACATGCAAGCATATATTGACATGGCCCTAGATTGCTGGGGCGCTTTTCTTGGCTACTGGATCGCGCAACCGGCCGAACTTTTCTGCCAGTCCGAAGGGAGCAGAGCGCTAATCATTTCTCGATTTGTACCCGGTGGAATCTTTAACGATAGCGAATGGAACCGCAAAGCTCGGGACTTTTTCCATTCCTGCGAAAAGCTGCGCGACGGCCATAACGGCGACGGCCACGAGCGTGCCTGCGACCGACACCTTGATCGTGACGCCCAATGCCGCACCCGCGTTGAACTATGCAGCTCTCACACTCGACAATTCCTATCCGGCATCCGGGAGCATAAACATTTTGGTTTGCAACTCGACTTCCGAGTCTTTGATCCCTGGACCGTCAACGGTAAACTGGAGAGTAGTGCGTTAACGCAAGATAGACTTACAATTGAGGGTAGCTCTGGGCACCTGAAATGAGAGACTGCTGCCACCTGAGTGGCGCCCAATCCAAGTTCGCTGACGCGAATAATCGTGGAAAGCGACCCATTACTTCTCATTTCGCCACGACCGTGATTCCTATCGTCCGATCCTGAAAAATCGTCCTCACACGCGGCCCCGTCAATCCGGGGTCACTTGCGGGAGTGAACAAGAAATAATCGTAGTCTGAGGGCATCAGAGAATTTGGGGTCTGCCACCAGTAGGACTTGTCTTTCACGTCGTACTCCAGCATCCAGGTCGCATTGAACTTTCGCCGGTAAAAATTAATTTCAGGCTCGTACCACCACGTGCCCCCCACGCGCACGCTGGTCAAGCCGCGACGCTGTGCGTCATCGGCAATCGTTTTATAGAGCTCGAGGGAAATCATATCGTAGGCGTTATACCTGAATTTCGTCACCTGGAGCGACAGCGCATAGTCAAACACCACGATGCCCGCAATCAGCAGCCCCACAACCCTCAAATAGGATCGTGGAAATCGCGCCGAAATCTCCCTGGCTGCCAGGATCCCCCCCACCGTGAACAGCGGAATCAGGAACAAAGCGAGCCGGCTGTGCGGATAGTGGGCGCGGACTGTGACGTGCAGCACGAAAATCAATACGACGCTGGCCACCGCCGCGCCGCCGAACACTTCGCATTGTGCACTCTCTTTTCTGCGCGACCCGCCGGCGGCTCGCGATGCGAGAATCACGCCAGCAGCTACGACGCAAAAGAATAGGGGCATCAGCAGGTATGCTCCCAGAGCCGTCGCGCGCTCCTGCCAACTTCCCATGGAAGGTGCCACAGCTCCTAGCGCGGAAAGGTTCACGTCATCGGTCCATTTGTATAGGAACGACGCAGTGAACACATCCTTCAAGGATTCTGATGCGTTCTCAACCCCAAGCCCCATGACAAATTGTGAGGGGCGCATTTGGATTACGTAGGGCCACAAAATGCAAAAGCCGGTTGCCGCGCCCGGAACGAGAAAATAGTTCGCGAGAAATCGCAGCTTGGGGTCACGCCTTTGGAGAAGAGTGCGGAATCCGCCCAGCGCTACGCCGCAAAAAGTGAGCGCGAGGCAAAGCGCTGCCACAAAATTTGTGATGTTCGCTGTCACCGACGTTGCCAGAGCCACGGACGCGACGACGCATCCCCATTTCCAGGCCTGCTCTTCTGGATCGAGCTCGCCCCGCTCCAGCAGCGCGGCCATCGCGCAAATAGCCACCATCAGCGCGGCTAGCCCCAAGATGTACCCCCGCGCCGCCGGCATGAAATCCAAAATCTGCGGATTCCAGCACAGCAGAGCCACAGAAAGAAACAGCAAAATCCCCTGTCCGAAAAGTTGCCTGCAAAGAAAATATGCGGCCAGTAAATAGATGGCGGTCCCGAGCAGGCTTGGAACACGAAGGATGAACTCACTGGGTCCCAAGGTCCACACAATGGGCTTGGCGAGCAGCGTGAACAAGACATGATTTGCCGTGTGGAACTGCAGCACGTGGGACACGCCTCCGGCAAGAAACCACTCATACTCTAATGCCTCGTCGTGCGCGATGGTTTGCGTTTTTGCACGGTAGATGGTTAGGCTGGCCGTCAGCACGAGCACGCACAAGGCCAGCCCTCGCCAAAGCAGAGAAGTATTCATAGGCATGTGCTGTTATCAGAGCGAAGCAATCTCTGTCAAACCGTAACTTCGCGCGGGTCCCGGGCCCCGGACCGCTTTGCTCTAGGCTCCGCGCGCCATTTGTTTCTGATCACTGGAAGAAGCTGTGTAATAGTCCAATAGTAGCTTTCTGCCGGTGGGGCTGAATAATTGAAAGTGGCCAATACCTAGAGTTTGCATCCGGCACATCAAGGTTGTGCGCAGAACTCCCAAGCCATATTTCAGGCTTTTGGAAAAATTGATCGACGACGCGTCCTCAAAGTATTTCGTCGGACAGGAAACCTCTCCAATCCGGAAGTTGAAGCAAATGCACTGGGCCAGCACTTCGTTATCAAAAACGAAATCATCAGAATTCTCAAGCAAGGGAAGAGTTTGCAACACGTTTCGGGCAAATGCCCGGAACCCCGTATGATATTCCGACAGCTTCGCTCCAGTGAGAGCGTTCTGAAATGCAGTTAGAACCCGATTAGCCACGTATTTGTAAGCAGGCATACCGCCTTTTAGAGCGCCGCCTCCGAGGATTCGGGAGCCGAGGACGACATCGTACACCCCAAAAGCGATCATGCTCGCCATCGCCGTCACCAGAAGGGGTGTGTACTGGTAATCAGGATGAACCATAACCACGATTTCAGCTCCACGGGCCAAGGCCTCGCGGTAACAGGTTTGCTGATTTCTGCCATATCCGTAATTGTGATCGTGGACGAAGACTTGCAACCCCATCGTCTTTGCCAATTGCACCGTCTCGTCTGTACTTCCGTCGTCGACGAGGATGGTAGCGTCGACGATGCCGGGTAGTTCACGCGCGGTTTTCTCGAGTGTCTTTGACGCGTTGTATGCTGGCATTACCACGACGACTTTTTTTCCGTTGATCATTTTCTAGCTCAATTCGTGGCATCCCGCCAATTTTTCGTCAAAACACCGATGACGGACTGTTATCTGCGAGGGTCACATCAAACTCGAATATAAATGCCGCCGAATATAGTCAACCTACGCCTACGCATTCAGGGAGTCAACCAACCAAAAAGAAAACCAAAAGAAGGGGCTGATGTTGGATGAGCCGCTGGCTCGTTTATCCACTAGTAGGTAGCCAGCTTTCGTCAGTAAGCCTGCGGACAGCGAACTTACGAAACGAATGTCGGCTAACTCCCGCAAATACAGGCACATAGGTATTCGGGAGTCTCTGGAAATGCTCAGTTTTACGCCGATCGCCACACGCAAATTTGCGCTTCAGATGAATGCCAACAGGCCCTAGTTTTGTAATGCCGCCGAACGTTGTACAATACGCCTTCGAGCTAAGGACGTTCTAATGGACGAATCTACAACCAAAAATCGCTCCCCCGTTTGCCCCTTTTGCGGCTGCAATAAAATCTACCGCTCGCGAAGACATGGCACTCATGAATGGTTCCTCCACTATTTCCGCTTCACCAGTCCCTATCGCTGCCAGGACTGTGACGGCCGCTTCTTCCGCTCCCGCCGCCCCGATTCCTCCAAGAAAGAACTGCACCACCACCCCGCCTGACCTTGCCTCCGCGCCGCGACCTAAGGAATGCCCATGCCCCCTACGCTTGCGAATGGTAAAATTTGCTACATCGAAATGCCCGCCATCGACATTGCACCCTCGGCCGAATTCTACAAATCGGTGTTCGGCTGGAACATCCGGAAACGCGGCGATGGCAGCACCTCCTTTGACGATACTGTCAACGAAGTGAGCGGCACGCGGGTGCTTGGGCGCCCGCCTGCCGCAAAGCCCGGCCTCCCTTTTTACATCACGGTAGACAGCGTAGCCGCCGCCGTTGACGCCGTGGTAGCCCATGGCGGCGAGATCGTCCAACCAATCGGCGCCGACACCCCGGAGATCACCGCGCGGCTCCGCGATCCCGGAGGAAACGTGATCGGCCTCTACCAGCATCCCGCCTGACGCATTGGATCGCAACCGGTTACGCTACCAATCTGGCCGGAAGGCCAGCGTGACGCATTGGGGGAGTACTGTACTTTCCGAGCCTCGAGGAGGACCCGCGAGCGTGGCTTACTGAAGCCAGACTCACGCCCGGCCCTCGAAAGAGGCCAGTATGAAAAACAGATGGATCATCATTGGAGTTGCGGGAGCCAGCGTCTTGCTTGGCGGCGCCGGAACAGCAGCCCGTTCCTACAATCCAATCAAATGGATTAAGAAAGGTCCGAGTCCCACGGCCATCGAGCAGCTCGCCGCGAACAAAGAGGAAGAAAAGAAGCTATCTCTCGAGTTACAGGCGGTTCTGCCTCCGCACACTAGCCTGAAGGATGCTTGCGCGCAATTTAAGAGCCTCAACGATTGCGTCGCCGCGCTTCACGTTAGCCACAATCTCTCAATCAAATTCAACTGCCTTAAATGGGATGTGACCGGCGCGAAACCCGCTGGCGACGTCAAATCGTGCGCGGTCCCGTCGAAAGACAAGGCCATGGACTTGAGCAAAGCCATTCACGTGCTGAAACCGAGTGTCAATTCCCGCGAGCAAGCAAAATCTGCCGAGAAACGCGCGCGCGAAGATATTAAAGACGCATCCCAGTAGTTAGAAGACACAGAAAGGGCAGACTTCAGTCTGCCCTTTCTTTTTTGCTTTTGCCTTTGCATTTGTTGGGGCTTCAGTCCGCTCTTGTCCTTCTTTTGCCCTCCGTGCGATCCGTTCGATTAATTACGGGCATTCTGATTCCACGTCTCTTTCCAACCCCCCAAAGACAGAAGTGTATAAATGTCAGGGGTCTCCGGTCTTCCTTCGGATCCCGCACGCGACTGTGCGCCGTTTGTTGTATCATCCCTCGGCGCTGCGCTTGGGAATCTGGAGTTAGGTGAGAAAGCGCTACATCTGTGGCAAAGGGGAGGAATCATGAAGCGAACTTTCTTTGTGCTCAGTATTTTGAGCATGGCCGTCGTGCTTGCGGGCTTTATGGCCCTAGCTGCTCGCGCCCAGACGCCACCGGCGCCGGTGATTTCGCCGGACGTACACGCCGATCGAAGCGTGACGTTTCGCTTGCGCGCTCCCAATGACAAGGAAGTCGCGGTGCAGCTCGAAGGCGTGCCCAAGCCGATTCCCATGCAGAAAGACGAGGAGGGCGTGTGGAGCGTGACCACCGAGCCGTTGGCGGCGGATTATTACGGCTACTCGTTTATCGCCGATGGCGTGAATATGTTCGATCCGTCCAATCATGCGGTAAAGCCCAATTTTTTGTATCGCGCGAGCGAGCTGCACGTGCCGGGAGCGGCTTCGGCTTCCTGGGAAATCGCGGCAGTGCCGCATGGCGAGATTCATCATCATTTCTATAAGTCCGAGGTGGTGGGCGATGATCGCGGCTACTACGTTTACACGCCGCCGGGCTACGACCCGCGCGGCAAGCAAACTTACCCGGTGCTTTATTTGCTGCACGGATTCAGCGACGACGCGAGCGCCTGGACGGCGGTGGGCCGCGCCAACGTGATCCTTGACAATCTGATCGCGCAAGGCAAAGCCAAGCCCATGCTGGTGGTGATGCCGCTGGGCTACGGCGCGCCGGAAGTGCTTAAGCCAAACTCCGGGGTGTTTCGCGATCGTTCGCTCACGGACCGCAACTTTGATAAATTCCGCGAGGCGTTGCTGACGGAAGTGATCCCGCGCGTGGAAGCCGAGTATTCCGTCATCAAAGACCGCAACTCCCGCGCTATCGCCGGGCTTTCCATGGGCGGCTCGGAATCCTTGCTCACCGGCCTGAATACCCTGGACAGGTTTGGCTGGATCGGGGCTTTCAGCTCTGGAGGGATCACCGAAGAATTTGACAAGGAATTTCCGGCAGTGAACACGAAGTCCACGGAGAATCTTCACTTGCTTTGGATTGCGTGCGGCACGGACGATCGCTTGATCGATATCAATCGCAAGGTTCGCGCTTGGCTGGCGTCAAAAAATATCAAGCACGTGGACATCGAGACTCCCGGCTATCACACCTGGATGGTGTGGCGGCGCAACTTGACGGAGTTTTCTTCGCTGCTATTCCGCTGAGGCTGGCCATGAAAAAAGAGAATGCCATTTCTGGCCGAACGACGAAGATGCTTCTCGGCTTTGCCCTCGTGGTGATCCTGCTGGTGGGCGCGGGGGCGTCATCGAGGGGACAAGGACAGATTTCCCCGCGGGGCATGGTCACGCCGCTCGCGAGCGCCAATCTCGTTTTCGACGGCGAACCCGCTTGCCTCAAAGTTGCGCGCGAGAACGGCGATCCGGACAAGGGTCCCTCCACTTTCCTTCTCGAAGCTCCTTCCGGGTGCGTGGTTCCCGCGCACTATCACACCGCGGAAGAACAATTGATGGTGGTCCGGGGCGATGTGCTCACAGGGATGGAGGGCATGGCGGAAGCGACACTTGGCCCCGGCGGCTTCGCCATGATGCCCAGCAAGGCCATGCACTGGTTCACCTGCAAATCAAAGGTTACTTGCCTGATGTTCGCGACATTTGACCGCACATACGACATCGTCTGGGCCAAGCCGCCGAAATAACCGGTCAATCGTCATCGTCTTTCTTGGAGACGTTTTCGTCGCTGTCCAAATCGGCGATTCCCAGGCGCATGGCTTGATACCCGGGCAACTGCGCTGCCTGCGGGAGATTTGAGCTGCTTCCGGTGCACGCGAACCAGATGATCGCGTTCAACACTTTCGGGTCTGCCATATCGGCATGGGCGAAATCCTGGCGGTTGGATTTCTTCATCCACTCGGCAGCGGCTTTATCTTTCGTCTTGTGAGTCATCAAGTTGTCCGCGGCAATCACGGGCAAAACGGCTTTGTACGGGGTCAAATCCGGCGTTTCCTCGAAAATATCCATGGGGATCGCCGAAGCATCGAGCTGGTTCATGGGCGCGATGCCGAGCAACAATTCCATAGTGCGAATCATGCTGACGGTGCTGTGAAACTTGTGGATGAGCGCCCCAGGCTTGTTATACGCGCTGATCGCGAGGGCGACCGAGCGATGGGAATCAACGTGGTCGGGCCCGGCCTGGGCGTCGTCTTCGACGATGAAGATGGCCGTGTCTTTCCAATACGGGCTGGAAGAAACAGCTTCGACCAGGCGGCCCACGGCGTAATCGTTGTCGGCGACCATGAATTGCGGCGTCGGAAACTTATCTTTCATTCCGGTGGTGTGATCGTTGGGAAAGCGGACGATGTTGAGCGCGGGCATGGCGTCAGCGCGGCCGTCTTCGCGGTCCTTGACGAAACCTTGAAACTCGGCGAGCCATTCGCCCAAGCGGGAATTGCCACGGCAGTTGGCGCTGGCATTGTCGTGCGTTACGGCCGGGTCGGAAGAAGCGGACGGATCCAGGGCGGTTTTATAGCAATCCACGGTCATGCTGTCCGGGGCGGTGAGGTCAAAGCTGCGAAAGCTCGCGCTGCCATGATTCCGGAGCGATTCTTTGTTGGGTATGGAGCGCAGAGCCTTTGAAATATCGGGATAGCCCTTGTTGTGTTTTTGCCCCGCTGCTTCCACGTCCTTTTCCGAGATTACGGTTACGAATTCGCCGTAATTGCGGTAAGTCAAGCCGGCGCGTGCAGCGGCGTCCCAGAGATACAGAGTTTTGGGTTCCCCCAGGTCGGTGAACCCCTGGTGATAGGGAAGATGCGTTTCGAGCAGATCGGTCAAAGCTGCCAGGACATCGCCTTTAAACTTCTCGATTTCGAGATCGCCGGGCGGCTCATAATCCGGCAGCCGGTTATAGCCTTCAAAATCGTAGGTGCGTCCCCGGCCGGAGTAGTTCCAGCGAAACGCTTTGTCAACGTAATCGGTCGAGAAAGCAGCGGTGGCCCAGTTGTGACCGTCGGGGCTGGCCTCGGAATTGACAAAGAAGCGGTCAAACAAACCGAAGCGCTGCGCAAGCGCATGATGATTGGGGGTCACAGATTGGCGCATTCCGTCGGGCCGTTGCGCGGTCGTGCCGCCTCCGAAAATCGCAAAGGCGGGCTCGCCATCGGCGGCTTGTCCGTCGCCCGATGTTTTCACGTCGCCGAAAACCTGATCGTAAGTGCGATTTTCCTTGATGATGTAGATGACGTGCTTGATCGGACTCTTGCCCGCGAAAAGCGCGGGCGGCGCAAAACCCAGCAAGCCGTCATTCTGCATGGTTTGCTGCGTGTAGTGCATTAGCGTAGGAGCGTCCGGCAGCGGAACAACGCTGATGTTTCCGGAAACAATCGAGCCGCTGTACTGCCCGCCCTGGCGATTCTTTTTTTCACTCGGAGGAAAAGCGGCGTTGGGAGGATTCGGCGTGCGGCCAGTGTTGTTCACGCGCATCGAGGATGGTTCGAATCCTGTGCCTTTGCCGTTTCCTATGAAGAGCTGGCCGTCCGCGAAAGCAACCGCAGAAGGATACTGGCCGGTGGGAATAAATCCCAGGACCTTCGATTTTGGAACGCTGATCATTTTGGCCGCTATTTTCTTGCCGCGCGTTCTGTCGGAGAGCAGCACGACGGCGACGGCGTTGCTGTGGGCGTTCGCGACGTAGAGCGTTTGTTCGTCGTCGCTGAGCGCCAGCCCTTCAGGACTCGCGCCGGGCAATGCGCCTTCCGCCAGCCGCACGTCAATACGCTCGATCTCCTGGTCCGTTGCGGTGTCAATCACCGAGACGCTGTCGGCATTTGAATTGGCGACAAAAAGCCTAGTCCCATCGGCACTGGGTAACATTGCCGTCGGGTGACGATCCACTCCAATGTAGCTGCGCACGACGCTCCTGCTGGTCAGCGGAACGACGGCCACGGAAGAATCATTCCAGCAGGACACATAGGCTCGCGCGGTCTTGCCGCTACCCAGAATAACCACGCCATACGGGTAAATGTTCTCGGGCGTCTTTCCGGGATGGTGCAAATCCACTCTTTCCATGCGACGCGTCCCTCGGAGATCTCGCACAATCGTCACGCTATCGCCCAGATTGTTCGCGGTCACCAGAGTCTCCCCGTCCGGTGTTACCGCGAGCCCCGCGGGATAGAGTGCGGCCTTTCCGTTGTTGTAATCCTTAGGCGAAGCCTCTCCCGGTTTGCTGATTTCGAAGGAAGGCGCAAGCACTTTCGTATCCGGCCCGTTCGATCCCGGCCGTATG
>Ga0307475_10000217_pt1 | contig 35444 bp, 29 predicted proteins | sample atmos_gasesECM1C_FD_203317 | JGI IMG/M metagenome (GOLD analysis project Ga0307475, IMG submission 203317) | Hardwood forest soil microbial communities from Morgan-Monroe State Forest, Indiana, United States - atmos_gasesECM1C_515 | ecosystem: Environmental > Terrestrial > Soil > Temperate... | reverse complement strand
GAGCGGATGAGATCAGGCCTGCTGCTGACGGCCGGAGCGTGGTCGTGGTGTGGAGACGTTGGATTGTCCCAGGCACTAAGGCTGGAGATTTTGTCGATGCCGGCGTGGTCTCGGAAGTCACCTGGACCCTTCATGGAAACAATCTTCGAAGAGTGGAGTCGCTGATTTCGTCACAGCCGTTGAACGTTCATCGCCTCTGGCTGACGATTCCTAGTCGCTACGATCATCTCGAGACTTCCTATCTTCAAGGTCCTCGCATCGATCGGCTGATCTCAGCAGAAAAAACGCTGGAGGTGCAAGTTAAGAATTCGGACTTGCTCCTCGAGACTTCCGCTTACGCTACCGGCGATGACCCTCTGGGTCGCGGAGACCGTGGGCCGCTTCCGCTCCATCTGATCCTTCAATCCAAGAGTTTTTCGTTGACGCCAGCTGTGCCCAAGCGCTGGGAACTCTCCTTGACCACGCGCTAAGGAAGATTTCGGAATGTGGAATGGCGACTTCCGCGACGAAAAGCTTCGTGTTTGAAATGCTGAATCACGGTGGCAGATTTTCCCAACTGTGTGTTACAAAGAACGCGAGAATGGGCGCTCAGTAAAGGAGCGGAGCCGAGCGAATGAAGTGAATGAAGGGAAATTCTCGAGGAGGAAGACATGCGAAAGATGATTTTGCTTGGTGCGGTTCTTGGGTCGGCAACGATTCTCCTGGCGGACAGCAGCGTGCAGCCGCTCAATGTCAAGCCAGGCCTTTGGGAAGTAACGATGAACATTACAATCAACGGCATGGGGACTCCTCCTCGGACCAACACCTACAGGTCCTGTTTGAAAAAAGAAGATTTGAACAAGTACCCGTTTACCGATCCGGAGAAAAAATGTACTTACACGGTTTTAAGCTCGACGGGTACAACGATGGACGCCCGTGGGACGTGTGCGCCTGGAAGTGAAGGCGCGAAGATCGACTTTAAGATGCGACTGGATGCGCTCGACAGCGAGAACGTTAAAGGCACAGGGCAAATGACCATGAGCGGCCCTGGCGGGAGCATGAACGGAAACTATGCCGCGACGGCCAAGTGGATTGCCGCGACGTGCCCCGCTAATCTTAGATAAGCGCACGCATAGGGCGGTCAGGCACCAAACGAAGCAAATCAAGGATGGGGTGTAGAGCGGTTGGAACTTCTTTGCGCATTTTTGCGTATGGTCAGGTAGATCGAAGGTGACCCATGCGCTCACGCATTGCGGTTCTATCCGTGCTGCTTTTTTTGCCAATTTCGAGTTACCCACAAAACAAGGTAGAGAGCGAAAATGATCTCGCACATCATGCGTTCTATGTTGACTTCACCTCGCGAGGGCAAATCGAACTGCGTATCCGCCCGGCAGAGATTCACATCATCGGCAGCGATGAAGAAAGAATTGTTGTCCGGGTGGCAGGGCGGCAGGGTCTCGATTCCAGGGATATAGAGGCTCGCTTCGAAAAACACGGTAATTCTGGTGTGCTCGAAATTACAGGCGGGCCGCGCAACGATGTGACCATCAACGTGCAAGTTCCCAAAGAGTCGAATCTTGTTGTGCGGGTGTTCGCGGGAGATGTGGAAGTGAGGAACATTGTTGGCGACAAGGACGTGGAGCTGAATTTCGGCGCTTTGAGAATTGGGGTCGGCGATGCCACCGGCTACTCGACGGTGAAGGCATCGGTGTCCTCAGGTGAAATCGACGCGAAACCTTTCGGCGAATCGCACGGCGGGTTGTTTCGGTCGTTGGAAAGATACGGGAATGGCAGGTACAAATTGAGAGCGTACGTGGGCGCCGGCCGGCTCGTTCTGAATTAGGCAATTGGAGAGGTTGTCGAATCTCAGAGAAGGTTATTGAGTCGCGGCCAGGCTGCGATCGGGATTCACGGCGAGCCACGCCAACGCGCCGAGTGCCGCTAAAACCGCTGCCACATAAAAAGAAGCCGTCCAACCGTAGCGCGCGGCAACCGCGGGCGTGAGCGACGCCGTAACTGCACCGCCGAGTTGCGCGCCCATATTCATGAAGCCAGAAACTGAGCCGGAAGACGCGGCACCGATATCGGCGGTGACGGACCAAAAGGAACTTTGCGAAAGATAAAGCGCGCCCGCGCCACCGGCAAGTACGACGCTAGCCAAGCGGGCGCTAGCGACACGGGATCCGAGAAGGAGGAACAGCGCAGTCATGGCCATAGCAAGTACGGCGATGCCACAACGTCCGATGCGTTTTCCGCGCCATAGTGTTACGCGGTCGGCGATAGCTCCTCCTAGTGGGCAGCAGACGGCCATCGCGAGGAAAGGAAGGGTGGCGTAGAAAGCGCTGGCTTTCAGATTCAAGCCGCGAACTTTTGCGAGATAGATGTAGAACCAACTGAAGAAAATCCACGCGACGTAGCCGTAGCAGAAATAGCTGAGGGTGACGGCCCAGACGTTTTTGCTTTGCAAGATTGTGGACCAGGGCAATGATTTGACAGTATTGGCCTTAGGCGCCGAGATCGCTGACTCGGGCAAAGATTGGCTGGACGATAGAGTTCGTCCGGACTGGATGAAGTGGAGCTCGGCGGGAGATACAGAGGGATGGTCTTCGGGTTTGTCGCGAGCTATTAAAAGCCAAACCAAACCGGCTGCTAGGCCGATAATGGCGCTCATCCAGAATGAGGATCGCCAGCCGTAGTGAAACATCACATAACTGATCGCTGGGGGCGTGATGCCTGCGCCCACGCCGACTCCGGCAAAGATGATGCCGTTGGCTATTCCCCGCTCCTGGGTAGGAATCCACCAGGAGACAAATTGATTGGAAGCGGGATAGATGACCGCCTCGCCGGCGCCCAACAAGAATCGAATGGCGACGAAAAAGAGTAACGCTCCTCTTAATTGCGAGGGCACTATGGCGGTGAGAGCGGTGAAAATTCCCCACCACACTACGCCGACGGTGAGCACGCGACGCGGGCCGAGTTTGTCGCTGAGCCAGCCTCCAGCAGTTTGAAAGAGCGCGTAGCCTAATAAAAACGAACTGAAGACATAGCCTAATTGGTTATTGGTCAGGCCATAGTCTGCGGCGATGGAAGAGCCGGCTATGGAAATATTTACGCGATCGAGGAAGGCGACTGCGCTCAACACAAATAGCCAGAACACCAGAAACCATCGCGTGCGGCTGATGGGCTGAATCATTCGGCTATTCGCTCAATCAACAGATTGCCAAAAGGCGGCATTCAAGCTTTGTGCGACTTGAATAATTGAGTTAATTGGTCCGCGATAGTGCGGTCCTCACCGGGTTGCAACATGAAGGAGTTCATCGATAAGCCCTGGTCCGAAGCGCTCAGGACGATCGAGGGGTCGGAGTTTTTGAGAATCGAGCTGGCGTCCTTTGGCGTGATGGCAATCTGACGTTGGTCCCACGTGATACGCAGGTGCGGGACGTGGTTGGCGATTGTCGGAGCAGGGAAGTCGGTGGTCACGCCGGGGACAGATTTTACTTTAGCGGCAATCAAATCGAGGCGGCGCTGCCATTCGGTGTTGAGGGCTTCGTGGTTTTCGTTCAGATAGCTTTCGAGCGCTTTGACCATGCCGACGATTTCTTCCTTGCCTACTTTTTGACTGCGACCCAGAGTGTCTTCGTGCGGACTGTTGTTAAGCAGCGCGTTGGCGACGAGGTCTTTTTTGCCGATGAGTATGCCCGCGCATTGCGGACCGCGAATGGCTTTGCCGCCACTGAAGCAAATCAGGTCGTAACCCATGTTGGCGTAGTCCCACAGATGAGAGACGGGGGGAGTGTCGGCGGCGGCGTCAATGAAAGCGGGAATTTGATGGTCGTGGGCCAGTTTCAACCATTCCTCGACTTTAATTTGGCCTTCGTCGTTCGCAAAATTTGAGAAGTGCATCATGGCGGTCTGCGGACCGATGGCGCGCTTCGCGTCGTCTGGCGATTCTACGACCACCAACTTCACTCCGGTGGAACGCAATTGGTGATCGAAGGGGTTGCGGTGAGATTTTTGGATGAGGACTTCCGATTTCATGCCGGTCAGGTCGGGCAATTGTTCGATGAATTTGGGATTGTTACCCGTCAGTATGCCCGCGAGGCCCGATTGCATGGCTGCGGCGGCACCGGAGGTGACGATCACGGCGTAATCGGCGGGGAGTTTGAGCATCTCGGCGAGGCGCTTTCCAGCAGCCACCTCTAGATCAGGAATGTTGACGAAGTGACGGCCGGCCAAGGCCATCACTGCTTCCACCTCGGGGCGCATCAAGGAACCGCCGAGTACTGTCATGGTGCCCTGACCATTGATCACAGTGGTGACACCGAGTTCTTTGTAGACGTCACCGCTTGCGCCAAATCCTTTGATGGAAGATTTCGCGTCCGCGGCCGGAGCCGCAGACGCGGTAGAGGCGAAGAGCGTGCCTTTTCCAACAATGGCAGAGGCGAGCGTGGCGAACGCGCCCAGAAACGTTCTGCGATTCCAGCGATCGCGAAAACTCATATTTTTCAGCCTTTCTTTGCGGCGTTTACGACCGCGGCGGTGCAATTGATTTCAACCAGCGACTGGCCTGGAAGCGCGGCGACAGCCACACATGTGCGTGCCGGGCCACCGTTTGGAAAATAAGTTTTAAAGACTTTGTTGAGGCCGTCGTAGTCGTCGATCTTGGTAAGAAAAACGGTGAGCTGCAGAATGCTTTCCATCGTGCCGCCGCCGGCTTCGACGAGGGTCTTGACGTTTTCCATGACCATGCGAGTATGCATTTCGATGTCGGGTGTTTTGCCGGCGTCGGAATTGTCGCCGCGTGAATGCGCACCTTGACCGGCAATGTAAATGACGCCGTTGTAAACGATCAAAGGAGTGATGAAGCCGGTGCTTTTGGCGGGCTTGCCTTCATAATCGAGTTTTTTAACGGTGTCTTTATCTTCCGCGGCGCCCGCGGCGGGTGAGACCAGTCCAGCGATTCCGAGACTTGGCAAGAGTGCTGCCAGGCGCGCGGCAAAGCCCCTTCTGGTGCTTACATTGGAAAGCATAATCGTTCCTCCTCGAGTGATTTGAACTTGCAAGTTATGGCAACGCAAAACTAAAAATGTCGCTTCCAGCGGCGATGGCCACATATTGCTTTCCGAGCACCGCGTAACTCATGGGCGAAGCATGAATGGATTGACCGGTATTGAAGTGCCACAAGGGCTTTCCGGAGCGAGGATCAATGGCCTCAAAGGACTCAGTATTGTCGCCAAAAAATAACAGGCCGCCGGCGGTAGTCATGGTGCCTGCGGAAGAATATCCCTCGCCAGCTTGCACGTAGCGCCATGCGGGTTTATCGCTTTCCAAATCATAAGCGAGCAGTATTTTTTGGCCGTGGTCCATGGCGCTGTGGCGCACGCCGGTGGCGTAATAGGTTTGGCCTTCCTTGAAGTTTTCAGGTTTCAACGAATAGATGCTGCAATCTTCATTGGCGATGAAAAAGAAAAGTTTTGACGCGGGATGGTAAGAAGGGGAAAACCAGTTTGTAGCGCCGGCAAAGCCGGGGCAGGTGCGTGTGCCGTTCTCGGAGGGTTGTACTCCGGTTCGACTTGGCTGGCCCTGCGCGTTGATCCCGCTGGCCCAATTTAATTTTTCGACGAAGCGCACCGCGGACAGAAATTTTCCATCGGTACGGTCGAGCAGGTATAAAAATCCATTGCGATTGGCCTGCACGAGAAGTTTCCGCGGTGTTCCGCGATAAATGGTGTCGATCAAAACGGGTGTTTCAGTGGCGTCGTAGTCGAACAAATCGTGCGGGGTGAACTGGAAATGCCACTTGAGCTTGCCAGTGTCGGGATCAAGCGCGAGGACGCAATCGGTGTAGAGATCGTCGCCAGGGCGCACAGCGCCGTCGAAATCCGGGGAAGGATTGCTGGTGCCCCAGTACAAGGTGTTCAGCTGCGGGTCGTAGGTGCCAGGCATCCAGGTGGTGCCACCGCCGTGTTTATATAATTCTCCGGGCCAGCTTTCCGAGCCGGGTTCGCCGGGACCAGGGATCGTCCAGAAACGCCAAGCCAGCTTACCGGTTGCGGCTTCATAAGCGGACACGAAACCGCGAACGCCATCGTCGCCGCCGGAAGTGCCGACGATAACTTTATCTTTGACAACCAATGGGGCACTGGTCGCGCCGTAATTTTTATTTCCTTCGGCATAGGGGACGTCCCAGAGCAAATTGCCGGAGCGGGAATCGAGGCAAAAGAGATGCGCATTGTCGGTTTCGGCGTAGATGCGGGATTTCCAAACGCCAACGCCACGGCTGTGATGTTGCGCGGCGTCATCGATCAGGCCTTCGCTGACGGGGCGCGAGTAATGCCACACGATCCGGCCGGTTTGCGCATCGAGTGCGAAGACATCGTTGGCCGCGGTCACCAGCATCAGTCCGTTGACTACTACAGGGGTTACTTCCATGTCGCGGGAATGGGGGGCGTGAAAAACCCACACTGCACGCAGCTGCGAGACATTTGTCTGGTTGATTTGTTCGAGACTGCTGAATCGCTGGCCGGTGTAATCTCCATTGTAGGAGAGCCAGTTGGCTGCCACCGGTTGGACATTTTGGTCTTCTGTTTTTACGTCGACGGCGATCTCCGGGTGATTCGCTTCCTGAGCCGCGAGAGGCGTGAGACAAAAGATCAGGAAAGCCAAGGCTCTAAGTCCGCGACTTGAGGCATTTCGCCGTCTTGCGGCCGATGAAATCGCGAATCTTTTACGGGCATCGCGATTACGGCGCTGTCCGTGAATCATAGGGATGGGAACACGCGCATGTGAATCCGTTTTCTTGACCTCATGGACCGGGCCGCTCATTCAGCAAACATTCCTAATCGAAGGAGCGCTAAATTACAACCGTCCAAATTTCTTTACCGCTTCCTGAATGGACTTAAGCTTTTCAATGTCGGCGTACATGGAATGCTCTTTGAAATCCATTTCCTGGGCCAATGCCAGGACCTGGGGGGCCTGCGCACGGGGCACAACCGTGACGCCATCGGCATCGGCGACGATAATATCACCTGCACTGACTGCCACTCCGTCACAGACCACCGGGATATTCGCGCCGGCAAAACGATAATGGCTTACGGATGTGGAGGGGACAATGCCTAAGGCGTAGACTGGGAAGCCGATTTTTGTGAGGTACGCTACGTCCCGGACGCCACCGTCGATGACCGCGCCGGAAAAACCTCGTGCGGACATGGCCGTGCCCATCACTCCGCCCATGCCGGCGATATCGATGCCGTCTTCAACAGCCATCACGTAAACGGAATTTGCGCCGCCTTGGTCGATGGCGGCGAGCATTCCGTCCAGCGCGTGGGGGTCATTGTTGGGGTCTTTTTTCAGCTGAACGGTGAGTGCGAAGCCGGCGAATTTGCTTCCGAAAATTGGGCGCATGCGGTGAGACATGTACATTTTGTGGCCGGAAATTTTCTCTAGAGCGTCTGAGACGGAAGCCACTTCTACGTGGCGATAGCCGTCCAGAAGGGCCAAGCCGTCATTGGCCGGATTCACTGAATTGGCGGCGTGGGTGTTGAAGGACCGGGACGCAATTTTTCCTGCTAGTCCGGCAATCGCCAGCAGGCTGACCAGGGCCAAAGGGAAAAGGCGCTTGAATGGTGCGAAAGTGGAGCGCTGCTTCACAAAATCCTCCCACCTAATAATTGCCAGGGTATTTCACGACGAAATACAAATGACAGTAAGGATAGATACTCTCATATCTAAATCGATTCAAATCCATAAAGCGATTGACACGAACAAACGTCATGCAGTAATAGCACACAGACCGGTTAGAGTGAATTTTTATTGTTAGAATTTTATTCGTGCTTATTGTGCGCAGGGTCTGCTCATAATATGACGTTGAGGTTGTGAAACTGCGCGTGATGAAAATAATTCTTTTTAGCTGGGATTCGCAGCGAAGCGCCCGAATTGCGGTTCGATTGCTATCCATAAGCGCGTTCTGGGCGATTAGCTTTTGCTGGTGTAGCGCCGAACAGGCAGTCCTTTACGCGCAGAAAACCAATCAGGCCGTAAGTGCTGGGCCGAGCCGTAAGGTGAGTTCGGAGGTGGGGCGCAAGCTGTTTGAGTCTACCTGCGCGGGATGCCACGGCTTGGACGGGCGCGGCGGCGAAAAAGGTCCCAATATCGCGACCCGGCCGGAGATATCGACGCGGTCGGATGACGAGATTCTCGCCATTCTGCAACATGGCGTTCCCGCCGCGGGTATGCCCGCGTTCAGCATGCTGGGAGACGCGAAGCTACAAGCTGTATTGCGGCATTTGCGATCCTTGCAGGGAGTTAATGCAAAGGCCGAGGTGGCGGGGAATGTGAACGAGGGGAGAGAGTTGTTCTTTAAGAAGGGCGGTTGCGCCACATGCCACATGATAAATGGCGCGGGAGGATTTCTAGGTTCCGACCTCAGTCACTACGGAGCTGTTACGGCTATAGCGGAGATGCGGGAGCAAATCATGAATCACGATCAGTCACCGCGAGCAAGAACGATCGTGGTGTCGACACGAGACGGGCGCAAGCTGTCAGGTTTTGCGCGCAACGAAGATAATTTCTCTCTGCAATTGCAGACGTTGGATGGCAATTTTCATTTTCTGGATAAGTCGACGGTGGTGAGTGTTGATTACCCGCACGGTGTTGACGCGGTGGACAGCGAAAAAAAGCTAACCAAGAACGATCTCGACTCGGTCGTAAGCTATCTCGTGAGCGTGGCTCGAAACCCTCAAGACGGAGTCAAGTTAAAGACGCTGCGAAAACATGATGAACAAGATGAGGATTAGGCGTGATGCTGTTGATTACCATGCCGCTTGGCCGGAGTGGAGGGCGACGACGATCGTAAAAGTTAGCAACATTTTGATCGCTGGTGGTGCGATAGGTTTAACGATTTTGGCGGGGCTAATCAACTTGCGGGCGCAAAGCAAAGCGCGCGCGTTCGAGCTTACTGCGGCGTCGCCGAAATTTTGGAATTTGTTTGAGCATGACGCGAAGCTCACTACGGTTGGTACCGGTTTTGGGTTTACCGAAGGGCCGGTGTGGGATCCCGCAGGATTTTTATACTTGAGCGACGAAGAGACCAACAAGATTTTCCGCCTATATACAGCGGACGGACGCAAGGAAGAGTTGGCCTCGCTGGGCGATCCGGACGGCAATACTTACGACCGGAAGCATCACCTGATCGATTGCGCGAGCGTCTTACGAGCCATTATTCAGCTGGATGACGCAGGGCACTATACGGTTCTTGCGGACCGCTATGAGGGGAAAAAATTTAACAGCCCTAACGATGTGATTGTCGGGCCGGACGACGCAATTTATTTCACCGATCCCACATTGGATTTGCCGAAAGGGGAGAAGCAGGAAATTCCATTTCAGGGAGTCTACCGGCTTGGTCCTGACGGGCACGTGCAACTGCTTACGAAAGAATTATCGCAGCCCAACGGCTTGGCTTTTTCTCCCGATGGAAAGAAATTTTACATGGATGACAGCGAACAGAGGAATATCCGTGTGTATGATTTCAGCGCCGATGGCGGCTTGAAAAATGGACGGGTTTTCGGAGAAGAACCCGGCGGCAAGCGCGATGGCGTGCCTGACGGAATCAAAGTAGACCAACAGGGAAATGTTTACGTGACCGGACCTGGCGGGATCTGGGTATGGGATTCGGAAGGCCACCATCTAGGAACGATCAATTTGTCGGAACAGCCTGCGAATCTAGCGTGGGGCGATGCTGATTACAGCGCGCTTTACATTACCGCGACGACTTCGGTTTATCGCCTCAGGACTAAAACTCGTGGTTACGTGCCCTATTTAACCGGCCCCCAATAAGAAACTGCTCGCGCGATTTGGATAAATCGCCGCCCATAACTTCTCATGCAATTCGTCACCGGCGACAGTCAATCAATTCCCAGGCGGCGCTGCATTTGTTCCAGCGTTACGTTCTTGGTTTCAGGATAGAAAAACAGCACTACAAAAAATTGCACCACCATCATGGCCGCGAAAAATATAAATGGATAAGCGCCTGAGGATTTGGCCACCTGCGGAAAGGTATAAGCAATGATGGCATTCATGATCCAGTGGGAGGAGCTCCCCAGTGATTGGCCCTTCGAGCGCACGCGATTGGGAAACACCTCGCCGATATAAACCCAGATGACCGCGCCTTGGGATACGGCAAAAAACGCGATGTAGGTGACCAGCAGCCAGATCAGATAATTTTGGTGCGTTTGCGTAAAAAATATTTCAGCCACGCCCGCCAGGCATAGCGCTGTGCCTACCGACCCGATGAGTAGCAGCGTCTTACGCCCCAATTTGTCGATCAAAGTCATGCCGAAAAGCGTGGCTACAAGATTCATCGCACCGATGGCCACGGCTTGCAGGTCGCCTGAAATCTTGCTGTATCCGGCTGCAGCAAAAATATCATTGAGGTAATAAAGGATGGCGTTGATGCCGGACAGCTGGTTGAACATTCCTATGGTGATGGCCAGGAAAATCGGCAGGCGGTATTTCCGGACAAAGAGTGGCTCCGAGGTTTGCTCTCGTTCGAGATGCACGGAGGCGACAATCTCGCGCAACTCATTTTCGGGATCTTCGGCGTCCATCGAAATAAGAACCGCGCGCGCCTCATCAACGCGCTTCTGGGTCACGAGCCAGCGCGAACTGGGCGGAATCCCGAACAACATCACCAGGAAAAGTATTGCCGGTATCGCCGCCACGCCAAATTGCCAACGCCATTCGTTGACACCCAAGCCGAGCGCGCCAATTACATAATTGGAAAAATACGCCAATAAAATTCCGAGCACGATATTGATCTGAAACAGTCCCACCAGCCGGCCGCGCAATTTTGCCGGCGCTAATTCTGCGATATAAACGGGGCCAAGTACGGAAGACCCGCCGATTCCCAACCCGCCGATGAAACGCGCGATGAGCAGCATCGGCCAACTCACTGCGAAAGCGCACCCAAGCGCGGACAGCACGTAAAAGACAGCGAGAACCCGGAGTGTTTCTCGCCCGCCCCAGCGTTGCCCGGGAATTCCCGCGGACATGGCGCCAATGATGGTGCCGATGAGGGCCATGGCTACGGTGAGGCCCAGTTGGCGCGGCGTAAGACCAAACCTGAGCGTCAAAGAATGCGTGGTGCCCGCAATGACGGCGGTGTCAAATCCAAATAACAGACCGCCCAAGGCGCCAACGGCGGTCGCTTTTAACAGCGTGGAATTTAATTTCATTTACCTGCCTGCTTGTGGGTTTATTTGACGCGGGTTAAAGCTATCACCAAACGGAGGAATTTTTGTTGCGAAAAAGCAATCGAAGCCGCCTTACCAAGACGAAGTTTTATTTTGAGCGGAAAAACATCGAGATATCTTGGCGGCGTCACGTGGCGTGCATCTCCCTGGGGCGACCAGCACCATGCGGTTTCAACATGGCAACGGGGAGCAGCGCAGAACATCCGCGCTGGAGTTGCCCTCGCGATCCATTTATTTATTGACTGGAGGTGCCCGTAATTTATGGCAGCATCGCATCCCGCCGGTGCGGGAATTGCGCTATTCCATCGCCTTCAGAACACTAAGAAAACAGTCTAGCAATAACAATTGATCTGGTGAAAACTGCGCGTTCGCCGCCAGGGCGCGGGTAAGGTTGCGGCTATCTCAGGTTACCAGCGCGCGTTCGGTTACGAACACCGAGTAAGACAGCCGCAAAATTACGCCGTGCGAAGCTGCGTATGACGGGACTTGGTTGTGGCGTGAATCGTGATGGCTACGAACAGCAGCAGCACAACGAGCTGGGTAATCTTGAACGCCGGTTCGGTCTGCGTCGGGGCCAGCGCTTTTCAATCCGGGCACGCGGCGGAAAAGCTGCACCACTAGAACGAACACATTGAGATATAGAGCGATCATGGAGCTGACGACATAGGTTGTGCGCCAGCCACCCGCCAGATGACGACGGTATAGCGCGAAGATTGCCAAGGCCAAAACAACCAGCGAAATAACGCCAACCACATAAGACGGCTGAAATCCGTGAAACGGGAACATAAATCCCGTGACGCTGGTAAGTACCGTGGTCCACAGAAAAACAGAGGTCCAACGATCGAGCTGCTTGGCATTGATCAGGGCATATGCAACAACCAAGCCGGAGAAGATCCCTATCAGACTGATCACCACGTGGGCTAAAGTGAAAATCGAGAGAATCATGATTCATTTCTCCTTTTACAAAGCCTTGCTCTTCGAATTACCTGGGTGGCGAAAAAACTAGCGGCTCTCTTTTTCCTGGTGCGGAGTTCCCACAAGAGGAGCGGGTTGCGCAGGGAGGTTCTGTGGCTGCCAGCGCAACCCGTCCGGGAAGATGTCAGGCTGCCGTGGCTGTCGCGGTGCCTTTGAAGAACGAAAGCAAATCGGCGTTGATCTGGTCGGCGTTGGTGGCGGGCATGCCGTGCGGAAAGCCCGGATAAACTTTAAGTGTCGATTTTCTTAGCAGCTTTGCCGATAACGGGCCGGCAGCGACGATCGGAACAATCTGATCATCGTCACCGTGCATTACCAGCACGGGGATGTCGATCTTCTTCAAGTCTTCGGTGAAATCGGTTTCGGAGAAAGCCTTGATGCAGTCGTAGTGAGCTTTCATGCCGCCCAACATTCCTTGCAGCCACCAGTGTTCGCGGATGCCTTCAGAAATTTTCGCACCCGGGCGATTGTAGCCATAAAAGGGAAGGGTGATATCCCTGTAGAACTGTGGCCGGTTGGCTGCGAGCGCCGCGCGGAGTTCATCGAAGGCCGATATAAGTTGACCGGTCGGGTTCTTTTCGGTCTTTAGCATGAGCGGTGGCACGGCGCTGATGAGCACTGCTTTGGAAACGCGTTCGCTTCCGTGACGGCCCAAGTAGCGCGTCACTTCGCCGCCTCCGGTGGAATGTCCAACCATGATGGCGTCCCTGATGTCGAGGGTTTTGAATAGCTCCGCGAGGTCGTCCGAGTAGGTATCCATGTCATTACCATCCCACGTTTGAGTGGAACGACCGTGACCTCGGCGGTCATGCGCGATTACGCGATAACCGCGCTGGCCGAAAAACAACATCTGTCCGTCCCAGTCGTCGGCCGACAGCGGCCAGCCGTGACTGAAGACGATGGTTTGTCCTTTGCCCCAATCCTTGTAATAGATTTGCGTGCCGTCTTTGGTTGTGATGGTTGCCATGCGACTTTCTCCTTCACAAAAGTTTTAAGTTTTGCCGGCCACAATTGCGACGATCAACCGGTTCACCAATGTTCACACCCCAAAATAATCGACACACACACGGAGCGGCCCGAACCTTTTTCAACTTGCCCTCTTGTGAGAGATAAGAACTGGCGGAGAGGCCACTTGGTTGGCAGTTAACGGTCATGACCGGAGGCGGCTCATGTTACAGGCTGGCGCGAGATTTGCCAACACGGTCGTGCAGCGATTTTTTTAGCGGCGCGTCACCGAAATATTCATCTGGCGCATCCGTGTACCGATCGAAACATTGAAGTCATCCAACAAACAGGCCTTCTTGCGATTCAGTTCATTGCGAGCGGCGAAATCGAGGTATACATGTCGGCTTCTGCGCGTCTCGCAAACACGCCCCTCTCTATTCTGGACTTGGCGCATATACGGCTGGGCGGAACTGCGGGCGAGGCTTTCCGCAACTCGCGCGTGCTGGCTCAGCGCGCGGAATCGCTCAATTACAAGCGCTTCTGGCTGGCTGAACATCACAATATTCAAGGGGTCGCGTGTTCAGCGACGTCCGTTTTAATCGGCCACATTGCGAATGCTACTTCGAGGATTCGCGTTGGCGCCGGCGGGATCATGCTGCCAAATCATTCACCGCTAGCCATCGCCGAACAATTCGGCACACTCGAATCGCTTTTTCCCGGCCGCATTGACTTGGGTGTCGGCCGTGCGCCGGGTGGCGACTCAGCAGCGGCGCGCGCGCTGCGTGGCCCAGTGATTACTGCGGGCGAGGATTTCCCCGAACTTCTGGACGAACTGCGCCGTTATCTCGGCAAACCACAAGCGTCTCAACGCGTTCACGCTCGTCCAGGCGAAGACACCAACGTTCCCGTATATCTTCTGGGCTCCAGCGATTTTAGTGCGCGCCTGGCCGGAGAACTCGGTTTGCCATTTGCTTTTGCTGCTCATTTTCAGCCGGAACCGTTGCTGCCGGCGCTGCGGATCTATCGTGCCTCATTTCGACCGTCACCGATTCTGGAGCGGCCGTATGCCATGGTTGGCATCCCGATCATCGTGGCTGACTCCGACGAACAAGCCCAGTTCCTCGCCACTACGCCAGTTCAGATGTTTTTGAACTTGATTCGCGGCGTCCCCGGTCCGCTGCCGCCTCCAACAAAAACTCTCGAATGGACTAGCGCAGAGCGAGACGCAGTTGCAGCCAAACTGGGAGCCGCGATTTTTGGAGGCCCCGAAAAAGTCGCCGCACGCTTGAATACCTTCCTGGAAGAGACTGAGGCAGACGAGTTGATCGTGGTTACGAATAGTTACAACTTTGAGGACCGTCTTCACTCTTACGAACTGCTCGCCAGTCTTGCGGGCAGAGTGCAAGAAACTCCGCAGACCGTCAGTGCCGCGCATAAATAACCATCTCGACGAATCGTGGAGAAGAAGTCTCCCAGAGTGACCCAACCACGCGGCGAGGCTAGCTTGTCGTGCCTCGATGCTGGGCAGAGTCAACGTCCTTTCGCAGCACGCGAACACTTTTCGCGCTCCCGACATGTACTTCGGTAGCCATGCCCAGGAACATTCCATGTTCAACAACGCCCACGGTGTCGTGCAATTGTGCCGCTTTCGATTGGATCGAGATCCCTGTTTCAAACGAGCAATCCAAAATGTAGTGGCCGCCATCGGTCACAAATGGCGCACCGCCACCTTCCAAACGCAACACTGGTTTCCACCCAAGTTTCTCCAGCCGGTGCGCCGTCGACTGCCATCCGAACGAAACGATTTCGACCGGAACTTCCCCATGGGACCCCAGCCGATTTACAATTTTGGTTTCATCCACAACGATGATCAGCTGCTGGGTGGAACTAGCCACAATTTTTTCACGCAGCAGCGCGCCGCCGCGTCCCTTGATCAGGTCGAGTGAGCCAAGTTCCACCTCGTCGGCTCCGTCAATGGTCAAATCCAGGGCTGGATAATCCTCAAGCGTCGCCAAGCGTATGCCCAACGCGTGCGCGAGCACTTCGGACTTATGAGAAGTCGGGACGCCTATCACCTGCAGGCCGTTTTTCACTTTTTCCCCAAGGAAGCGGATGGCTATCTCGGCCGTCGACCCAGAGCCCAAGCCGATAACCATCCCGTTTTTTACCAGCTCAGCGGCGGATGCCGCGGCGCGTTGCTTTTCGTCCATGATTTATGCGATCTCCGTCTCAAAGGAGTCAATCAATATAGCAACTAGAACAATCGAAAATACTAATTTGTGGTTTGGCAATATCCGCTAGCGGCGATATTGTAGCTCCCCGTTCCGCCAGGATGACAGATTTTGGCACCCAGGAAGCGCCGGGGCCGTTTTATATCCGCGGGAGGAATGTATACAAAAACATCCGTCGTGAATCTAATTCGGCAGTTGATCTTCGTTTTGTAGATGACGGCATCGCAGACCCCATACGGATGCAACTTCCATCGAATTTCTGCGCGGCCACCGTCAACAAAAAAGAAGCTGAGTATTTTCGGAGCCCATTTGTATTCGAGTCCATTAACGCTTCGAAGCTCAGCAAAAAACTCGAGGTGTTGTTGGGGAGGTTTATGAACGCGCGGACAGCAAGGGTTACGGTTCTACCGACTCGCAGGGCACTGATGTTTGCGAGCACTGCCACAGTGCTACTTTTTGGCACCGCACTGCTTTCGGGGTGCGGCAACAAGAACACTTCGGCTGCTGGCGCGCCACCACCGATGCCCGTCACAGTTGTCAAAGTGCAGCCAGCGGACGTGTCGTTGACCAGCGAGTGGGTTGGAACGCTGGACGGCTACGTCAACGCGCAGATTCAGCCCCAGGCGAATGGATACCTGATCAAGCAGAATTACAAGGAAGGCGCGCTGGTCTCCAAGGGGCAGGTGCTGTTCGAGATTGATCCGCGCCCATTTCAGGCCGCGCTCGATCAGGCCAAAGGGCAACTTGCACAGGCCAAGGGGCAAGTGCAGCAGGCGCAAGCGCAACTTCAGCTCGCGGTGATCAACGTCAATCGGGACACGCCGCTCGCGGAGGCGCGCGCTATTGCGCAAAGTCAGCTCGATAATGAGACGCAACAAAAGGCGCAGAGCGAAGCCGCGGTCCAATCAGCCCGAGCCTCGGTTGCTGCTGCCCAGGCCGCGGTTGAGAATGCGGAGCTGAATCTCGGATTCACGCATGTTCGCTCGCTAATCACAGGTGTCGCCGGCCAGGCCACTGTGCAGGTCGGTAATTTGGTCAACACACAATCGGTGCTGACCTCTGTCTCTCAACTTGATCCCATCAAGGCTTATTTTTCGATTAGCGATAGTGAGTATCTGGCCCTAACGCAGCAAGCGAAACACAAAGGTGGTGACCTGCTGGAGAACTCTTCGGCCATTCCACTGACGCTCACTCTTTCAAATGGCGAGAATTTTCCCCACAAGGGACGCATTGCCTTCGTTGACCGCCAGATGAATAGCCAGACCGGCGCTATTCGAATCGCTGCCGCGTTTCCGAATCCCGGAAATCTCCTGCGCCCGGGCCAGTTCGGCCGTGTCAAGGCAGACACCGAAGTTCGGCGTAACGCGCTGCTCATACCGCAAGTAGCCGTTTCGGAGTTCCAGGGCATGCAGCAAATTTATGTGGCTGGGCCGGATGGCAAGGCTCACGTTGAAACCGTAGAGTTGGGGCCGCAGATTGGCACCAGCTGGGTTGTGAATTCCGGTGTCTCTGCCGGGGCGCTGGTCATCGTCGACAATCTACAGAAGCTTCACGATGGAGCGCCCATCAATGCGCACGAGCAATCCACCGCTGCCGACGCCGGCGCTTCAACAACCAATGGGTCAACGGCCAAAGCGGCGGGAAGGTAATTCATGTCGAAATTTTTCATTAACCGGCCGATTGTGGCGATTGTCATCGCCATCGTCACGGTCATCCTCGGGGTAGTGTCGCTGACATCACTGCCCACTTCACAGTTTCCGAATATCGTTCCGCCGGAGATTCTCATCACCGCCACCTACCCCGGCGCTGACGCTAAAACTCTCACGCAAGCCGTCGCCACACCTATCGAGCAGCAGATGAACGGCGTCGACAATATGATTTACATGGACTCGGTGAGCGCGAACAACGGAGTAGTGCAACTCTTCGTGGACTTCGACATCAAGACCAATCCCGACATTGATCAAGTACTGGGGCAACTCCGCGTGGACCAGGCCCAGTCGCAACTCCCCTCGCAAGTCACCGTTGCGGGATTGACCGTGCAGAAGTCACTCACTTCGCCATTAATGCTTATCTCCATCAATTCACCCGGCGGCAAACTGGGCCAGGACTTTCTCACCAACTACGCAGTCATCAATCTTCAAGACCAGATCGCCCGCGTGCGCGGAGTTTCGCGCGTGCAGGTTTTCGGCGGTATCTATGCGCTGCGCGTTTGGGTTCAGCCGGACAAGATGGCCAAGCTGGGCGTCACTGCTCCTGAAGTGATCGCCGCGATCCAGACTCAGAACAATGTGAACCCGGCCGGCCAGATCGGCGGCGAACCCATTCCCAAGGGGCAGCAATTCACCTACACGGTGCGCACCCAGGGGCGGCTCGTAAAAACAGAAGAGTTCGGCAACATTATCATTCGCGCTAATCCCGATGGCTCCATCCTCCATCTCAGTGACATCGCGCGCATCGAACTCGGCGATCAGGCCTACGCTATTTCCGGCCGCTACAATCAGGCGCCGTCTGGCGTCATGGCCATCTATCAACTCCCCGGCTCCAATGCGGTTGAGACCGCCGTAGCAGTCAACGCGAAGATCAAGGAACTTTCCGCTACGTTCCCACCTGGCATTACGTATTCCGTGCCTCTCGACACCACCAAGGCCGTTACTGCCGGCATCCGCGAGATCGTTTTCACGCTCGTGGAAGCCCTGGGTCTTGTTGTCCTCGTAGTCTTCATTTTTCTTCAGGGTTGGCGCGCCACTCTCATTCCGTTGTTAGCCGTTCCGGTTTCACTCATCGGAACATTCATTATTTTTCCGGCGCTCGGATTTTCGATTAACACGTTGTCACTCTTCGGTCTGGTGCTGGCCATTGGCTTGGTTGTCGATGACGCCATCATCGTGGTGGAAGCTGTCGAGCATCACATCGACGAGGGCATGGATCCCAAGACTGCGACCATAAGAGCCATGGAAGAAGTGGGCGGCCCGGTAGTAGCAATTGCGCTGATTCTCGCCGCCGTGTTCATTCCGACAGCGTTCATTCCCGGGATCACCGGCAGGCTGTACCAACAATTCGCAGTAACCATCGCGATTTCGGTGCTGATTTCGGCGTTCAACGCGCTTACGCTTTCGCCCGCTCTCGCTTCGCTGCTGCTGAAACCCAGGGACAAAGAAAAGAAGAAGGGTTTGCTCGGCAAAGGTTTTGGTCTCTTCAATAAATTTTTCGGACGCACCACGGAGAGTTTCGTGCATACCTCCAATGTGCTTATCCATAAATCCGCCATCGCCATGGTGGGCCTCGCGATAGTCGCTGTGCTGGCGTTTTTTATCGGCAGCACGCTTCCTGGTGGCTTCATCCCCACTGAAGATCAGGGCTACATGTTCCTCGCGCTGCAGCTTCCTGATGGAGCTTCAGCCCAGCGCACCGATGCTGCGGAACAAAAAATCAGCGCTGCGCTACTGAAGACGCCCGGTGTGCAAGGCGTGATCGCCGTCACGAATTTTTCGCTCTTGACGCAGGTGCAGAGTACCAACGCGGGTTTCTTCTTCGTCGCACTCAAACCCTGGGAGACGCGCAAGAGCAAGCAGCAGCAGCTCGAATACATTCAAAACCATCTACAACAGCAGCTTTTCGCTGACCCTGACGGCATTGCCTTTGCCTTCCCGCCACCCTCGATTCCGGGCATCGGAACTTCCGGCGGCGTCACCATGGTCCTGGAAGACCGCTCTGGAACTGACGATCCCGCGACGTTAACGAAAAATGTGTTCGCATTTCTTGGTGCGCTGAAGGATAGAAAAGAGATCGGTGCGGCCATCCCTTCTTACCAGCCTGCAGTTCCGCAACTCTACGTGGATGTCGATCGCGAGAAGGTGCTGCAACAGCAAGTGAGCCTGTCAGACGTTTACACCACCATGCAGACTTTCATGGGCGGCTATTTGGTGAATTACTTCAATCGTTTCGGACGGCAATGGCAAACCTATGTGGAAGCCGAAGGCACTTCGCGCACCAACATTGCCAACATTGATCAGTTCTATGTTCGCAGCGCGAACGGCGGGCAGGTTCCGCTGGCCTCGCTGGTCAAGGTGAAGCAGATCACCGGCCCCGAATTCATTTTCCGCTTCAATGAATACAACGCCGCACAGCTCAACATCACCGGCGCGCCCGGCTACAGTTCCGGCCAAATTCGCGCCGCGTTGGAAGACGTCTTCAAGAAGACCATGCCACGGGGCGCAGGTTTCGATTATTCCGGGATGTCCTTTCAGGAGCAGCAGGCCGAAAAGGGCGTACCGTCCTGGGCCGTTTTTGGATTGTCACTGCTCTTCGTGTTCTTGATCCTCTCCGCGCTATATGAGAGCTGGACGCTGCCTTTCAGCGTTCTACTGAGTACTCCCGTTGCGATTCTCGGTGGATATCTCGCGCTTCGCGCTCGGCTGCTCGAAAACGACATCTTCGCCACTGTAGGACTGGTCATGCTGATCGGCCTGTCCGCGAAAAACGCCATCCTCATCGTTGAGTTCGCTAAATCGAACTACGAAGGTGGAATGAGCATCTCGGAGTCCGCTCTCGGCGCTGCACGCCTGCGTTTTCGCCCGATCGTTATGACTGCGCTGGCGTTTATCTTCGGATGTCTTCCTTTGTGGATAGCAACTGGCGCCGGCGCCGCTTCCCGTCGCATCCTCGGCACTGTCGTGATTGGCGGAATGTTCCTGTCGACCGCCATCGGACTTATCTTTATTCCTGCGACGTTCGCGGTAGTCGAGTACCTCTCGCATCGCTTTGTCAGAGGCGGCAAGAACACCACCATGGATTCTAAAGCTGACGTTGACGCACACGAGGACAAAGCTCCGGGCGCCGGACCGCAGACGCCCGCTCTCGGAGACATAGCATGAAAACTTTTTCGGTTTGGTTCATGCGCTCATCTGCGACCGCGCTCGCAACTCTTGTCATCGCGGGTTGCAATGTCGGCCCGAGATATAATCGTCCGACCGTTTCTACTCCGCCGGCCTTTCGCGGTGCCGACGATGCTTCCATCGTCAGCGATGCGCGGAACTCGGTCGCCGACCAACAATGGTCAGAGGTTTTTCGCGAACCCGAGCTGCAAGATCTGATTCGCACCGCGCTGACCAACAACTACGACATTCGCATCGCGGCGCGGCGAGTACTTGAGCAGCAGGCGCAAGTTCAGATCACTCGTTCCCAGGAGTTCCCGCAGGTCACCGGCGGCGGCACGGGTGTTGGCGCGACGCTGCCTTCCAACCTTGGAGTAAACGTCACCAGCCCTCTCGCGTTCGGCGCTTTTAACCTTGGCGCTGCCTGGAACCCCGATTTCTGGGGCCTGTACCGCAAGCAGACGGAGGCCGCGCGCGCGCAGCTTCTGGCGCAAACATGGGCGCAGCGCGCTGTGCGCTTGACGCTCATTCAGCAGGTTGTCGCCACCTATATCGACCTGCGTGCAACGGATCGCAAGTTGGAGATAACCAGGCAGACTCTCAAAGTCCGCCAGGATTCTCTGGAGCTCACCGAAAAATTGGAGCGCGGCGGCTCCGCCCCGCTGTCGGACGTGCGTCAAGCCGAGCAGCTCCTCTACACCGCCACATCACAAGTTCCGCAGCTCGAACAACAAATTCAGCAGGATGAAAACGCCCTCAAACTTCTCCTCGGCGCTGATCCCGGCCCTGTCGCCCATGCCGCCCCAGACGCGCTCGCGCCACCGCCCCAGGATTTGCCGACGGGTCTTCCCTCGCAGCTTCTTGAACGGCGCCCGGATATTCAGCAGGCTGAGCAGACTTTAGTTGCTGCCAACGCCCAGATCGGGATCGCGCGCGCCCAGTTCTTCCCGCAGCTCTCTATCACGACCTCGGCAGGTGTAGGCGGCAATGAGTTCTCGAATCTTTTCGATGCTTCCGGAAAAACCATCTACGGCATCGGATCACTCACGCAGCCGATCTTTGAAGGCGGCAAGCTTCGCGGCCAGCTCAAGCTTTCTCGCGAAACCAAGGAGGAACTGGTTCTTAACTACCAGAAGACCATCGCCACCGCCTTCCGCGACGTTTCCAATGCGTTGATTGCGTTGAACAAGCAGCGCGTGTACCGCGAGGAGCAGGAGAAGCTTGTCGCAGCTGCACAGGACGCCACGCGGCTCGCGCGTCTTCGATATAAGGGCGGCGCCACCGGATATCTCGAAGTTCTGACCACGGACTCCAGCCTTTACTCCGCGGAACTCAACCTCGTGAACGCCCAACAGGGCGAGGCCGACACCGTTGTTCAGCTCTACAGCGCCCTGGGTGGTGGCTGGCAATAGTCTAGTGACTAAGGCTCGCTCTTTGAATCTTTTAAATCTAACGACGAAGCTGACTCCACAGCCATCTATTCGGTCGCGCGGTTTCCTTCCGGCCATGGCAATCTGCTGATAGCGAGTTTGAAAATCACAACCTATAATCAACATTGCTCGGCTCCTTCTTCCGAGCCTTGGCCGTTTAGCGCTACCAAGTCTACTCGGGAGTTGGAGCCGACGACGTCATCTAATCACCGGCTAACTAGTGGTCGCTGAAGGAGCGGGAGTCCTGGCGTCGAGTTGATCAGGGAAGAACCCGAAGCCTCCCCGCTAGATTGCTGTTCGTAAAATATGAAACAAGTGCTGCCGCGTGTCGCTGACACCTTAGTTCTCGCTCGATCGATACCAAGATCTCCGCACGCAAATACGGCGGGCGGGGCACTGAAATTCGCGTTATGTATTTTGGTTGTCTCTGCGATTTTCACCGCCACGGGACGTTCGATGTATGCTGACGTGCGAACCGGGAGCGGACAGAATTCTCCTAACAAAACTCAGGGCGGGTCTCAGGGCGCTCTTGCCGGGTCGCGGCGGGAGAAGCTTGCCAATCCGCTGAATGATCTGCTGCAGGAAGCGCAACGCGATATTGAGAAGAAGCAGTTCGCAGCCGCGATTGATCCGCTGCAGAAATTTATTGCCTTGCAGCCGGATGTTGCCTACGGACATTTTGAGCTTGCTTATGTTTTCACCGCGCTCCAGAAGGCTGACGAAGCGCGCGGGGAATACGAGCGGGCCATCGCGATTGATCCAAAAATGGCCGAGGCGTATTTAAATCTTGGGATTTTATTTATTGAACGCGATCCGGCGGTGTCTATTCCCAATTTGAGCAAAGCTGTGGAATTGCTGCCGGCGCAAAGTCGTCCGCGTTATTTGCTGGGCGTGGCGCAAGAGAATGCGAAAGATTATTCCGCGGCGGCCTCATCGTATGAGGATGCATACCGGCTGGACCCGCACAACCTGGAACCGATTACGCATCTGGCGAATTTGTATATACGGCTACAGCGGCCAGCCGAGGCAGAAACAAAATTTCGCAGCATACTGGAAACTCAGCCGAATAATGCGCAAGCGCTGCTGGGCGTCGCCGAATGCCTGGCCGCGCAGAAAAAACCGGAGGCCGCGGATGCGTATCGCAGCTATCTGGGTGTGCAGCCCACGGATTCCGCAGCGCGTGCGCGGCTGGTGCACCTACTGGTGGAGCAGCAGCAATATGATGCGGCGCTGGCAGAGCTGAATCGGGCGGAAGCCGGTCAAGGCGCAAATGTGGCGCCGAATCTAGATTCGTTGAGGATGCGGGCGGATATTCAAATCGCGCAGAAAAAATGGGATGACTCCATCCTCACGCTCAACAAGGCGATCGCGCTTTCACCGCGAGATGCGCAGTTACACGGCGGGCTGGGGCGCATTTATTTACAAAAACGAGATTATCCGGATGCGCTGAAAGAGCTGAAGATGGCTTTGCAGCTGGACGGGAAAAATCTGGCGTACTGGAAGGATTTGAGCAGTTCCTACTATCTATCCGGAGATTATGCCTCCACGCTGGCAACGCTGGATCAAATTGCAAAATTGGAAACGCCTGGCGCTGGACCATGGTTTATTCGAGCGCTCTGCTACGATAAGCTGAATCAACCGAAGCCGGCTCTGGATGCTTATCAGAAATTTTTGAGTCTGGATCAGGGGCAGAACGCTGACCAGATCTGGCAAGCGGAGGAGCGCAGCAAGGTGTTGCGCAAAGTGCTGGAGCGTAAAAGGTAAGAATGATGGTCCGGCGGGTGAGCTGCGGGATGTGGGTGGGCGCGGCAATGATGTGTTGCGTGGCGGGAGCTGCGGCCGACAAGCTTAGCGAGATGCAGGCGCGGTTTGACCGCGAAAAAAACCCGGTGCACCGCGCCAAATTGCTGGAAAAACTGGGCGACGCGGAATTCGATGAGGCGCGGCGAGCTTTTAAAGCTAACGATCTAAGCATAATGGCAACCGTGCTTGAAAAATATCGCGACAATGTGCGCGTGACGTTGGAGGGTTTGAAAAAGAAACGCACCGACGCCCAGAAGGATTCAAACGGTTATCGTCAACTGGAGATACACGTGCGGCGTGGAATTCGCGAAGCGGATGAAATTATTTTGAGGGTTCCGGAAGAGTATCAGCCTCCGCTGCAGATTGTTCGCCGCGATCTGGATTCCATGGACAGGGAATTGATCCGCATGCTTTTCCATCATCGCGATGAACAGCCCGGGGCACCTAGAGGTGCGGAGTCGGCGACAAGTCCAGAGCATCCGGCTGGGCCGCCTGAGGACGAGCGATGAAAGTGCAAGGCAAAATTATTGGCGCGATGTTTTGTTTGATGCTGTGCGCTGGAGGCAACACGATTGCGCAGCGGGAACAAAAAGATTATCTCTCCTCGTTGGAGGCGGACAAAATTCGGGATGCGGAAACCACCAATGACCGCGTGAAACTGTTTTTGACTTTCGCGGATGACCGGTTGAAAAAGTTTCAGTACGAGTTGGAGCATCCATCGGGAACGCGGCACATTGATATGCTGAATTCATTGTTAAACGCGTACGGGGGATGTGTCGACGACGCGGCGGATTTGATTCAATTGGGCATAGAGAAGCAGGAAAATATCAGGGCAGCGATAGATTTGATGGCTTCGCAGTCCAAGGCATTTTTGGCGGTGCTGGAGAAATTGTCGGCCGCGGGTGGGCCGGATCTGGAAGCGTACAAAAGTAATCTTGATGATGCGATCGAAGGCACGCGCGACGCGATGAATGATGCGCGGAAGGCTGGCAAGAAAGTGGCGCCTCCTCCGATTCGCCGCAAAAATTAAAGAGGAATCGCAGCACGACACGCTATGACCCTATGAAACGTTACGAAGTCTTGCAAGTGCCCGGGGGCAGCGCGCTGTTTCAGCGAGTGTTTACGCGGCTTGGATGTAATGGACGGCCGCCGCGTTTTCGTGTGGAATTTTATCCCTACTCCAGCCTAGTGTTGACGATTCGGCGCCGCGAAGAGGCGGTGTACGTGCGATTTTCGGATTTGCTGCAACGCGCACCGCTGTCGGTGTTAGAAGGCGGAGCGGCGCTGCTGCTGTCGCGAGTTTACCGGCGAAAAGCGCCGAAGGATGTGGTTGAGCCGTACCTGGAATATGCGCGCTCGCACAAGACCCGCAACCGCATCAGCCGGATGCGAAGCGGGCGAGTGCGGGTCCGGCAGAGCGCTCCACAGGGCCGGCACTTCGATCTTTCCCGATTGTTCGATGAGCTGAACGTAAAATATTTCGACGGCGCGTTGCAGCGGCCGCGGATCGGCTGGAGCGTGCGGAGCTGGCGGCGGCAGTTTGGGTGCTACGATCCGGGACCGAACCAGATTTTGTTGAACAGGCACATGGATCGTCCCGGAGTACCGGCTTGCGCGGTGGAGTATGTGTTGTTTCACGAGATGCTGCACGTGAAACATCCGACGCGGCGGTCGGGCTGCAGCTTAGTGTCGCATTCACGGGAATTTCGCGAAGAGGAAAAACGTTTTGTGGGATTTGAACGCGCGCGTCGAGCGCTGGACCGCTTAGCCCGCTGATTTGTCTTTCTTTCCGACTTCACTCCACAGTTTGTCGATTCTTTTCTGGATCTTTTTTGCGTCTTCCGCGTGCGGATAGAGATCAAGATAGCGGCGATAGGATTTCAAGGCTTCACGTTTATCGCCCCTTTTTTCCTGAGCTTCTCCAAGATAGCGATAGGGGATGGCGAAGCCGGGTTTGGCAGCGGCAGCATCCTGGAAGCGGTCGATAGCGGCGTCCAAATCGCCCTTCTTTAAATAAAATTGACCGACTTCAAGATCCTTTTCCGCGCGAAGCGGGTCCCAGGTGGGTTGGTCGGACGCTGAATTGGTTGGCGTATCTTTGGGTTTTTTGTTTGAGGATTTTGGGCGGGATGAGTCTGGCGCTCCAGGTGGAAGCGGTTTGGGCGCGGTGGAGGAAGATTCGCCTTGCGAATCCTGCGCGTGCGATGCCGATACTGTTAGAAGAGCGAAGGCCCCTATAGGCAATAGCCATCGTGCAATTGCGTTGCCGCGCGCTGTCGTCGTGTGTTGCATCAGATCAGTGTTCATAGGCATCTAATTAGGAAGAACGGACAGCATTTCAATTTATCCCGGGTTTGACAGTTACGTTCCCTCGCGCCTTCCACTCACTCCGATTCACTTTAGTATCATAGTAGTTGTATGGGGTACTTGCATTGCCTGTTCGTAAGATGTGTTGCGCGATGCATCGAAGAGACATTCCTCCACTGCGGGAGCCGATGTGTTACGGGAGTTGCGGGACGTTGACTAGATATTATGGAACCACGTGAAAAAGCCGCGCTGTTACCTGACGCGCCGGGAGTGTATCTGTTCCGGGATGCCGGCGGGACGGTGCTCTACGTTGGCAAAGCGATTTCGCTGCGTAGCAGGGTGCGCTCGTATTTTCTGGAATCGAGCTGGGTTAATGCCAAGACGGGATCATTGGCGCGGGAGATTGCCGATCTTGAGACCATTCTGGTGGCCAATGCACGGGAAGCTTTGGCGCTGGAACACAACCTTATCAAGCAGTATCGGCCGAAATTTAACGTGGTGCTGCGCGATGACAAGACTTATCCGTACATAAAATTTACGGCTTCGGAAAAGTTTCCGCGCGTTTATTTCACGCGGCGAGTTAAGAAGGACGGGTCCCTTTATTTTGGGCCTTATTTCCCGGCCAGTCTGGCGCGGCGCATTTTGCATTTCATTCACAAACGTTTCCTGGTGCCCTCCTGCACTGTGGATTTGACGCGCAGCCATCCGCGTCCTTGTTTGCAGTATTACATCAAGCGATGCCAGGGACCGTGCGTGGATGGGTTGACGACTGAAGAACGTTACAACGAAGCGGCGCGAGATGTGCGGTTGTTTCTAGAGGGCCGCCGGCACGATTTGATGAAGAGTCTTGAGCAACGGATGGCCGCGGCGGCGGAGCAGGAATTGTATGAGCAGGCTGCGGCTTATCGCGATTTACTGCGGACGCTAGAGGACATTGAGGAGCGGCAGCGCATTGCGTCATCGCAAGGCGACGATACGGACGTGCTCGCTTATCACGCGGAGGCTCCGCTAGTGGCGGCGAATCTTTTCCATTTGCGCGGTGGGCGGGCGATGGACCGGCGTGAATATTACTGGGAGGACCTGGAAGATTTCGACCCCAAGGAATTTGTGCCTTCGCTGTTGAAACAAATTTATTTGGAGGCGGCATATTTGCCGAAGGCCATTCATGTGCCGGTGGATTTCGAAGATCGCGCATTGCTGGAAGAGGCGCTCTCGGAGCGTGCCGGGCATAAGGTGGAAATTTTCACTCCGCAGCGCGGTTCGAAGCGGGCGTTTCTCGATCTGGTGGAAAATAATGCGGCGCATTCTTTTGAGCAGCGCTTCCGAGTATTGAAACCTACGTCCAAGGCGATCAACGAAGCAGTCCAGGCGGCGCTGAATTTGCCGGAGGAGCCGCAATGCATTGAGAGTTTCGATATTTCGCATATCCAGGGTACCGATACGGTGGCGTCCATGGTGGTGTGGGAAAACGGGCGCATGAAGAAATCGGATTACCGTAAATTTATTATTCGTGGCGAAGCTGGCACGGAAGGGGCGCCACCCAATAACGATGATTTTGCGAGCATGCGCGAGGCGGTGACGCGGCGGTATAGCCGCGTTCTGGCAGAAAAGCGCGCCATGCCCAATTTGATTTTGATCGATGGCGGGATCGGACAATTGCGGGCGGCGGCGCAGGCGCTGGAATCGTTGCAGATAATTAACCAACCGCTGGCAAGTATCGCAAAGCGCGAAGAAATTTTATATATCTACGGGCAGGAAGATGAGCCTTGTGTGTTGGATCATCATTCGCCGGTGCTGCATTTGATTCAGCAGATTCGCGATGAGACGCACCGGTTTGCAGTGACGTTTCACCGCTTGCGGCGCGGGAAACGGCAAACTAAAACGGCGCTTCGCGATATTCCAGGAGTTGGGCCGCTGACGGCGCAGAGGCTGCTGCGGGAGTTTGGCAGCTTAGCGAATGTGCAACGCGCGGGAGTCGAGGGGTTGAGCCGCGTAATTACGCAAAAAAGCGCGGAGAAAATTCTGGCGCACCTGAACGCGCTGGCTTCGGACAGCAATGCGACTGATAGCGATGTGACCGGGGACAATGCGTCTGATAGCAAAGTGACCACACCTACCAGTTAGCCTGTATTGAACCTGACTTGGTGCTATTATACGGTCACTACGGAGGTCATCATGTCTGATAATGTTGGTTCCAAGGTGAGTTATTTTTTGGTGGGACTCGGTGTAGGCGCGCTGGTGGGCGTTTTGTTTGCTCCCAAGTCGGGTGAAGATACGCGCGAGTACCTGGCAGGCAAAGCCGATGAAGGCAAAGATTATGCGCAGCGCAAAGCGCGGGAACTGCGCGAGCGCGCTGACGAATTAATCGAACGCAGCAAGGATGTGGCCTCGCGGAAAAAGGATTCGATCTCGGCGGCGGTCGATGCAGGAAGAGAAGCGTACCTACGGGAAGCGGCAAAGTCTTAACGGGGTCTTAACGGAACTAATTTAACGAACTTTCCGCTCAGAACTGTGGGCGGCTGGGGCGCTCATGGAATTTTGGCTTGAGGTGTTCAGCATCGTCGCCGCCATTGCGCTGGTGGTGCAGGTAATTATTCTGGGTGCGCTGTTTTTTGAGTTGAAGCGCACCACGGAAAAAGTAAACAAGCTGGTTGGCGATATGCAGACGCGCGTGGGGCCGATCTTGAGCCGCGTGCAATTGTTGCTGGACGATACGCAGCCGAGAATCTCGGAGATGGTTGCGGATGCTTCGCACGTGGTGTATCTGGCGCGCGGGCAGGCGCAGAAGATGGACCGCGTATTGAGCGAGGCCTCGGACCGGTTGCGCGGGCAGTTGATCCATGCCGACCGGATTTTGTCCGGGGCGCTGGAAGCTGTGGAAGAGACTGGGGCGAAGATGCGGCAGGGATTTTGGGGGCCGGTGCGTAGAGCTTCCGCAGTGGTAACCGGGATTCGTGTTGGGCTAGATTTGTTACGGTCGAGGCGGGCGCCGCGCCGTCCGGAAGAGCAGCATGAAGAGGAATTGTTTATTTAGAGCGGGGAATAAGCGATAAGGAATTTAAGTAAGACCACCATCACTGCTAAGAAAACCTCTCACTTCGATACGAATGCAGGGGAAGTACCGCCGAAAAATTCAAATCCAAGACGCACCCTTTGAAAACCGCAAAGGATGCGGCACCAGCTCTTGGGGTTTACGTGTGGGCTATCCCGATCCAATCCTCAGAAGGCTAGATCCCTGCTCGACGTCATCGTCAAAGCGTCTAAGCAAAAAACTACTGAGGCAGCGGTGTAAGCGTTATAGTTTTGCCGCTTTGTGCTGACCGCCGCGCGGCGTCCAGAATCTGCATGACTACCACATTTGTTTCCAACGACGATAGGTCGCCGTTGGGTTGCACGTGGCCGCGCAATACTGCCGCCAGGTAGCTTAGCGAGTCGCGTTGCGCCGCGGCTAGCGACGGCGCGGTCAGCGGCGCGTCCGGCTCCGCTTTCTCGCTGCGATACCGCGCGCGTACGCGGTCTGAGCCCACCGTGATCGCGTAGCCGGCGTTGCCATAGACTTCCATATCTTTGCGCGCGAAGGACCAGTTCCACGAAGGCATTAGCACCGCTTGGGCCTTTGGGTAACGCAGAATCACCGTCGCATCATCATCCACGCGGGGATAAATTTCCGGCTTATCCGTTTGCGTCACCGCAGTAACGCTCAACGGCGGCTGGCCGTGCATCAGCACGGTCATCAAGTCCGCGCCGTAGCACCCAAAGTCAAACAACGCTCCGGCGCCGTTTTGCGCGGGATCGGTCAACCACGGCAGCCACTCGGGCCCCACGCCAATTTCCTTGGGGCCTTCGTGCCCGTCGTGCACCACCACTTTGCGCAGATCCCCGAGCTTGCCAGCCGCAGCTTGCGCAATCACTTCCTGATTGCTTGCATACCAGGTCGTCTCGTAGTTGACGAGCACCTGCACGGGCCGTTCACGCGAGCCAGAGCCACGGGCGACCGCGCGAATCGCCAGCGCATCTTGCAACGTAGTGGCAAGCGGCTTCTCCACCATGGAGCTCACTCCATGCCGCGCGGCCGCCTCAATCACTTTGCGATGGTCGGCGATCGTGGTGTACACCAGCACCGCATCCGGATGCTGCTCCACCAGCATCTTTTCCAAATCGGTATAAAACAACTTGGCGTCCAGGCGATACTTCGCAGCATAGTCTTTCGCCAGCGCCTCCTGTGGTTCCACAATTGCCACTAAAGTAGCGGCCTGATTCCCCGGCAGCGCCGCCAGGAAACCCTTCACGTGCCCGTGCACCAACCCAACAATGGCCACACGTATCGGAGGGTCCGCCCCAGCACGCCCGGGCGCAGCCAAAAGAAAAAAAGTCCCTAGAACCGCGGCCAACATGCGAACGGAAACGAATGTATCAGTCATAATTAGACCTCGGTTCGCCCGCGGAGCGACGTTCTGTGTGTTTTCCTTTTCTGTTTTTTGCTCATCGGGCTTTTTTGGCCTCCAGCAGCAATCGACGCAGTTTCGTTAGATCATTCAATATACGACGGCTGGCTGCGATGTGCGATGTGAGTTGATTCAGTTTGTATTTCACCAATTGCAGGGCCTGCTGCCGGCGTGCCAGTCGTGGATCCGTGGCGCGAACGATTTCGTTCTCGATTTCGGCTTGGGCCTCGCGTGTAGCCGCCAGAAGCTGGTTCACGTATTCCCGGGCGCTCTCAATGTTGTCGAACGGCGTTTCCGGCTGGTAAGCCATCGCTGCTTTCTCCGGCGCATTTTCTGGCGCGTTTCTGGGCACAAAAAGAATAGGCCTTCCGGTAGAGCACTTCAACCTCACACCTTAACGCGGAGCGGCTCCGTAGTTCGGATGACACCCATTTGGTTGGGATGCGAGTAGTTTTTATTCTGAGCGCGGCGGGCCTATGGTGCTTTGAAGTTTCCGAAATTCCTCCATTTCATGTTGGGATTGCGAGACCTTGCCTTGCTTGCGATGTAAGCCCGCGAGGCCGAAATAGGCTTGGGCGGCGATGGAAGTGTTCTTTTCCAGTTCGATTACTTTCAGCCAGGATTGCTCGGCGACGGTGCTTTCGCCTGCGAGGGACGCGGCTTTGCCCAGGGAGTAGAGGGTTTCTGGCATTTCTGGCTTCAGCTCGTTGGAGCGCTTTAGCTCGACAAGCGCATCGTGCGCGTTTCCTTGCTGAAGCAATGCCGCGCCCAGGCGGTAAGCTGCTTCGGCGTTCCCGGGCTGCAACTTTGCTTCGGCGCGAAATTCAGCTTCCGCTTTAGGCCACTGCGCGGAGTTGGCATAGACCTGGCCCAGTTCCAGATGAAGCCCCGGCGAGTCCGGCCGGAGACGCAAAGCCTCTAGGTATTCTTTCTCGGCTTGCGGCATTTGCCGAAGAACTAAATAGTTTTCCCCGAGGGCCTGGTGGGCACGGGCGGAATCGGGATGATTGGCGATCAAAGTGTCGATGGCAGTTTTGGAAAGTAAACCACTGGAATGCCCCAGGTAAAATAACAGGTCAGGATCATCGGGTTGTTTGGGAAGCACAGCGGTGAAGTTAGCGACTGCTTCGGTTAGCTGGCCGGTTTCGATCTGCGCAATTCCCAAAGCCTCCTGCGCGCCGACACGCTCGAGATGCGGGATGGCCTCAGCGGCATAGCCTTGGGCGAGCAGCGCGTAACCCAAAAACTGGTGCGCCACCAGCAAGTCGGGACTGAGTTCCAAGGCCCGTTTGAGGGGAATGATGGCCGCGCCGTAATCGTGTTTCTCCATGTAAGCGGCGCCGAGATTCACGAATGCCTCTGCTAGGTCAGGGTCGATCCTCGCAGCTTCGCGAAACTCCCTAATTTCAACGTCGACCTGGTGCTGCTTGCGGGCTTCAAGGCCCGCTTGCAGGTGTTGCATGGCGCCGGGTGCTGCAGACTGGGCGGCGAGCGCCAGAAATAAAAAGAAAATCATCCGCGCTCCGGTTCGCGAACTTCCAGGAATTGATCGGCGCGAACATCATTTAGAACTTGTTTGGCGCCAGAGGGCCAGAGAACTTCTACTGAAGCCTTCTCGGCGGAACCCAGTCCGAAGTGTAGGCGTTTGTCGCTCGCGCACACGTAGCTTCCGGCCGATGTAGCGAAGCGAGTCTGGCCGTTCACGGAAACCTTAGCGCCGTACCCGTCGCGATTGCTGCGCGTCCCACGCAGCGTGATCGAGAGCCAATGGTTATGATTATCGCAGCGATTCAGTAGCAGCACCGGAGGCCCGCCAAGTGTCGTGATGAGAGCATCCATCTTGCCATCGTTATTAATGTCTCCAAAAGCTGCGCCGCGGGCCGCCAGCGGAGCAGTTACGCCGGAGTCGACACGCTCGAACTTTCCGTTGTGATTCAGTGCCAGTAAAGGCAGCTCTTTATAGTGCAAGGAAGCATCAATTTTCTCGACGTTCTCAAGCACATGACTTTGCGCCACAAAAAGATCCTTCCAGCCGTCGTTGTCGAAATCTTCCAATCCTACGCCCCAGCCGGAACTGCCGGACGTCAGTGCACCAAGGCCGGTCTTTAGACTGTCATAGGTAAATGAGCCGTCTCCGTCGTTATGAAACAATGCGTAAAGTTCGCGCGGTAGCACGGTAGTGATGATGTCCGCGCGGCCATCGTTATCGTAGTCTTGAAAAGCCGTACCCATCCCCGAAAGGCCTTTGCCGTCGGACGTCAGTCCCACGCCGGATTCCAGAGCACATTCCTTGAAAGTGCCATCACCGTTGTTGTGGAAAAGATACTGCTGCATGCCGTCGTTGGAGACAGAAATATCTGTGAAACCGTCGCCATCATAGTCCGCGAACGCCACGCCCAGCGCTCGTCCTTTTTTGGCGGTGATTCCTGAACGCTCACTCACATCTTCGAACGTACCATCCCCACGATTGTGATACAGCAAACAAGTGGTGGCCGGGAAGGCACCGGGCGGGCAATACGTGTGCCAGTCTCCGCCGCAAATTTTGTTGTGATCGGCATCCCAGTCCATGTAACGGGTGACAAACAAGTCCAGATGACCGTCATTGTCATAGTCAACGAAACCTGCGGAGACGGACCAGCCTCCTCCAGCCACCCCGGCCTTAGCAGTTACATCCGTGAATGTGCCATCTCCATTGTTGTGATAAAGAACGTTTTTTCCGTAGCTGGTGACGTACAGATCGGGATACCCGTCATTGTCGTAATCGCCGACGGCGACCCCCATCCCATAATTACCATTGCCTGCGTTAGCCAGGCCTGCCGCACGTGTGACGTCCGCAAAGCTGCCGTCGCGATTCTGGCGGTATAGCCGGTTCCAGTAGCGAGGATCAATGCGATCAAAGTTCTCAGGCACCCGCAGCGACTCAGTAATCTTGCCGCCATTCACCAGGAAAATATCAAGCAAGCCATCGTTGTTGTAATCGAAGAGAGCCACGCCGCCGGGCATTGTTTCGATTAGAAACTTTCTTGGAGTCGGGGAATTTTGAAGAATGAAATCGAGACCGCGCAACGGTTTTACTTCGAAGATAGGCGTCGCAGCCGCCATTGCTGTGTAATGAAGAAAATCGCGGCGCGTAAATCGGCGAACCATGTTTACCGTCGCTCCTCACACTTGCGCAGGTCCGGCAAAGCGCCGGGATTGTATTTTAGCGCGGAGGAATCAGCTAATAGTAGCGGAGAGATATTGCTCAGAAGAACAGATTCGAGCAAATGCACAGGGACTTGAAAAAAACTTGCCCGGAGCGAATGCATTCTGCGCATCCGCTCCGGGTGTGTAGTGGTTAGAAGGCGAACTTCAGACCGAATTGGATCAACCGCGGGTTTGTGCCGGGGTAGGTGCTGGTTACCTCGCCGAACGTTGAGCTGCCAAACGCGGTATTGGGCGGCGCCCACTGCGAGCGATTGAACAAATTGAAGAATTCAGCTCGGAAAGCGATATTTAACCGTCCATCCGGGCCAAATGCGGTCCTCTTGAATAGCGCAAAGTCCCAATTATTCACTCCCGAAGAGCGTAAAGTCGGGTCGGTGCGCGATTCGTTGCCGTAGGTGAAATCGGCTGGAGCGCTGAAGCAGGCTTTATTAAACCACTCGTTCAGTTGTCCGACGCCCGCCGGTGCGGATTTGTTGCAACCAGGTGTGAAGTTCGGTCTTGAGCCTCCATTGAACGTAGTTGTGTAGTTGGGATCGGAATTGCTGAAGGCCAGAGGGAAGCCCCTCTGGAATATGGTCACGCCGTCGATCCCCCAACCGCCGACGATCTTGTCCATGACCCCTTCGGCACCGGAGAAATATCTCCGGCCATGTCCGAATGGTAGATCGAGGACGTAGCTGATGACCAGCCGTTGCGGAACGTCTTGAGATGACAACGAACGTTCTGCGCGGTTGTTGTTATTGTCCTGGATGCTGCCGTTGGAGGCCTCCAGCCAGTTCGTCAGGGTGTCCGTATCACTCATCAGTTTCGAATTGGTGTAGGCAACGAGGAGTGATCCTGCGCTCGCGAATTTGCGTTCTAGTGTCAACTGCAATGAGTTATAGCTGCTGTCGTATGATCCCTGACCTGCCAGGCTCAACCCTGTGTATTGCGGATATGGCAGAGATAGTTGCCCAGTGGTCGTAGTGGCCCCCGACAAAGCGAACGACGTACTCGTGGCCGCGTCGAAAAAGGGATTGGGAACGGATTGTAGCAAGGCAACCGACGGGGCTCCGGGTGCATTGGCCACGCATCGAACGCCGGTGATCGCCGACTGCGCGGCGCACTGCGCAGCTGCGGAAGGCAGGAAGCTGTCCGGCAGCTGATTAATTTGCTGAGAATAGGACTGCAGATGGGTTCCCTTTGAGCCGACGTAAGCTGCCGAGAAGAAGAAGTGGCCTGGCAGATCGCGTTGTATGTTCAGGTTCCATTGCTGCACGTAACCCTCGGGGTGGTTGTTAAGATCCGCGACAGAGAAATTCTGCACCACTTGGGTGGCATATTGCTGCGTCCCGAGGGCGCCGAGTGTCCGACCAACCGGGGGAACTACGCCGGTGGCCGGGAAGGGAGTGTTAATGGTATTCACCGGAACAGTCCCGTTGATCGTTCCGGTATAGGAAGTGGTCGCATCGTTGACCAAATCATTGTTTGGATTGAGACCGAAAGAAACATAGTTGGGAATCCAGAAGATTCCGTAACCCGCGCGGATCACAGTCTTCTGGTCGAAGCTGTATGCGAATCCGACACGCGGAGCGACTTCGGTTCTGTTTTTTGGAATTGCAGTTCGGGTGCTGGGATTGACGAGGAAAACATCGCCCTTCAACCCTGGCAGACCAGCTACGCCAGCAAGTCCCGCGGCGCTGGGATTGGACAGCCAGTTGGAAGCATTCGGATCGAAGTAGGAAAGGCGGTTGAAGCGCTCTGACCATGGACCCTGCAAGTCGTAGCGCATGCCCAAATTCAGAGTGAGTTTGTTGGTGACACGGAAAGTGTCGTCGGCATAGAAGGCATTGTAGATTTGTTGACCGGCTATCAAAGCGGGGTCGACAACCTGGCCGAAGAAATGGTTTTCAACGTTGTGAGGATTGTCGGCATATCCCAATAGGAAGTCTGCAAATCCATTTCCGCTAAAGCAAGACAGTCCGGAGCCGCAAAATGCGAACGCGCCGCTGGCAACGTT
>Ga0307475_10000214_pt1 | contig 35469 bp, 58 predicted proteins | sample atmos_gasesECM1C_FD_203317 | JGI IMG/M metagenome (GOLD analysis project Ga0307475, IMG submission 203317) | Hardwood forest soil microbial communities from Morgan-Monroe State Forest, Indiana, United States - atmos_gasesECM1C_515 | ecosystem: Environmental > Terrestrial > Soil > Temperate... | reverse complement strand
AAGCTACCAAGAGTGGTAAGGGTGAACCTAAAGCAAGCCAGAAGTTTGACCTATATGTCGCTGGCTTAGAAGTGGGCACCGAGTTCACCACTGGTAGTATACTTGAAGCGCTATCTGGCGACATGAGTGAGCGTACCATCAAAAACGGGTTGGTCATAGCTGAAGCTAACAAGCAGATCGAACGGTTGGGACATGGTCGTTACAGGAAGATCGGACCTGTACCCAACTAGCCTAGGCAATACCCCCTGGACAGGTAAACCCTGCACTTCTGCCCCTTAGTACTTAAATACAATATAATCTTATGCTTACGTGGTGCAATGCACTTAGTGCAAACAGGTGTTGCACTGTGCTCCAAGGCGCAATGTATATTCAGTACATTATGCATTGCGTGTTGTGCATGTAGGATTACAAAGGACTTGTAGCGATAGCGCAAAGTGCAGTGCTAAGTGCTCCAGGCTTAGGCATCCGGCTTCCCCTTGGGCATGTTGGCGAGCAGGCGTTCCCTGCGGATTCTGTCCATGTCTTCCTCGGTGATGGGGCCGTGGGGTTTGCCTGGGTCGCCGTCGGGGTGGTCTACGTAGAACTGCAGGTCGTGGTCACCGGCCTTCAGGCGGGCTGCGAACCCGAGTAGGGCCCCTGCCATGCCATTGGTGCTCATGCCGAGTTCTACGCCTACCCTACACACCTGAACGAACAGTTCAATGAGCTTGTTGGCGTCTTCGGCGGTTACGTCGAACCACTGTTTGTGCTGCTTAGGCTCTTTAGGCATAGGTTCCCCTTTATTCTTCGTATGGTGTGTCGTCGCCGGGCTGGCCCAGCAAGTAGGCATCAATCGTGTGGTAACGTTCAATGTCACCACGCGACACTATGCCGATGGCGTCGGCCAGTAAGTGGGTCTGCATATCGTCACTTGTACCGGTAACCTGGCCGTCGCTGATCCACACACGGGGCTTGGGTTGTTTAGAGAGCCACCTGAGGGCTGGGCCGTCGATCACGTTATTCCCAGGGTGCTCAGGTATCCCGTTATGGTAGCGTCCCCCTTTGGCCATTATCCACATTGTGCCGGTGGTCTTGTTGCCGCTATAGGCTGCTATTTGGGCGAGTGGAGCCGTCTTCAGCAGCTTAACGATATCCTCTGGCTCAAGGGACATGCTGCCTGACATGTCCAGCAGGATAGTGCCGCCCATTTTCTTACGCCGGATGGCCCACGCACGTCCGTCCATGGCAGGTAATAGTGCCCTGAAGGCGTTACGGAAGCCACCCACGTACGATGGCTTACGTTCTGGCGCCCGCCTGCGTGCCATGGCGTCCATGGACAGGGTCACAATGTCCATAGTCCCCCACCCAGAGTCTTTGCCATCACCGTACATGTAATGAGCCTTGGGACCTTTGTGGGTGATGTCGAAGGGTGACTCTTTACCCAGCATTCTGGTGACTGCTGACTTACTGAGACCTTCACCACCCAGGGCCTGACGCAGCATCATGTTGGTCATACCAGCGGTACTGGGAGACATTTTCAGCTTAGAAATGGCCTCTTTGGTATCGTAGAATGACTGCAGGTTACGCAGGAGGTTGGCAATATACTGAGCATACTGCTCATCGCTCAGCCTGTCCTGACAATGTGTATAGTCTTCACCCAGCTGCTGTAGGCCAGCGTAGACATTCTGGACCTGGTCGGTCTCATCCTTAGGCAGCTTATTGTTACGTGGCAGCCTGCCATTAGTGAGACTAAGTTTACGCAATAGCCACATGGCTTGGGCATAGTCAGGTGTGGTAGGTTTAGGATCATCGAGTGGTAAGTCAGTGATCTCAGCGACCCCACGTGCCTGGGCCATCGAGTTGACTATTACGTCTAGACCGGCCTGCAGCCAATTACGGTCAATCGGCTGCTTCTTGTCCTTGACGGCCTTGTCGAGGTACTTAGCCAGGTCGGGACGCACCTTACCCAGTTCCAAGTGTGCATACTCATGGAACCGGACGGCCCTGGACTCTTTGTCGTAGCCCAGCGGAACATAGAGTGTGTTCTCTGGAGACAAAGTGTTCGTGGACGCACCAAAGCCAGATGGCATCTCACGGACGTTGAACGGTCCCTTACCAGCTGGGATGGCAGGGATCGGTACGTCTGTGGGCTTTGAGCGTCGTGCACGTTTACTTCGTGTCTGCATAATGGTATTCCCCCTTTTGTTTGTGTACAACACTCTTACGCGGCTGCACCTACGCCAGCGAGCTTAAATGCCGCAACGATGTCGGCTGACCTCTGCCCAAACGCTAACTGTGCCGACTGCTTGGGATTGACCCCAGCCTTAATTAGCTTGGTGAATGTGAACGCACTACGTGGGCTGATAGCACGCTCAGGTGAGTCCTTGAACGACGCTTCGACGGCTGTGCCTAGGCCCTTTACTTCCTGGTCAAGGGCAGCAATCATCTGAGGGTGCGGTGTGCTGACCCAAATAACCGCCTCAAACCTGTCTGAGAGCGCTGGATCAAGGTCATCGGTACTGGAGTTAGCAGTAGCGACCACCTGGAAGCCCTGTGCAGGTGTTACGATCTCACCGCTGGGCAGTGGAATGGCTGTGCTGCCACCGTCTAGCACGCCTAACATGGCATCTTTGACAGCCGCAGACGCCCGTGCCAGCTCATTCAGCACCAAAAGCTGGCCTGAACGCATGGCAGTGATCACTGGGCCGTCGTGCCACACGAACTCAGTCCCTTTAGGCATATAGTGGCCTATGAGTTCCTGCAGCACGATGTCGTCACTGAGCGTAGCGTTGACCACTTCACGCTGGACGGTCTTGAAACGTGACTGGTCCATGCGGCTGTGGGTGGCGGCATAGGTTTTGCCCAGGCCGGGTGCACCATACAGGTAAATCCTGTCGAGATAGCGGAGGGCCAGGTCGAACATGGCCCAGCCATCGGCTTGTTTCACAGTTGACATATTGGTATCCCCCTTTATTTTGTTACAGTTACAGCATAACAAACTTAGTTAACGTGCCGATCCGGTGTGGGTACCGCAGGTACCTGGGACTCGGGGCTTTTCCGAGTCACTTCAGCCCTCAGCTCCCTGAGGTGGTTCATCTGCAGCTCCATCAGGGCCTTGAACAGCTCCACAGTCACGGGATCACTGGGATAACGCTGCAGCCCAGCATTCCGAATCAGGCGCATCTCGGTCATTTCGACTACGCCGGGGCGCTTAGGGTCGTTGACAGCCTTGAGCTTGACTATACCTAGCAGTAGCATTTTCATACCCAGTAGCCTACAGATACCATCAACCACCTTGGGTATGAAACGCTCCCTGAAGGTCAGTGCTTTACGTTCTGGCATGGTTCCCCCTTTGGGCCATAGTGCGGCCCCTTACTTCTTTGGCTTCGAGAAAGCCACCCTTAACTGGGCACTATGCTCAGCCCTTTTGAGCTTCAGGTAGGCACGATACTCACGCTTGATGCCCACCATAGTGTCTATGGACTCTTCCAGTGCCCGAATTTCGCCCACATCTACCCCATTCTGGCCTCTTTCGAGCCGGTATAGCCTCCAGATATGGTGGGTGGCCCGTATGAGCATAAGCTCTAGCGGGTCTATATCGTGGTAATCGTATAGTTCTCTATTACTTAGGCTCATAAGTATCCCCCTGTGTGAACTCTAACTATGCTGTGCAGGCAGCTCAGCCATCTGAACCTGTGCCAGCTGATATCCTAGCCACATAGCCGTAGCAGTAGCTATAGCTATACGTTGAGCTGCCTGCCTGCCATCCTTGGACTGAGCAATGGTAGTCATAATGGCCAGTGCGAATGCCTTGAACATCTCCTGGGCATTCTTATTGTCAGTGATCTTATCTACGAACTTAAATCCAGCACTGTCATCGCTAGGTATCAGTAGTTCATCTATGCTAGCCTGACTTAATACCTTAGCGTAGACAGTGTCAGATATCGTAGTAGGATCAAGTACGTTCTCCATGGTATCCCCCTTGGGGGCATAGAGCGCCCCCACTTTCACGAAATTGGAACGGTTAACGTAGCATACTGCTACTGCTACGGTCAAGTGTTATTCGTCGAACCCAAACGATGGGCGCGACTGCGTCTCTTCAGGTGCCTCACGCTTAGTGACCTGCGTAGACGCTGGCACCCACTTCGCAGTAATCCTAGCGCCATTAGAGCCCTCGATCATACAATTCACGCATATGACCTCGATGCCTTGGGCCACTAACTCAGTGCCAATCTCCCTGGCCGACGTGAGTGCCAGGTTTTCACACGAAATTGCGTCCCACGGCTGTGGTGCCAACTGTCCCCACCGCTCGTCAAAATAGCCCTGCACCCGCTCGTTATTTATCACATAACCCTCAGGTGTCAGCTTGACGGCGGTAGCCTGAATAGACACTTCATAACGGTAAATCTTAGTGTGCATAGCAGCACACTTATGTCCATTCGGGACCATCTTGTCGGCATGGAAGCTCCCTGCCCTAGTTAAACTAATCTCCATACGGTAATCCCCCTTTAAGAGTGAGAGCTGGGACGTGGCCTGAATAATTTCGTTAGCGACTGACCTGGGCAATCAGGCGCTCTAACCTAGCCAGCGCGGCTTCTATTGAGTCAGCATCGGCCTCAGGATTGGCAGACCTGTGCCACAGCCTGAGCCCCTGCTTATACGTATCCAGATTAGCCTCACGTGCCGCTGGATCAAGGTCAGCCCACATTTTCTGGGCAAAGTCCCACGCTTCAGCCTCAGCATCAACCTCACGCTGCAACACCTCAGGCGGTGCCTGATTAGTGTCCAGTGCATGCCTCAGCAGTGGTGTAGCTCCATGCCTCGGATCAGCCCTAGACACTGGCGTCTCAAATATATTGGCCAGCACGTGGCCAAACTCATGGGCCGCCGTGTCAACCATCTTCGCATCGGGCACCATGTCATTCGGGTACACGTCCACCATGTATAGCCCCAGCATGCGCCCCAGTCTATGACTGTAGGCTGGCCGGGTCACACTGGACTGCATTGGCCCATCTTCATGGACAGTGACCAAAATTATGGCCTGTTTAACTTTTGGCTTAGACATATCCTTAGACATCGGTACTCCCCCTTTACATACAGTGTGTAGAGTTACTGCAGATAGAATCTCAGTGTGCTGCGCAGCGACCCTAGTTCCGATTGCTGCGTAGGCGAGCCTTCAACGGGCGCTGGGCCAGGACCTGTGCGCCCAGGTGCTCTAGGTACTGTAATGGGCTCATCCTCAGCGATACGACGCTCAGCCTCTTCGGGATGCGCCTTGTCGTACTCCGCTTGGCGCCTACGGTTCTGTGCGATGATCGTTTGTAAGTCCCACATTTCACGGTATATCCCCCTTAAGGTAAAGTTACTGGGCTGGACTATGGTTCGATGGGCGTAAACGTGCTCAGGTCAGTGCCCAACGGAATGTTCACCGTTACCGAGATAAGCTCCGGGTACGGCTGCGGCACGACATACTTTTTAAGGTACAGCGTACCCATCTTGGGCGGCTGGCTATCCGGCACGATCTCACGATACTGAATCGCACCCGGCGTAGCCTTGTTGAGCCTGAACTGTAAATGCAGCGTCTGGCCCACCGACTGCCCATTGGGAACCTGTTGCTTCTCCACAGTGGGATGATTCAGTGGCGCAGTCGCCACACCATTACGTTCTGACATCGGTATACCCCCTTTAGGTGTACAGGACTGGGTGAAACTCGCTAACTTGCCATACCCTCAGCGTCGTACTCTTCAGGCTCAGCCTCAGCTACCTGCACGTACTGCCTGAAAAATAGCCTGTCTGCCTCATCAGCAGTGGCAGGTGCATGGTGCTTAGTACGTGCATTTTCAATGAGCACGATATCAAATGGCTCAGGTACATAGACCTTATAGCCATACTTGTACTTGATCCACGTAGGATTCTTATTGGCCCACACCACCATCAGAACATCGCTGCCCCGTGAGTCCTGGTGCCACACACGGGCGCTACTGTCCTGCACATAGCTATGCCGGACCTCAGAGCCAGTATCGTTATCGTGCCAAGTAGCACCACCCCAACCATGATCCCTTAATCCACTGTAGCCAGCCTCAGCTACAATCTTAATCAGATCATGGCCAATCTGCTCAGGCGTAGCACCCTCAGCAGGATGGTACGTTCCAATAACTTTATACGGCAACTTGCGCATAGTATCTCCCCCTTAGTTCACAGCAGAACAAAATTGTGGGGATGCCTATAACAGCGGACTCAGCACATCTCAGCTACATTGCGTGTTTGTCTGCCAATGTAGCAGTGCATGTTGGGGGAGAGGATATAGCATGCCAACGTCAGAGTCAGGCATCCCCCATAGGCCCGTACTGGCGCCTAAACTCGTTAGACAGTGACTTAGACAAGTACTACGTCAACATGTGGATACGGGTTCATCTCCAGCTCCACACTGTCAATGTAGCACCATCCCCAATGCTCGTTGGGCTCCACAGACCTGATAATGTGATGCCCCTGTGAATGCGCATGACGCGCCGCATGTTTATTGTCACTGGAGTTGCAGCACGCAATGTGTCCACACACCATACATTGGCGTAAGTGGACCCACCCCTTCACATACCCCTCCGCAACACAGTCTTCACACACGACTGTACGGTCGCCAAACGGCAACCTGTGGTCAGCTTCCACAACAACCACCCTCGCCTGTGGCTTAATCTCACTGAGATGTGTACACGGCTTATAACTATCAGTCATCATGGTATCCCCCTTTGTTATCGGCTGGGAAAGCTCGTTAGCCGGTGGCTAAAATCAACAATATCAACACTATAATGGCTGTAATCATACTCACCTACATACTGCCTAACGCATGGGGCATGGGGTCACGCTTTGGCCGGACAGCTATGGAACGCTGTCCCCATGGCGGAATAGGAACCCACACAAACTTTGGCCTACGTCCAGTGTAAGGACGCCTGCGGGTAGCCAAACGAAAAGCCCCAGCCCTCAGCTTCGATAACTTACGTCTACGCATATGTCACCTCACTGTGGGAAACACTGACGAACAGGTGGCTACTGATGTTCCTAGCATACAGCCTGCGGTCTCGCTAGACGGTATAACAAACTCGCTAGCGTCCTGACCAATAGAACCACCTGTGTCAGTGCAAAGGGGGGAGTGTGCGCTAGGATTACCCATCCTCAACGCACACACGCACCAAGATGTGACTCGCTCAGGCGCCTACTCCACCTGAGCTGACCTAAACAGCAGGTCATGGTCACGCTTGCGTGACCTTAGGACTCGTTAGAGTCCTAGGCCGCGTCCTCGTCCTCGTCATCGAAGTCCGCAGGTTCCAGAGCTTCGTACGCATCCACAGCCGTCTGGCCGATATCGGCCCCAGCTTCAAACCGTTCTTTTAGCCCAAACGACTGCGGAATACTGTCCACACCCAAGCCGCACATCTGGTGCATGACATTGTCCACCTGAGTCTTCCACTCCTGGTAGGACAACTCACGCTTGGCCGGTTTCACTGTGCGCTTGGTACGGGTAGCAGTAGTAGACATAGTGTGTGTACTCTCCTATTCACAATACAGTTCACAATACAGGTGACTATGTGACCGTTCCTAGCATGGAGCCTGGGGTATCCACAGCTTTGGACACTAACCCTGTCCAAAAGTTGCGCAAGCGCAACAATCTGAGCGATTTAAGCTCAGACCCTGTGGGCCTCAGTCACATAGCTCACGTTTACGTGAGCATTGCACCGTAAGGTGCAAGGCACCTGGGCGAGCCACACCTTGATACGTTACCTTTTTGAATCCCGTCCGCAGCATGGTCACGGAACGCGAGGGTCACTTTCGTTAACACAGTCTGTGTCTCGCGTGCGGCTGTCTAGAAGTGCGACAACAGCCACATTATCAACACGATGGGCAGTAGCACTAGTACCGCGTAATATGCTACTCCTATCAACAAAAAGACGCCAGCCAATACGTTCTCGGCTGTGTCTGCCAGTACATCAACAGTCACTGCCAATAGGCGCCCCATCAGGTTGACAACGGCGCTAAGCTATTCATCAGCTTAATGCCTGCCTCAGTAAGATGAAGCACATTCCCACTGATGGTCACATACCCTTGACTCGTGAGGAACGTAATCAACCTCTGATGCTGGTCTAGCGTAGCCCCAAAAGCCATCAGCGCAGAGTAGATAACCCCATTCGGCGCCCCAAACTCGCCCCCTGCGTTGATAGCATCCAACACAGCGAACAGAATCAGGAGCGCAATCATGGGCTTACCAACAGGACGCCCTAACGACGCTTGCGCGTCAGGGCCAGTCTGCCCCTTGACGGCCTCAGTGAACTGACCCGATACTAACTTACCTGCTTGTGCATCATTTGTCATGTTTGTAACCCTCCCGTACCGTAGCCACTGTGACGTACGGTACACTGCGCGAGGGTCACTCACGCTTACAGTTACGCCTGCGCTCGCGCTCTTCACGCTCTTGGATGACTGCTACTACCGCAAAGAACAGCATCCAAAGCAGCGTATATCCAATGATATCAAGCATATACGTAACCCTCCCACAGTGTACCGTAGCCACGCTACGGACAGACCGCCGTTTTATTGCCGCTGGCACCTGACCACAGCGCCGGTATTGGCTCTCTCTGCATACGTTTGTGAAGGCGAACCGCACATAGCGTTTTCTCTCGCTAGCGGTGCGTCGGAACGCACATACAGCAAAGCAATACTCTCGCGGACAATACGCGAATCGGATTCCCCACACTATCCCACACTTTCTCTGCGGCTTACCCGTAACACGTAGCACGATTGCTCCGCTCGCAATGCGCGGAATGGTACCACGTGCGCCAAAATGGCTAATTGGTGCGCAGTGTGCCAAGATAGTGACTCCCACACATAGGCGCGGTTATCATTGCACGAATTACCATGCACACGGTTGCGAACTAATGTGCACATGGGCAATGCCCTATGTTCACCCAACGTATGGGAAGCGAACCCAGAATGTACGGTGTGCGAGTGACTACCCGCACACTTAGCTAAACTTCGCTAAGTAACGCCTAGTCGCTGAGTTACAGTCTCCACAAAACATACTGTTCTTATCTGCCGGTTTACCGCACGTACACTGCGCTTGTGAATACGTTTCCTCTTGTGAGAGTAGACGTTCACCCGTATGCACGTGTGGCAACTGTAACTCACCGATAGGCGAATCCCGCTTGATACCGCGTGAACCCTTGTGCTGCGGTGCCAGTGTGAACCTAGGACCACGTCCCAAGGCCCGCTCTGCCGCCGTCGCTGGCAATTCGTAACGTTTGCTCACGTGTCCATCGGCATCCCTCAGGGGACGTTCTCGACGTACCGTAACCCCAAACGTTTCAAACTGTTTCCACGCGCTATCATGTTTACGATGTGGCATGTGTCACCCCCACACCGTACACTCTAGATATCCTCAGTGGTTGACTCATACGCTTCCGATGCTGTTAACACCGTGTACGTACATGCGTTACTAACTGAGGCTCGCCTGAGTCTGCCGCTTGTTTTCTCTCAAACGGCACATTGCGTAGTGCACACGCATGGCCACATGCGCCAACCCTTTGTTATCAACACCTTGCGCATCCGTAGCAGTCGTAGCAGTAGTAGTAATTACACTGTACGCGTAATCGTTACACGCTCGCACATATATACGTTGCCGCAGCCGCACGCACACGGTCCTACACGTGTAGTAGATGGCCAGATACGTTAGCGATAGGCATAGTTACGTTAGCGTTACGTGTCACGCGCCACGTGCTACTACTACGGGTACCCCATCTCTCGTAGGTCGAGCTACGTGTCTATATCTACGCTGTGCGCGTGGATGTCTATGCCTTAGTAGGCGTAAAAATTAGTGGGTAAATTATGCTCAACCAGGTTCAGTAAGTGTTACCCGTACTTGATAGGCACACTTGTGCTGTTTGAAATATTCAGGGGGCTCGGTATAGCAGATTATAATAGTGTGGTCGTCCAGGGTGTCATCGTACTCAAGGGTGGCGTTGCAGAACCGGATTACTCTATCGTTATCCAGGTGAGCGTCAGGGAATAGGTCGGTAATCAGTTTAGCTTTGGTGGCTCGGGAACATTTAATGGTGTCAGGCTCAGTGTAGCCCCATACCAGCACATAGTAAGCGTCTTGCAATAGTGCCATGCTCAGCGGTCCAGAACGTTCATAAGTTACAGTGTTCACAGGTTAGTATACTCCTGTGGGACCTACTTGACTGTGCCCAAAACCCAGGTGCAAATTATAGACATCCCTCATCCAGCCGTGCTTCACGTTGTGCTGGCGCATCCATGCACACACAATCTGATCTTGCTGGTTAGCTGGCCCAGCGAACGTATCATAGGGAATCTGGTGGGGGGCAGCAAAGTATGGCGCCCCACACGAATTGTTGGCACCGACTACCTCGTCTGCCCCAACATGCTCAGGGGGACGCTCCACCGGAATATAACTTACTGGGCACAACATTGTGTAGTCACTGTGCCTATTCCACAGTGCCAGTGCCCGCTCCAGCCACTTCCCACCTATCGGCAGCCGGTCGTCATCGGTCAGCACATAGGGTGTTGACTGTGCCTGGGTATCCGCATAAGCGCGTGAGGCCCAGTGAAAGTTGTCCAGTGGCAGCACTTTAGCTCTAGCTACACTTACCTCCTCAAGGCAATCTAAACTTACTTCTTCAAGGCATGATCCCTCGGCTGCAATAATATGTAGCTTTACATCCAGCTGATCGCGCCACCAAGCTATACACGTTATAGCCATGCCTCCACGAATCCAGTTCTGCGGCGCACATCTCAGGTATACATCAATCACTTGGCCACTTCCACTACAACGAGCACAGTCAGCATGATCACCTCGTAGGCCATTAAAATTAACATGACCATGCGGTAGTTCAGGTCTAGCCAGCTAACCATCTTGTGCATAGTGTCTCCAATCGCCATATTATGGAATACAGCGTAACAGACCTCTGCCACTACGGCAGGCAAGTTAGTAGCACATGGGAGGTCACCACCTATCGCGGAAGGCGCCTGCCTTGGCGAGGCGCAGCATTTCAGATTGCCACCTGCGGCCATGGTTGTTAACCGTGGCCATGTGGGCCATCTCATGGAGCAAGCTCATCTCAATCACGTCCTGCCAGGGCTCCAACTTGTGATTGAACAATATAAGCTGTGGGCCACTCTCTAACTTATATTTACGCGCACACACCTTAGGAGGCAACCGGGTGGTCCACATCAGCACAGTGTCACGTGGCAGCCTGCCCCCAAAATACATCCGGTTAAAAGTGCTATACCTCTGGTGCAGCCACTGGCTCAAGCGCTAACTCCATCTGCTCAGGTGGCGCAGGGTTATTGGCATACTCGTCCCGGAACAGTTCCCGGATGGCCACAGCCCGCTCCAGGTTATCTGCTAGAAACTTAGTGGCCTCAGGTGACTCAGGGCCGTGGTAGCCATTACGCCAGTCCTGGATACGAGCCTTGTAAAACTCCCCCAGTCCCTGCTCAGTGATCACATCCCGCATCTCTTCGTGGGCCGCTTGGTCTTTGCAGAACTTACTAACGTTCTCAACAACGTCTGCATGCATCAACATACAGCAACCACACTTCGCTAGGTCCCACGGGTACATGGCCTGGCTCCAACTATGGTAGCTAGTCATTTAGGTTCCTCCATTTTAGGGAATGTCTCATAGTCTCGGGTAAAAAATTGGCACGTCCAGTCAGCCGGTACGATCTCATCTTCACTGTCTGGGCGCATCACTTCACACACCATACTCCCTGTCAGTGGGTTCCAGAACCAATGCACACAGGCACAACATGGGTAGCCATCGGCATCCTTCTGAAACTGTACCTGCTCAGGGGTAAACTTGTCCGGGCGCCGGTCCATCATGGTGTAGTACTGTTCCAGTGTAGCCAGCTTAGAGTTTGGCACTGCAGCTCCAGCAATAGTGATCTGCCAGTAAGGTCACCGCTTGACAGGCTCCACAGAACCCGCCTTCCATTAACCTGCTACCGTCCCACCTGCAGAACTTATCGCCTGGCCTAGGCTGGGTATTACATTTAGGGCATACTGACCCAGTGACTGTAGGCCCTTCAGGAGGTGCCTCCATGATGGGTGGATCAGTCTTCTGTACGACATCCCTCGCAGGCAGATGACATATACAAGCACACTTACTATCCTGGCACATGTGATGCCGGTCTGCAGAACAATCAAACGTTACTCCTCTAGCTACTGCTCGTTCTGGCATGTAATCTCGCAGCCGCTTTACGGCCTTGTATACGGTGGCATATTCGGCAGTCCCTACCACGATTATTACGCAGCATTAGGTTGTCACCACTAAATGGGTGGCCATGTTTGCAGTAAGTCTTGCGGGCTTGCATCGCTGCGAACCCTACCCTCTTAGCTTATTTACTTTGGGTGTAACTGCTTCAAGGTGGTATGGATTAACACAGGCACGATTACGGCATAGATGATCTAGCTCTAAGCCATTAGGCACGTCTCCACGTAGTAGCTTATACCCAACTTGATGGGCGCCCACACTTTTACCTTGTAAGCGCATAGAGCCATAACCATGGCCAGTAATTGCTCCTAGCCACCGCCAACATAGACCTAGTTGTGGGCATTCTCTAGGGAGCGGTCCATCTGGGTTGACAAACCGCCAGAAGTCTTCTAGCGTATTGGGCACACCCCTCATAGCACCTCTTCAGTGGCCGGATCAGGCTCACGTTGTGGTCTGTCACGCCACCTAGCCCTCCACGCCTTGTCGGCATTCCTCTTGGACGCAGCCCGCTTCTTAGGTGACTTGGAGGCGCCACCCATCTTACCAATTCTGCTCAGGTACTCAAACACCTCACCACTTGTTTTTGGCGGCATCCACCGCTCCCAATGACTGTTGATATATGCCACCACTTAAAGCTGCCTGCTGTAGCCCTCCATAAGTAACGTGTTGAAAATCGAGTTGGGTCGTAGCACTGGTAGTAGTAGGTATAGTCATATACCCACTGGTACGTGCGGTCACCATCATGCCGCGCTTATTAAGCTCAGCAATCAGTTCGTGAGTATCCACGGTGCCCAAGAACATAGAACGGTAGACTTCTAGTGGCACCATTGTGGGCGACGTTGGAGATGGGACTAGCTCCTCTGCTGGTTCAGGTGAGGTAGGTGTGTCTTCGTCCCAGATAATTTGTGTAGCCACGCCTATGCCCCCGCACCCTTGCCATCTTCATACAACTCAGCCAGCGCTCCCCCTGATGCGGCCACCGCACCACTAGAAGCCCTAGCTGCCTTAGCCGCTCGTGCATGCGCCATAGCTTCAGCCATCTGCGCCTTAGTGCGCCGGTGCCGCTTCACTTTGGGTGTGGCCACCTTAGCCTTACTAGGATGCGTAATTCGCTCCTGCATGATTTCGGTAACCAGCTGATACGCCACGCGAGCCGTATCGCTATCAGCCTCGCGGAAGAAACTAATGGACCTCGACAACGCCGTACCTTTAGACATTGTGAACCTCCTTAGGCATTGAATACCACACTAAAAGTGGCTATGCAAGTACTAATTTTAATGGTACTCTGTGGCCATGCGAAAGCTCAGCCAGAAGGCCATCGACAACACCCTGCAATATTTCAAAGAGGTGGACGCCCGCCGCTCGCAAAAGCCCACCCTCAACAATTACGCCAAAGATAACCGCAAACACGGTGGCGGCGCCAAGCCCTTTAGACACGTCCCCCCACACCTCCGCGACACCGCCTGGGCCGAATACAACAGGCTATATGACAAGGCCGTCCGCGAAGGCAAGCCCATCACCCAGCAAAAGATCGGCTCCATGATGGCCAACGCCGCCTACATCGCCATCTACGCCCGAGGCAGCCGCCGCTACATAAACTGGATGCACCGCTGGCAGATACGCACCTACCTGTTCAAATGCTACCTCCACCAAACGATGGCGCCACCCGAGGCCCGCCGCGACCCCAAAGACGCCCGCACAACATTTGACTTGACAGGCGTTTAAGGTAATAGTAGTACTAGACCCATGGACGCCCCAGTCTGCCCGAACCACAAAAAGGGCACGTGTGAGCGCAGTGACCCAGTAATCTTAGCTCAAGACGACGAATACTATCAGTTTGGCTGCCGCACATGCCGCTGTGGCTACGTGTTCACCACCCCCCATGGCAAAGCCAGGGCGCAGTGGAAACTCGAAATGAACCGGCGCCGCGAGCTTCAACTCACTAACCGTGACAGGCATGTGTTCTTCATAGCGCCCCAGGGAGGGTGGAATGCCGAAGTCTAGCCTGGCTGTCAATCAATTTAACGTCCCCACCGAGACCGACTGGAACAGTTTGTCGCTAACCAACTACGAAAAGCTGCTCGCCGAAGTCAGAGCCAGTGCCGACGCCGGTACACGCATATACAGCCAGCGCAACTCCCAGCAGAAGAAAGAGTACTGCATCGTGTGCCACCACGAGCTGCCCACCCGCGTTGAGCACGGGCGCAATATTTATAGCCCAGTGTACACGCAGGCCCGCATGAACGTTAAAACTGGCGTGGTGGAGCGCGAATCTATCTGCAGCCAAGGGTGTCACATGAAAGCGGCCATGGGTGGCATGTTCAGGTCAGTAAGTCCAAACGGAAGGGAGCGCACCCGGTGAACATCCAACGCTCCGTAGACCTTCTTGAAAAGCTGCCTATCAAGGACATCCAGACTGGCCGCACTGTACCTTTTAAGTTACGTCCATCGCAGCAGATATTTACCGATAAGATCACAGCGCAGTACGCAGAAACTGACCGAGTCCGTGCCATCGTGTTGAAGTCACGCCGCGTGGGCATATCAAGTGAAGTAGACGCTCTGCTGCTGCTACACTGCCTGGCCCGCGAACAGGCCCACGCAAAAATCGTAGCGCACCTGAACGACACCGCTGAAGGTTTATTCAGAGTCCCCCGCGATCTCGCTAAGGCACTCCCCGTAAAAGTGGGCGACATCTTCACCAAACACATTGTCGTTAAGCACAAAGGCGGCGACAGCATCTTGGACATCGCCACCGCAGGCTCATTAGGCGGTGGGCGCGGATTAACACTGTCTGCTTTACACCTAAGTGAAGCCAGCCAATTCCCTGGTGAGGGAAGCTTCCTGTCACTATTGCCAGCCGTCAGCGAAGGTCCTGATACGATGGTCGTCATCGAATCCACCGCCTTCGGCAGAGTAGGCCCAGGTAAAGTGTTCTACGAGTTCTGGAAATCCGCAGTCGCAGGCCACAACGGCTACGTGCCAGTGTTCATCGGATTCCTAGATGATCCAATCTGCGTAGGTGATCCAGAGGATGCAGAAGACGCACCTGCCAACGACTTAGAGCGCGAGCTGATGGCTACACCATTCAATGCCAACAAAGCGCAGATCGCTTGGATGCGCTACACTCTAGAAAATAAATGTCAAGGCATGCTGCCCCGCTTCATGCAAGAGTTCCCTTGGACACCGGAAATCGCGTTCGTTGCATCAGGTGACCCAGCATTCCCATCTGACGAAGTAAAGTTCGTGCGCCAGTGCGTAGTCACCCCAGTCGCCAAAGGCCACCTACACTGGGACGCCGACCACCCCCGCTTTGAAAAGACCACCCAGGGCTCCATGTTACTGTGGGAAGAGCCTAAAACTGGCCACACATACTACATAGGCGCCGACGCAGCCGTAGGCGTAGAAGAGGGCGACTTCGCAGCATTCACGGTCATTGACGGCACAGTGGGCGCAATCGTAGCTCGCTACAGTGAACGCATCACCCCAGACATCCTAGCCCAGTACCTCAACGTGGCGGGCCGCTGGTACAACAAGGCCATGCTCAACGTCGAACTCACCGGTAACAGTGGCCGCGAGACCATCCGCATCCTGCGCGACCAGCTTATGTACCCCAACTTCGCCCTGTGGAAGGGCAAGGACGACAAGTGGGGCCGCAAGCCTTCCACACTGATCGGCTGGGAAACCACCACATACTCGCGGCGCAAACTGTTCGATAACTTCCGTACCTGCATCCGAGGGCGCATGCGCGGCGAAGAGTTCCCCACCTTGACAGTCCGCGACGAAGCCTGCCTCGAACAACTTGATCAGGCTACCCTAGTCGAGAGCGGCAGGTGGGAAGTCGAGTACGGCCACGACGACATCTTAATGTCAGCTATGCTCGCAGCCATCGCGTACGTACAGAACCCGCCCCCCAAGGTACTCGGCAAGCGTGTGTGGCGCGACCCCTTCGTGATGGGCTCCGAAGACGAACAGCTGCGCGAAAAGCTCCCAAAGTGGCAAGACGACCTGGAGTTCAGCCTGCAGCGCCACTTCAAAAAGGTTATGTCATCGTCAAAAGGTAGCAGTAAGCCGATACTAGGACATGGACTGGAGGGTATCTAACATGGCACGCAGCACAAAAGGCCGTATGAAAGGCCGCCACATGCATGGCGAACCCACCGGCGGCTTCATCCCATCCCAGGGCGTCAGTGAAAAGCGTGGCGCCAAGGTATCTAGGCTGAGGTCTGAACAGTCCGATGCTAAATATGGTAGACACAGGGGCCGGGGTAGGCGCTAATGCCCAGCCACACACGAGGCAAACAAGACCCCTTATCGTACTACACCCGCATCTTGCTCGCGTTGGCCCGCAGGGAAGGTGGCGAACTGCGCGTCAAATGCAGCGATATCGACGCCCTGAACGAGAGGGCCATACTCTACACAGACTACGATCCCGGCAGCGGTGAGCTAGTGCTCAGGGCAGGCAGTCAGTTTGCAGAGATGATGATAATTAATCCAGAGGCCGCCGAATGGATAAGACCCGAACGCATTCAGGAGCAGGCAGCGAAGGTATCGAAAATGGCCGTCCCGACCGACAGCGACCTAGCGGAGATCGAAGCCGGGTTACTGCGCCGAGCGAACCAGCGCCGCCAGAGCATGAATACGCCTCGGCCACCGACATCCTAAAGGACATTGGCCAGGCGTTCAAACGTAACCGGCGCACTGGACGCATGACGGCATGGGCCGACCTGCAGAGCAAAATCATGGGCAACCCACAAATACTGGTCCCAAACGTGATGACGCTAGAGGGATGGATAAAAGTTGGAATCGCCATCGAGGACTTCATGCGCACTGAAGAGGGCGTAAAAAGTGAAGACCCCATCGCCGCCCTGCGCAGCTACCTGAACGGCGACGACACTCTGCTGGCTAAACCTAAGGTGCAATAGTGACTGACGATAAAATGTGGGCTTACGTGGCTGGGTTTGTAGACGGTGAAGGGTGTATACGAATTGCTCAAGGAACAAATCACATAAGTCCTAGTATCACTGTTGGACAAACGGAGCGCCAAGCTGGTGTCCTATATGTAATACAAGAGTTTTTGAAGCGGCAGGGGATAGCTTCTTATATAAATAAAGCTCACTGGGCGCATAGGATACGTGGAACACAACCATCGTTGAACTTGCGTGTGGCTAAGCGGGTTGACGTAGAAAAATGTCTACGGCTGCTTCTTCCATACTTAATTGTCAAAAAGCTAGCTGCCCAGGATGTTCTGCGATTCTGTACAATGTATCCTCGCTTGAACTCGTCTAAACTACACCACCTTTTGTACCCTGCAGTCAGAGCGAAAGAGACTTGTCGCAATGGCCATCCATGGACTGAAGAGAATACTATTTGGTATCCAGAAGGTGGGCGCACTTGTAGGATATGTCGGAAAGCTACGCGACATGCTTATTATGAAAAGTTGCGTCAAGCAAAGGTAGCCTAGTATGCCTATCACCAATATAAAAAGAGAATCAGCTCAAGAGAGCCCTGACTTAACTATCACCAGACAAATGGATGAGTTGGAACGGCTGAGTCAAGACGAACGTGACAACACCCTCGGCGATGACTGGTTCCAAGAGGTCCGCGACTTTCACAGTTTGACAGGTAGGTTCCCCGCATCCCCCACCTTTAGACCTAGGGTAGTGGTGCCGCAGCTCCAAACCCTGATGCTGAACGAAGCCACCGACCTCAGCGATCAGCAGCCCAAAATATTCATCATGAAAGACGGCAAGCGCGACCGTGCCGCCGAAGACGGCTTCACCGAGCACTGGCGTCAGCAGTACTTCAACAACAAAATATTCCTGGCCGAACTGTGGGGCCTCTATTGTGGCACCGGCTTTATCCAAGTAGGCTTCGACCCCGAGGCCAAGCGCGGCCAGGGCGAAGTGTGGATGGAAGTCCGCGACCCCAGCACAGTGTTCCCCGACCCTGGATCAGCGGACCCCGAACAGTGGGTCTACGTCATCCTCAAAGACCGCATGTACATTGACGAAATCCAACGCCTGTGGCCCGAGAACGGTTACCGAGTCCATCCACGCAACGTACTAGGGCGAGCGTCTGCACCCCCCGACGGCTTCGACATTGGCTTAAAGTTACCCGACGGGCCCATGAGCATCAGCGGTGGCATACCCACAATAAAGCCTAGTGGCGACGGGCGCCTTACCGTAAGACACCTGTACATCCGCGACTACACCGCCATGGACATCCCCAAGGAAGACGTTGAACGAATCCAGTCCCAATTAGGAGCACTGATCCCCGCCCCCCAACGCAAGCTGCGATGGCCCAACGGACGCTGGATCGTAGAGTGCGACGGCATCGTTCTGGCCGACGGCGACAACCCTTATCCATTCCGCAGCTGGCCAATCATCCCCTACCACGCCATGCCTACCCTGGGCAGCTTCTGGTGCCCACCGCCCGTACGCTACACAAAGGGTCTACAGGAGCTAGCCGAACGCCACCTGACCCAGAACTTCGAGAACGCCGTCCGCACCAACAACATGATCTGGTTCATAGACGAACGCACCGGCCTGCGTGCCGAAGAGTTTGGCGGCATCCCCGCCCAAGTATGCATCATCAACGCCAACAGTCCTGTGCCCGAATGTAAATATCCCCAAGCCATGCCCGCCCACATGACCCAAGCGCCCCAACAGTTACTCACGTTGCAGAAAGAGCTACAAGGATTCACTCCAGCCAGAGCGGGCCAACAGGCCCCCGGCAACGTAGGCGCCGACCTGAACGACGCGTCGATATTCCAATCACAATTCCTGACCCGCATGCGTGCTCGTATGATGGCCGAGAGCGTCCAGCGCACCGCCGAACTGGTGTTCTGGACCATGCGCAACTTGAAACAGGGCACACAATTTGTCAGCCAAGATAGTGGCGACGTAAAACTGACGGCGTGGCCCGAACTAGGCCCCATCGAAGACTACGACGTTTACTTAGACCACACATCCATAAGGCCCATGTCAGCAGCCGCCATGCGCTCACTCGTGATGGGTCTATTGAAGGAAGGCCACCTTCCATTACAATATGCCCTTGAGGCACTTGACTTCCCGGACGCCGCCGAAGTGGCTTCCGCTCAGCGAGAAGAACTCCAGCTAGCCGCCCTCAGCAAACTCAAGAGGCCCCGATAATGCCAACCACCCGTGAACACTTCAAACGCACTCACCCTCAATACAACTGGTACGACACAATTGAGGCCGCTGAGTTCTACGGCATAGCTCCACGCACCGTCCGCAAGTGGTGTGTAGACGGCACCCTGGTAGACGCAGGCTGCGCTATCTACCGTGGCCCTAAGAGCCGTGGTAAGCAATGGTTAATCGGCATGCCCAGTACGGAGCATACGGCCCAGCCCTCCTTGTAATCCCCTCAGGCACCCCCCACCCTTACAGCGTAATGTTAAACGGCCACGACATTTCACGTATAAGCTGGCACGACCGTGGAGAATATTGGGACGCCGAATACGTTGTCGATGGCACCCACGTTCCACTGTTGATCCACAAAAGTATCCAAGAAGACGCACGCTATAAGTTCGGCAGCGAATCATTCTGGGAATATGTGGAGCGTTCCGCTATCAGCGCTTGGCAATCATGGCTTGCTCACCCAGAATGGCGGATCAATTAAGTGGCACGCGGGCGCAGAAATCGCCGCCACACTCTTAGGCGTCCTAGCATGCGTAATTACGTGCGTCGCAGTCGTTAGCAGGAGGAGGGCACATGGCAGCTGCAACTGTTAACAGTTATGTGTACTGCTACAGCGGTAACCGGCGCATGTACTGTGCCAACATTAGCGTGGCCAACACGAACACCCTCGCAACCGGTTTCGGCATGATCGACTCTTTCTCCCTGGACTCATCGGCTCAAGCTACGCTGGGAGCCACGATCTCCGGGGGCACATTGACTTTTGCGTGTAGTGCATCGGACGCAGCTGCATCCCTCGTAGTATTTGGAGTGTGACATGTCAAACGTACTGACAGGCGGATCAATCTTCAAGGGCGGTGGCAAGGGTGGCCGTAAAGGTGGCCGCAAGGGTGGCAGACGCCGCTAACAATTTTACTCGTAGTACCCCCCATGCGGGTCTCCCCTTCCAGGGGTGAGCATGGAGAAAAGGAGACCAAAATGCGCGTGACCTTCGTTGATCGGAGACACCGTGGTCGTAAGGGAAAGCGGAAATAGCAGCACCTAAGCAAACTCAGGGGGGAGGGCTGCGGCTCTCCCCGTAGTCTCAAGGAGCCAGCGTGACAACGCGATACGATAACCGAGGCATTAAACGCACTCCAACACTGTGGTCACCCGTAAACGACCACGACAGCTACCCCTACGAAACCGACACGCCGATGGTAGACGACGACATTAACACTGTGATGCCCGCCGATCCCATGAATTACGCTCCAGCAGGCGACTCAGCTAAATCCAGCAAGGGTAAGGAGAAATAGCCATGGCACAGAAATCCGGTCCCGCAGCCAAGCGTTACGATCCAGCGAGCGACGACAGAGAAGGCGTGCGCGAGAACGTAGACTTCCCCGACTTCAACACGCCTCTAAACGTCATGAAGGCCGCAGCTGAACCCGGCCCCGACGTGCTCGATCTGATCGACCCCTGGGACACCGGCGGCGAACCGCCTGACCCGAACAACTTTGTAGCGCACCTAGAGATGGGCAAAAAGGGTAAGAAACGATAGTGGCGAGTCCGTCAAATCCGTTGGCCTCCCTGCTCGGCCCAGCCCTCACTTCATTATCGGCAGGAGCGGGTGGTGGTGCGGGTGGCCCCGGTGGTCCAGGCGGTGGAGGTGTCCCAGGTGAAGGCTCCTCTGACGCAGGCAGTCAGGTCAGCCAGATGTCAAGCGAACTCCACGGCGCCGACCCAGCCTTCCTGATGCGCACCCTACAAAGTGTGAAAGCCGCCCTGATGGCTGCATTCGTCCAAAGCGGCATGCGCCTGCCTAACGTGTCTGGGCACCTAAGCCAAACTGTAAAGGCCCTGGACAAGGCACTCAAAGAGCTGCAGTCAGCCCAGTCAACCGAGGGCGCTGTCCGACCACCCCTAGGATTCAGCGCCGCCACGGGCGCACCAGCGGCAACTCAAGCGGGAGGCGGCCCCAGCACACCGCCATCGGTAGCATAGGAGCATAGATGCCCACTCTCGATGAACTGATTGCTGACAGCAAACTGGCCGACGACCTCGAACTGGCCATGGGCGACACCAAAATTAAACTTGGCGACGTGCGCAAGTGGCGCTCAGCACAGACCGACGACATTGCTAAGCGTGCCAAGGCCGTAGACGTAGAACGCGAAAAGGTCAACAAGCTAGCCGAGGACGCCCTGAAGCTATGGAACCAGATGAAGGACGCGCCCCCTCCCAGGACCGCCGAGCCCAAGCACGATGACGACGACATGGCCTGGGCCGAAGACCCCTGGCTCGCCAAAGTGGGCAAGGCCATGCAGAAAATCTCTAAGCAGCTTGCCGACCAGCAGGCCAAGTACGACAAAGCGCTGGAGGATCACAAAGCGGCTCTAGCACAGGGCTTCAACTATGTCGTGACACGCGACTACGAGCAGCGCTGGAACGGCCTGCCCAACAAGCCCGCCGACAAGTCCTGGAAGGATTACTTAAAGGTCGCCCAGGACAACAAAATTAACGATCAGTGGGGCCTGCCTGACCCGATCAAAGCCTACGAAGAGTCCACTAAGGAAGACAGGTTGGCCGCACTCAAGCTAGCCGAATACAACCGTGGCATCGAAGAGGGCAAGAAGGTTGCCGCTGCCACCCAGGTTCCTCGTCCCGGAACCAGCCAGGTCATACCGACCAGGCCGAAGGGCGACAAGGTGTATAGCGAGGTCAACGACCTGCTGGACGATGCGTTCGGCGACCAAGACATTCAAAAGTTGATGACCGGTGGTTCGGTCCAATAGAGTTTAACGGAGGCATATCATGGCTGGTGTTGTAGGTACTGGAGTCCAACAACCGACGGCGCAACTGCAGAACACACTTGACGCCATCTCCACAAAGTACATTGACGGTAAGTTTGGAGATGTCGTCTTCAGACCCAGCCCATTGCTGTGGGCACTCTTCCGCCGAGGCCGCAAGTTCGACTGGGGTGCTGAAGTTGTGTACCCCCTGATCACCACTGTGCTCTCGACCAGAGGGCCGTACTGGGGCGACCAGCTCTTGCAGACCACCATCATCGACCCCATTCAGCCCGCTAATCAAGTGTGGCGTCCATATTACCAGAACCTATCACTCCCAGTAACCGATATCATCCTGGGGCGCGGCGGCCCGATTGGTATGGACCTCGTGAAGAGCATGCTCCAGGTAGCCGCTGGCTCCATGCTAGACATGCTCTCTAACGCCCTGTGGGGCGTGTCTCCCTTTAACAGCGCGATAGACGTAGACAACATCGTCGCCTGGGTACAGACCACCAACAACACTATCGCAGGCATCAACAGGTCAACCAGCACATTCTGGAACCCGACGGCCAACTTCCCCGGTGGTGGCACACCTCTAACGCCCGCCAACGCCGAGACCGCTTACCAGGGCGTCGTACTAGGCTACGACGAACCAGACATCATCGCCATGGACAACACGCGTTACGCAGGCTTCAAGAATCAGTTCACACCCCTAGTGCGCTTCAGCCAGATGGTCCAGGACAAAGAAGCCCTCCAAGCAGGCTTCCGCTACCACTTTATTTACAACAATGCCGTCGTGATCGCCGATCCGTTCTGCCCCGCGCAGACTGCGTTCATCCTGAACAGCAAATATATCTGGCCAATCTTCAACGCTAACGACTACTTTAAGGTTGATCCATGGATTCGTCCTTCCAACCAAAGGGTTGTGGTTTCGCAAATATTTTTAACTTGGCAAATCGGATGCAACTCACCAAGGATGAATCGCGCCATAACCGGTTTAGCCTAAAGAACTTACGGTACAAGGAGCATACAGATGGCCATTAACAATAGCGTCACTAAAATCTCTCCCGGCCTAGGCAGCGGGTTCCTGGCCCAGTCGCTGGCCAACGCCCTATCAGGTACTGCGGCCCAGACGACTACGATCACACTCACGTCTGGCACCGCGACCAAAGGCTATGTGCGGGCACGCATCTACGGTCCCTACACTGGCACCACGCCTACGTTCGTATCTCTCACAGTCACTGGTGGAGACGGCACCAACACGGTCACGTTTGCAGAGTTCTCACCAGCGGTGGCGGTCGGCCTGACTGCATCCACAGTATACGTAGACTGGTGCCACCCATTCTGCGTAGAACTGATGGGCACCGTGACCACTGGCTTAGTGACCATTAACTTTATCACCACGCTGGGGGGCACCTTACCAGTAGCCGTGGGCGACTTCGAGGTCGTGTACACAACTTAGTTCCTTACAAGGGGAGCACCAAACGGGGAGCTGGCAGCCGGTGAGTGTGGTACGGCTCCTGCTCCCCACTTAGTTTTAGGGGGATTACATGTTAGTGGGGGACATCATCATAACCGTGAGGGAGCTGATCCCCGATCCAGCTCCATTGCTGACGCAGGTTCCCACAAACACCTCCACAGTAGTCCCAGTGTCAGGGTCAACAATGCCCTCAGGTACCTACGCCACCGTAGTCACCCAGACCACAGCAGCCGGTGAAACAATCCAGTCGGCTGAAGTCACCGGCCTCGTGGTAAGCACTAACCAGGGTATCCAGGCTGTGACCACTCCCCTGCCGGGCGCCACCGGCATGCGCATCTACATCACTGGCCCAAACGGTGCCTCCGGCAGCGAGAGCTACTGGACATCAGCCCTCTACGCCACCACCCTTGGCCTACCTGGCTATGTGATCATATCGGCCTTGGGCACCCCCGGTGTTCCCCCTGTACGCTCAACAGCCTACGTGCCCGACCAAGATGGCCAAACGTTTGCAGCAGGCACACTGTTCAGATGGCTCACATTGGGCCTACGTGAAATCAGCCAGACCGTAGGCGGCCTGCCAAACTACAGTGGCGTCCAAAGCGTGCTCGGCCAACCTAATTACGTCGTCCAGGGCGAGTGGAACAAGATCACCGACATCTGGTACGACGGATGGCCCATGACCCTAGGCAACCGCCAGGGCTTCTTCAAGCGTAACACTGTTCAGTCTAGCGTACTGGACGCCGCTACCTTGGCTGTAATGGACAACCGGATCATAATTGAAAACTGGCCCCAGCCCGCCCGCACCGGCGGCTCCACAACCCTAACCGCAGGCATGGCCGCAACCGACATCATAGCCCCCGTAGCCAGCACAGCCGGGTGGCTACTCCCATTCGGCCTAGCTCAGATCGGCAACGAGATCGTCAGCTATTCAAACTTAGCTGGCACCTCCATAGGCGGCTTGGTACGCAGCCTTAGCGGGACCCTTGCTCAAGGGTGGCCCAGCGGCACCGTGGTTACCGAGCTTAATTTAACATTCCACGGTAGCCTAATTGTGACCACACAGTATACCCCAGGTACTAGTACTAGCTTACTGCCCATACCGTCAGGGTGGGACAGCATGCTCAGCTGGTACATGCTCGCCCGTGCCAGGGCCGCAGAGGGCGACGCCCAAGGCAGCCAGCAAGCCATGCAGGCATACCAGGCCCAAGTACAAATGTGGGCACGCACTAATCGCCAGCTAGCTGGCCCAGTGCAGATCAGCCAACATGGTGGGGAGTTTACTGTTTTTGGTGGAAGCCAATTTGGACGCTTCGTAATTCCTTAAGAATCAATATGTTACGTGCATAAATGGCCATCCAACCCATCTCACAGTCTGGCTTCATTAGGGGCATGAACGCCAGCACGTCCCACACCCTGCAACCTAAGGGCAGCGTAGCCAGACTATCCAACATGCTCCTGACGCACCGTGGTAGCCTCGTAACCTGTCACGGCTCAGCAGACGTATTCAGCCCCTCAGGCATCACAAATCAGTTCTTCTCCATAGGCTCCTACCAGCCCTCAACATCAGCCATATACGTAACAGGTCTGGGGCAGACTACGGGGCGCCAAGGTGTTGCCCCCGTAATCGGCGGCAGCTCAGCAATCTACGCTGGTGTAGGTGGCGTCACAGCCGTCCGCATTAATCCTACCTCAGGCGTAGGTGGCTCGTATGGCACAACCACCTACACAACCGGCGGTGTCCACAGCCTAACCGTCGTAGGCACCCTGGTAAACATAACCGGCTTCGCAGACACCACGTTCAACGGCAACTTTATAATCCTTACCATCCCCTCTACGACTACGTTCACAGTAACTCAAATAGGTCCCAACGCGTCGTCCACTGGAGGTAGCGTATCCCCCGGCAGCCTGCTCCCAGCCTCAACCTACTTCTACAAAGTCGTCGCCGTAGACAAGCCCATTGACACCCCTGAGCTAATGAGCATTGGATTGATCACAGCAGGCACCACTTTACCGTCCAACGAAATATCCCTGACCCCTGGTGGTTCCAACAACCAGACGCTAATAACTATTGCCAACGCTCCACTGTCAGCAGCAGGCTTCCTACTGTACCGCTCCACCACCACGGGCACCGAGAAACTCGTAAGCGGCTTCGTACCCAACACTAACCCTGGCGGCCTGGTAACCCTGTGGGACTTAGGCTACACACTACCGTTCCCCAGCATAGCTCCCCCAACGTCCAACACAACCACCACCACTACATTTTACTCCATGACCGGTACTGGCACAGCTAACTCCTACGGCACAGGTCAGGCCATAGCCGACCTGCCTGCTACAGCCTTCCACAGCATCCAACCCTACCCAGGTCAGTACGACGGCGACTACTTTTTCACAGGTGTGAACATAATCTGGACTCCCTACGGGGGCGTGCAGGGCACGATCATGCCAATTTCGTACATGATCCAGCTCCTGGACAAGCAGATATTAATATTAGGCAATGGTTACCCGCCCATGCAGTTCGACGGCACTAAACTTACACCCCTGACAGGTGGCTCAGGTACCGCCCCGTCAGGAGCTGCCGCCGGTATCGTGTATGCAGGCTCCCTGTGGGTAGGCAACACAGCCCCCTACGACCTGCCCGACGGCATAAATGGCCCCTCAGCCCTACGCATGTCCAACAGTAACAACCCAAACAGTTGGACCAACGTGAACAGTGCCTTCTTGGGGCGCGGCGACGGTAGCGAAATCACTGGCATGGCCGTATTTACGATAGCTGAGAGCGGAATCATCCCTACAGGTTCACTGGTGGTGTTCAAAGACTTCAGCACCTACCAGATCACAGGCGTGTTCGGGGCCACCAACTTCACGATCCAACAAGCCCAGACCGACATGGGCTGCATCGCTCCCCGCACCATACAGTTTGTACCGGGCTTCGGCATAGTCAGGTTGACTCACCTAGGGTGGGCAGTGTTTGATGGTGTCCGCGACAGGTTGCTGAGCGAAGAGCTGCGCCCATTTATATTCTTCGACCAGTCTCAGCAGACACTCGACGGCAACTCCCTGAACACCGACATCAATCCACTTGACTGGGGCTACGCCTACCGCTGCTGGGCCTGCCAGACCGTAGCGCCCGCAACCTACGTAGCCACCTACCCCACGATCAACAACTTCGGTGGCATAGGTAACATGAACACAGCCTTCAATTTCGACCTAACCCTACGGGCCTGGACAACCATTAGCTGGTTCAACGGTGTAGGCGACCTGGTCAACGCCATGATTATGTTACGCCCCGAAGGCTCCCTGCCCGTAACACTGCTAGCCGACAACTTCGGAAACATCCAGCGCTGGCAGGCTGGTGACGAAAACTGGGCCGCTCATTCGGGATCACTGCCTGTGCAGTGGAGCGTACGTACCGCAGAGGTCATCGGCAAGAGCCCCACAGACAGGTTCATGTTGCGGCGCCTACTTGTAAGGGGCACCAACAATGCCATTGTGCCTACTAACTTTACGCTACCTACAGTGCTGCCAGTGCTAGATAGAGTGTCTCAGCTGCCCCCTGTAACGGCACTGATGCGCACCTACCCTAATCCAGGCCTAGGCGGCCCCGGACAAGAGTTCCAACTGGACGTAGGCATGCGGCCCCTTAGGGTGGCCACGTCAGCCGCCTGCATCATCACTGGCAGCGGCAGGGTAGAGCTAGACAGTTTCGATTGGATGATCGTGCCTCGCCCCACTGGCAGGCCGATCACAATAAGCTAATGAACGTACGCCTATTCAGAGAAAACGAACAGTGGCCCAGTGGCCTGATAACTGGCTTCGAGAGCATGCCGCGCCAGTTTATCCAGCACGACTGGGTGTTTGTAGTGGAAGACAGTGATCACGTACAGGGCATCCTGATGACCGCCCCCGCCCACGGCCTAGTGATCCTAATGCGCTGCCAAATGCTTAAAGACGCACCAGTCACGACCCTACGTAGGCTACTGGGATGGTCACTGAGAGAGCTATCCAGGCGTGGATACCATCTGTGGGCCACCGTGCTCGATCCCACCACAGACGCTGAGCGCGAAATCTACCGCCTAGCCCGTATGTGGGGTGGTGAGCAGTGGCCGACACCCGCAGTAGTCGTAGTGGGCCTGACACACAAAAGCAGGAGGGTAGCCCAGTGCCCTTCATGATCCCAATATTTGGGGCCATCGGCAGCGCCCTGGCCACAGCAGGCAGTGCTATAGCTCCAGTGCTAGGCACCATAGGCTCAGCCGTAGCCACACCCTTCGAGGCCCTCGGCATCGCAGGCGCCAACACCCTTGGGCCAGCTTTAGGTGCCATCGGTGGAGGATCAGCCCTTGCAGGCGCCAGCACTCTTGGTGGCCTAGCTTCCACAGGCTTAAACATCGCAGGCCAGGTTAGCCAGCCATCCCTGAGCGACATCATGGGCCAGATCAGCCAAGGCCAACAGAGCGGCACCTCGCCCTCCATGACCCAGTCACCCACAACGGGCGCTACGTCTACTACTCCAGCGCCCCTGGGGCAGCAACAACAGCAACAGTTCTTAGCAAATGCGTCGGGTCAACTAGCCACGTCTCAAGGTCAAATGGGCGGCAGCCTAAGTCCAGGGTACGCCGACCAGCTGACTAACCAACTATTCAGCCAAAACTATGGTGGCGGCGTGCCCGACCAGAACCAGCTTGTGAACCAGGCCGTCAGCCAGTTCTTCGGCCAAGGAGCATAGCATGAGCCAGATATTTAGCGGTCTCGGGGGCATTCTAAGTAGCGTATTCAAGGGCCTAGGCGGCGGCAACCTGGGCCAAGGGCTCACCCGTGGTGTTGGCATCGGCCTAGCCGTTCCCTCACTGATCAGCCAAATGCAGCAGGCTGGCCAGCAGAACCAGTACCTGCAGACCATGCTCAACTTGAACAATCAGTATCAGCAACAGGAAGGCCAATACGCAGGCCTAGAAAACCAAGCACTGCAGCGCATAACGAACACCACGCCTCAGCAAGCAGCCAGCCAAATCAACTCCATGACGCAGCCCCTCAACCAGCAGCTTATAGACTCTGTGACTAACCCTACGCAGGCATACCTAGCCGAGCGTGGCCTGTCACAGGCCCCAGGCATCCAAGCCCAGGCCATAGCTCAGGGCCTAGCACCCTACGAGCAGCAGAACCAACAGTTGGCCTCTCAGAGCTGGCAGGCACTTAACCAACTACCATTCTACGCCCCTCAACCTGGTGCTCCTCCAGGCGTGAACTTTCCGCAGACCGCTGGCTTTGGTGGCATAGCGTCACTGTTGATGAACCAGCCACGAGCGCCACAGTCTCCACTGTACCCTAATCCATTTCCGCCAGGCTCATTCGGTACACCGCAGCCTGGAACACTACAGCCCCAATCCAGCCAAGGCTTAGGTGGCCTAGTCGATCCCAGCTATTATATGGACCCTGGCGTAGCTCAGCCTCCCTGGATGGCTGGGCTGGCGCAGGCATAAGGAGGATGCATTGGGGGCCTTTGGCAGAGTCGCAGGACAGATCGCAAACGACTGGGCATCGCAGCGCCAGACTAACCAGCAGACCAGCGAAGAGCTGGCCAACAATGCTGCGTCCCGTGCTGAGATCGCTCAACGCATCAAGAGCCAGATGCTCTCTGATCAACTGGCGCAGGCAGCGCAGTCTGCCACGGAGCGCAACAATGACTTAAAAAATCAGGTGCTCCAGCAGAACTTGAAGACCGCTGGCTGGGACACAGACCGAGGCCAGTATGAACAAGACGATCACGGCAATTGGCTATTTACTATACGTAATCCGTACACAAAGGAGACGCGTTCGTTCCCTTCCGGTAAGCCCTCGGCGGTCGTAGAGAAGGAAGACACCGACGCAGCCGCTATGGAGCGGCGCAAGCAACAAGATGCAGACACTGCTGCCCGTCAAAAGGAGACCGAACTCGCCAAGCAGCTCGCAGCCAAGGCTAGGTTCCAAAGTGACATGGCCCTGCTCAACGCCCGCGAGAACGCCATGAACCAGCGTGCAGCCAGGCTGGCCGACACCAAAGGTATGGACGCCCAGATGCGCTTTAAGTTTATGCAAGACCCACGCCGCCAGGATGCCTTCAACGATATGCAGCTGAAGAAGCAGGAGCTTGCGAACATAGACAAGCAGCTCACTGCTGGTAAGAACCCCACCGCCCGCACTGGCTTACTGGGCACATTCGACAGTAAAGAGATGAGCGACGATCAGCGCCAGTCCCTGGTAGACCAGAAGAAGCAGCTCTACGAGCAGATCGAGCAGGACATGCGCCAGATGGAGATGATCAGGGCGCTATACGATATGCCGGTGCCTTCACCTAATCAAGGTATTACTGCACCTCCAGGAGCCCTAGGTAGTGGGGGACCGGCAGGTGGTGGCCCACCTCCACTACCTGGAGGCTTTAGACCGGTGGCACCCTAATGCCCCAAGATACTCAATGGAAGTCCGTAGCTGAGGCCCCTGACGGGCGCCGCATTGGCTGGGACGGCGACCCCAATCACGGCTGGGTACCTATACCTAGCACTGGCACCGACAGACTAGCCATGGACGTTACCAAGGGCGCAGGCTTTGATCCCCAGAAAGTGTTCGAGGCTTCTGAGACACCTGCAACACCTGGCCGCAGCCGACTAGGTAACATGGGCGACGAGCTGTTACGCGAATCCGCAAGCGGCTTTGGGCACTGGGCACTCAACACCCTAAAAGACCCTGCACACTTAATCGACCCACTGAATGCTGCTGCCTCTGGCATAGCAGGTAGATTCGATAAGAGCATACTTAGGCCGCTGCTCGAAGCGCAAAAGTTTGGGCTAAAGCCCCCTAATGTAGGGGAAGAACTAGGCTCACTTGCTGCAGTAGAAATGGGCGCAGACACCTCCACGCTAGGGGGCAGGACCGCCAAGTCCGTAGCCCGCATGCCAGCCCGTGCCATATTCGGTGTAGGTAAAGCCGCCGAACATGCTGCCCTTGAGAACTTCACTCGTGAAGCCGGTGAAGCCCGTAAACAGTACCAAGCTGACCTTGAAACCGCTCGCACCAAAAACGCTGGCAACCGCGCCGCTGCCATGGACGATGCCCGCAAGGCCGAAGAAGCCTATCAGTCCAGGGTAGACGCATCCCGCAAATCTTACCAGGACGCCATCAGCGAACGTAAGCAAGCCTCAGCCCAAGAGTCTGCCGCCGAAGCTAAGAAAGGTGTCACAGGCACTGTCAAGTCTGGACCAGTGTTTCAGCGCCTATCAAGTATGGCTGACAGTGTAGCCACCAATGCTGTCAAAGCACGTGATGCCGCCCGTGCAGCGTTCAATAAACAGTGGGACCAGCTGCGCACAATGGTTGGCAAAGACGCCCAAACCAACTGGACACCCGTACAGCAGGCTGTACTCGATGCCCGCAAGAACATGCTTGCTGGCTCCCCTGAGTCCCTGAAGGTATTTAACAACATTCTCAACGAAGGCGGCGCCAAAGACTTTATTGACACTGAAGCTGGCGCTACACCTGCCGTGGTCAGCTCTACGCAGATACCCTATCGTGACGCTCAAGGTTATTACACTGAGCTAGGCACTAAAATGTACGGCAGCGCTGAGCTGCCTGGTGATGTGTGGAGAGCAATCAACCACGTGCGTGAAGCCATAGGCGATCAGATGACCGAGAACCACAGGGCCGTGGGCGCCGAACAGTTCGCTAAGGACCTACGCTCCAGCTGGTCTAAGTTCATGGACGACTTCTACAATCCAGACTCACCCACACGTAAGCTAATTGGCCAGCAGCAGTCACAAGGACGCATACAGCAATTAGCATCTGATAACAGTAACCTGATTGCACAGACCCTTGGACGCTACCAACAGTTTGGTGGGGACGCAAGTTTGGCTGGCCGAGTAAGGTCATTGCGTGGCCAGCTAGAAGGCATGCCTGGCAGCACTCCGCAGGCACCTGAGCTACCTACTGAGGCCGCTCGCAAGGCACTAGGTAGCAAGCCCACAGAGGCCAAGGTTAACATTACGCAGGAACCTACTGCACCTGAAGCTAAGACGTTCAACCCTAGAGACTGGCGCATGAGTGAGCTACTTAAGACCAGGGAAAACTGGAGTCGCGCCCGTGCCTACGACGCTAGCCCCTGGAGCCTAACCGGTGGGCGCACAGCCCTGATGCGTGGTAGCGCAGCCTTACTAGATAGACCAGGCTTCCGTGAGTGGCTTGCTGGCCCTGAACCTAAGGCGCCCAGAGCCGCACCAGCACAGGTTCCCCCAACAGGAGGGGGTGGGGGAGGACGGCCTTCGGCCCCCTCAGCAGCTAGTCCCCCTACTGCTGCCCCACCTCCTTCAGCACCCCCCGCTCCCCCAGCGGCAGGCCCACCTGCGCCTAGCCCAACTTCAGTGCCTCCCTGGGCCATAGGCCCCCTGTTGAAGGCCATGCGCGAGAACGCCCAGCGCCAAGAGTTTGAAAACTTAGTCAAGCGCCTAGGCGGCCAAGGTAAAGTGGGCCCCCTGTAGAGGGCACATACGGTCACATGTCAAATAAGCGCAAAGCGTCCCAGCATAGAATTTCAGATAAGATCGCCGTATTGCGTCGAGAAGGTAAGTCAGCCTCTGAAGCTGCTGGTGCGGCATATGGAATGGAGCGCGAAGGCAGGTTAAAGTCTGGCGGTAGATACGTTCGCAAAGGCAGCCGCAAAACGAGGAGGTGATCACATGGTGCGTATACGTATATTACTCCTTGGCCTGCTGCTGTTTGGCATCCCACGGTTAGTGCGTGCTCAGCAAGACTTCGTTGTGGGGCCACTGACTGCCCAAGCAGCTGCATGCCCAGTCAGCCCTGGCCAAGTGTCCCAGTCAACATCCGCCCTGACACTCGCTACCGTGAACTATGGTGGAGCCACATTCACCATCGGAGCCTCAGCCTTCTCTGGGACTGTAAGCTTCTTCGGGTCTGGGGATGGTGCTGTAACGTGGCAACCCTTAAACGTATTCCCATCCAACAGCACAACTCCAGTGACCACAGCCACCGCAGCTGGAGTGTGGCAAGTTAACGTAGCAGCTTATACAAACGTATGTATGGTGGCCACTACTTACAGCTCTGGTACAATCACTGCCACCATCCGTAAGGCCACCGTCTCCGCGCGTGCTGGCGGGGGCGGTGGTGGTGGCGCAGGGGTAGCCAGCCTAAATGCCCTAACAGGTGCAGTAACCTTAGCGGCAGGTACAAACATATCGCTCACTCCAGCAGGTAACACTATAACCGTTGCCGACACCAGTATAACCGGCCTAACCACAGGATCGCTTACTAAGGCAGGCAGCGCCACCACGGTTGTCAACTCCCTATGCGACGAGGGCATCACCACAGCTAACACCTTAACCTGCACAGACACAAGCGGCATTGCAGCACCAGGTTTCGTAGGTACGGGCACGGGCGCAGGCTTCGACGCTCTCGTACAAGGTGCTGACAACTGTGTAGCGAAGCAGCCTGCAGGCAGCGTATGTTGGGAAGCGCCTGCGGCAGGCGTTACAAGTTACCACGGCCTTTATGCGGTCACTCCTTCAACAGGTATCCCACACTACAGTTACTCAGCGCCTACAATTACAGAAACGATTAGTGCCATCGTAGGCGCCGACTGCCCCACCTGTATAATCTCTGCCGGTGCCATCACGAATAACGTGCTGCCTAAGGGTAACGGTGCCCAGGGGCTAGTAAACTCTTCAATAACTGACAATGGCACTAACGTAACTACCACCGACACAGGTGGTTACGTCGCTCCTGTATTCACAGCCAACGGAGCAACCGCCGGTTTCATGGACTTCGCACAGGGCACGACCAGTGGGGCTGTAGCTCCCTGCAACACCGCGAACAGTATCTGTTTCCAAGCTCCTACGGCAGTCACTAGCTACCTGATTAACTTGGCAGGGGCAGCCAGCACCGGTATACCTCACTACGTCAATGCTGCGAACGTTATAACCGAGACCATCACCCCCATAGTAGTTGGTGATCTGCCCACCACGGGTACTTGGGCCTTTGGGGGAACGCTTTCGGGGAATTTCTCCGTTACCGGCAATCAGACTAGCACGGGCGTGCTCACGGCCACGCAACTTGATGGCTGCCAGCACGTCAACGCCAGCCAGAGTTTTGCGGCGGCGCTTGCAGCGGTAAGTTCTCCCGGTTGCATCTCAATCGACCCCGGTACTTATGTCGTCGGGACCAATGCAGCTATCGGCTCTACGGTTACATTGATTTCTGAGAGCGGCGGCCTTCTATCGGTTTCAACCGGAATTACACTGACGGTTAACGGGCAAATTCAAGCACCTACAGGCGCTCAGATATTTACCGGATTGGGAACTGTTTCCGTTCCCACGGCTTTCATGTCGGTTTACGCCTCCTGGTTTCCGGGTGCGGATGTTGGAGCGAAGACGCAGGCAGCGATCACTTCCTGTCCCTCGAATTGCCGCATCTGGCTGCCGGATCAAGGAACGCTCAGTTATTCGACGCCGATCAATATGGCCGTGGGCGCCTCGAACGGAGTGCATCTGATTGGAGCCGGAGAAGGGGCGACAATCCTGACCTACACGGGATCAGCTTCAAATACTGCCGTCAGTTTCGGGTGCACGACAAACGCCACGCTCGAATATGTGCAGATCACCACAGCCAACACGACCGGCACCGGCGTTTCCATGTGCGGTACGAATAACAAATTCCTTAATAGCACGGTGAACGGATTCGGAACCGCGATCAACGTGACCGGCTCGGGCGCTTCGTCTTATGTGCGGTCCTTCAAGACCCGCATCCAGAACGTGAATGTCTCAGGTTATAGCTCTATCGGCATCCAGGTAGACCATGCCGTCGATACCTACTTAGATTCCATTGAGGGCTTCGGTGCAGCCGACAACACCACGACTCAGGATTTGCTGGTCGATACGGGCACGAGCGGCCTGTATGTGAATGGCCTCTCTGTGGGCTACGGACTCAACGGCCTGATGGTGCAGAAAGTTCTGAACAATGTCGGAGCTCCCGCAGCTTATAACAACGGCCCTCTGTTCCTGCGCTTTGTTACCGCGTTCTTCGACACGATAGACGGCGGCGACGCCTGCAAGTTCGATTCGACCCTCGGCAACAATCCTGTCGATGCTCAATTCGACTCAACCTCCTGGTGCTCTGCCGCTGGCTTAAATGCAGCCGGTACGGTCGTAACCACGACGGCGAACGGAGTAGGCATCTACGGCGGCAACGGCATCACCTTCATGGGTAAGGCCAGAAGGAATGCCAACGACGGTGTGCTCATCAATCCATCAGCCGCCTGCAACTACATCAAGATTTCAAGCGCTTGGATCACCGCAAACAACGTCAACGCGAACGCGGCAGGGCACGGCATTAATATCCTGACCGGATGCACGAATGTTTCCATCACCGATAGTCATATCGGAAACGAACTCGATTCGGGCGGCGGGCAAAAATACGGGATCAACGTGGCGGCTGTGAACGCCGACGTCCTTCTCATCGAGCACAACCACCTCGAAAACAACGTTACGGGCACGCTGAACAACGGGAACACCGGCAACACGTGGGTGTGGGGCAATACGCCGATGGCCGGTCCTACGCAGAATATCGTCTGGGGCGGCGTGACCATGACGAGCACTCTAGGGATGAACAATAACGCCGTCACGGGCATCAATGCGCTGACTCCGAATGCCGCTGGAGTAGGCGACATCGGCTCAACCGCATTGCCATTTCCTAATCTCTGGCTCGGCACAGCAGCAACGAATAATTTTAAGTTCGCTCCGGCAGCGACGGCAGCTCAACGCGTCGTGACG